>Ga0247763_1000018_pt1 | contig 63537 bp, 50 predicted proteins | sample UWRJL141409B4_FD_179926 | JGI IMG/M metagenome (GOLD analysis project Ga0247763, IMG submission 179926) | Plant litter microbial communities from Arlington Agricultural Research Station in Wisconsin, United States - UWRJ-L141-409B-4 | ecosystem: Environmental > Terrestrial > Plant litter >... | reverse complement strand
TGAAGCCGATACCGAGCGCCAAGCTCGTCGAGCGCTCGAGCTCGACCGCCATCTCCACGGCGAGCACGCCGAACAGCGTGCTGAACTTGATCACCGGGTTCATGGCGACGCTCGACGTGTCCTTGAAGGGGTCGCCCACGGTGTCGCCGACGACCACCGCATCGTGCAGGTCGCTGGTCTTGTCGGCCAGCTCGACCTCGACGATCTTCTTGGCGTTATCCCAAGCGCCGCCCGCGTTCGCGAGGAACAGCGCCTGGTACAGACCGAAGAGAGCGAGCGAAATCAGGTAGCCGATGAACAGGAACGGGTCGATGCAGGCGAAGGCCAGCGTCGCGCAGAAGATGGTCAAGAAGATGTTGATCATGCCCTTCTGCGCGTAGACCGTGCAGATCTCGACGACCTTCTTGCTGTCTTCGATCGACGCCTTCGTCGCTCCCTCGAGCTTCATCGTACGGCGGATGAACTCCACCGCGCGATAAGCGCCCGCGACGACCGCCTGCGTGGTGGCGCCCGTGAACCAGTAGATGACGGCGCCGCCGGCGATCAGCCCGAACAGGAAGGGCGGGTGCAGGATGCTGAGCTTCTCGAGGTCGCGGGTGAGGCCGAGCGTCAACGACACCACGATCGAGAAGATCATGGTCGTGGCGCCGACGACGGCCGTGCCGATCAGAACCGGCTTCGCCGTGGCCTTGAAGGTGTTGCCAGCGCCATCATTCTCCTCGAGCAGGTGCTTGGCCTTCTCAAAGTCTACGTTGACGTTGAAATCCTTCTTGATCTCCTCCTTGATGTTCGGCAGCTCCGTGATGGTCGAGAGCTCGAACACGCTCTGGGCGTTGTCCGTCACCGGGCCGTAGGAGTCGACGGCGATGGTGACCGGGCCCATGCCGAGAAAGCCAAACGCGACGAGCCCGAACGCGAACACCGCGGGCGAGAGCATCAAGTCTGCCAGGCCCAGCGTGCTCGCGCCGTAAGCGGCCGCCATCAGACCGAGGATCACGAGGCCGATCCAGTAGGCGCTGTAGTTGCCCGCCGTGAGCCCCGACAGCACGTTGAGCGAAGCTCCGCCCTCGCGAGACGAGGTCACCACCTCCGAGACGTGCGCCGACTTCGTCGAGGTGAACACCTTGACGATCTCTGGCAGCACCGCGCCCGCCAGGGTGCCGCAGCTGATGATCAGCGACAGCTTCCACCAGAGCGTCCCCTCTTCCAGCGTGGGGATGAGCAGGTAGGAGACGATGAAGGTGATGATGATCGAGACGATCGAGGTGAGCCACACCAGCACCGTCAGCGGGTGCTCGAAGTCCGTCTTCTTGCCGGGGGCGAACGCGCCCTTCTGCATCGCCTCGTTCACGAGGTACGAGCCGGCGCTCGCCACGACCATGGCAACGCGCATGGCGAAGATCCAGACGAGCAGCTGAACCTGCACCGCCTCTTCGTGTACCGCGAGCAAGATGAACGAGATCAGCGCGACGCCCGTCACGCCGTAGGTCTCGAAGCCGTCAGCGCTCGGCCCCACCGAGTCGCCCGCGTTATCGCCCGTACAGTCGGCGATCACCCCGGGGTTGCGCGCGTCGTCCTCCTTGACCTTGAAGACGATCTTCATGAGGTCGGAGCCGATGTCCGCGATCTTGGTGAAGATACCGCCCGCGATGCGCAGCGCCGAGGCGCCCAGCGACTCGCCGATGGCGAAGCCGACGAAGCAGGGGCCCGCGTAGTCGCCGGGGACGAACAGCAGGATGCCGAGCATCAGCACCAACTCCACGCTGATCAACAGCATGCCGATGCTCATGCCCGACAGCAGCGGGATGGCGTAGACGGGGTGCGCGTTGCCCGCGAGGCTCGCGAACGCCGTCCGCGAGTTCGCGTAAGTGTTGATGCGGATGCCGAACCAAGCGACGCCGTAGCTGCCGGCGATGCCGATCGCGCTGAACGCCAGGATCGTGATGACCTTCAGGGCGTCAAAGCCGAGCAGCACGCCGAAGTAGAGGACGATGATCGCGCCGATGAGCACCTCGAGCGAGAGCAAGAACTTGCCCTGCGTGATGAGGTAGGTCTTGCACGTCTCCCAGATGAGCTCGGAGATCTCCGTCATCGAGCGGTGGGCGGGCATGCGCTTCACCTGAAGCAGCGCCAGAACGCCGAAGCCGATGCCCGCGATGGCGACCAGCATCCCGATGAGCAAGAGCGAGCGGCCGCTCATCCCCATCACCTGGACGCTTCCCAGATCTGGCAGAACCAGATTGGCTTCCCCACCCCCTCTATGTTCGGGTGCGGCCAGTGCCACCCCCGGCAGCCCCACACCGAGCACTACCCCAAGGGCCGCGAGCAACGGAATCCAGCGCCGAAGATACGAAATTTCCAGATGTCCAGAGGACAAGGCTCAGCCTCCTCGATTTAAGCGCGAGCGGTTCGGACGCCCGCGAAACGGAAAAAACATGACCCGGGGCGACACGCGCAGGCGCGCGCGTTCCTCGAAGCGCACGTTTTTGGAGCGCCCATGTACCGCAGCGCTCTCGCAGACGCTATCGCTTCTGTCCCCTTGGCGGAATATTCGAACAATCGTCGTAAGAGTACGCTGACCGTGCACTTCTAACCCTTGCACGGCCGCACCGGCCACGTATAGTGCCGAGCCTTCTGGGCGTAACCCGAAAGAGCGTAGGGCGAGTGCTGTTCTGCAAGTTTTACTGTTCTAGACCGCTACCGGCTTTTAGACCGATCGTTGACGGCGACCGCGCTGACGTCGATACGGCGGTCCCAGCGAGAGCCAGCTCGAGGGCTGTGGCACTCCTGCTCGCGACGCTCGTTACGACGGGCGTAGGATGTTCCGAGCTTCAGGCGAGACATCATGCGCGCACGGGTAACGGTCACTTCCTGAGCGGTGATTATCCCGCGGCGGTCCGCGAGTATGAAATCGCCGAACAGAAGTACCCGCAGGGTCTGCACGTCGTCGAGCTCAACAAGGGCCTCGCCTGCCGTCAGATGATGGTGCCGGGCTCGAAGAGCCCCGAGCAGCAGCGGGCGGTCGATTGCGCGTTGAACGCCTTCACGAAAATGAAAGAGCTGCGTCCCGAGGATCCTCGAGGCGGTCAGCTCTACGTGCAAACGCTGTTCGATGCGGATCGCTTCGACACGCTGATCGCCATGTACGAGGGTGACCTGAAGAAGGACCCGAACGACATGGCGGCGATCAACAGCTTGATCAACGTCCATTCGCGCGCCGACCACTGGTCGGAGGCGCTCAAGTGGTCGATGAAGCGCGCTGATCTGCAGCCCAAGGACGCAGAAGCTCAGTACACGGTCGGCGTGATGATCTATAATCGCCTATTTCAAAAGGGCGGCGCCGACAAGGCCGCGTACGATCCCCGGCCAGATCCGAATGTGGATCCCAAGAAGGCTCCCGCGAAGACGCCCCCTCCGTTCACGCTGGGCGATCTGATGGGAACCGAGCGGGTGCGCGTCGCCGATCTGGGCATCCAGTACATGAACCGGGCCCTGGAGGTTCGTCCGAGCTATCGCGAGGCGATGGGTTTCATGAGCCTGCTCTATCGACAGAAAGCGTTCGGCTATCTGGACAAACCGGCAGAGTGGGAAGTTTGCGTAAATACCGCGGAAGAATGGCGAGGAAAAGCCACTCAACCAGTACCCGGTACGCAGCCAGCCAACGCACCGCAGGCTGCCCCCGAGACGACGCCCACCTGATTCGGTCGTCTCGCCCCTCCCCTTCTTCGTTAGTTCCGCCCCCCATCCCCCCCGCAGCTCGCCCATCTCCGTAGCTCCTCATGGCGTTTGAAGCGATCCTTTCCGAGCAGCGCACCGCGCCGAGCGGCTGGCGCCGCATCATCATGACGTTCTCCGTGCTGATCCACGCCATCGCGCTGGCAGCCGGCGTCGCCCACTCCATCTGGCAGGTCGAGGAAATGCCCATGCCGGCGGTCGAAGTGACCCTGGCAATGGCACCCCCTCCGCCGCCGCCTCCTCCTCCGCCGCCCAAGCGCTCGAGCTCGAAGCCGAAGACCAAGCCGGTCGAGCCGAAGCCGAAGGCGATCGTCGCCCCCATCGAGACGCCGAAGACCGAGCCAGCTCCTCAAGAGGAGGAGTCCGGCGAGGACGAGAGCGACGAGGGTGAAGAAGGCGGCCAGGAAGGCGGCGTCGTGGGCGGAGTCGTCGGCGGCATCGTGGGCGGTACGGCACCGCCGCCGCCGAAGAGCACGGGCCCGAAGCTGCTCACCACGAAGGCCGGCCATAGTCTGCTGGCGATCAACCCGCAGGTTCGGCCGTACAAGGTGAACGTTCCGGAAGAGTACGTGTCGCGCGGAGACGAATACGTCGCCCAGATCCGTATCTGCGTGAACGCGCAAGGCACGGTCAGCAGCGTCAGGATCCTGAAGCCGTCGATCCCGGTGATCGACCTGCAGATTCCTCAGGTGATCCCGCGCTGGAAGTACAAGCCTTACCTGGTCGAAGGCAAACCGACCGACTTCTGCTACCCCATGAATTATCGCGTGCGCTGATCTTCGGGCAGCGCTCTCTCACTCACCAACCCCAAAGAAGGATACGGACATGGACTTTTCACTGCTGGGCTTGTGGAACCAGATGGGTGTGGTCGCCAAGCTCGTGGTGATCATTCTGCTCGTCATGTCGATGCTCGCCATCGGAGTATCGATCGAACGCCTCTTGAGTTTTCGAAAGGGCCGGCGTCGCTCGCTCGAATACATCGCGACCCTCCAGCCTTTGATCGGCACGCCGGGGCGCTTGCAAGAGGCGTTGAGGCTGCCGCCGAGCTGGAATGATGCCCCCCTCGCCCGCGTGCTGAGCGTCGGCCTGGTAGAGTACCGGCAGGGCCTCGAACGCCTTGGCTCGCACTCGTCAGACTCTATCGAGCTCGAAATTCTGAGCCATGGCGTCACCCGCTCGATGGAGCGCGCCAAGAAGCGCGAGCTCGCTGGCCTCGGCCGCGGCATGCCGCTGCTCGCTACCATCGCCTCGTCGGCTCCGTTCGTCGGTCTGTTCGGCACCGTGTTCGGTATCATCACAGCCTTCGAGAAGATGGCCGATCCGAGCAAGGGCGGCGGTGGTCTCGCGACCGTGTCCGCCGGTATCGCCGAAGCGTTGTTGACGACGGCGGTCGGTCTGGCCGTGGCCATCGTGGCGGTGTGGTTCTTCAACTACTTCGCGGCGAAGCTCGACGAGTTCGGCGTCATCATCGACGACTCGACGGGTGAGCTCGCGGATCGGCTCGCCTCGCAGGTCGGTCGCGTGCAGCACGGCGCTCCCGCCGTCGCTGGTCACATGCCTCCCCCGCTGGCTGGAACGGTCCACGCGTGAAACCGAAGGGTGCGGATCGGCGCGAGCGCTGGCGAGCCGTTAGCCAGCTCATCAATGGTCACCATGAAGAGCGCCCGAAGATCCAGGTGCGGAACGAGATCAACGTCACGCCCCTCGTGGACGTGGTGCTCGTGCTGCTCATCATCTTCATGGTCGTGACGCCGCTCATCGCGAGCGGTGTCGCGGTGGACTTGCCGCGCACCCAGCATCACGCGCGCAAGCCAGACGACGGCAAAGACATCATCGTGTCGGTCACCAAGGAAGAAAAGGTGTACGTCGGCCGCAACCTCGTGCAGAGGCCCGAGGATCTCGGCAACGTGCTCACCGCCGAGAAGCGGCGCTTCCCCGACAAGTCGATCTTCCTCAAGGGCGACGCCCGCGCTCCCTACGGAGCCGTGCGCGTCGCGCTTCAGGCCATGCACGACGCGAAAATCGACGACGTCGTGCTCGGCACCGAAGAAGTCATGCAAGAGTGATGCTCCGAGGGCGCGAGCGGTGGCACAGGCCTCCGTTCGCGCCGCAGATTTCCAAGTTTATCCGGATCGCGAGACCTTCCCATGGCAATGGACGTCGGGGGCAAAAAGTCAGGCCCCAAATCAGACATCAACGTGACGCCGCTCATCGACGTCGTGCTGGTGCTGCTCATCATCTTCATGGTGCTCACGCCTTCGATGTTGAAGAACCTGCCCACGATGGTGCCGGACAAGTCGGAGGAGAACGCACCCGCGATGCCGCCCGACTCGGCCATCATGGTGGAGTACACGGCCAAGCGTGAGCTCACCGTGAACAGTGAGTCGGTCGCGGTCGAGGCGCTCGCCAACAAGCTGCAAGAGCGGCTGAAGCAGCGCCGCCAGAAGGTTGTCTTCTTCAAGGCCGAAGACAAGGCACCCTACGGTGAAGTGGTTCGCTTGCTGGATATCGCGCGCGGCTCGGGTGCCGAGACGCTCGCCATCGTTACCGAGTGAACACCTTCATCCACTGACGCTCCCGGTGCTCCTACAGGGCGCTAGGTGAATGAGACGGGCGGCTCCCACGAGCCGCCCGTTTTGTTTTGAGGGCCGGCGTCTGGAGGCGACGACGGCAATTGCCGCCGTGGCGCCTGCGTCGGCTAGGGAGCGGCGAGTCCCCGAGTCGAACGCGGCGAGAGCGCGCGGGGCTGCTCTCGAGCGAAGGTGCCGACCCGGTGAGTCTCGGATCAACGTCGGGCTTGGCCCACGCCCGGCTGGAGCCCCCCGCGTCTCGCCTCGAGGGCAGAGTCGAGGGGCGCCCCGCTCGAGTGCGAGAGCCAGCGCCGCGGCGTCGTGAAGAAGCGTTCAGAGACGACGAGAGTTCGGGCGAGGGCGCGCCGCTTCCGTCCCGTGACAGCCCAGCCCCAGAAGACCCAGCGCGTGTAGTCGTGGAGACGGTGCCCGCGGCGCCCCCCTACCCGGCAGTGGCTCACCCTCTGGCGAGCGGCAAGGCGATGGCGCCAGCAGCGCCGCGAGCGACAGCTCAGAGATTACTCGCTCGATCCCGTGCCTGCCGTTCACGGCTCTCCAGGCCGTGCTGCGGAACGTCGAGACACGCCCTCCGGTGCAGCCCCGGAGTCCGCTGCTCGATGCGCCCCTGGCGTAGCTGAAAGCAGCTCTGCGAGCGGCGCCGCTCGGAACGAACCGGGGGGCTGGCGCGCTCTCCGACTCAGAGCGGATGCAACTCGCGCTTGGGACGCGCCACCACGCGGCGCGCCCCGGTCGACGGCCGCTTGGTCACGATCAGGCGATCCAGCCAGTGCGTCAACGGTAGCGCCACGAACACCGTGGAGTAGACGCCGCAGATCATGCCCACGATCAACGTGTACGCGAAATCCTGCAGGGCGTTGGTGCCCCACACGAGGAACGGCACCAAGCTCAGGATGGCCGTGCCGCTCGTGATGACGGTGCGGCCCAGCATTTCAGACACGCTGAGGTTGATGATTTCGGGGAACGAAGCGCCGCGCAGGCGCCGCATGTTCTCGCGCACGCGATCGTAGATGACGACGGTGTCGTTCACGGAGAAGCCGATGATGGTCAGCAGCGCCGCGATCACCGTCAGGTTCATCTCCTTGCCGGCGACCATCAGCGCGCCCGTCGCCACCAGCGCGTCGTGAATCAAACAGAGCACGGCGCCCGGTGCGTAGCGCAGGTCAAACCGGACCGCCACGTAGGCCATGATGGCAACCAGCGTGATCGCGATGCTTTGCAGCGCGGCATTGCGCAGCTGCGCGCCGGCTTTGGGCCCCACCCATTCCACCCGTAGCGGCGCGTCGGGCAGCAGGTCTTGCCCGATCTGAGCGCGCAGCGCGTTGAACATCAGGTCGCCCGTACCGAGCAGCTCGACGATGACCTTGTCTGCGTGGCGCGGGTCGACGCGCGGGTTCTCTGGCCCGGGGCGCAGCTGAAGGCCCCCGACTGTGGTCAGCCGCTCGCGCACCCAGTTCAGGTCGGGCGACTCGACGAAGCGGGCTGTGATCCGATCGCCTCCGGGGCTGAACTTGACCTCTGTCGCGTGGCGCTGGGCAGGGCACTCGGTCGCGTCGGACGCCGGCGCGAGGCACAGCTTCTGCTCCGCCTGGCGCTGCGTCTCTTCCTTGATCGTCGAGACCTCGGAGACCCGGATGATGTAGCGATCGACGACGGCTCCGCTCGTCCCCGTACGTACCTCGACGACGTCGGAATCGTGAAGGCCGATGCTCTCCAGCGCCCCGCGGACCTTGTCGGCCTCCACCGGGCCGTTGAAGGCGACCTCGATCTCGGTGCCACCCACGAAGTCCGTGCCGAGGTTCGGCCCCGGGTAGAACAGGGCGATCACGGTACCGACCGTCACCAGAAGGCTCGCCACCGCACAGAACGGAGCGGCCCTCATGAAGTTGTAAACCCGGTTCAGACTGAAGAAACGCATCGAGAATTTGTCGTCGAGAGGTGAGACGGGCGAGAGGCCCGTCGAGCCCTGAGGCGCGTAACATGAGATGGCCCATCATGCGAGCCTGGACACGTGCGTTCGCCACAGCCGCGCCGTATTTTCTGCCCGACGCCGGCCCGGGTCACCCTGAACCCCCAAAGGGCGTGGCTCGCTCGACGGCAGCAAGCACTCGAGCGATTCACCCGAGAGCAGGAATCCCGGACGATCGGCAGTGTGCCGCCCAGCGGCCGGTCCAGCACGATCGAACGATGAATCGATGCTTTAGCGAGCGTTTTCCCGTCCGACGGTAGTAGTACGCCGCCATGTTCAAGCTCCGTGAGGCTGCGGCTCGATTGCCACCGACGGGGGCCGCCGGTGCAGCGCCGAGCGAGGTGCCCAATCCCGGCAGCTCTCCGATGTGGCGATTGTCTCTGCTCGCGCTCGGGGTGGTGTACGGCGATATCGGCACGAGCCCGCTGTACGCGCTGCGTGAGTGCTTCGGCCCGCACGGGGTTCCGGTCGAGACGGCCACGGTGTTTGGCGCGCTGTCGCTGGTGTTCTGGAGCCTGACAACGATCGTTTCGGTCAAATACCTGCTCCACATTCTGCGCGCCGACAACCACGGCGAGGGCGGGATCCTGGCACTCATGGCGCTGTCGGTGTCGCACGAGCAGCGACCACGGCGCCGCCGCGTGCTGCTCATGCTGGGGGTGCTCGGTGCCGCGCTCTTATATGGCGATGGCGCGATCACACCGGCCATCTCGGTGCTCAGCGCCGTCGAGGGCCTGACGACGGCGGCGCCAAACCTCCACGCCGTCGTGGTGCCGATCACGGTCGCCATCCTGGTGCTGCTGTTTGCGATTCAGCGCCGAGGCACGGCGGCCCTCGGCCTGGTCTTCGGCCCCATCACGCTGATCTGGTTTCTGACGCTCGCGTTGCTCGGAGCCCGGCACATCGTGGCGGAGCCTCACATCCTGCTGGCGGTCAACCCGCGCTACGCCTTCGATCTGCTCGTGAACGAGCGCATCAGCAGCTTCGGCGTGCTCGGCGCGGTATTCCTGTCGGTGACCGGCGCCGAGGCGCTCTACGCCGACCTCGGGCACTTTGGAAAGCAGCCGATACGACGCGCCTGGACGTGGGTCGTGTTCCCCTCGCTGCTGCTCAATTACTTCGGCCAGGGCGCCTTGCTGCTCGGTGAGCCCGATGCGGCACAAAATCCGTTCTTCCGCCTGGCTCCCGCCTGGGCTCTCTACCCGCTCGTCCTACTCTCGACCGCCGCGACCGTGATCGCCTCGCAGGCGCTCATCTCCGGCGTCTATTCGTTGACGCGCCAAGCGTCGATGCTGGGCTTGCTGCCCCGCATGAACGTGCTGCACACGAGCGCCCAGCAGTCGGGGCAGGTCTACGTACCCGTGATCAACTGGCTGCTGATGCTGGTGACCATCGGGCTGGTGCTCGGGTTCGGCTCATCGAGCCGGCTCGCTGCGGCATATGGCATCGCAGTCACGCTCTCGATGATCATCACCACTTTGCTCGCCTTCACGGTGGTGCAGGCCTGGGGCTGGGGTGCCCCGCGCGCCGCGGCGGTCACGGCCCTGCTGCTGATCATCGAGGGGACGTTCCTCACCGCGAACCTCGAGAAGATCGCTCACGGCGGCTGGTTTCCCTTGATGTTGGCGGCTGGCCTATCGCTCGTGATGACGACCTGGAACCGGGGGCGCCTGCTGCTCGCGGAGCGCTTCAAGCGCGATCTCTTACCGCTCACCGAGTTCTTCGAGCGAGTCACCACCACGGCGCCGCTGCGTGTCCCGGGCACCGCCGTGTTCATGACGGGCCAGCTTCAGGGCACTCCGCCTGCGTTGCTGCACAACTTTCGGCACAACCACGTGCTGCACGAGAACGTCATTCTGCTCACGATCATGACCGAAGACGCCGCCCGCGTACCGAGCGCGAGCCGGGTCAGCGTCGAACCAGCGCCCCTGGGCTTCTGGCGCGTCATCGGCAGCTACGGCTTCATGGAGCAGCCAGACGCGCCCGACCTGGTGCTCCGGTCGGGCTTGCTCGAGAATCTCGACGACGTGACCTTTTTCCTCGGGCGCGAGCACCTGATCGTGGCCGATCACGGCATCAGCCACCGCTGGCGCATCGCGCTCTTCTCGTTCCTCGCCCGCAGCTCGCAGCCGGCGACGCGCTTCTTCAACATCCCCCCCGACCGGGTGATGGAGATCGGAACACAGATTGCCCTTTGACGGGCGGCGGGAGCGATCGCGCTCAGCCTCGCTCTGCCGGACCTTCTGCCGCGTGACCAGGCTGGGTGTTGGCTCTCGACGGTTCGGCATCGTCCCCTCGGCCAGCCAACCCGTCCTTTAGCCCTTTGATGCCCTCGCCTAGACCCTGACCCAAGCTCCCGAGGCGCTTCGGGCCGAACACGATCGCGACAACGACCAGCACGATCACCCAGTGCCCAATGCTCATTGCTCCCATCGTTCGCTCCTCTCGCTCCTGAAAACCACGTCCTGAAACTACAGCCGAATACCCCGCAACTCCGGGGTTCCGGCGGCGGCACCTTAGCACAGGCCAGCGCCCGCCGAATTTGATCGAGAGCGAGCGAAGACGGCACCCCCGGTGGGGCTGCGGGGAACACACCGGACACCCCTGCTCATTGTCATTCGATTCGTCAGACAATTTCGGCGCTTTGTGCCAAGAGAGCCAAATGGTTTGGCTTTGGCTGGGTTTCACGGCCCTGGTCGTCCTCCTGCTCGTGCTGGACCTCGGGGTCTTTCACCGGAACGCGCATGAGGTGACGCTGCGAGAGGCCAGCGTGTGGACGATCGTATGGATCACGCTCGGCCTCTCGTTCACCGGCATCGTTTACCTCATCTACGACGGGCACTGGTTCGGTGCCGCGCTGGCCAGCGGCGACCCGTCGACGGGCGCTGGTCAAGCCGCGCTCCTGTACGTGACCGGCTACGTGCTCGAGAAGTCACTGAGCGTCGACAACATCTTTGTCATCTCAGTCATCTTCAAGACGTTCCGGGTCGAGTCTCGATTCCGACATCGCGTGCTGTTCTGGGGCATCATCGGCGCGATCGTGCTGCGCGCAGCGATGATCCTGGGCGGTGCTTGGCTCGTGCACCGGTTCGCCTGGGTCTTCTACATATTTGGCCTGTATCTGGCTTACACGGGCGTGAAGCTGTTCCTGGAGAAAGGCGCCGAGGTCGACCCGGAGACGAGCGCCTTCATCCGAATGGCGCGGCGCTTCCTGCCGGTAGCTCGCGAGGATCACGGCGCTCACCTGATCGCGCGCGAAGGCAACCGCCGGGTCCTGACGCGGCTCGGTCTAGTGCTGATCGCCGTGGAAGGCACGGACGTGATCTTCGCGCTCGATTCGATCCCCGCTATCCTCGCCATCACGACCGACAGCTTCATCGTCTTCACGTCGAACATCTTCGCGATCCTCGGCCTGCGTTCGCTCTACTTCATCTTGGAAGGCATGATGGGCCGGTTCCGACACCTGCAGGTCGCCCTCGCCTTCGTGCTGGTGTTCATCGGAGCGAAGATGTTGCTGCACGATCTCTACGTGTTTCCCAACCTGGTCTCGCTCGGCATCATCCTCGGGGCGGTGACCGTGGGCGTGCTCGCCTCGCTCATGGGCGAGCGCGCTGACGAGAAGGCCGAGGCCAAGGACCGCACGGCGAACACCGACGTGACCTGAGAGGCCGTTCTGAATGAAAAATGGCCGTGCTCCTCGACGGCCTGCGAAGCGATGCCCCACGTGGGCGCGCAAGCCTTCCGTCGATGCTTGGTTACGGAGCCGGTGGCCCGCTGCGAGGCGATCGCGGACGCTGCCAGCGTGCGACGGCAGCGGAAAGGCCCCGGGCCAGCCTTGCGCGCTCGACCGGCATGGTGGAAGCTGTCTCGAGACATGCGGCGTACGCTATCCCGTCGGGAATTCGCTCGGTTGATGGCTGGTGCCTGCGCGACCCTCCCGCTGCTCGAATCGATGGATGCCGCAGCGCAGGAGGCGACCGGCGCTGGCCCCCAACGGCTGGTCCTCCTCTACAATCCGAACGGGACGATCCCCGAGGCCTTCTGGCCCGGCGCCGACGCCACCGAGACCGCGTTCACGCTCGGCCCCATCCTCCAGCCGCTCGCCGATTTCCAGGATCGAATGTTGCTCCTGCGAGGGCTCGACATCGCTGTCGCCGAAGCGTCGAACTTGCCCGGTGGTCCGCACCAGCGCGGCATCGGCGGCCTGTACACGGGCAGCGAGCTGCAGACGGGGACGATGGCCGACGGCGACGGCTCCCTCGCTGGCTGGGCCAATGGCGCCAGCATCGACCAGGAGCTCGTGCATCGGCTCAACCCGCCAACGCTGCTGCCGAGCCTAGAGCTCGGTGTGAGGGCGACCGCCGCCGACGTCATGGGCCGCATCAGCTACAGCGGCCCGGGCTCGCCCGTGCCCCCCATGAACGACCCGCGAGAGGTGTTCCAGCGTCTGAACTCGGGCTTCATGAACGATCTCTCTGGTCCCGAGCAAGCCGCCGGGCGCGACCAGCGCCGGATGGTGATGGCGGCGGTTCAGTCGCAGTATGCCACGCTGCGCCCCAAGGTGAGCCTGCTCGATCGTCAGAAGCTCGAACGACACGCCGACTTCCTGAACGGCATCGTGCGGCGCCTCGACTACGGCATTCGCCCCGGCCCCGCCTGCGTCGCACCGGCGGAACCACCCGCGCTCGGAGTGGAAGACGCCGTGGACATGCCAGACATCACGCGCCTGCAGCTCGATCTGCTGGCGCTCGCGTTTGCGTGCGATCTCACCCGCGTCGCGAGCGTCCAGTTCTCGACGGCGATCAACGCCATCGGGTTTCCGTGGCTCGACAGCACCGCCGAGGGTCACAACCTCTCCCACCGCGGTCCGAGCGACACAGCCGCGAAAGATCAGCTCACCCAGCGCGCCCGCTGGTACGCCGAGCAGGTCGCGTACTTCGCGCGGCAGCTCGCCGCCGTCACCGAGGGTGATCGCACCATGCTCGACAATACGGTCATGGTGTGGGGTAACGAGCTGTCGCTCGGCAACAGTCACTCGCACACCGAGATCCCGTTCATGCTGCTCGGCAGCGCCGGTGGTCGCCTGCGCACCGGTCGGTACCTGCAGTTCGGCTCGCAGCCGCATAACCGCTTGTTGGTCTCCCTGCTCCAGGTCATGGGTGTCGAGGCGACGAGCTTCGGGCATGCCGACTTCGGCGGCGGGGGCCCCCTCGCCGGGCTGACCTGAGCCCACGGCAGCGCGCGCGTCGACGACGGGCGAGTCCAGCCGGCGCTCCGCGGTCACCCCGCGACGAGCAGCACCCAGGCGACCCCCAGCAGCGTCGTGGACAACGCGAGAGGCAGACCCACCCTCAGGTATTGCCAGAAGCCGATGCCCCCCACCTCGTGGCCTGCCTCAGCCACGATGATGTTGGCCACCGACCCCAGCAACGTGAGGTTGCCGGCAAACGTGGAGGCCATCGCCAGCAGCTCCCAGCCCAGAGTGGGGTTCGCCAGCGTCGCCATCTGGTCGCGCACCACCAAGATGAACGGAACGTTGGATACCACGTTCGAACCCACCAGAAAGATCGCTGACAGCCGTAGCCAGTCCGCTGCGCCTCCGTCCGCGCTCGCGAGCGGAAAATGCTCGAAGAACCTCGCCGGCGCGCCGCTCTCCATCAGCCCGCGCACCACCACGAACAAGCCCGAGAAGAACACGAGCAGCGCCCAGTCGATACGCGGCCAGAGCTCGCGCGTCTCGCGCCGCTGGAGCAACATCAAGAGGACGAACCCGGCTGCGGCCGTCCACGCCAGGTGCCCGCCGAGCGTGTAAGCCACGGCGCTGGCCGCGATGACCCCGAGCGTCAGCCGAGCGCCACGCGAGAAGACTCCTGCTGGCTCCGGCTCGGCCAGGCGAGCCTCTGCGAGCTCAGCCCGGAACATGAAGTGGAGGAGCGCGTGGTTGAGCGCCAATCCCGCGAGCGCCACGGGCCCGATCAGCGCGAGGTGCTCGCGGTAGCCCAGCCCACCGAGCAGGCCGCACAACATGTTCTGTGGGTTGCCCACCAGTGTAGCGACGCTGCCGGTGTTTGCCCCCGTGGCGAGCGCCAGCAGGAACGGCAGCGGCGGCAGCCGGTGCCGCTGGATGGTACGCACCACCAGCGGCGCTCCGAGCACGCACACCGCGTCGTTGGTGATCAACGCGGACAGCCCCCCTGCCCCCCACACCATCCAGCCGAGCAGCCTCGCCGGGGTGCGAGCCTTGCTCGCGAGCCGATGCTCCAGCACGTCGAAGAAGCCGTCGAGGCCGAGGAATGCCCCCATGCCCATGACGCCAAACAGCAGCAGTAACGTGTCGCCGTCCACCGCCGCGAGCGCATCGCTCGGGCGGAGCACCCCCAGCACCACGCACGCCACGGCGCCGAGCAACGCGCCCGCTGGACGATCGAAACCGAGCCACTTCAGGCGGCGCGCCGAGATCAGAAAGTAGCTGACGAGGAAGACGACGAGGCCGGTCAGCTTCATGCGGGCGTCTTCGGCGCGTCGCCGTCATGGTCCGGCGTGTTCGATCCCCCGGGCGCCGCCGGCGCATCGAGCACGATCCCATCGGCGCGCAAGCGCGCTGGATCGGCCGGGCCGGCGACGCTGCCCGTCGGGTAGGTGTACCAACCGGCGGGGTCCGCCTCGTCGGGATTGTCGCGCACCTTCAGGATCGTGAACATGCCGCCCATGTCGATCGCGCCGAACGGACCCGCGCCGCCGCGCATCGGCAAGCTGTTGCCCGGGATCGGCATCTCCATCTCCCCCATGTTGCCCATGCCGCGGGTGCCCATCGTCATGTAGCCCGGCATGACGCGCGCCATGCGCCGATCGACGCGCCTCATGTCGGCGCCGATCAACGGCGGCAAGCCGTGGCCCATCTGCGTCATCACATGGTGAGTCATGTGGCAATGCATGGCCCAATCTCCCGGTTCGTCCGGCACGAACTCGATCACGCGCGTGCTACCCACCGGGACGAGCACGGTCGTCTCCGGCGTCTGCGCCACTTCCGGGATGTAACCCCCGTCGGTCGCCGTGAGCTTGAACGACACGCCATGGATATGGATGGGATGGTGGTCCATCGGGCTCAAGTTTCCGAGCCGGATGCGGACGCGTTCGCCGCGGCCCACGACCAGCGGCGCCGTGCCCGGGAACGACTTGCTGTTGAACGTCAGCACGTTGAAATCGGTCATCTCGTTGGGGTCAGGTCGCCGCGCGCCGACGTCCAGCCGCCACTCGTGAGCCATGAGCGCGAAGTCGCGCTCGACGCGCGGCCCGCGCGGACGGCGCGGGTGAACGATGAACATGCCCGCCATGCCGAGCGCGATCTGGGTCATCTCGTCAAAGTGCGGGTGGTACATGAACGTGCCCGGGTGCCGAGCGACGAACTCGTACATGAACGTCTCCCCCACGCCGATCGCGCGCTGATTCAGGCCAGCGACGCCATCCATCCCGTTGGGTAAGAGCACGCCGTGCCAGTGCACCGTGGTGGGCTCTGGCAGGCGATTGGTGACGTAAATGCGAAGTCGATCGCCCTCGACCGCTTCGATCGTCGGCCCCGGCGTGCCACCGTTGTAGCCCCAGCACTCGGCGCGCAGGCCCGGTGCGAACTCGTGGTCGACGGCCTGCGCCACCAGGTGGCCCACCTTGACGCCATTCACGACGCGCCAGGGCAGCGTCGACCCATTGGGAGTGAGCACGGGCACCTGACCGCCGGGAGCCACGGGTCGCCGTGCGCGAGCGTGCCGCGCGACCGGAGCCGAGGGAATGCTCGTCGGCTTCGCCGCCGCCGCGGGGAGTGGCGTCGCGACGGATTGAGCCGCCGCCTGTTGGGCTCGAGCCAGCCAGGCCACACCGGCGGCGACGCTGCCATAACCCACGAACTGACGCCGGTTGATGCTCAATGCTCTTCTCCCCCGAGGGCGGGAGCAGCGACGCCATCGCCGCCCGGCGCCGACGTCGGCACGACGTGTTGGCCGGCGAGCAAAGCGCCGAGCTCTGCGACTGCCGTCCAGTACTCACGCAGGGTCTCGACGTGTTCGAGCTCGACCCGAAGCTCGGCCTGGCGAGCCGCCAGCAACTGAAAAACGCCGAGCTGCATGGCGTTGTACTGGAGCAGGGTCTGCTCGGTGACGCGGCGCTGCGCGGGGAGGATCACGTCTTGATATTGACGCGCCCGCGCGTGCGCCGACACGACCCGGCTCCGCACCTCGCGCGCCGCCGAGCGCACGTCGACCGCGAGCCCGTAGTAGGCCTCGAGCAACGCGTCGAACTCCGCTTCGAGGCTGGCCGCGGTGCCTTGCCGTCGATCGAAGAGCGGCACTTCCAGGCTCACGCCGGCGCCGAACCGCCAGTCATCGTCGGCCCCCGCCGACCCCTCTTCCGGATCGCCGTGCAGCCCGTGGACGTCGACGGAGATGTCGGGAATCCAGCCGGCGGCGCGCGTCCATCCGGCGCGCCGCGCGAGCGCCTCGAGCCGCTGGCGCCGCTCCCGCAGCGAGAGGCTCGACGTGAGCGCGCGGCGCTCGAGATCGACGGCGACGTCGGGCGCCTCCCCGACGGGAGCCAGGGCCCCGTCGACGCGCCAACGGGTCGCCGCGCCGTGCTGCCCGAGCAAGCGCTGCATGCTCTCGCGCTCGAGCGCGAAATCGAGCTCGCGGCGTGCCACGCCCACGCGCGCGCGCTCGTATGCCGCCTCCTCGGTGGCGACCTCCAGCTCCGCCACGTTTCCGGCCGCCACCAGGGCACGAGCCGCCTCGTGCCGAGCTGCCAGCGCGTCGAGCTCACGCTGGTGAATGCCGAGCGCCTGCTGCGCTGCCTGGAGCCGATAGACGCCCTCCCGCACGCGATACGCCAAGGTCACCACCGCGGCCGCTGCTCGCGTCCGCGCGGCGTCGAGCTCGGGCGCCATCGCCCGCGCGGCGAACGGGGCGAGCACGGCCCGCGTCAGGTCGTATTCGACACGCAGCTCGACGCGCGAGTTGCGCTCGGGCAAGAGCTCTGCCTCGGCGCGCGGGTTGGGCAGCAGGCCCGCCTGAATCAGCTGACCTCGCGCCACGCCGATCTCTCGCAGCCGCGCCCGGAGCTCGCGGTTGTCGAGCAGCGCCACGCGCACGGCCGCCTCGGCATCGAGCGGCTCGGCGAGCAGGCGTTCCGCCTCTCGAGCAGCGACCGGGTCGACGCCGCGATCGGCCACCGCTGGCAGCCGCTCGACGGCAGCCAGCTCGCGCACGTGGCGCACGTCCTCCGCGATCGACGACGAGACGCAGGCCGGCAACAGGCCGACCATGAACCAGCGCAGCGGTTCGCCACGAAGCGCGCGCTCACTTCTTCTCGTCATCGCCCTTCTTCGTATCGCGCTCGACCAGGGCCATTCCGCACCGAGGACACTGGCCCGGCCGATCCGCGACCACGTCGGGATGCATCGGGCAGCTGTAGCGAACGGCGCCATGCCCCGCATGATCATGCGACGCAGGCCCGGGCTCGCCGAGCCCGACCCAGCTCGACGCCTCGCCGGGAAGGGGCGGATGCTCGCTCGCCGCCTGCGTCACGATCGCGGGCGGCGCTGGGTCGGCTTCGGGAGAAGCGGCTGATTGGGCGGGCCAGGACGCGGGCACTTCCCGACCGCAAGCATCGAGCCCGAGGCCAGCGAGCGCGAGAGCGGCGACGAGCGGAATCTGCTTCATTCCTCGAGCTGGCTGCACGTTCTCCTCGCCCGGTCACGCGCCGGCACGAGGGCTTCCATAGCACGTTTCCGCCACCACCCGTCAGGCCACTTCGAACTCGCACAAGGCAAAACGCACCCCATTGACGAGCAGATCGATGGCATGACGACCGCGATAGTGCTTGCGGGTCGTCAGATCGACGAACGAGAGCCTCGCTTGCAGGCGCACGCTGCCCCGCGCCGGCAGCGACAGCCGCTTCAGCTTGAACACCTTCGGGCGTCGCGTGCCGTTGGCTTTGACGAAATGAACCGCATAGTCCACGAGCAGGTCCTGCGCGGTGCGACCGGTGCTGGCGAGCTCGAAGCTCACCGCGACCTGCCTGCCGAGCCGCGGGCGGGCTGGCGCGACCTCCACCGCGCGCAGGCTGACCTTCGGACGGCTGCCAGCCCCGATGAGGGCCAGCGCGCCGGGGTTTCCCTGTTTCACGAGCGAGCGGAGCGCGTGCTGGATGATCCAGCGCCGCCCCTCCCCGGCCGAATCCCGCCAGCGGCCGCACAGCTCGACCACGCGGTCCGGATGGTCCTTCGCGATGTCGTTCAGGTTGTTCGCCACCGAGCGCTGGACGTAGCGCTCGGGGTCGTCCTTCAAGCGCTCGAGCAGGGCGAGCACCGGCCCCGGCTCCCTCTGGAAGTCGCGCAGCCGTTGCGCCCAGGGCAAACGCGGCCGGGTGCCTTCGGAGACCAAGCGGCGCACGTGGACGTTGGCGTCGCTCGCCCACAGCACCAGGCGCTCGTACGTCGCCTCGGGGTACCGGATCAGAAACGGGCGGATGCTGCTCTCCGCGGAGAAGCGCTGGGTGAGCTCGTATTGTGCCAACATCGAGGCTTCGAAGTGGTCCAGGCCGAAGCGCGCCACGTAGCAGACGTGCGGCAGGTACCGGAACGGCGCCATCGCCGGCAGGCCTTCGCTCGGCGCGCGCTCGGCGGGCAGGGAGTCGATGAGCACCCGCACCGCGCGCTCGTAGTCGCTCGGCAGGTGCCGTTGCAGCACCTGGGCGAGGTGCTCGCCGCGAGCCAACAGCTCGAGCGCGTCCAACCCGCGCAGCCCGTCGGCGACGAAGCGCCTCCGGTCGAGCCCGGGGTGAGCGCGTCCGATCTCGTCCGCGAGGGAGGCGAGCAGGCGTGCATCGAAGAAGTGCTTCAGCGGCTCGGCCATGGCGTGTCGTCAGCTACCACCCGCTCGCGTGAGCGTCGATCGCGTCGGCGCTGCGCCCGAGAGTAAAGACTGACATCTGTCTGTCAGCAAATGCACCACGGATCCCGCGGGATTGGGCGCCGGCCATCGGAGCTCGCAGGTCGGCGTGGGCCGACCCCGTTCGCCCGTGAGCCGGGCGCGCCCAGTCCGACGATTGTTCCTCGCTGACGCGAGGACTACTATCGCCCACGTGATGATGCGGACCGCTCGGCAAACGTTTGGAGTTCTCTCGATGCTCACCGTTCTGGCGGGGGGATGCGGCCGCGCCGATGCTCCGCCGCCAGAGACGCCCGTCGCCGAGACCTCGAACGAGGCCGATGTCCGCTTCGAGGCGCTCGAGCGCGAGTATGTGGTCTACTTCCTGGGTCGCTTTCCTGTCGTCGCCACGTACCTGGGTGGCGCCACGCTCGACGCGAGCCTCGCCGACATCGACGGACGGCTGCGCGACCACTCGCCAGCGGCGCTCGCCGCCGAAGACGCCCGCTTTCGCGAGCTCGGCGATCGCTTTCGCGAGTTCGACCCGTCGACCCTCTCCGTGCGCCGGCAGAACGATCGCCGGGTCGCCCTCGCGCAGCTCGAGTTTCTGTTGCACCAGCATCAGGTGCTTCGGCATCAACAGCGGGCGCTCGACACGTACGTCGACGAGCCATTTCGTGGTGTCGACTGGCAGATCCAGGCCATGGCCGCGAGCGGCGCCGGCCGCTACGGCAGCGAAGCCGATTGGCGACAGGTGGCCGCGCGCGTCGAAGCGATCCCAGCCTATCTCCAGACAGCGGAGGCGCAGCTCACGCTCGGCGTGGCCGCGGGGAACCCGCCCGACTGGCGCGTGATCGCGCAATACGGCCTGCGCAGCGCGGCCGCCGACGCCGAATATTTCGCCAGCACCTTGCCCGCCCTCGCCGAGAAGAACCTGCCGGCGGGCGCCGATGGCGGCGTGGCCAAGCGCATCCGCGACGCGGGTCGATCGGCGAGCAGCGCCTACACGCGACTGCGCGAGCACGTCGTCAACACCTTCTACGACGACCCGACCCGTGCGGGTGTCGCCGCCCTGAAGCCCGCGTTTCGAGGCGATCGCTACGCGCTCGGCGCTGTCGAATATGACTGGGCGTTACGCAACAACCTGGGCCTCGCACAGACGGCCGCCGAGCTGTTCGACGAGGCCGAGCCGATCGTGCTCGCCACTCGCGACGAGCTGATCGCGCTCGCCCGCCAGATCGCCCAGCACCACGCCTGGCCGGCCCCCGACGGCCCCGCCACGGTGCGCCTCGTGTTCGAAAAGCTCGGCGAGCGAGCCCCTGCCACGGACGCCGAGATGCTGGAGGCCTATCGCGCTACCGGCGAGCGCCTCGTGGCCTACGCCCGGCGCACCGGGCTGTTCGAGGTGCCCAGCGACTATCGCCTCGACGTCGCCATCACCCCGCCCCCGCTGCGCTCATCCATCGACGGCGCCGCGTACTACCCGGCCCCAGCCTTCAAGCAGACCGGCGTCGGTCGCTTCTACGTCACGCCCACGGGCGACGACCCGGTCATGCTCCGCCAGGAGCATAACAGCGCTGCCCTCGCCGACCTGGCCGCGCATGAAGGGTTCCCGGGCCACGACTGGCACTTCAAGGTCATGTCCCAGCATCGGAACGACATTTCGGCCTTGCGCTGGCTCACGCCAGGTGCGGTCGAAGACTCCTCCTCGATGTGGCAAGACTCGATGGCCGCCGAGGGTTGGGCCCTCTATTCCGAGGCTCTTCTCGCCGAGCCACAGCCCGGAGCGCCAGGTGGCTTCTACACCCCCGAAGAGCGCCTCTACCAGCTGCGCGGTAAGCTCTATCGCGACCTGCGAGTGCGCGTCGACACCGGCATCCACACCGGTCGGCTCAGCTTCGACGACGCGGTCACCCTGTTCTCCGAGGTCATCGATTTCCTTCCCGGCGCCTGCACTGACCCCGAGCAAATCCCGCTCGCCGCCAAGCGCGCGAGCTGCGAGTCCGCCCGCGGCGCGATCACCCGCTACGCGCGCTGGCCCACCCAGGCCATCACCTACCGCATCGGCAAGGACCAGATCCTCACCTTGCGCCAGCAGGCGCGCGATGCCCTCGGCGACCGGTTCTCGGCGCAGCGCTTCCACGTCGAGTTCATGAAACAGGGCACCATCCCCTCGAGCTATTTCGGCGCCGACTTGCTGCAGACCCTCCGGCAATGACGTGAAGAGAGCGCCAGCCGTGCGCCGGCGCTTCCCGCCTTCACTCCACCTGTCGACCTCCATCGCACGCCCGGTCGAGGCCGCCAGTGCCGCATGGGGTGGGGGCGGCCTCCTCTGCGGACTCAAACCCACCGATTTCGTTACAAGCCTCTTGACGTATGCGCCGATCCGGCTAGTTTGCCGGCTCATTCTTCCAGCTTAGCTCAGTCGGTAGAGCAGGCGGCTGTTAACCGCCGGGTCCCAGGTTCGAGTCCTGGAGCTGGAGCAAATATTCGACACGACTCGGGTTCCGTCGGGGGGTGGGGGGACGGAACCGAGAACCTCGAGTGCTGTCAGAACCACTTGTCACTGGACGGTTCATGTGTAGTCCTCGAGCGCCTTCGGTGCCTCGCCGAAGCTTCGCGCGCTCGAAGCAAGCGGCAGCCCATAGTTGCACGCTTCCGGATGGGATGGCGCGATGCCGAGCGGCGGCTTCGTCAGCCCGCACACGTCCACGTGCTCAAAGCACCGAAGTAATGTCGTCTGCCGTGCCAGCCTGCTTGTCTGGGCCGGGTGAAAATACGAGGACCTGACCCTGATCACACTGGATCTGATAGGGCGTGCCCCATGGGTCGATGCCGGTCGTCTCTTTCCGGAGTTCACTCTCGAGGGGTTCCAGATTCAGCTCGAGCACTTGCTGCACGGTGGGGCAACCGGTGAAGCCATCGGCCCACAGTTGCAGCACGGCCGCTTGCAGCGTCAAGACATTGGATTTCGTGGTCGGCGCTCCCGCGAGCTTGAGCTCCTTCCATTTGAAAGCCAGCGTACCAAGGACCAAGACCGTAACAGCCGCGACGACAACGAGGGCGACGCGGAGAATCGAGCGCACGACATCATCCAATTTCGACCGGTTGGGATGCGTTACACTCATCGAAATTCCTTGAAGTCCTCATACTCGACCGTTGTTCCCCCGCTGGCCCACTGCGCCAGGGTCGACATCAAAGGGTTGCCCGCAGTCAGGGTCGGCCACCAGTCGAATACGTAGTCAGAACCGTCTTTCATCGCGACCCCGGTCCCCTTGTGATCGCCCGTTGTGTGACCTGAGCAATGCCGGTGCACGAGAAACGAACGAAGGCAGCATCCTCGCGCCCGAGCCCCTTGGCCATCATCGCTGCGTTACGCACCCCGCCGGCCACGTGCAAGAGACCCAAAATTTCCATGACGACCCTCGATCGCCGTGGCCCTTCGATCGTCGCGCGGCACGCAACGTCGGCTCTGACTGCGTTCACAATGCTGTAGGCCGTGACCAGATCTAACGCCAAAGACTAGCTCCACCGTTCCTGAGGCCGAGGCTCATCCGCCCGCAGCCTAGCCTGCTCGTGCTTACGGAGGAAATCGAGGGGTCGTCCGAAGCCAGTGACAGGCGTTCGCTGGTGAAATGCGCACCCTGGACGAGCGCGGTGACGCTCGGACCCGGCCTGATCGTAGCTTGGCGGGGAGACCGGTGAAGAGGCGCCTTCGCGGTTCAAAGTCAGTTCGAGCGAACCGCCCGCAGGGCCTGTGTGACGCGAGCGCGCGAGACTCCGTACAATCGGGCAATGTCCGCCCGCGTCCCTACTTCGCCGGACTCGAGGAGCCGCCGCCATTCCATCGCTCTCATCACCGCTGGTTTCGATGGGTGCACGATTGCGGCGCTCGACTTCGATTTTCTGGCGGCAGCGGGCAACTCGAGCGCGACCATCCCGGCCGCGCGGTAGTTCTCAGTTGAGACCCAACTGGGGATCAAATATTCGAGACGACACGGGTTCCGTCGGGGGTTGGGGGGACGGAACCGAGAACCGCGGGGCCTGACGATAGACGAGCTGTAAAGGGCTCTCATCTATCCTCGCGACCGGAGTTCTCCGGTGCTCTCGAGGCCCGCTCGTTCGCGAAGCGGCGTCTCCCTCGCGGCAAGTGGATCCGCGCAAGAGTCGCATGTGCGCCCTCATGCCCACCTAAACGGCCACCGACGAGCGGCGTCCGCGCGAGACCTCGCGCTCGCCGACGCCATTGGTCATCAGGGCTTCCAGCGGATGTCGTCTGCCGTGCCAACGTGCTTGTCCGGCCCCATGGAAAACACATGCACTTTGTCGGGGTCGCACTCGACTTGATACGGCGTGCCCCATGGGTCGATGCCGTTTGTGTCCATCAGCAAAGAAGTTCTTGCATACTCTGGGGTGGTCAAGTCCATTATCTGTTGCACCGTGGGACACCCGGAAAAGCCGAGGTATCGGAGGTTGTCCGCACTCGACTCCAGCATGGCGATATTCGATCGTGTGCTCGGCGCGCCCGCTTGCCTGAAGCGCTCCAACACAACGGAAACCACCTTGACGACGGCGACGAGCACTAAGACTCCGACGCCGGCGAGGGTGACGCGAAGCGCCGTTCGCTTCGCGCTGAGATCTTTCGAGCTGGCGGCAGCCGGCCGCGTCAAGAGAAGCCCTTGAACGCTCTATGTTCGACGGATTTGCCCCCGACGCGCCACGCAGCCAGCGATGAAACGAGCGGATTTTGCGGGTTCAGAGTGGGCCACCAGTCGAACACGTATTCTGTGCCGTCCCTCATATAGATGTTCGTCGCTGCATGCGGGTAGCCTTTCACCACCCGCTCGGCCACGTACGAGCTCTGCACCTGCGGGAGTTTGCCTTTGTGAAGGCTTGCCACAATGGCCACTTTGGTTGTCAGGGCAATGCCTCGGCAGATCTTGCTGTCGAACTCGTCGTCCCCAGGACCCTTCAACATGAGGACCATCGCCAGGTTGCGTGCGGGGCCCGCCCAATGCAAGCGCTCGAGAGCGCTATGAAGCGGCATGGGTGGCACGAAACCCATCGGCGGGTCGATGAGCGGGGGCGGAGGGGCTGGAGGAGGCCTGTAATTATCGAGGATCCTACGGGACGATACGTCAGCGCAGACCACATCTATCTAGTGCCAAGAGGCCCCTTTGGCGTTCTCGATTCGAGAGTCTGACGAACGCGTAGCTCAATCTCCTTTCGGTCGGAAGCGCCGAACGTTCGAAGCCGTGAGACATCACGAGCAGGCGTCCTGATCGCCGCCACGTGAACCGCCCCTTGACGCTCGGCAACCGGTTCAGCGTCCTCCGCGGGATCGAAGCGCCTGGGTGACTCGGGCGCGCGAAACCCCGAACCGTCGGGCGATGTCGGCACGGCTGGAAACCTCGCCGGATTCGAGGAGCCTCCGCCACTCCGACGCCTTCGTCACCGCCGCTGTCGTCGAGAGCCCTGTTCGAGCCATTCCGTTCGAGCCGCCCATGGCGGCAGGCGCCTGGAGCGTGACAGTTCCAGTCGCCCGATAGTTCTCAGTTGAGACCCAACTGGGGAGCAGAGAGTTGAAACATCATAGGTTCCGTCCGGCTGAGGGGGGACGGAACCGAGAACTCGAGTCTGGCTCATTGGTGTGGGGCGCGGTTCAACACCGGTAGTGTCTGCTCGTCTTCGCCCAACTGAGCTCGTTCGCGAGGGGACGGCTAGCGGTTTGTTCCTCGCGTTGCGTCGGAGACGGGGGTGCTGGAGTACTGCCTAGCGCACGAGCTCTGGTTTCCCCAGCAGCCCGTAGTTCTCGGCATCCGTGCCTTGCAGCAGCGCTGGCGGTGTCAGCCTCTTTGATCTGCCGCTTGGGAGTTCCCAAGTACAAGACCAACGGTGGTCGGCCGCTGTCGTTGCCTCGACCGATCATTATGTCTTCGGGAGAGAAGTTTCCGGCGTTGGGATTCACATCAGGATGCGTGTGATAGATCGCAACCCAGGAGGGGTGAACTTGAACGCCCCATTTTGCTTGTAGATGCTTCCGGCAAACTCGCGGCCCACCGCAGACGTCACCCCCGCCACCTCGTCGAGCGCCTGCATGGCTGCGGCATTCATGGTTGAATAGCCAGCCAAGCCCGCCTGCGAGTTTGCCGGCTTCAATCGCCTCACCAGGAACTGACGGGCGTCTTCCACTTGGTCGTTGGGCAAAGCAGCAGGCGGTCTGGGAAGTTTCAAAGACGTCACGACGGTTGCTGCGAAACGGACTCGCTCGACGGCCCCCGAAGACAGGGCGGAACTTGCCCTTCCGAGGACGCGATCGCGGGAGAAATGATCGAGCGTTGCAAGTGCCGGGAGAATGTCGAACATGGCGAGGCCACTCAGCATGTTTGCTGCAGTTTCGACGCCACCATCGGTTCTCGCATTGCGGGCGGCTTCAACGAACCGGTGCTGCTCACTCGCTCCCATCTGCGGACTTCCTTTCCCCGTGAACGATCTCCCACGCTCGCGTGATGATCATCATGGACACCGAGTCGGGCTCGGCCGCGCTGCCCGCGGCGCCTGCACACGAATCGATCAGCGATTGGTTGCCATCCCAGAGTCCGAAACCGTTCCGAATGTTCAACTCCAAACTAAAATGGAGCTCGATGAGCTCGTCCTTCCTCAGCGAACGAAGCCTGTCCACACCGTTGGGACCCATCTGCTCGAGCGCGCGTGCTGCAGCCTCATCGCAGGTGACTGGCCAAGGAGCTGCCGCCGGCTCAGCTGGTGCAGCGGCTGCAACCACGGACGGCCCCGCCGCGCCGGCGCTGGCCGCGGCAGGCGCAGGGCCTGACTGCCGACACGCAAATACTGCCACCAGAGCGGTCAAGCACAAGCTCGCGTATACGCCGCCTCGCATTCGTCTCACCGGCCCTTTGGTGTCCTGCGTAGCCATGCCATGGGCCCGATCGTGGAGCAAGCAATCCCCGCGAACACGTCGGTCAACTTCGCCACCGGCTCGAACGTGTTGCCACCATGGCTGATGAGTGGGACGTCGTTCTCATCGTCGTCGACTCGATCGGAGCGCCTGGGTGACGCGTGCCCGCGAAACACCAAAGCGTCGAGCCAGGGCAGCCCGAGTTGGTACCTCTCCAGAATCGAGAAGCCTGCGCCACTCGGTCGCCCGCGTTCCCACCCATTTCGATGGCTCTCTCGTCGCGAACCTGACGAGAGCCATCAGTTAACGGAGCCCCCCAGGTCATCGCCTCGGGGGCTTCGTCATTTTCCCGCTGAGCTCCGAGCGTTTTCCCGCGCTGCGCCTGCGAAGGCGGTGCTCTCGCGAGCGCTCGCAGAGAGCGCCGAGCGAGCGCGATGAGGGGCTCGTGGGACAGCTCTCCCGCTCTCTCTCTCCTGTCCCGTGGGGAGAGAATTCCGGAGAGCCGTTTAACAGCGTACCCGGCGGTTAACGGCCGAGGGCGCGTCGGGACAGGCGTCTGCCATCGAGCGCTGTCCCGCCTGTTGATCATTGGGGGCGGACGTTCGCGAGGAGCAGCGTCACGCGCGATGTTTAGGGCGTCGCGAACCGAGCGTGCGTCGGCGCGGTGTTGCGTGGCGGCGGGGCTGTTAACCATCGGGGCGGCGGGAACACGCTGGACCTGTCGGGCGGCAGCGGCGAGAACTGGAGCGTCATGGTCACGCTGGTCCCCTTCTTCGCCGCGTCTTCGAGGTCGACGTGATCGTCGGCGTCGACTTCGGTGCGCCGCGGCGGGCGCGCGACCAGCGGCGGAAGATTGTCGCGATCGCTGCGCAGGCAACGGGGTGGCATTCCTACCGCATCGACGCGACCGGAATGAACGCGCGCCTCCTCACGAACAATGCGCCGGGTTGGACCGCGAAGGAACTCGCCGAGGAGCTGCTGGCTCGGCCCGCGCGCGTCGTCGGGTTCGACTTCCCGTTCAGCGTCCCGCACGCGCTCCTGCGCGATCCGAAGTTCGCTGCCGCCGTCGGCTACAAGGATGGCGCGTTCACTGGCTGGCGCTCGTTCAACTGGTGGATCGCGCAGCGCCTGCCGTTCACCGAGCCGCTCGACTTCGCTCCGTTCGCGCCGTGGCGCGACCGCGCTCAGCGCACGCACCTCTGGACGAAGCGCGCGACCGACATCGCCGCTGGTGGGCAGCCTCCGCTCAAGGACGAGTTCCAGGCGCCGTTCCAGATGACGCTCCTGGGGAACGCGCTGCTCTCGAAGCTCTGGGAGTCGCACAAGTACCGCGTGCCGCCGTTCCCCGGCGGACACGGCGACGGCGAGGTCATCGAGGTCTACCCCGGCGCGACGCTCCGCATGATGGGGCTCGCGAGCTACAAGTCACGCCCCGACGAAGCGGTGCGGCTCGGCATCGCCGCGTGCGCCGCCGCGGGCATCAAGCTCGACGTCGATCTCCGGCTCGTCGCCCTCGCGTGCCGCTACAGCTCGGGCACCGCGAAGTCGCCCGACTACGACCTCGCCGACGCCTTCGTCGCGCTCTGCACCGCCATCCTCCACGCGGAGAACGGCTGTCGCCCGGCCCTCGCGCCCGACCCGACGTGGCCGGAGCATCCGCTGAAGGAGTGGGAAGGTGCGATCTGGGTCCCGACCGTCACGACGAGCGCACCGGCGTGGGCGGTCACCCCACCGGCGCGGTGCTGGACTCGTGGCACGTGACGAGCGGGGTTCCGGCGCGACTTCCGTCCGGGTAGAATTACCCGTCTCCGGGTCGTATCGCCCGGCAGAAGGATCGCCCCTGCACGCGCAACGCCCCAAGTCGACGACGAAGCCATCTCTGAAGGTCAGTGGCACGAGGCTCGCTCTATCGGGCGCGCGGCGACATCCCGTCGCGCACACGGAGAGCTGACGCATGGCCTTACTGCACTACGAAAATCTCGACGTCCGACGGCCCGACATGCTGCTGAAGAGCGCCTTTCACGGGCTCGGCACATTCTTCAGGTTCCTCGACCAGACCAAGAAGCACATGGAGAGCGAGGCCGCCGTGCAGCGGCTCGCGGTCAAGCCCGGTGTCGCGCCGGAGGAGGACCAGGTCCGCGCGAGGCGCGGCGTGTGGGTCCATCTCGAAGAACCGTCGGATCGTCCCAACGAGCCTGAGTCGACGTTCCGCGCCTTCATGGACGAGAACGTCCGCGAGGTGTTCGAGGTACTGCCGCTCGACGGCAAAGAGACGGCCGACCGTCGGCGGGCGACGCAACGGAAGTTCGCGCCGGAGAGGAAGATCGCTGTGCTCGATCGTGACCCGGAGACGTCGCAGCTCCTGCTCGAGCGCAAGCCCAACGGCGAGCATCTCCTCCTCCGGCCCAACACGCTCACGCTGCAGCGCCAGATCAAAGCGCTTCAGTTCCTTCAGAACGAGCCGTCGCCCGCGCACCTCCCGCTGCTTCGGCTGATGGAGGCGACCGAGCACGCGCGGTGGCCGGCGTTCACGCCTGTCCCGATCGGCGGCGATGACTGGCTGGTGTTGAAGGACTCCGAACGCCCAGGGACCGTCGAGCAGTGGACCTTCGTGAGCCTCGCTCTCGGGACGCCGGACTTCGTCTTCCTGGAGGGGCCGCCTGGCTCCGGGAAGACCACAGCGATCTGCGAGCTGATCCTTCAACTCGCGCACCAGGGGAAGCGTGCGCTGCTCTGCGCCTCGACCCATGTCGCTGTCGACAACGTGCTCGAGCGGCTCATGGATGACCGCAACCCGAACCGCGATCTCGTCATCCCGATCCGCGTCGGGGAGCGGCGCAACGTCTCGGACAAGGCGCGGCCGTGGCAGATGGAGAACTTCGTCAAGTCCGAGCGCGAGCGGCTTCTTCGCAAGCTCGAAGGACAGCGAGCACTGAGCGACTCCCAGCGGGCTCTGCTCGATGCGCTGCGCCACGGCACGACGGCCATCGAGCGCATGGTGCTCGACGCGGCGAACCTCGTCTGCGGCACGACGATCGGCATCCTGCAGCACCCCGACATCAAGGCGGGTGACGCGGTCGCAACCTTCGACGTGCTCATCGTTGACGAGGCGTCCAAGACCACGTTCCAGGAGTTCCTCGTCCCCGCGCTGTACGCGAAGCGCTGGGTGATCGTCGGCGACCCGAAGCAGCTCTCGCCCTACGTCGACGACGATGCGATGGCCGTGAACATCGAGTCCTGCCTCCCGAGCGCGGAGGTACGGGACGCGTGCATCGACGTCTTTAACGCCGGTACCGCCGACCACCGGCGCCGACGCGTGGCGGCCGTCGTCACAGACACCCTGAAGGCGCGGCAGGCGTACCTTGCCCAGGCTGCAGCGCGCGATGTCGCGGCGGCTGATGCCGCCGTTGATGATGCCAGCGTCGCGGTCGCTTCGATCGTCGTCGGCGACCTCGAGACCATGCGGCGCCGAGAGCGCGACCTCCCGCTCGACGTAGCGACCGTGCGTGCGCCGAGCGACGAACTCGACCACCTCCGACGGCGTGCCGATGCGTGGCTGCACATGGAGAACCGAGGCCGCGAGGAACAGCCCGAGTGGGCCGACGAGATCGCCTGGCGTCTGGCCCGTCTGTACGAGCAGCGCTTCTCGAAAGAGGAAGCCATCGTCGTCCGCAACCGCGCCTGGCGCTCCACCGGCGAGCGGCTACGCGAGCAGGTCAACGACCTTCTGCCCGCTGCCGACACCAGCGTCGACACCGACAAGGTGTGGAGCGAGATCGATCGCGTTCGCCGCGTGGCGCTGCCGTCCGTCCTCGAGTCGCTCCGGTACGGCTTCGAGCGAGACCCGAACGCCCGCAGGGGTACTGCGCTCTCCGATGGCTTGCCCAAGACCGCGCTCAGGATGCGCCATGTCCTGTTGAGCACCCAGCACCGCATGCACCCCGACATCGCGCGCTTCTCCCACGAGCGGATCTACGACGAGCAGGCGCTCATCACGCCGCCGCGCATGACGAGCGAGCGCGCATGGGGGTTCTCGCGACACGCACACCGCGCGGTCTGGGCCGACGTGCGAGGCGGATTCAACGGGCGCTTCAATTCGAACAAGCGCGAAGCAGAGGCCGTCGTCGAAGAACTACGCGCGTTCGACGAGTGGGCAGCGGGCAACCCCAGGGACGATGGTCGCCCTTGGGAGGCTGCGGTCCTCACCTTCTATCGGGGCCAGGAGAGAGAGGTCCGTAGCCACCTCCGCCGTTGGTCCAGTCAGCACAGCGCGATGAGGCACTTCGCTAGAGGTCCCCGGCAGCGGCACTACCTCTCCGTCGAGCTCTGCACGGTGGACCGCTTCCAAGGCCACGAAGCGGACCTCGTCATCATCACGTTCGCGAGCGCGCGCGCGACCGGCTTCTTGGAGAGCCCCAACCGCCTGAACGTGGCGCTGACGCGCGCTCGCTACCAGCGCGTCATCGTCGGCGATCGCACCGCCATGACTCGAGCGCGCGGCAGCGCGCTGGGGGTCCTCGCGGAGAACGAACCCTGGGACCGCGTGGTCACGGGAGGTGTCCGATGAAGAACATCGTTCTGCAGCGCAAGATCGCGGTCCGTTGCTGGAACGTCCTCGGCACGGTCGCGAGGGCGAACAAGCGTCCCGAGCTCATGCCCGTGCTGCTCCGCGCGCGTGAGCGAAGCCAGACCACCGCCGAAGATGTGGCCGAGCACCTGTTCTTCGAACAGCGCTCTCGTCGTGTCGTTGCTGAGCGCATGCTCCGCATCGCGGCGGCCTACGGTCTTCTCGCCGAGAACGAGCGCCGGTTCTCTCTGACGGACGCCGGCCTCGCGGCGCTCACGTCCCAGCAGGTCTTCGTGCCTGAACGTGGGAGCTGGACGATCTGGGCGAGCAACGACCCGCTGCTCGGCTTCCCCGTCCTGCGAGTCGACCGATGGAGCGAACCGACCGCCTTCGACGAGCTTTGCGGCAACAACAAGGAGGTCGAGCGCGAGTTCGTCACGGTCCCCCGAACGCTGCGCGGAGCGGTCGGGCGCGTCGCAGCGCTCCCCAGCGCAGACGGAGGCCATCTCCGCATCGATGAACTCGACGACAAGGCCGAGACGGTTGAGGCAGAAGACGACGTCAAGGTCGTGTGGAACGTCGGCGAGAGCAAGCTGAGGCTCGACGGCTCCCTCCGAGGTGCGCGTGTGAACACCGTCCTCGACGCGCCGAACATCACGCCGGAAGACGCCTGGCAGCAGCTCCTCGAGTCCGCGAACCTGTGGCCTCGCTGGGACCGCGCGCGCAACGCGCTCCTGGTCGGTTTCGAGGAGACCAAGGAACGGGAGCAAGAGTCGCTCCTGCGAGACTTGGTGATCGACGCCCCGTCCATCGTCGACGTTGGCGAGTTCGACGCGGTGAACATCCAGGACGTGCCGCTCGCCGCTCGCACGCCGACTGACGCAGGGCACTGGGCCGCGTGGCGACTCCAGAAGCGCCTGCGCGACTACGCCACCAGCGAGCGCTTCGCCGAGTGGGCGAAGGAGGCAACGGCGCCCTTCGCGTCCTACCGGATCTCCGTTCCGACCCGCGCCGAGCTGGCGCGCGATGCGTGGGCTCGTCGCGGCGAGCGCCCATCCCCGATCGCCTGGCACCTCACCGCCGCTGAAGACTGGAGCCTGTGATGACGACGAACAACACTCCGTGGAAGAAGGCGTTCGTCGAGGTCGTGGACCAGCGACACGAAAAGCTACCGTCGGCGTGGCTGGCGACGAACAAGACCAGCGTGCTGCGCACCGAGCGAGGGCATGAGGTTCACGAGTCGGGACGCGAGCGCGTCGCAGCGAACGCGGTCATCGCGCTCCTACACCAGGCAGTAGAGAAGGTCGTCGTTTCGAGCTTCCTGCTCGCCGACAAGGGCATCGAGGATGCGCTCCTCGCGACCGCGAAGCGCGGCGTTCGCGTGTACGTCCTTCTCGCGTCCGAGGCGCGCCTCGGGAAAGAGGATAGCGAAGGCGAGTTCGACAAGAAGATCCTCGAACTGCACAAGCAGATGCTCATTCGCCTCGGTGGCCATGTGCTGTTCCGGTCGGCGCCGCACTTCCACGCAAAAGTCGTCATCGTCGATCCCGAGACCCGCCCCGCCGGGATTCTCCTCACCGCGAACCTCACGAGCGAAGCTCTTGAGCGCAACGAGGAGCTGGCGATCGTGCTCACGAGACAAGAGGTCGTCGAGGCGACGGCCTACACGAAGTGGGCGATGTGGGAGTCAGCCGAGCACGAGCTCGTCGACCCGAAGGATCGCTTCAAGGCGGTAAAGCCCCTTGGCAAGGTGACACACCCTGGCCCCACCTCGGCGCTCGTCGCGACGAGCACGAAGGCCACCACCGTCCGAGACGAGGCGCTTCGGCTCATCAACGGCGCGCGGTCCCGCATCGTCGTGAGCAGCTTCGGATGGGACGCCGATCACGAGGTCGTGCGTCGCCTGGCTGCCCGCGCGCGCGAGGGCGTCGACGTCACGATCCTCGCCCGTGTGCGCCCCTCTTCGATGCTGGCGCTTCTGACGCTCGTGGAGGCGGGCGCCAAGGTCGTCGGCTTCAAGTGGCTCCACGCGAAGGCCATCTGGACGGACGCGGAGCAAGCGATGGTCATGTCGGCCAACCTGCAAGCCGATGGCCTGGACCACGGATTCGAACTCGGCATCCGGCTCACCGGCGGCCGTGCCGCTGAACTGCTTGCACGCCTCACGCGGTGGGGGGAAGGCGCCGACTGGCGCCTCGCCGCTTCTCCGTCGCTCGGTGATGCGACCGGCAAGGTGATGCTCTGGCAGCGCGGCCAGCTCGTGGATGGCGAAGTCCGCCTGAGCGTCGATGTCGACCTTGGCACGGTGACCGCCACCTCCGCCCACGACCTTGTCGCGCAACGGCCCGCCGTGCCGAACACAGTGACGCTGCCGCGCCTCGCCCACGAGCTGCGCTGCACGTGGACCGTCGTTCCGCCGCTGCTCGCTGCGAAGGCAAAGGAGGTGCGCAGGCCGGTCGATGGCGAGGAGAAGCCCGTCTCGTACACGCCCCCGTTGTTCCGAGAGCCTGGCGACCGACTCGTCGTGGCGGTGCGCTCGCACTATGAGCTCGCGCCCGCGCGCGCGCTGATGTCGGAGGTGAGCGCGGCGGCGATCGTTCTGGCGGAAGGACCGGCTCGATGACTCGGCGAGACTGCGCGCTCCTCTGCTGGCATGCAGAGCGCGCGGGCATCGAAGTGATCGAGCACGCGGTGCGCGCGCTTCGCAACCGGCGCATCGAGATCGGTCACGTGCTGTACCTCGTTCAGACCGGTCGAGAGCGCGCGCTCCCGAAGCGCATAGAGAGCGCTGCCGTCGAGGTCATCGACGTGGCGCTCGATGACCCGACCCGCCACGAGGCGATCTACGAGCAGATGCGGTCGCGCGTGCTCCCGCGTCTGCGCGGCCTCGTCGGCGACTTGCACATCAACGTGTCGCCAGGGACGCCTGCGATGCACAGCGTGTGGCTCATCCTTCACGCCGGTGGTGCGCTTCCAGAAGGAACCCAGCTCTGGTCCTCGCAGCTCAGCAAGGAGACGAAGAGGACGCGCATCGACCCGGTCGACTTCCCGGTCACGACGTACCTCGCCGAGATCCACCACTACGCGCGCGTCGAGCCTGATCTCGCGGTGTACGAGCCCGAGGCACGATCGTCCGTGCGACACGGAGCGTTCGACGGGCTCGCTCGCTACGCACGTGTGATCGGTGCGCCGTTGCTCATCCTTGGCGAGCGAGGAACTGGAAAGACGCGCCTGGTCGAGACGATCGTGGCAACGTTGAAGGTTCGGAAGAAGGTGGTCACGGTGCCTTGCGGGGGGCTCGACTCGGCGCTGGCCGAGAGCCTCCTGTTCGGGCACCGCAAGGGGGCCTTCACTGGCGCGGCGACCGATCGGCCCGGCATGTTGGCGGAGGCCAACGGCGGCATCCTCTTCCTCGACGAGGTGCAAGACCTCCCCAAGCCTGCGCAGCGGAAGCTCGTTCGCGTGTTTCAAGATCGCCAGCGTCGCTACCGTCCCATAGGCAGCGATCGCGAAGAGAGCGCCGACGTCGAGCTCGTGTGTGCATCGAACCTGCCGGTCGCCGAGCTGCGCGAGCGCCTCGACGCCGATCTCTTCGATCGCCTGAGCCACCTCAGCATCACCGTCCCCCCGCTGCGTGAATGCCGAGAGGACCTGAAGGACGACTGGGGCCGCGTGTGGCGTGAGCTTCGCCAACGCGACGATCTGCCGCACGAGGCTCCGTGGTCAACGGAGATGGAGCGCGTGCTCCACCGCCACGCCCTACCTGGAAACCTGCGCGACCTGCAGAGGCTCGCGGTGCTCACGATGGCGTGGTGGTCCGAGATCGATCCCAGCGGTGGGCTACGCAGCGCGCTGCGCGAATGGGAGCGCTGGTCAGCGGCGCCCATCGCGAGCAACGGCCACTTCGGTGAGGGGACTCGCACGGAGCGCATTCGGTGGTTCCGGAAGCGGCTCGCGCAATGGGCCAAGGAGCAGCACGGGACGTGGGCAGCGGCGGCAGCGGCGCTCGGCTGTGACGAGAAGACGTTGCGCCAGGACGCGCCCGAGGGCGACGGCGGGTAACCCGGCGACCGTCGCTCACCCCAGCAGCTCGGTGAGCAGCGCCATCCCGCGCGCGGCCTCGGCAGGCGTCGCGTCGGCGAGCTCGACGTACACGCGCCCGCTCTCGTTGAAGTCCTCGATGTTCACACACCAGCGCTCGCTCGCGGGCGTGGCCAGCTCGATCTCGGCGGCGAGCTTGTGGAGCGCGGCCTTCACGACGCGGTGGCTGGTGCCCTTCGGGAGGCCGAGCTTGATCTGCGGCTCGGGCGTCCCGTAGCGGCTCTCGCCCTGGCTCACGCTCTTCGTCATCGCGACGCTTCCCGAGCTCTTCACAGTGCCACCACCGCGTAGCGGCGCCCGGGTACCCGTTCCGCCGACCACGTCATTCGTGTCCTTCCGCCAGGCGTGCATGAGTTGTCGCAGGGCCGCGGGTAGCCTGAGCGGGTCAGCCCCGCCACGACAGGAGCCCCCGTGGGACGCAAGAAGACCCGACTGCCTGAAACTCGCGTGGAGCCGCTGCGCCGCCGGATCGAGCGGTGGCGCCAGATGCGCGCGAAACGCTCGCCGATGCCCGAGCCCTTATGGCGAGCGGCGGTGGGGCTGGCGCGTGAGCACGGAGTGGACGCGGCGTCTCAGGCGCTCCAGCCGAGTTACGACGATACCACCCATCACACGCGCGCGATCGCCGAGCAAGACGATCAGCACGCTGGTCGGCCGCCGCTGCCAGGCTCGGCCGCTCGATGTCGAGAACCCGGCACCACTCGTTGCGCGTCATCGACGCGACAGTAACCTCGAGATCAGACTCGCGTCACCGGAAGCTTGACCTCAGGCAGCCTTCAACGGCGCCCATTCCTGGGCCTGAATGGGCTCTTGACCCAGCATCGCCATCACTGCATTGAGCTGCTCTACCGTCGCCAGTTGTGGCGCAGTGAGCTCGATACCGAGCGCTTCCCCCCGGGCGTCGTAGTCGATGCGAAGCCCATTGCCAGCATCTTCGGTTCGGACTGCGGAGGCTCCGACGACTCGGGGCAGGTACAGGTAGGCCGCCACGGCCTTGCCCTTCCTGTAAGTCACTTCGAGGTAGCGGTGCTTCATCGAGTTTCAACCGGGTAGGCGGTGATGACGACCGAGAGCAGATCCTCGTCGTCTGGTTCGACGATGACCTGCCAATGCTTGCCCTCGTGACGAGTATCGATCACATAGCGACCCTCGCACACGTCGGGGCCGTACGCGGTGGCACGCTGCAGCATCTGGCGCAGGTCGACTTCGGTGAAGCGGCGGTCGAGCATCCGCTTGAGAACATGCGGTGTCAGCTCGAGTTCCCACTCCCACCACCGCGGCCACTCGATTTTCGCCATCGACCATTACGCCAATATCGTAGCCCATCACGTCCGGCCCACAATCTTTCCGAGAGCCCGCGTCACTCGCGCGCGAGACACGCCCACCCGACGCGCCAAGGCGGCGCGGCTCGTCACCTGGCCAGAGGCGAGAAGTTGGCGCCATTCCTCCGCTCGCAGCGGTGCTCGATGTGTTGGTAACGGCTTGGATTTCTTGCGGTCGCCGGCGTTGGCAGGCCACTCGAGGGGAACCACCCCGCTGGCCGAATAGTTCTCGGTTGAGACCCAACTGGGGAGCAGTATGCTGAGGCCCGCTTTCGCGGGCCTCTTGCGTTTCGGACGTCGGCTCAGCATTCGACCGAAGGGTCTGGGTCGTCAAACCGGTCGGTGTAGCGAGTGCCGCCGTCGCGCGCCAAGCTCGGAGAGCTGTTCACCGAACGAATGGCTGTGCCCTCGCCATGGCCTCCGCATCGAGGAACACCCGGTACGACAAAGCCGTGAAGCCATCGAGGCTCAGATGTATTGAGCGACCCAGTCGCCGGTGACTTGGCGCGTGGCGATGTTGAGGCGGTTCCAGAGGTTGGCGACGGCGATCGACATCACCAGCGCGCCGAGCGCCGCCTCGGAGAAGTGCGCGGCAGCTTGGTTCCAGACCTCGTCAGGCACCGGGTCGACACCGTCGCCGAGCTGGGTCGCTGTCTCGGCGAGCGTGAGTGCGGCGCGCTCGGCCTCCGTGTAATACGGGGCCTCGCGCCACGCCGCGAGCACGAAGACCCGCGTGGTGCTCTCGCCCAGCTTTTGAAGCGCGCGAGAGTGCATGTCGACGCAGACGCTGCATCCGTTGATCTGGGCAACGCGCAGGTGCAGGAGCTCGAGGGTCGCTCGGGGCACTCCGCAGTCCTCCGTCGTCTTTGCGATCGCGAGCAGGGCTTCCCTGGCGCCCGGCAGGGTCAGGGCTGGGCTCTTCATTCGAGGTTGCATGGATATTCTCCGGGTCGGGGTGGGGCCGCGTCCTGATGCACGGCGCACGTAAGACACCCGCCGAGCTGCAAACGTGACGTCCGGGCTCTCGATTTCTGGTGCTGCCCCGCCGCGACACCCCCATTCGACGAGGCCGCCCCCATCGTGGAGCGCACCCCGGATGCCGGTCGCCCGCTCGCCAGTCGTGCACGCCGCCGCGTACAGGTCCGGGAGGTCGCGAGTCGATCGAGGTGCGCGGGGCAGAGCGTGTGGCTCGTCGCGCACAGTCCTTCTCGCGCCTCGGCGTGGACCGGCGCCCGACGCTCGTCAACGGCTTGCCAGGGCTGCTCTGCCTGCTCGATGGCCACACCCGGGGCGCCGGTATCGCGGGCAACGCGTCAGACAAGCGGCCTGAGCGCGTATCTTCCGTAGGCAACGAACGACGCCACGACCCCCATCACGAGGGCCCAGACCATCGGGTTGCTCGCGGCCCATTGCAGCGAGTATCGCGCGTACAGCGCCGCGAGGCCCAACGTCTCCAGCGCGAGCACGGCGGCAGCGAGCGGCGTGAGCGTCGGCATCCACTTCGTGACTGCCGGGACGATCAACAGGACTGCCCCCACGATCTCGATGACGCCGAGCGCTGTCCACCCGCTGCGGGGCAGCGCGACCATCTGCTTCGCGATCTCGTCGAAGCTGAAGATCTTGTAGGCTCCACCGGATAAGTAGAGCAGCGCGAGCGCGGCCTGGAGGATCCACAACAGGATGTTCATCGTTGGCTCTCTTGCTGATGCTTTTGCTGAGGTGTCTTCGACGTATGAAGCGCGTGTCGGCCCCACTCGCGCGCGGGTGCGTCTGCGGCGCGCTCGTGTCGTCCGAAAGACAACCAATAAGTTTACACTTATCGATTGTCAATGGCACCCGATGAGTCGCTCGCCCCGATCCGGGACGTGAGCGGGCACGGTCACCATCGCGCGCTCGACACGTGCTTGACAATAGATAAGCATTGACTTATTGGACCACCATGCGTAGCGCCGCCGTTGCCGAAGACAAGATCTTCCAGGCTTTGGCCGACCGCAGCCGCCGCGCCATCTTCGAATCGCTCACGCGCGGCGAAGCGGCGGTGAAGGATCTGACGGCGCGCTTCGACATCTCGCAGCCGGCGGTGTCGCAGCACCTCGCGACCTTGAAAGATGCGGGTCTGGTGAAGGGCCGGCGCGAGGGGCGCTGCGTCTACTACCGCGTCGAGCCCCGCGGCATAAAGCCGCTCATCAACTGGATCGCGCACTACCGCGCATTCTGGACGGAGCACGTCGATCGGCTGGAAAAACTGCTGGATGAGATGGACGGATGACCCTCGTTGACAAGACAGTCAAGTCGAAGAGCGACACCATTTCGTTCGAGTTCGAGCTGAAGCACGCGCCGGCGAAGGTATGGCGCGCGCTCACCGATCCGGAGCTGCTCACGCGCTGGTTGCTCCCCGTCGTCGGTTTCGAGCTCGAGCCCGGCGCCACGTTCACCCTCACGGCTCCGCCGCAGCCGGGCTGGGACGGCAAGGTGAACTGTCGGATCGTCGAGATCGAACCGCAGCGGAAGCTCAGCTACACCTGGGTCGTCGGGGGGATCGACACGGTCGTCACGTTCACGATCACGCCGACGACGTCGGGGACCCGCCTGTCCCTCGTGCAATCAGGCTTCAAAGACGATCAGAAACAAAATCTCGGCGGCGCTCGCTACGGCTGGAACCTGATGGGGGAAAGGCTCGTCGATCTGCTCGCCACGCTCCCGTGAGTCGATGGGGGCCCTCTACTACCAACACTCGATGACATGACTTCGAAGACCGCATCCAACAAGCAGCACGCCGCCGATAGCCATGATCTCATCCGTGTCCAGGGCGCGCGTGTAAACAACCTGAAGGACGTGAGCGTCGAGCTCCCCAAGCGACGGCTCACTGTGTTCACGGGCGTGTCGGGATCAGGCAAGTCGTCGCTCGTCTTTGGCACCATCGCAGCAGAGTCGCAGCGGCTCATCAACGAAACCTACAGCGCGTTCGTTCAGGGCTTCATGCCGACGCTCGCCCGGCCCGAGGTCGACGTGCTGGAGGGCCTGACGACCGCGATCATCGTCGACCAGGAGCGGCTCGGGGCCAACTCCCGTTCGACGGTGGGCACGGCAACCGACGCCAACGCGATGCTCCGGGTGCTGTGGAGCCGCCTCGGCAAGCCGCATATCGGCTCCTCGAACGCGTTCTCCTTCAACATCCCGTCGGTGCGGGCAGTCGGCGAACTCACCGTCGAGAAGGGCTCGAGCAAGACCGAGAAGCGGGTCTTCACACGAATGGGCGGCATGTGCCCCAAGTGCGAGGGCATGGGCCAGGTCAACGACATCGACCTCACCCAGCTCTACGACGCCGAGAAATCGCTCAACGAGGGCGCGCTCACGATCCCCGGCTACAGCATGGAAGGCTGGCACGGGCGCATCTTCAACGGCTGCGGCTTCTTCGACGCCGACAAGCCCATCCGCAAGTTCACCAAGAAGGAGCTGAACGACCTGCTCTACAAGGAGCCGACGAAGATCAAGATCGACGGCATCAACCTGACGTACACGGGGCTGATCCCGAGCATTCAGAAGTCGTACCTGTCCAAAGACGTCGAGGCGATGCAGCCGCACATCCGAGCGTTCGTGGAGCGCGCGGTCACCTTCACCCCCTGCCCCGAGTGCGGTGGCACCCGGCTCAACGGGCCCGCTCGTTCGTCCAAGATCGCGAAAATCAACATCGCCGACGCTTGCGCGATGCAGATCAGCGACCTCGCCCAATGGGTTCGCGAGCTGGAAGAGCCGTCCGTCGCGCCTCTCCTGAAGGCACTGCGGGAGACGCTCGAATCGTTCGTGGAGATCGGGCTCGGCTACCTCAGCCTCGATCGGCCATCGGGCACGCTGTCGGGGGGCGAGGCGCAGCGTGTGAAAATGATCGGACACCTCGGGTCGTCGCTCACCGACGTGACGTACGTCTTCGACGAGCCGACGATCGGGCTTCACCCGCACGACATCCAGCGCATGAACGAGCTGCTCCTGCGGCTGCGCGACAAGGGCAACACCGTGCTCGTCGTCGAGCACAAGCCAGAGACGATCGCGATCGCCGATCACGTCGTCGACCTCGGCCCGGGCGCGGGCACCGCCGGCGGCGAGGTGGTCTTCGAGGGCACGCTCGAGGGTTTGCGGCAGAGCGATACGCTCACCGGTCGACACCTGAGCGACCGTCCCACCCTCAGGGGCTCGCTGCGGAAGCCTTCGGGTGTGTTGAAGGTGCGCGGCGCTCGCACGCACAACCTGCAGAACGTCGACGTCGACATTCCGCTCGGTGTGCTCGTGGTGGTGACGGGCGTGGCCGGGTCGGGCAAGAGCTCGCTGATCCATGGCTCGGTCTCTGGTCGCGAGGGCGTGGTTTCGATCGACCAGGCTCCGATCAAGGGTTCGCGGCGCAGCAACCCGGCGACGTATACGGATCTGCTCGAGCCGATCCGTAAGGCTTTCGCGAAGGCGAACGGCGTCAAGCCGGCCCTGTTCAGCGCCAACTCCGAAGGCGCTTGCCCCACCTGCAATGGCGCCGGGGTGATCTACACCGACCTCGCCATCATGGCTGGCGTCACCACAGTCTGCGAGGACTGTCAGGGCAAGCGGTTCCAGGCATCGGTCCTGAACTATGAGCTCGGCGGGCTCGACATCGCCGAGGTGCTCGATCTACCCGTTGCGGAAGCGCTCGGCTTCTTCGGCTCGGGCAAGGCCCATACCCCGGCCGCGCATGCGATTCTGCAGCGCATGGCCGACGTGGGCCTCGGCTACCTCAGGCTCGGCCAACCGCTCACCACCCTGTCGGGCGGCGAACGGCAACGATTGAAGCTCGCGACGCACATGGGGGTCGAAGGGGGCATCTACGTGCTCGACGAGCCGACCACCGGGCTCCACCTGGCTGACCTCGACCAGCTGCTCGGGCTTCTGGATCGCCTGGTGGACGCCGGCAAGTCGGTCATCGTGATCGAGCATCACCAGGCGGTGATGGCGCACGCCGACTGGATCATCGATCTGGGGCCAGGAGCGGGTCATGATGGCGGCCGCATCGTATTCGAAGGCACCCCTGCCGAGCTGGTGGCGGCGCGCTCGACCCTGACGGGCGAGCACCTGGCGGAGTTCGTTGGAGGCGCGAAGGCTGGCTCGAAAGGCGCGCCCGCCCCGCGGAAAGCTCGAAGCAAGAAGGTGCATTGACGCGGCGGTGCCCGCGCGGCCGCGCCGTGGCGCTGACCGACGCCGGGCTCAGGAGGCGAGCTCGGTGCCTGCACCCGAGCGCACGTAGAGATCCTCCAGCGTGTCGTAGCGGCGAGCGACCTCGAGCACCTCGAGGCGGCGTTCGAGCGCGCTTTGTAGCAGCTGCGATACAGCCTCCGCTGCCGTCACCTCGACCACGAGGTGTCCGCGTTCCACCCGCGTCGTGAAGCCTCGCTTCTCGCAGCTCTCGCGAAACTCGCTGTCGGTCGCCTCGAGGGTGACGTCGATGCGTCGCACGTCGCGCTGCAGCAGCTCGTCGAGGCGCCCCGCCAGCACGGTCTGACCCTTCTGGAGAATTGCCATGTGGTCACACAGAACGGGGACATCGGCGAGGATGTGCGTGGAGAAAAAGATGGTGCGCCCCTGACGGCGCTCCTCGAGGATCATGTCGCGCACCTCTTTGCGGCCGCCCGGATCGAGGCCGCTCATCGGCTCGTCGAGCACGAGCAGCTCAGGGTCGGCAACGAGGGCGGCGGCGAGCCCGGTGCGCTGGAGCATGCCCTTGGAGAGCTGTCTCACCTGCCGGGAAGCGGCGTAAGCGATTCCTGTCTGACGCAGCACGTGCTCCACGCGGTCGCGCAGCGCCGCCCCCTTCAGGCCCGACAGGCGCGCGCAGGTGTCGACGAACTCACGCGGAGTCAAATACGGGTAAACATAAGGATTTTCTGGCATGAAGCCGACCTTCTCGCGCGCCTTCCGGTCGGGCACGGCGCGTCCGAAGAGGCGCGCCTCACCGCCCGTCGGTCGCATGAGACCCATCAAGATTTTGATGGTCGTCGTCTTGCCAGCCCCGTTCGGGCCCAGGAAACCGAACGCCTCGCCGCGGGACACCGCGAAGCTGATGCCCCGCACCGCTTCCACACGGCGCATCCAGAAGCCTTGACGGTAGACTTTGCGGAGGTCGTCAACTTGAATAAGAGAGTCCGGCACGGTAGCGGGTAAGGATAGCGAGCGCCCGTTCGGAGGACCAACTTGCAGAGGGGCCCATCCGCAATAAGACTGGCGGTCTAGATGACTTCGATGCGGTGGATGCGAGGCGGGCTCGTCGTTTTCATGACCCTGGCACCGGGTGCTCTGGCGCAAGATGTCGACCCTCCCCCTGGCGCCGCTGTCGACGAACCGCCGGCGCCCCCCCCGCCCCCACCCGCGCCTGCTGGCGTTGCCCCTGCTACGCCGCTCGCAGACAGCCCCTATTGGGGCGAGTCCTCCGCCAACCAGCAAGACTTCGAGGAGGAGTTCGGCGTCGAGACGGACGATCCCGCGGTCGACTCGGGCGAGATGTCCGATGAGGATTTCGATGCGCGCAGCGAGTCGCTAGCCGAGTCGAGCAGCCTGGTGGGGCCGACGGGGTTGATGCGAGTGCTCAGCGCGACCTCCGGAGCCCCCGGCACGTTCCGGTTCTCCCTGCTCACGGGCTTCTACAGCGGCAGCGGGTTCATGTGCCCGCAGTGTCCCGACTTTAACGGCGACGGCACGGACGACCGCGACGACGTGGATCGAGTCTCGGCGAACCTCTTCCTGTCGGCAACGCCGGTGGATTTTCTCGAGGCCTACCTCGGCATCTTCTCGCACAGCACGTCGACGAACCGCCCGGCGCCGCAGCTGAAGCAGGTGGTGGGTGACTGGAACCTCGGCGTGAAGGCATTCATGCCGTCGGAGCCCGAGCAAGTGTTCACGCTCGGCGCTGCGCTCGACTTCGGCTTCTCGACGGGCAGCGGGCAGGTGGGGCTGTCTGGCATCGACTCCATCAACCTGGGGCTGCGCGCCCTCGCGAGCGCGGATCTGTCGAAGCAAGGAGACGACGGGCTGCCGCTGCGCGCGCACGCCAACGTCGGTTATCAGTTCGACAACTCCGGCAACCTGGTCGAAGACTACGAAGCCGAGAACGGCACGGTCGATCGCATCGAGCGCTTCAGCCTGGACATCAATCGCGTCGACTTCCTGACGTTCGGTTTGGGCGTCGAAGGTCTGTTCGACACGGCTCGCCCGTTCCTCGAATGGACGATCGACATCCCGGCCAACCGCCAGTCATACCTGTGCTTGCGCACCCAGGCGCGCGCTGGCGATAGCTGTCTGCGAGATCGGCCGCAGTTCTCGACGACTCCCTCTCGGCTCAGCGCGGGTGTGCGGGTGATGCCCTGGAAAGCCGTGCCCTGGTGGCTCGAGGGCATGACGGTGACGGGCGCGCTGGATGTGGCGACCGGCGCCACGTCGGATTTCTTGGTCGAGGTGGCGCCCGAGGTGCCATGGACGGTTTGGTTCGGGCTCGGCTATGCCGTCGATACGCGGCCGCGCGTCAAGGTCGAGCACGTCGCCATGCCGACGCCCGCGCTAGAGCCCGATCTGAGCGTACACGGCGTCGTGGTCGAGAAGGCGACCACCAATGCCATCGCCGACGCCCAGATCCGTTTCGATGGGCGCGATCTGACGGGCATGATCAGCACCGCGCAGGGCACCTTCGTCACCGCCTCGCTCGAACCGGGCCGCTATACGTTCCGAGTCAGCGCGTCCGGATACAAGGACGGCACGTGTAGCGTCGACGTGGGCGGCGAGGCTGTGCCGCCGTCGAGCAGCGCGCCCCCGGCAGCGGCCCTCTCGCCCGCCGATCTGCGCGGCGCCGCAGCCGGCCCAGCCGCGGCAGAGCCGCCCCCGGGTGTTGCCTCCGTGACGTGCGAGCTCGAGGCCACGCCGAAGGTAAGCAACCTCAATGGGCGCGTGAACGACCTCACCAGCGGCGAGCCGATCGGCACCGCCAGTGTACGCATCACCGACGTGCTCGGTCGCGAGCTCGAGCTCAACGTCGATCAGGTGGGCGCGTTCCGCTTCGAAAACGTGCCGCCCGGCGCGGCCGTCATCACCATCGAGGCCGACGGCTACCTGAAGAGCGCGACGCGGCTCGACGTTGAGCCGCTGCAAGAGATCGACCAGCGCTTCGTTCTCGCACCCGTGCCCAAGCAGCCCTCGGTGCGCGTGGCCGGCCAGAAGCTGGAGCTGAAGACGCCGATCGTATTCCAGAGCGGTTCGTCCAAGCTGTCTCGCGACTCGGCGTTCGTGATTCAGGAGCTGGCGCCATTCCTCGAGCAGCACCCAGACATCGGTCGCGTCGAGATCCAGTCGCACACCGCCGACAGCGACGCGGCCGCCAACGCGCTCAGCACCGAGCGGGCGAACGCCATCCGCGACGCCCTGATGCTGCTCGGCGTGCCGCCAGCGCGCCTCGCAGCGCGCGGCTACGGCGGCAGCGACCCGATAAAGCCGGCCGACTCGCCCGAGCGCGACGCCAACGAGCGCATCGTCTTGTCACTGGAGCCGGCGACCGCCCTGCCCGTCCCCACAACGCCCACGCCCTGAGGGGCTCTCCCCCTAGCAGCACCGCGTTCACGAACCGCACGCGACGCTCAGCTGCGTGGTCCCGCGCGAAGCGAGGGCCACGTCAGCTCCAACGACGCTTGACTACTATTTCGGCGGCAAGCCGCCGTCGCGCTCGATCTCGCCCAGCAGGGCTTCGACGCGGTCGATGGCGTCTTGACCGGCGTCGTAGAAGAACGTGAGGCTCGGGGTCTTCTTCAGCCCGAGCTGAACGCCGAGCCCCTTGCGAAGCGTGTGAGCCGCTCGGTTGGCGGCCTTCTCGATCTCGCGTCGCGCCGCCGGATCGGAGCTGGGCACGGTAGGGCGCACGTGCACCCGTGCCGTCGAGAGATCGGAGACGACCTCGACGCGCGTGACCATCAGCCCGCTCAGCCGCGGGTCGAAGAGCTCACGGGTGAACGCCTCGGCGATATGCTTTCGGATCGCCTCGGCGACACGCTTTGGCCGTTTGCCGTCAGTCATCTCGCTCCCAATCCTCGGGCGTGCCGCCCTCGAACGGGTCGCGCTCCAGCGCCTGTTCGATCCCGCCCGAGAGGCCCTTCCCACCGCCGCCAAACGGCACCACCTCGGTGCGCACGTCGCACAACACGGCGTCGGGTAGCACGCGCGCCATCGCCAGCGCGCTCGCCAAGATCTCGTGGCAGCGCCCCGTCTCGTTCGCGACGACCGCAAAGCCGAACGTGGCGACCTGCAGAGCCTCGGTGTCGCCCACCTCCGCCACGCTGATGGGCAGCTTGGCGCGCAGGCGATCTTTGAAGCTCTTCACCACCCGCCGGCGCTCTTTGATGGTGGTGGCGCCCGGGATCTGAATCACCAGGCGGCCCACTCCCACGAACATTGCTGGCTCCTACCGACTTCGACCGCTGAACGGGCTGGACAGAACGTTCGGCCTCGCGCGCGGTCGCCGTCACAGCGTCTGCCGGACTTCCTCGATCTCCAGGGCCTCGATGAGGTCGCCCTCTTCCGCTGCGGTGAAGGCGTCGAACACGATACCGCAGTCAAAGCCCTCTTTGACCTCGCGCGCGTCGTCCTTGAAGCGCTTGAGGCTCGAGATCTTGCCCGACCACACCAGCTCGCCCTTGCGCAATATGCGCGCGTTCGCGTTGCGGCGCACGAGCCCCTCGGTGACCATGCAACCCGCGATGACGTTGGTCTTCCCGAGCTTGAACAGCTGGCGCACCTCGGCCTTGCCGATGAGCTTCTCCACCAGCGTCGGGGCGAGCAGCCCTTCCATCGTCTTTCGGATGTCGTCCGTGACATCGTAGATGATGCGGTACTGACGGATCTCGATGCCCTCTTTCTGGGCGAGGCTCCCGGCCTTGCCGGCGGGGCGCACGTTGAAACCAACGATGATCGCCTTGGCGGCGATCGCCAGGTTCACGTCACCCTCGGTGATGGCACCGACGGCGGCGTGCACGATCGTCACCTTGACCTTGTCGGTGCTGAGATCGCTCAGCGCCGAAGAGAGCGCCTCGACCGAACCCTGCACGTCAGCCTTGATGATGAGCTTCACCTCGAGCTGATCGGCCTGGCTCATGCGACGCGCCAGCTCTTCGAGCGACACCTTCTTGTGCGAGCTCATGACGCTGCGGCGCTCGCGATGCTGCCGCGTCTCGGCGATCTCTTGAGCCTCTTTCAAGCTCTTGATGATGTGCACGGGATCGCCCGCCGCCGGCACGTCGTTGAGGCCGATCACGGCGACCGGCACGGACGGGCCCGCGGAGCTGGTGTTCTGGCCGCGGTCGTCGAGCATCGCTCGCACCTTGCCGTACGCGCTGCCCGCGAGCACCACGTCGCCGCGCTGCAGGGTGCCCGACTGCACCAGCACCGTGGCGACCGGCCCCTGACCGCGGTCGAGCTTTGCCTCGATCACGACGCCGCTCGCTGGCTTGTTCTTGCTCGCGCGCAGCTCGAGGATCTCGGCCTGCAGCGCCACGTTTTCGAGCAGCTTCTCGATGCCTTCACCCGTGAGCGCCGAGCACTCGCAGAACATCGTGTCGCCGCCCCATTCCTCCGGCACGAGGGCGAGCTCGCTGAGCTCACGCCGCACGCGCTCGGGCTGCGCGCCCTCTTTGTCGATCTTGTTGACGGCGACGACTATCGGCACCTTCGCCGCCTTGGCGTGGCTGACGGCCTCCTTGGTCTGAGGCATCACGCCGTCGTCGGCGGCGACCACGAGGATCACGAGATCGGTCGTCTGCGCGCCGCGAGCGCGCATCTGCGAGAACGCTGCGTGGCCCGGCGTGTCGAGGAAGGTGATCGAGCCGCGCGAGGTCGGCACCGAGTAGGCACCGATGTGCTGCGTGATGCCGCCTGCCTCACCCTCCGTCACCTGGCTCTTGCGGATGTAGTCGAGCAAGCTGGTCTTGCCGTGGTCGACGTGGCCCATCACCGTGACCACAGGCGGGCGCGGCTCGAGATCGCCGCTGTCCTGAGCCTCGTCGATGCCCTGCGCCGCCGTCAGCCGATCTTCCTCGCTGACCGCGACGTCTTCCACTTCCCAGCCGAACTCGTTGGCGACGATCTTCGCCGTCTCCGGATCGAGGTTGCTGTTGATGTTGACCCCGGTCATCCCGAGGCTCATCAGCTTCATGAGCACCTCGCCCGCCTTGGCGCCCATCTTTCCAGCGAGCGTCTGCAGGCCGACGTTGTCCTCGATCTTGACGATCTTCTTGTGCGCCGAACGCTCTTGCGTGACGGGAGCACCGCCCGTGCGCCGCGGCGCCAGCGAGCCGATGCCGCGATGACGCATGCCGCCGCGCCCCGGACCGCCGGGACCTCCGCCGGGACCGCCCATGCGGTTGCCGCCCGACATGCCCGGGCGCGCGGGACCGCGCGGGCCGCCCGCTGGCGCACCACCGCTCTTCGCGTCGTATTGCACGCGACGCGGCGCCGCGCTGCGCGGCTGCTGCGGCATGGGGACACCGGCACGGCCTTCCCAGACCTCGATGCCCGTCTTGGGGCGTGGGCGCTGCGCGGGCGCTGCAGCCGGGGCAGCGGCTGCGGCCGGCGCCGCAGCGGCCGAAGCTGGCGCCGCAGCGACAGGAGCCGACACCGGCAGCGGAGGCGGCAGTTCGACCACCGGCGGGCGCTCGACCCGCTCCTGCTTTTCACCGTTCACCACTTGCGTCACGACGGGCGCAGGCTCGGGCGCCGCGACCTGCGGGGCAAGCTCTTTCTCGACCTTTTCGACCTTCTCGGCCTTTTCCGTCGACGGCGCGCGCTCCGGCTCGGCCGCGGGTGCGGGCGGCGCCACGGACGCTACCTCGGCGACCGGCGGCGGCGGGGCTACCGGCTCGGGTGCGGCCGCAGCGACGGGTTCGGGCGAAGGCGGCGGGGCGCGGCGCGAGACCGGGGCCTCCGGCGCCGAGACGGGCGCTGGAGGCGCCACGCTCGCGGTCGGACTGGAGGGCGGTGGCGCCGCGGGCCGGCGCACCACGCTCGGGGCGGGCGCCTCTTCTCGCTCGATCGACGGGGGCGCCTCCGACGCGCCTTCTGCCGCAGGGCGCGCACGGCGCTTGACCACCGTCGGGTGGATGCGCTCTTCAGAGGCCTTTTGGCCGCTCTGCCGTTCGAGATGACGCTTCACGCGGTCGACCTGCTCGGGCAGCACGGCGCTCATGTGATTGCGCACGTCCGTCACTCCGACCGATTGGAACAACGCCACCAGGGACTTGTTGTCCATCGCCAGATCTCGGGCGACTTCGTACACACGCATCTTGCTCATACAACCTCCGAACGGCTCAGGAGGACGCCACGCTGGTTCGAACTGATACTCACGAAGTCTGTGCCTCCGACGCTTGGCGTGACTGCGTACGACGCGCCTCGATCTCGGGCAGGTCGTTGGTCGAGAAGACCTTGGCGGCGGCCTGCACGGTGCGCGCCTTACGATTCGAAAGACCGGTCTTGATGCTCAAGCGGTCGGGGTCCTCCCGCACGACGTCACGGATCGAGCGGTAGCCCCCCTCTTCGAGGAACTGAAGGGTGCGCAGGCCGACACCGGGGACGAGCTGCAAGAGCTCGCGCTCGGTGGGAGGCTCGGCGCGACTGACGGCGGTCTCGAGACGCTCCATGCGCAGGCGATCCATCGCGGCCAGGGCGTTCTGCTGCAGCCCCTTGGCGCCGTCGGCGCCCTCGATGCCGTCGATGGTCATGAGCTCTTCGGCGCCCGCTTCGGCCACCTCTTCCAGAGCGCGGAAGCCGAGCCGATACATCGCACGAGCCAGGGTTTCGTTGACGCCCTCGATCTCGCGGAAGGCGGTCAGCGCGTCTTCCTCCATCGCCTTGAACTTCGACTCGCTGATGATGTCGAGCTTCCAGCCCGTCAGCTGCGAGGCGAGCCGCACGTTCTGGCCCTTGCGACCGATGGCGAGCGACAGCTTCTCGTCCGGAACCACCAGCTCCATGCGATGGTCGGCCTCGTCGACGATCACCTTGTTGACGTCAGCGGGCTGAATCGCCGCGATGATGTAGCGAGCGACGTCGTTGTCGAACGGCACGATGTCGATTTTCTCGCCGCGCAGCTCCTGCACGACCGCCTGCACGCGCGAGCCCTTGATGCCGACGCATGCGCCTACCGGGTCGACGTCGCCATCGCGGGTCGTTACCGCGATCTTGCTGCGCGAGCCCGGCTCGCGCGCGACGCTGACCACCCTGACGATGCCCTCGTAGATCTCGGGCACCTCCGACTCGAACAGCTTCTCGACCAGCTGAGGGGCGCTGCGGCTCAGAACCACGAGCGGGCCGCGAGCCTCGCGGTCGATGTCCTTCACGTAGGCGACGATGCGGTCGCCGGGACGATACGTCTCGCGCGGCGTTTGCTCTCGGTACGGCAGCACTCCCTCCGTCTGCCCCAGGTCGACGATCACGTTGTGACCGCGCTCGAAGCGGCGGATGATGCCGCGGATGAGCTGACCTTTGCGGTCCTTGAACTGGTTGTAAATGAGCTCGCGCTCAGCGTCGCGCACCCGCTGCAGCAGCACCTGCTTCGCCGTCTGCGCCGCGATGCGCCCGAACGAGCTCCGCGCCTGCTTCATGTCCAGCACCGAGCCGAACTCTTTGTCCTGCTGGCGTGCCTTCTCGGCGTCGCGCGGGTGCCAAAACACCTGGAAGCCGAGCTCTTCGCCGAGATCCGCTTCGAGACCGTGCTTGCGCGCCAGATCGGCCGAGATTTCTCGCTCGGGCTGCGTGACGTGCTCGACGACGCGCATGTACTGGAAGAGATCGATCGAGCCCGTCTCGCCATTGTATTGGGCTTCGAGCTCGCGCGTCGGACCGAACGCCGCCTGGGCCGCCTTGAGAATCGCCGCCTCCATCGTCTCGACCAGGACGGCCTTGTCGATACCCTTCTCCTGGGCGACCTGATCGACGATCAAGCCCAGATTGCCTGCGAAGTCCGAAGATTGTGCTGCCATGGATCCTACCTGGTACCCTTCACTTCCGCCCCTGCGCGGCGGGCCGTCGGCCGGCTCGCTGGCGCGGTGCGGGTGAAAACCCCATCTCCTGCCAGTCGATGGCGAGCTGCCCGGAACGCACGTCGTCGAGCTTCACGGCATGGACCTTTGATGCGTGCTCTGCCCCGTCGACGACGACGAGCACTCGACCTTCCGCGTCCACTCCGTTTAACTTTCCGAGCAGCACGTACTGGCTATCGACCGCCGACGCCAGCTTCAACTTCGCCAATCGCCCACTGAAGCGACGATAATCCGCCAGCGTGTAGAGCCGCCGCTCGAGCCCGGGTGACCCCACCTCCAGGCGATATTGGCCGTCGATGAGCTCGAGCACGTCGAGGGCGGTCGAAAGGTCGCGCGAGACCTTGGAGCAAAGGTCGAGCGTGACGCCCGCGCCGGGCTCGGCCCCCGCTTCACCCTCGACCGCCGCGGCGCTCTCCAATGTTACCTGGAGGACACGGCCCTGGCCGTCAGTCCGCCATACCAGTTCGACACCCGCGAGGCCGTGCGCGCGCAGCACCGGCGCGATCGCTTCGACGATGCGATCTCGTGGCAAACCTGGCAATTTCTCGAAGGCAAACATGAATGGAGTTCGGCTCTCCTTGGACGGCGGCGGGCCCCTTGACTCGTGCAGCTGCTCGAGTGGCTGATCCGAAGGAGCTTCGGATTGTCCTTCGGGAATGCAGCAGAGGACCCATCGCCGACCTGACCCCAAAAAAAACGGACCCCTAAGGATCCGCAATGGGAACGCTACCCACACGCGGTGGGCTCGTGCACGTTAGCCAAGTCGGGCGGCCCGCGCAAGGTCGCCAGTGGACGGAAACCAGCCCGGCCAAATAACCAAAAGCGTGTGCTTTCTCCGAGTTCGCACCCCGGACGCTCTTCGGGTGTTCAACCGTCTCGGCCGAGCCGCCCTTTTCTCTCGGGGGGTCAGTCCGAGTCGCCGCGAGCGTGCCTGGACGCGACGCCGTGCTCTCGACCGGCCACGCGGATCAGCGGTTCGCCCCCCTCGCCCTCCACCACGAACGGCGCGAGCGCAGCCTGAGCGGCCGGAGTGAAGCGAGCCTCGTACGCGCCCTGCTTGACGGAGGCGTAGAGCGCGTCGCGAGCGCCGACGCTCAGGCGGGTCGGATCGAGGCGCTCCTCCGTCTGGTCGGAGAGCATCAGCGTGGGCTCGGCGTCGGAGCCGCCGATGCCACGCACGAAGTACGGAACGTCGTCGACGCGGAAGTACGTCCAGTCGTAGCCGTTGCACAGAATGAAACGGCCGTCGCGCGGGTGACGCCGGATCCAGGTCGCAAACGCGTCTTGCATGCCGCGATGGGTGACGAGCTCTCCGTGATCCCAGAAGCGGCCCTCGGCGTCGAGCACGATACCGCTCTCCCGGCTGCGCCCCGGCGGGGGAGGCAGATCGAAGAAGTCGGGATGATCGATCGGCAAGCGGCGCGCTTCACCCATCCTCCGGAGTATAGCAGGCCCGAGAGGGCCCCACCGAGACGCCGCGATGGCGAGTCAGAACGCGCCGCTCACGCCGACCCAGCCATCCCCCACCGCGGGAGTGACGCTGATCTTGGCCGGGTCGGAGCCAGGGTCAGCGGGGCGCAATGAATCGGGCAGTGGTCGGCGGCGCTGACCGGCGGGCAACTCGCTACGGAATGACAGGTTGGCTTCCACGACGCCCGCAACTGCCACGCCGATCAGCGCGAGCCAAGCCACTGTGCCCACCTGGTGGGCGGCGCGGACTTTGCTGGTGAGGTCGCGACTGTCGAGGGGCGCGCGCCCACCATCCGCTCGCGCGTGCAGGCCGAGCTCGATGGAGGTCGCGGTGATGGCGGTGCCCGCCAACGCGACCTCGCTCGTCAGGAAGATCCACCCCAGCGTCTGGTCGTCGTTGTGGAACTGCCCGAGCCCGAACGGCACCCAAGCCATCCAGCGCTCGTTCTTTCGGACCAGCGTCTCGATCGACGCCAGCCGCTCGAGCTCCGCGACGCGCTCGCGCTCGCGCTCGGCCCGCTCGCGCCGCGCCGCGGCTTCCCGCGCGCTGCGCATGAACTCCTCCTCCTGCTGGCGGCGGAGCGCGTCCATCAAGGTCGACCGCACCTGCACGAACACGTCGATCACCGCCTGTGGGAACACCACCGGGTCAGGAGGCTCGAGCTGCCGATCTTCCAGGATCGCCTGGCGGAACTGCTGGCGCGCCTCCTCGCCTCGGTTCGACGCGATGAGGCACGCCGCGAGATACGTGCGCGCGGAGGCGCGCTCCTTCGGGCGCAGGTTTTCGGTGCGCTCGAGGAGCCGAGTGAATGCATCGACGCAAGAGGAATACTTGGCGGACTCGTAGTAGATGCGTGCACGATCGAACGCTGCCCCCAAGTCGAGCTCGGCCTGCGCAGGCGCTTGTGCTCGGCTCACGGAGCCCGCGCACAGGATCCCTGCGAGGACTAAGGCGGCGAAGCGGCGACTCGGTACAGTCATGTGGGCCGCGGCCGGTGCCCCCGGCCACGCGACGAGACTCTATCGTTCGATCACATCTACGGCCATGGAATTACGGTCGTTTGCCCGGCTCGCAGGGTCACCTCCGTCTTCTCCAGGGGAGACCCCGCCGCTTCGGCTCTGAGCATGCACGTGCCGGTGGCCTTGACACGCGACATGGCGACCCGACGCTCCGGCGGGAAGTGATGATCACCGGAGAACAGCGTCGGACACGACAGCACTCCCACCTGGCCGTCTTCGGCTCCGACGCGCAACGTGGCGTCGACGAAGGGAATGTCGCCGATCACCTCCTGCGGCCCGTCGCCGGGGACTACGTTGATGGTGCGCGACGTGCTCTGGCAGCAGGTGTTGTCGGGCGCGAGGAACTCGAAATGGTGGGCGCCGACCGGGAGCGGGTGGCGCACGTCAGGAAACCACTCCAGCGGCTGCCCGTCGACCTTCAGCGTACCGCCCATGGCTCCGGTGATTCGGACGATCACCTCTCGCGTGCTCGCCGGGGGAGGCTCGGCTTCCGCTGGCGCCCGCCGGGGCGGCGACGGCCGCGCGGAACCCTCTCGCGACCCGGGCGCTCGCGGCACCGTAGCGACCGGCTGGCGCTCGGTCGCGGTGCGCACACCCGCGCTCGGCGGCGGCGCAGTCTCGGGTTCTGCCACGGGCGACGGCGCTTGGCCCAGCGAGTCGCGCCTCGTAACGTCAGCCGCGACATCGGTGCGCCGAAGCGTGCCCACGACCTGATAGTAAATGCCGATGCCAAGAGCCGTCAGCGCGAACGCCATCGCGGCCCAGCGCCCCACTCGCCGGATCTGGCGATCACGCGCCAATCCGGACACCCGACGGAGCAACTGTCGGTCGCCGGGGCGATAGGCGAGCGCGCGCCCGAAATAGTCCGCGGCGACGGCAATGCGCCCTTCCGAGCGAGCCTGCGAACCACGCTCGACGAGGCGCTCGACGAGGGTGTCGGGCAGCGCCGGGTCGGCATGCGTGACCGCGTCGAGCAGCGGCTGGAGCTTGGTGAATCCGAGCACGGCCAGCTCGGCTCTCAGCGCGTCCATCATGGCTTGGACGCTCGGGAAGCGCTGCGCCGGATCGTGCGCCAAGGCGCGGGCGATCAAGCGCGAATAGTTGGCTCCGATCTTGGCGTCATGCCGCTCTGGCGGTGCGAAGTCGCCATCGAGCACGCGCCGCAGCACCTGCGCCGGGTGCTCGCCGCTGAAGGGAAGCTTGCCAGCCATCGACTCGTACAGGAGCACGCCGAGTGCGAAGACGTCGGTGCGTGCATCGACGACGCTGCCATCGATCTGCTCGGGCGCCATGTGCGCCGGTGAGCCCAGCACTTGTCCGGTCGACGTCACGCCCTGAGCGTCGAGGAGCTTGGCGATGCCGAAGTCCGTGAGCTTCACTCGTACGCCCGAGCGCTCGCCGCCCTCGCCAGCGCTCGTACCGCGTTCGATCAACACGTTTTCTGGCTTCACGTCGCGGTGGATGACGCCTTGCCGATGGGCGTGCTCGAGGCCACCGCCGATCTCGTAGGCGACCGCCGCAGCGACCTCGGGCGGCAGGGGCCCATCCTGGCGCAAGCGCTCGCGCAGAGTCATCCCGCGGACCAGCTCGACGACCAGGTAACGCTCCGGATCGTCGGCGTCGGAGACGTCGTAGACCTCCACGATGTTCGGGTGGCGAAGCATCGCGACGGCGGTCGCCTCACGCGCGAAACGCTCCGCGACCTCGGGATTGTCTCGTAAATGACGGTGGATCAACTTGATCGCTACCTCGCGACCAAGCCTCCGGTCTCGAGCCCGAAACACCGTGGCCATCCCCCCATGACCTATCTCTTCGAGCAGTTCGTACTTGGCCAGCTCGGGCATCTTCAGCAGGGCACTCATCCGTCAGTACGCTCCCAAGCCAGCCAGTCGAGCCAACAGGTGGGTACTTAGCGCGCCGTCGACGCCCTGGCGCGGCAAATCCAGCGAGTCGCTTGCCAAAGTCATCCGAAGCGGGGCGCTCGTGCGCTCCGCAGTTCCCTCATGCCTCTCCGCAAAACGGCTGTGGCGGCCGTCACGTTCATCGTGTCGTCGAGCCCCTGCGCGTCGATCCCTTACGAGTGCAGTCTTCCATTGTCACCGAATGCGCGCCGCGCGCAAACGCATATGACAACCTCGAAACCGATGGGTAACCCTGAGGCGTCGGCTTACCCGCTCGCGACAGATCGCCAGCGGCACGCGCCCGCCTCGGAGGTGGTCAACCCGTGGACGCCACGCGCGATCGGCGCGATCCAGGAGGCGCGCCTTCACGCCGCCGAGTCCCGCTCGCTCGGCGCGTCGGTGCCGAGCGCGTGCGACTCTCCGGATCGGCCGGAAGCGCGGCGCCGGGTTTGCTCGCCACGGTCGCTCGGCTCTCGGCGTCGGTCACGACCTCGACGCCCAGGGTGCGGCAGCGAAGCATGACGCGCTCCAAATCGACCCCGGGAGCGAGCAATAGCCCGCCCGGCGGCGACGGTTCGATGAACAGATCGGCTGTTTGACGGCGCGTGCGCAGCAGCTCGCGCAGCTCGGGATCATCGACCCAGAGGAAACCCGGCGTGCTCACGTAGTGTGCTCGCCCCAGCACCGCACTCGCCTGAACGAGAGCGCGCGCTACCGGCTCGGGCAGCGCCGCGACACTCTCCAGTCGCTGGCGAATCGCCGACGCCTCGAGCCCGGACGCGAGCGCGTTGGACACCGACGTCGTGCTGATGACCACGTCGAGCTGCTCGTCGACGCGACCGATCTCCACGAACGGCACCAGAGCCAGCACCGCGGCCACCGTGACCTCTTCACCGAGACGCAGCACCTGGCTGTCGCGGAAGCTGCTCTCACGCCGTACCGCCGGCGTGACGCTGGAGAGGTAGGCCCGCCCGCGCGGCGTGATGCGCAGGATGCGCGGCACCCCCGAGGCGTGCGCAAAAGCAACCGTCGCGCTGGCGTTGTCGCCGGCGGCCATCGGCGCTGGTTCCCAAGCGTCGGGCGAGTCGACATCGTCTTCTGCGCTGTTGGTAGACGCTGCGCTGGCCACGGCGCTGGCGCGCGGAGGCGAAGACGCCAGCGCGCTCGGCGCATCACCGTCGGCCAAATCGGGCTCGCCCACGTCGACGACGCCGAGAATATGCAGACTCTCGAAGGCGATGCGCTCCGCGACACGCTCGAGCGTCGCCTCTTTCGGGTCAACCCCGCAGCGCTGCGCCCAGCGCTCGAGCAGGCGAGCGAGCCCGGGGGCTCGGCTGTCGGTGAGCAAGAAGCCGAGGATCGCCTCCCATGGGATCCAGCGGCCTTCACCGAGGTCGACCAGGCTGTCGAGAACGATGGATCGCACCACGCCGATCACGCTCGGCTCGCGCGACGCACCCGCCGCGCGCAGCACCTCGCCATCGGGACGCGCCTCGTCCCAGGCGCCGCCGCGGGTCCACACCTCGAACAGCTGGCGGCCGAGCTCGTTCATCGACCAGTTGCCGGGCGGCGCGCTGCCGTTGCGCGCCGATGCATCCCACAAGCCCACGGCGCGACTCAAGGCGGCGACCAGGGCGACGATCGACGCATCTTGCCCGAAGCGCGTGGCAAAGCGGGTGATGAGCGAACGCGGCGTGCCCAGGTCGGGCCTCACGTCGACGTTGCGCTCTCGAACGGTGGCCGCCATCGCGAGCGCCAGCGGCGCGACGTCGCGCGCGAAGCTCGCGCGCCGGGGCGAGTGATCCTCCCCCTCCACCACCGCGCGGATCTGCCGACGACGTTCATCGCGCGCGGCGCGGCGCCCAGCACCGACCAGCGCGGCGACCTCGCTCGGGATGACGTGCCGGTTCGGGTGGATGGGGATCAGGAACCCGCGGCGTTCCAGCGCGAACCCGACGCCTCGGCGAGATGGAGTAGCGCCGCTCGCGCCTCGCAGGCGCAGCGGCTCGCGCTCGAGCTCGAGCAACTCTTCCGTGTCGACCTCGCCACCGAGCTCTTCGATGGCGACCAACAACCGACGCTCGGCCGTCGCCAGAGCGTCGAGCTCGCGCTCGAGATACGCAGCGTCTGTCAGCGCACTCCAGGCGGCTTCGAGCGAGAGCGAGATCGGGTTCGTCGCCGAGCTGCCGAGATAGTGGGACGCGATGCCGGCGGCGACGCTGGGGCTGACCTGCGTGAGCAGCGCGCGAACGCCGCGCGGGTTCTCGCCTTCCCACGTCTTCAGCTGCACCATGTATGCGATCGGCAGCAGCAGCTCGGCCCCACCCCCTTCGCTCGCTCGCGCGAAGACGAGACCGCGAGCGACCAGCGGCTCGACCGCCGCGGGCAGCGCGTTGACTTGGAGCACGCCCTTCGCCTCGATGATCCGATGCAGCAGCTGACGCGCCGTCTCCGGCAGGCATGATGGATCGCGCGCCTCGGGCAGACACACCAAGGCCCGGGCGACCTGCGCCGGCGCATCGATGCGCTTGCCGCGATCGATGCTGATGCGCAAACCCTCGACGATGGCTTGCAGCTCGCGAGCGGGCAGGAGCCGCAACACCTGTTCGAGACGAAGGGCTCGAGAGCGGCTGCCGGCGGGCTGCGTACTGGATCGTGATCGGGTCATGAAACGGGTTACTGTGGGCCTCGGGGTGGTTGCGCGACGCTTGCCCGCACCACGACACGAGTGGCCACCGCATCGCGGCGCCAAGACTCCAGCAAGCTAAGAAAGCGCAATCCCTAGCCCCTGTCTAGGGAGACGTTCCGGATCGCGGACCGTTTCGTCCAAAAAACGACGTTCGCCCAACTGCGTCTGCCAACCAAGAACGGCGTTTATCCCCGGAAGACGACCCGGCTCGACCAACACCAAAGACCTGCCCTCGGGTTTCTTTCACAATTCGCACTCACAGTTCGTTTCTGTGCGCGCCTCTGTGCGCAGACTCGTCAGCCAGTCGCCACGACCGGCATTCTTCGAACAATTCATGAGCAAGCGCGATGCCAGTCAGAGCGCGGCTCGCGTGTTCGTGTGTGTGCCTGAGGCGGCGGTTCCGTGCACACTCCTCACCCTCATCGATGCTTTCGGCCCATGATCTCGGAGCGACGCGATTTGAAATGGGTGTGCGTTTTTTTTGCGAGCATCGTGTTTTTTGGCCCCGATTCGCCCTCCTCGTCGGCGAAATCCGAGCCCGCCGCCTGACAGCGACGCGCTGCGCGCCAGTTTCGCAGCGTCCGCGTTAGCGAACGTTCCCGCGCCCGCGCCCTGATTTTGCCACCGGCCCTTCGGAGCGCATGTCGCCGGTTCCGAAGCTCCGCGGGCGGTTCTGCGCTGCCGCGAGTCCCCCGCGATGACTCGAGCGCTTGTCGCTTCTTGCCACCGACGAACGCGGCACCCTCTCCGACAGCCCCTCAGTGCTCATCTCGCGCAAGCAGCGCAGACACGGGAGGCACGGACAGAAATGCTGCCGTGAGCCTGCCCGGCTCGATCGTCGCGTCGAGCGACACCTCCATGTGTGCCTGGCCCGCGCGCGTTGAACAGGGCCGACGCCGTGACATCGGCGAAGCAATCCCCCGGCATCGCGGTCGAGCGGTCCCGCTCGGGCCGAAGCTACCGTCATGACGACCCGTTACATCCGCAGCGCCGGCCGCAGGGCCTTGTCACGAAGCGAAACTTGCTCACGACCGTCGGCACGTCATTGCAGAATGCGGCGCTCACGGGCTCACTAGCGGGCGCCGAAAGGCATGACGCTACCGCTGGTCTCCCCATCGCCTTTGTCGACCCCCTGCCGCCCGATGCTTCGCTCCGTTCGCCCACGCATCTCTCACCGTTTCGCCCGCAGCTGCCGCGCCATCGAGCCGCACTGGCCGAAGCGCTGCTGCTCGGGTGACGCTGCACGCCGATCCGAAACCTTCGAGCGCGCGACGGGCTCCGCGGCGTCGAGCGCACCGTCTTCATGATCCTGCGCGATCCCGTGCACGGCCTGATCTCATTCGAGGCCGACGAGTTCTCCATCGTGCCCCGCCTGATGCAGGCCGACGAGGTGCAGCGCTTGCGCCGGATCCGACAGCTGGGGCTGACGTCGCTCGCGTACCCCGGCGCGGACCACACCCGCTTTTCGCACGCCATCGGCGCCGCGCACGTCATGACGCGCTTCATCGGTCGGTTGCGCCAGATCGATCGGGAGCTGCCGGAGCATCAACGAGTCACGGCCGAACAGGCGACGGTGGCCGTCGCTGCAGCCTTCTTGCATGACCTCGGCCACGGCCCGCTTTCCCACCTGTTCGAAGAGGCGTTGCCCGGAGGCCCCAGCCACGAAGCGTGGACCGTGCGGCTCATCCTGGATCCGTCGTCGGCCGTGCACCGTATCCTGACCGAGCACGACGCGCGCATGCCCGAACGTGTTGCAGAAATGATCGGCGGGCGTCACGCGCTCGCATTTCTGTCGAACACGGTGAGTGGCACGTTCGATGTCGATCGCTGCGACTACCTGCTGCGCGACGCGCACTTCACGGGCGTCTCCTATGGCAGCTTTGATCTGGATTGGCTGGTCAGGAGTCTACGCCTGGGTCTGCCCCAGCCGACCGGCGACGCGCCGCGACTGGCGGTCGACGGGGTCAAGGGTCTGCCCGCCATCGAGTCGTTCGTGCTCGCTCGCTTGTTCATGTTTCAGCAGGTCTATTTCCACAAGGCGAGCCGCGCGAGCGAGTGGCACTTTTCGCGCATCCTGGCGCGCATCCGCAGGCTGCTCGAAGATGGCGTCCGCATCGATCCGATGCCGCCCGCGATACGCTCGCTGCTACGCGACGGCGACGCCGCCCTCGGAGAGTACCTGGCCCTCGACGACAACGTACTCTGGAACGCGCTCGCCAACTGGCGCGACGCAAGGGACGGCATTCTTCGAGATCTGTGCCAGCGGCTCTATTCGCGAAGGTTATTTAAGACCCTGGAGCTGTTCGGTGAGGAGGGCGGCCCCGGGCGCTACCGCGAGTTGCTCGAGTTCGCGAGCGAGCGAGCGCGCCGCAGCGGGCTCGACCCCGACTACTACGTGGGGCTCGACGAAGCCGTCGACGTGCCCTTCGACAGCGCCAAGGAACAGCTCGAGGTCATCTTTCCCGACAACGTCGCCCGCTCGCCACGCGACGTCTCTTTCGTTTTGGGACGACTCTCCGGCGAAACCCTGACCCGTACTCGCCTCGTATTTCCGAAGGAGCTGCGAGCCGAGGTCTTGGCCCACCTCGCAGCCGCACCGTTGACCTGAACCATGCCGTCCCTTCGCCCCCCCCGTGCCGTGTGTCTCGCGGCGCCGTGTCTCGCGGCCGTGCGTCACGCCTCGAGGTCCTTGGCAACGGCCGCCGCGCTGGCTTCGTTTGCGGCAGCGCCACCCGCGCACGCCGGGTGGCCGCCGGAGGCCGCGAGCGACGGTGTCTACGGCCGATTTCGTGGCAACACGGACGTATCACTGAAGCTCGGGGGCATGCTGCGCGACGCGGGTGTCGCCGGCAGCGTCGGGGCCTCGGTCCACTATTATTCTCTGCTCGGTGTCACGGGTGACTACAGCGAGAGCCTGGTCGCGGATTCGTTGCACGCGCGCAGCGCATCGGTCGGGATGGAGCTGCGGCCGCTGTTCTTGCCGCGCTGGGTGCTCGGGCTGGAGCGCGGTCCCGCCTGGCTCGATCTCGCGCTCGACTCGGCCGCGCTCGGCTTCGGCGCCTATTTCACGGATGCGGAGGCCGACTCTCGGGGCAGCCGCGGCGCGTGGCTGTCGCTCGGCGTGGGAGCGCCCCTCCTGGGCGACGCTTCGGGCCCGTGGCTCGAGCTGCGCGCCCTGCGGCGCTTCCCGGACCACGACGCGCTCGGTGTCGACGCGCACAACGCGCTGTTCGTCTACCTGAGCTGGCACCACGTGCTCCAGCTCGGGCCCGAGCGCTAGCTCTGCAGTCTCAGCCGCCCGAGGGTTCGAGCGGAGTGTCCGCTTTCAGGATCGGCTTCTCGCTGTCCAGGTGCTGGAGGATGGCCGTGCTCTCCTGCTCGAGGAAGCGGCGAACGGGGCCGCGCAGGCGCGGATCGCGCAGGAGGTGCACGCTGTGCGTCAACGTCGACTCGAAGCCGCGCGCGTGCTTGTGCTCACCGCCAGCGCCGGGCTCGAAGCACTCGAGGCCCCGCTCGATGCAAGCCTCGATGCCAGCGTAGTAGCAGACGTTGAAGTGGAGGAACGGACGCTCCTCGCGCGCGCCCCAATAGCGGCCGAACAGAGCTCGCTCTCCCAGCAGGTTGAAGGCGCCCGCGATCGGCTTCTTGGCGCCCTTGTCGCGCGCCAAAACCGCCAGGATCTGCTTCGGCATTCGCGAGCAGAGCTCGTGGAAAAACTCACGGTTCAGGTAGCGCCGGCCGTAGAAGTGCTTGTCGACGGTGCTCGCATAGAACTCGTACAGGTGGTCGATGCCGTCCGCGCCGAGCTCGTCTCCGGTGTGCACCGAGAGCTCGATGCCAGCGTCACCCATCTCGCGCCGCTCGCGCCGGATCTGATTGCGGCGCTTGGACGAGAACCGCCCGAGGAAATCCTCGAAGCTGGAGTAGCCGGCGTTCCTCCAGTGAAATTGAACCCCGTAGCGCCGCAGCAGCCCCGTGCGCTCCAGCCGCGCTGCGTCTGCCTCCGTCACGAACAGCACGTGGCTGCTCGACAGGCCGCTGCCCTCCGTCAGCCGCTCCAGCCCCGCCGCGAACGCGCCGAAGGCCTCGTCGGCAGAGAAGCTCGGCGCATGCAGCAGCCGGGGACCGCTGGCGGGCGTGAACGGCACCGCCACGATCAGCTTCGGGAAATAGTCGACTCCGAGGTTCTCCTCGCAGAAGCGGGCCCAGGAGTGGTCGAAGACGAACTCGCCCTCGCTGTTTCCTTTGACGTACGCAGGGGCCACGGCCACGAGCGCGCCGTCGCGACGGAAGCTCAAGTGTTGCGGCAGCCAGCCGACGTCGGGCCGCACGCAACCGGTCGCCTCCAGCGCGTCCAGGAAAGTCCAGCGCATGTGAGGCACCGCGTTGGGCGCGAGCAGGGCATCCCACTCGGCCGGGGCAAACTCGCGGATCGATCGATGGGTTCTGAGCTCAATCACCTGGGCGGGGTCTCCCGGGTGGCTACCGTAGCAGCTCCGGGCCGCCGGGAGCGGCTCTCGACACTTTGGCGCCCGGGCAGGACGCCAGCGTAAAAATGAACGCTCCCCGTGGATCTGCCGCGCTATGGTCCGGGCATGTCTTTCAGGCGATCGTGCGTTTCGGCCGCCCTGCTGCTCGCGACCGCGTGCCAGTCGGAAAACCAGCAGCGGCCGCCCGCCACATACCCCGCTGGCGGCTACGCTCCGCAAGGCCAGTATCCGCAAGGCCAGTATCCGCAGCAGCCGTACCCTCCCCAGCAACGCCCGCAGCAACCGTACCCGCAGCCCTATCCGCAGGGTTACCCGCAGCAGCCTCAACAAGGCCCCCAGTACCCCCAGCAGCCGTACCCGCAGCAACCGTACCCCCAGCAGCCGGCCGTGCCGGTCGTACCGAGCACCCCGGTCGCGATTCCGAGCGTCGCCAATGATCCGCTCAACTCGCTGAACCGCAGCTGGCTGCGGCAGAGCGCTCAGTCGATCCTGGTCGAGCTCACGCGAGCCCTGCCCGATGTCGCGCGCGCTCGCGTCGACGGCATCCCGCTCGTGGTCGATGACACTCCCGGTGACGTCAACGCCTTCGCCGCCTGCACCGAAGGGCGCTCGCTGATGGCGGTGACGGACGGGTTGCTGGAAATCATGGGCTGGCTGGCCATGGCGAAGGCACACGACGAGGTGTTCGGGACCAACAAGACCGACGAGTACATCCGGTTCATCGCGCAGAACCTCGCACCCGGGCGCGACATCCCCCGCCCGTCGGGCTTCTTCACGCCAGCCGCGCAGAGCGACGGACGCAAGGTCCAGCGCCAGCACGTGCTGTTCGAGGAAGAGCTGGCGTTCGTGCTCGGCCACGAGCTCGCCCACCACCACCTGGGCCACCTCCCCTGCACGGGCAGAGCCGGGCCCCTCGGCAGCGGCGATCTGGCGCGCGTTCTGTCCAGCCAGGTGCCCCTGTTCAACCAGCCCAACGAGGCCGCCGCCGACCTGGCGGGGACGACCAACGTACTCGATAGCGGTGCTCGCCGCAGCGGAGCACGCTGGAGCGAGGAAGGGGCCCTGCTCACCATGCGCTTCTTCGCTGGGCTCGACGGAGGTCTCGCCAGCAACCTGCTGCTCGCGTTTCAGCACTCCCACCCTGCCCCGCAGCTGCGCATTCCGTTGATCCAGCAGAGCGCCAACTACTGGCGGCGCAACGGCGGTGTCGGCATTCCCGTTCCCCGCATCGGCGGTTAACGCCGGCCTGCTCCGGCATGCCTCCATGACGTCGACGCCTTCATGACGACGCAACCCCTGTCCGACGCGGAGCGCGCGGGCGTCTACCGCACGATCTTCGAGCGCCGGGACATCCGGAACTATCGGCCCGACCCGGTGCCCGGAGACGTGCTCGAGCGCGTCCTCGACGCCGCCCACCACGCGCCGAGCGTGGGCCTGATGCAGCCGTGGGACTTCGTGCTCATCCGTGATCGTGGCCTGCGCCGGAGCATCTACGACCATTTCCTCACGGTCAACGAGCGGGCCTCCGCCGTGCATGCCGCTGGCCGCGGTGAGAAGTATCGCGCGCTGAAGCTGCAAGGCATCCTCGACGCGCCTCTGAACCTGTTGATCAGCTGCGACCGTCGGCGCGGCGGGCCGCACGTGCTCGGCCGCTACACGCAGCGCCACACCGACGAGTACTCGACGTGTCTCGCGGTGCAAAACCTGTGGCTCGCCGCCCGCGCCGAGGGCCTTGGCGTGGGCTGGATGAGCCTGTTCGAGCCGGAGTTCATGGC
>Ga0247763_1000017_pt1 | contig 64169 bp, 63 predicted proteins | sample UWRJL141409B4_FD_179926 | JGI IMG/M metagenome (GOLD analysis project Ga0247763, IMG submission 179926) | Plant litter microbial communities from Arlington Agricultural Research Station in Wisconsin, United States - UWRJ-L141-409B-4 | ecosystem: Environmental > Terrestrial > Plant litter >... | reverse complement strand
GCAAGGACGCCGTGTTTTGGCGCCGCTTGGTCCTTGGATAGGCTTATACAACATTTCCATTGCACGATCAATTTGCACCGGGTTTGCGCACTCTCGAATTCTATCATGCCTTCGAGGTGTCGCCGTCTCACATGCCGCATCAATCCTCGCTGCCCCTCCGAGACGGCAGGGTCGGGCCTCCTCTTTCTTCGCCATCACACGTCGGCAGCCAGAGCCAAGACGCAGAATACTCGGACGATGGTAGAGCGCGACCGCCCAGAGGTATCGGGGAACCGTGGTCAGCTAATTGCCTTCGACAGATATCATTCTCCTCTATGAAATCGTTAGACTGGGAGAATCTCTCTACCCAACTCTTCCCGAACGAGACCGACTTCCCACCAACGCGCTCTTCCAGGCCGCCGAGCAGGTCCTCCCACAGTATGGCTACGATCCCGAAAATGCGCCGTCCCATATCGCGCGCTTTATCTTTAAAATTGGGGGGCAGCGGACGGGCGAGACGCTTACAGACAAGTTTCATGCCGTCCTGACCGGAATGAATATCAATCTTGAATACATCCCTTCCAGCCCATACCACGAATCTCCTGCAGGCAGACCGACATCCAGACGAGCATTACTCCAGAGTGACGACGAGACAGGTGGTTTCGACTTCGGTCCACGCCGGATTTCCCACCGCCGATATAGCTCGGTTTCGAGGACGGTCGAATCACCTTTGGGCCCTAGCAATGGCGACTATGATCTCCCGAGTCGATCTCGAACTCGCCCTCGATCGGCTTCCTTTGAAGAACTGTTCGCGAGCCCGGGGGACACACAACAGCACAATCGTGATGCGCATGTCCAGCAACAGAATAATGAGATGAACGCGATCCCACAGCGGCGGCCTGCTGGAGTGCGACTTCCGCTCTCGCAAGTTCAGCATAGCTCCCGTCGTGCCACAACTGCGCAAACCCAAGCCGATGAAGAAGGCGACGATTTGGATGATAACGAGGGTTTACACATACAACGTTTTCGGCCTCGGGCCCCCTTGGTGGGAAACGCAACTGGCTTCCTGTCTGGACTCGGTAATTTCCGTGAGTCGAGGGATGGCGTCGAGAACAAAGGGCTTCGTGAGTCACCCTTGATTATCCCGAACGTGCATCTGCATCGACGCGCCCCGCGAAGTGAAGGGTCAGATGGTTTTCGTGGGGCCAACGATGCCACGGTTCAGACGGAAGACGAGCAAGACATACGTGCATCTCCCTACGACCCCCCCGATGACGATATTGAAGAGCTGGAGGTGAAGATGGATCACTTTCGGAATCTGTCCGACGGCCACCTGATAAAGTTGATGCTTTTTGACTGGGGACTTGCCGCAAGGTTGGAAACCAAAACGAATGCGACACTTCAGCGTTGGGCGGTCGAATTCGACCACGATGATATGAGAGCAGAGGCACTCGATATCTGGCATGAAGCAGCAGTCTCGAAGCGTGACGGACGACTCAGGGATGCTGCTGAGAAAGAGCACGCAGAATGGGTGGAGACGATGGAGAGACGCGCCAACCGTGTATACCAGCTCGTCACGCTTCAAAGTGTCTTTATCCAGTGGCAGGACTGCGCTCACGAGGAAGCCGAACGAACCGCAGTCGCGCGGAGACATCTTGTCCGGAAACGGGCGTTCGATGGTTGGCGAGCTCAGCATGTCGAAGATGAAGCCAAGGTCAAGAACTTCGTCCTCATCCATGCCCTGCAGAAATGGTCTCAGCGCACACTCCACCATCAAGTTCGCAGCCAAGTTGCAGTTCAACGGTATGAAGTTGGTCTCGCTGCAGATGCCTTATCCACCATGTACCGTGTGCGGGGGGAGAATGTAGCCGGTGATTTCCGTATCTTCAAGGATATTGACGATTGCTTGAATACCTGGCTTGCAAAAATGCACCGGGTCCAAGCTGAAAACGAAGTGGCTGTTACTCTAGACGAGAGGCTAGTCTTGGATGAAGTCTTGACTATCTGGGGAGAAGAGACAGAGGACCTCCAAATTGTGGCTCACCACGCAACTGTCGAACTCTGGGTTCAAGATTGTCGGAGGAAGCTTCAACACTGGTACGAACAGGCTCGACTCACAAGGTTGCTGCGGCACTACAAGACGGGAGATTGCAACAACCTTATTCGCCGGGCCTTGGATACATGGCGCACCGCATCCGTGGATACAAGGAGCGAAACTGAGCTTGCCGACGTCCTGTTCCTGGATGACCCCTTTCAGTTTTGGAGAAACGAAGCCAAAGTTAGGTCGTTTAGGGCCAAGGTCGAGGTACAGGAGAAACAAACAGCCTTAATGCATTGGGCTCGGGAGGAACGGCTCGCTTGGTATCTGAGATATTCGGAGACCAAGTTCATGAGAGATGCCCTTTGCCAGTATCTGGCCGAGTCTCAGCATTTTCGAGAAATGCGAATGCGATCGGAACACAATGCGGACTATGTCGTGGAATATTATACGCACGCAGACACGGTTCACAGGTGGGTCGATCAGACTGAGATAATGTGGCGACATCAGCAAAATGCTAGTCTTGTTAATATCTACCGCACAACGAGGCCGGTTTTGGAATCCTGGCGAGAAAACCACCACTTGAGGTTGGTACGCGACGCCTACTACGGCAGAGAGGCCGACCGACAAGCGAGGAGATGTAGGGTATTGAATGTGCTCGACCACTGGCCTTTGGCCGCCGAGGCAGCCCGGAGAGAGAGGATGATGACCGCACTTCGACGCTTCAGGCGAGAGTACAAAGTCAGCCTTGCGCAGTCCTGTATCGACAAGTGGCTGTCGTCCACATTCGTGGCAATGGATTCCACCGAAAGGGCAGTCGCCCTGCAAATACAACATGTGCGGGATGAAATCCACGGCTACCTGCAGCATTGGCAAGAGACCGCCGCAACAGCGCGAGCTCTGTCCCAAGGTGCCGCGGATGGTGAGATTGAGACATTCTTCTCAATGTGGCAAGACCGAGTATACGACTTGCAAGAGCTGCAGGAGTTTGCTGTGCAGTTCGACGCAAACCACGTCCTAGGGGAGTGTTTTAGGAAGTGGGAATTCCCGGCGTTTCAGATGGAAAGCCAGCGGCGGGTAGTTGCAGCCGTGTTGAACAGGAATGAGAACCGGCTGTGTCGTGAAGTTCTTGACGACTGGCTTCAACGAACCAATCCCAATTCGACGCACTTTGACCTCCTGCAGTTTAGCACAAGATCACGACGCAGCGTCCGTCATCCACTGCAAGCTCCCATGCGTCAACCAGGGTTCCTGAGGACAGCTGAGCAAACCGAAAGTCCCCTCATAACCTTGGCTTCTAGCTCACGGCCGGACAGAACAAGGCCACAGTTCTCTGGCGCGCCGCAGACACCAAGAGTACCCCTCTCGCAACTCCGATTCAGTCGCGCCGCTAGCACCGCTGGCACTCGTGGCCAAGAAAGCGCGACCCGCACTGGCGGTCTAGGTCTGGGAGCATCCCGTTTCGGCACCAGCATCGGCGCCCTCGGTGCCATGCCTGAGTTCGACGAGGAAGAAAGCCTGCTGCCGGGGACAGAGGCAAATGACCCCGCCTTCATGAGCACACCCACACGGTGGACGGGCAGCGCAAGGCCTCTAAATTATGTCCCAACGACGACGCCCTCAGCGGTGTTGCCATCGCCGTTTGAGCGCGAGCTGAGACGCGAGTATGGGCGGTCGACGACAAGGAGGGTCGGGTTTTCTGATATACAAGAGGAGTCGCTTGAAGAAGAGTAATTCGGAGGCACGTTGGTTGGTGTCCGTCAGATAGGGTTCCAGAGAAGATACCTTTGGGGGCGACGGCGTTGGAGTTGGATGGCATGGCATGGCTGGAAATGCAAGCCGGTCTTGTTACTACTCACTCAGGCGAGATGAGGGAAGAAAACATTGGTCGGCGTAATTTTTTTTTTTTTGGATATTGAGTTTGGTGGATGGGATTTTCTGAACGTGTATCGCTGTTTTGAATATACCCCAGGGACTTTGTCAGGACTTTTCATGCATTGCATCAAGAGTATTGGCGTTTTGGGCGGACGGAAAAACATGACATCACAGCAAGGAGTTTGGGTTTCGAGGTTTGGGTTGGCAGTTTGGACTTGGGGTCTCGAACTTGATTGTCTGGCAAGTCTGGTTCGTGTTTGGTGTTCTTGTCATACTTTGCTTGGTTATAGGTCAGGCTGGAGCTGGGACTGTAACTAGGATCGCGATGATAAAGTTTTGGTTGTTGTTGTCGCTGCTTTTTGAAATAACAGTCCAGAGTGTTCAACCCAATCCAACACGTCTTTTCTCGTAGCTAACTCGCAACCTGGCTCTACATGGCAGGCGTGAACCCCTCAACGTCAACCACCCACCCCTTCGGGAAGTGCGGTCCCTCCGACCCATCCCATCCCCCCGCCATCATCGCCGTCGCAATCAACAGCGAGTTGGAATTCGGAAAATACGGCGTCGGCACCCTCGACCCACCCACAGGGTATCCCGCATCATCAAATTGAAATATAGGATGCAGCAAATACTCCACGGCCTGGTCCACATCCCCCAGACGCAGCGAGTTCATAGCCAACATAGAAAAATCCCATCCATATGACTCACCAAGTGACCACGTCTCTTTGATCTTTGCCGCCGTCTTCCGCAGCACGTCAGTGGAGAGCGGCGGTCCGCTGGTTGGCGGGGGAAGTAGGCCGAAAATACCCGCCATGGCGGGATGGTCGTTCGTCGTGGCCTTGTCGGTCCACATGCCCGGGATGCCTTGGTAGACCGCATAGGTACCGTTAACAACAGGGAGGGGCGCGAGCTTGTCACGGACGGTGAGCCACTTTTCTGGCACGGCCAGGTTCTGGCGGCGTTTCCACTGCGCGGCAATGTCTAGTCCGAAACGCCAGTAGGCCAGCTCAAAGGCCGAGTTGATAGTAGCGTTGGGGTTGGTGTTCTCCGAGACGGGATACATGGGCGGGCCGAGATCGTAGACGCCCGTCGACTGGTTGAAGTAAGCAAAGGATGCCATGAAATCGGCTGTGGCGGCGAGGACGTCGTCCCAGTTTGCGAGGGTCGTCGCGTTGGGGAAGGAGCGGTATTCCATCTCGGCAAAGTACATGGGATGCGGCTGCTGCCAGATAAGAAGGGAGTTGATCTCTCCAGGGGCACTGCGGCCTGTTGGGTCGGTCATCTTGCTCCAGCGTGCGCCCTCGTACCCTTGGGCACGCGCGCGGTCGTAGGATGACTTGAGCCAGCGATGGTACATGTTGGGGACACTTCGCCATAGCAAGGGAAAATGTCCCCAGCGGGCTAGGGGTAAGCTGTTCCACAGGTTCATCTCGAGGTGGAACTTGCCGTACCATCCGTTGTTTACGAGACCGGACTCTTGGGGAGGGTTGTCCGAGGCCGAGTTCACGGCAAGAAGGTATTTTGAAATGACGATCCGTCGTTGGAGTTCAGCGGCATTCTCGGACTTGGTGGCCGAGAGATCAATAAACGCTCCCTGAGACCAGTACGAGTCCCACCAGTCCCGCGACCTCGTGGTAACATCTTGGCTGGTTGGCACGTTTGGCATTGGAGTTGAAGAGAACGCTGCCATCAACCGCAACTTTGTGCTGGTGGTGGTCAGGAAATAACGATGGCTTCCAGGGGCGGGGCCTGATACGGTTGCATTGCCTTCCCAGGTAATCGTGGTGTAGTAGGTGGTCTGGTCCAAGGTGTGTTTGATGGTTGCCGACTGAGCGGATGTGTGTTCCAGCGAGGTCGTATGCTTACTCGTATCATTGAAGACGCCGACAAAGGGGGCATTGAACTTGTTCCTGTCCGGGAGCGGAAAGTCAAAAAAAAGACCCAAGCCTAACCTCAGGAGCTCCGACTCGATCAAGAAGGCAACAGTATCCGAGTTGGGGTCGGCCCAAGTCTTCACCTCGGCCCGAGAGCTGTTGTAGACGAAAGACGACGTCAGTTCGCCTGACCACATATCGAGTACTTGGTTCTTCTGCTGGAGATCAGCCTCCGTCACACCTTCACCAAAGTTGAAACCGATGCGTCCCAGGTTAACTCGCTGAGGGTTTCGGATCAGCCATTGCGATATGTCATCCTGGGCCGGGTTGGGTTGGTTGTAGGTGACCAGCCTGCCGTGAGTCCACCACTGCAGGCCAATAAAATCTAGACAGGAGCGTCAGTCAAGTCTTGTCGGACTTCTCACCGTCGTGTCGCGGCTTACCGTTGATAGAGGTCTGGCCCTGCGTGGCTGGGAGGGTGAAGTTGTGCCAACACCAGGTTGAGAGAATTCCAAAGGGCTTGAAGGTCTGTAGACCGGTAACATCGGCGCCAAAGGCAAAGTTGCCGTTGCCCACCTGCAACGGCGTTGAGTCGGAGCTCGCGTTCCGGCGTACGTTGTATGACTGTACTACCTTTCGCCGCTGTGGCACCGAGACAGCCCCTGCGAAAGACCATAGCAACAGAACAACAGTTAAAACATGCATTGTGGGAGCGTTGCCTCGTACACCAGAGACCTACTTACTCATGCCATCTCCAACTACCAAGGACCTGGAAGCGTGTGCCAGGTTATATTGCAACCCGTTCTCTGGGTGAGCTCAACTTTGGTCGCCGTCTTCCGGTAGAAACCCATTTATATCGTCCCGAATGAACATCATTATCCGTTGCAGAACAACGGGACTACCCAGCAGGTTTGCGGGGTTGAATGTGGTTCCTGGCAGCCGGTCGGTCAACAATGTCCCGGCCATTTCAACCAGGTTGCGCAATCTCAAGGACATGGAACCGGCTCTCGGAGTTAAAAAGAAAGCCCAGCAGGACTGAGGCCTAGCAACTAGGAAACCACGATCGAGAGGGTTCCCTGATCAATTAAGCCTATTTACATATCTGTGTCCTTTGATGGAGGCGCGTTTGAACAAGAGGCAGGCAGATTGGACAATGAGAAGAAGCGAATTGGCCGTTGAGACACAGAAGCGACAGGGGTTTGTGCTTCAGTGAAGTGGGTCAAGTCATGCCCCACCATGGTGTTTGCTGGGCGCGGCAGGCGCTGTTGCCCGAGCAAGTCTAGTTTGATGTTGGTGGTAAACATCGGCAACCCCACCATCTCCATTGCTTCGGTGACGTCTTTGCGGACCCTCCCAGTGACGCCTTCGCATTTGTACCAAGCTTCCACTTGACGGGATTTTGGGTAAACGGACGAAGCAAACATTTTCTACGCAACAAGCCTGTTTGCATAGGTGCGTATGATCCCATCTTTTCGGCGGCGAGCACCTCAAGCTTTGCGACCCGAAATGTACCCTGCTGATCATGAGCGTCACAGTTCCCCAGCATATTTTCTGGACAATAATTGAACTTTCGTCATGAGTTCATTTCTTACGACCGTGTAAGTGGACACGGCCCTTTTAAGATTACTCCGAGCGCCCCTCTGGTCTGCGACATGAGGGCGCTTCATCTTGCAACGCCCAACTGGCCCAACATGAGCTTCCTTGGCTTACACAGCTCGCTGCTCAGCAACCAGCGGACGAGAAACCAATTCCGGCCCCGCGCACCCGGGAAAGGAGGTGCTACTAGCTACCAACTTCGGCAGTATGCGGAGGCGACACTGGGGGGAGGCAGTCTCAGGAAAGTTGTGAAGCTTCCCGAGGGCGAAGACGAAAACGAATGGCTAGCGGTCAACAGTACGCAATACCTTACGACCCTGCACTTGACGACGCCTGGATATATATATACTGATATCACACAGTGGTGGATTTCTACAACCAGATCAACCTCCTCTACGGCTCCATCACCGAGTTTTGCTCCCCGCAATCATGCCCAGAGATGAAGGCGACAGATGAGTATGCGAGCACGTGAGCATGTTAGGAGATGAGGATAGCTGGCTGATGAGATTACCAGGTTTGAGTATCTGTGGCAAGATTCAGAGAACTACAAGCGACCTACCAAGATGCCTGCGCCAGCGTACATCGAACAACTGATGACATGGGTTCAAAGCAACATTGACAATGAATCAGTTCTCCCCAGCCGCATTGGCGTTCCGTTCCCTAAGTCGTTTCCGGCGCTGGTCCGCCAAATCTTCAAGCGCATGTATCGCGTCTATGCCCACATCTACTGCCACCATTACCCAGTGATCCGCGAACTTGGTCTGGAGCCGCACCTCAATACCAGCTTTAAGCAATACGTGCTCTTCATCGACGAGCACAACCTTGCGAGTGGCAAAGATTATTGGGGTCCTTTGGGCGACCTGGTTGACAGTATGCTGCGAAGCGACTAGGACAAATTGATAAAACTGGTTGTTTTAGATGCCGCGGGAAGCTTGATGGGCATAGGCGTGGTGGCGTTGGCGTTGATGGGTTGGCGAATAGATGGATTCATGACTAAGGTGGATTAGGCGCTACTGGGCCTGAAATGTAGGCTGCGAGGCCATTCTTCGTTCCATTTGTGAAGTGATCGGTATCCTACGAGACATGTCTTGTTGTTGCCCCTGTAAATCTCTGCCGCCCACCTATAGTTGATATTTTCCTCATGCGGCGCTGGATCCTATAAATACAACTTGATGACTGCATTTGTTAGCATGGCCTCTGCAGAGAAAAGCCTGCGTGGAACAACTTGGGTTCCAATAGTCAACAGATTGTGAGAACAGCTCCGGAACTTCCCTGGTAGAGAACATGAATGAATCTGTCGTAGAACTTCCCCCAGCATTTAGAATTTGCAACCTGCTGTTTTGAGAGCTTTTTGCCAGAAAGGGATGCTTGGTTGCTGCGGGTCCCGGAACAATCCGAGCGGTCGTTGCCTCAGGCACCGGCCAAATTGCCGAGCGAGCGAACCAAACCTCGTTCGAAAACTGAAGCTCTACCACGACCTCGAGACCCCATCTTCACACCCCATCCCACACCCAACCATGCTGTCGCGACAGGCATTGCTCCGCTCCGCGCGGACCGCGGTCCCCCAGAGAGCCGTCATCACCCAGACCCGATCGTTTGCCGCCCCGGCCTCTAGCGAGAAGGTCAAGCCCCCGGTCTCTCTCTTTGGCCTTGATGGAACTTATGCAACCGCTCTGGTATGCCCGGCCCAATTGACCTCTGGCACGGCTGGCACACGCGTCTCCTGCCCTTAATTGGCCCTTTTCCAGCTCTGCATCACCTTATCCCCACCATATCTACTCCTATCTACATTCAATAACCAAAGAACCAAGCTAACCAGTTACGCCGTGCGTGATTTACCCTGGTGCAGTACACGGCAGCCGTCAAGACTTCGAGCCTCGAACCCACGGCCAAGGCCATCGCCTCGCTCGGCAGCCTCGTCGAGAAGGACCAGAAGCTTGTCAGCATCCTTAATGCCCCGACGCTGAGCGCCGCCGACAAAAGCGCCATTGTTGCTGAGCTCGTCAAGACTTCGGGCGTCCAGGGCGAGACGGTCAAAAATTTCCTCAGCACCCTCGCCGAGAACAACCGTCTGGGCCTTCTGCCTGGTGTTGTCTCCAAGTTTGCCGAGCTGATGAGCGCTGCTCGCGGTGAGGTGGAGGTTGTGGTGACCAGCGCTCAGGTACGGAGATTGATTGAGTCGTCGGGATATACGGACGAGAATTTTTTGGGAAAAGATTCGCTGACACGTGGGAATAATAATAGCCGCTGGATAACAAGACCCTCTCGCGGCTTGAGACTGCCGTTTCCAAGTCACCGTACGTCGGCCAGGGCAAGAAGCTCAAGGTCACCAACTCGGTACGCTCCGATACAACCCACACCACAACAGAGAGAAAATGCTAACACGATGTTGCCAGGTCAATCCCGAGATCATTGGCGGGCTGGTTGTTGAGATTGGTGACAGGACAATCGACCTGAGCGTGTCTTCCAAGATGGCTAAGATGAACAAGCTGCTCACTGACACTCTGTAAACTATTTCCCTTGTTTCATTTTTCTCCGAAAACTACATCAATCGCGTTAAGTGTGGTAGGGGTTGCCCGATAGTGGAATTGTCCATCCAGTTGCGTGGTCCGTCCACCCTTCAACGGGAACCCTGTGTACATGAGCCGGAAATAGAAGAAGTTTACGGTGTGCCAGCTGAGGGCCAATCTCTGTATAAAGTACCTCCGTGAGGCCATCCAGACCAATAAGTATTCCACTTGTCATCTCACGTAGGCCGGAGACGAAAAAAAACTGGCAAACAACCCAACTTCTGGTATCCAATGCATTGCCTTCCGAGTTATCTTCTAGATGAGGCTCCCCATTTCAAAGAGAAACGAGCCGAGCGGCTACACCTCGTAGGTATTTCAACCCGGCGCCACGCTACCAAAATGCCTATTAAAACGTTGTAGTTACTTGGAAAAAACGATACCCTCCATAACTCCACCTCTGGTTGTGATCGGACAAAAACAGACAGCATCTCCCCGCTTCTCCCCAAATCTTGAAAGGGGGTGAGGGGGTGATCCTGCCTTCTGCCTGTAAGGGAAACTAGTGTCGTGACAATGCTCCATAGCAATGAAAAACATGAATCAGCTATTGGAGCCTGTAAAGCATGGGATAAATCTCCGCGTGACTTAAACCGACCTATCGATGACCGATCGACGACGGTGGTGGTCTAAAAATCCAAAACGTCTCAAAACGCAGCACCGAGTCCATTCTTGGACTGTCGTTTGCTGAAGCGGTTCCGTTTCACATTCGTCTCCTCCAGGCTTGCCTGGCTCTTGGTGAGCTGATTGCGGCCGGACCGATCACTGATGCTGAAACCTTCGGGAAAATTAGATCTCCCACCCATGGTGCTGGCCGGGCTGGACATGGATGATGACATGTCACCAAAGCCGTTATCGCTGTTGTACGACCCGACTAGGTTCTGGGAAATGGCGAGATCCTTCGCTCGCTCCAGGGATTCGATCCAGTCATCTACCGAGAATTTGGCAGTTTCATTTTGTGATGACTTGGGTTCCTCAAATGTGTAGTGGATGCCACCCTGGAAATCTGGTTAGACCGGAACTTGGGTCAAGATGTTGAGAATGAGCCTTACCGTGTCAACACACCAAACCGCTTGCCCTTTCGCATCAATCTGGCTCCTCCAAACACAATCTAGTGCTAAGAGGGAGATTTCTTGCTTGGCTCTCTTTTCCTCGCCACCCGCCGGAGCGAGGACGATGCGCCCGCTCGACGTGATCATGACAAGACGTTGCCTCTTCTTGGTCGTGCTACCACCAAAGAAACGGGACAGCTTCTTATGTCCATCACCTTCGCCCTTTCCATGAGGGCTATTTGGGATGGGCGACGAGATCACCATCAAATCGCCTAGTTTCAAAATCCTCTCATTATTCCTAGTCAGCACCGGAGACCACTCAATATCCAGTTGAGTTGGAGGCGGTAGTTCTGTGATGATTCGCGCCGGCCTTGAGTTGTATCCTTGTGACTGTGGCGCCCGAGATGTTGAGATCGGCCTCGGAGAGCTCGACGATGTGCCGTTCAACTGAATGATCTGGGGTTCTTGGGTAGGCGGTACGTATGGACGCAGCCGTGGCGCCTTCATTCTCCACAGCTCCCTACCAAAGATTTGCCCATCGAAGAATTCGTGATTCTTGATATGCTCAATAGTAAGTCGCCGGGATGGATCCAGCACCAAACATCGCTCGACCAAGTCCCGTGCAGCCGGAGGGAAGCCGGGGGGGAACTCATATTCCAGATTCACAATCTTCTGAAATGTGAGATATTCCGTACCCGCCTTGAAGGGCGGCCGGCCGACAAGCAGCTGGTAGATGATGCACCCAAATGCCCAGAGATCACTGGGCTTCCCAGCAGATTTATCCGTGAGGAGCTCGGGACTCACATACTCGGCCGTTCCGACAAATGATGCATTTTTCTTGTCGTCTTGAGAACCTGCCATTCCGCCATCTGTTGGTGGTCTTGGGTCTCGTGGATCCGGCAACAGCTTGGCGGTACCAAAGTCTGTGATCTTGACATGCATCTGATCATCCAGAAGTACATTCTCGGGCTTCAGATCCCGATGAATGACACCTCTTGAGTGCATGTAATCGATTGCGTCTAGTATCTGAGCACCATAAAACCTCGTACATTCGACGTCGAAGCTGCCCGTCTTTTTCAAAACCCCCAGCAACTCTCCGCCGTTGCAAAGGTCTAGGACGTAGTAGAGAGACGTCTCGTCTTGGAAGGTGTAATAGAGCCGAACGATACCGGGATGCTCTGTGAGTCGGTTAAGCGTGTTCTTCTCGATGTTGACATATTTAATCTTTTTTTCCTTGATAATGTGCTTTTTCTCCAACACCTTGACAGCATATTCCCGTAATGTTTGTCGATCCGTAGCAAGGTAAACAGTGCTGTAGGAGCCTTCTCCGAGTATCCTGCCGAATGAAAAATCGCGCACTGATTTCTTGACTGATTTAATCACCATCCGCCCCTCAGCATCTACTTCTTTTCTGATACCCACTGCCGCTCCGCGATCTTTCCACTCTTCGCTGCTGGTTGAGGGTGGCACATCTGGGCCGTAAGAGCCGTTGGGCGCTTGAGGAACACCAGGGATAGAGGCGTACCCCACTCCCATTCCCTTTGAACTTCTTCTTGGAGGTAGCGGACCGTTCGGACCTCCTCCAGACTGTGCCGGGCCTGGTCGGCCGGTATGATAGGACCGACTCGGCTCTCTTGTTGGCGGCTGGGATGCAGCACTGACATCGTACCTGGGGTCGGTCCTTTGAGGCATCCCGTACATGGACGAACGGGACGGTTCATTCCTGGGACCCGAGTAGTTCCCAGTATGATCCATCGTCGGGGCAGACCCGGATGGTGGTATTAAACCTGGTGACTTGCCTCCGCCTGGTGTTTGTCGCGACGCATATTGCTGATCGCTCGAAAGCCCATGGGCGGCACTCAGGTTGTTTTGTGCAGATTTTAGTATTGCCACGGCAGTCCCGTAGGTGTTCGCTTGTCGGGCAGGTGAATCTTGGTTCGGGGGCCAGGGATCCGCGCCGGCACCTCGCAGGGGTTGGACAGAGGGATCAGGCGCGGCCCCAAGGTTTTGTTGTTCTGCGTTGGATGGATTAGCCGGAAAGCTGCCGATACTGGCAGAACGGTCGTTTGAGGGACTCGATGAGGCATCGTCGGGGTTGGCGATCCGCAAGCCGCCCAGGGCTTGAGACAGGCTGAGATCACCACTCATGGTGGTTCCAGTCGAGACCGCGGGCTGAAAAGTGGGAAAGGGGTGAGAGAACAATCGAGAAGCTAGGTTCCGTCGGCGACAGGCATACGATCTGGCTTCGAACACTGGCTTTCCTAGGGCGTATTCGGTTATTCGTATAGCGGCGCGTTGAACGGCCGGGGTCGTGTGTCGATGCGGCCTCGATGAGAGTTCGCGGTGTCCTGTCTCGAATGGGGTTGCACCCACGGCGGCCACAGCGCCAGCCTGCCGGGAAATCACTATCCTCCACCCACAAAACACACCGAGTTCGGGGTGGCGAGAGCCGGCCGCGGGTCAAAGGCGGCTACCTGCCCTCAGGGCGAGAGGAGAGAGGGATTAGGGATGTCGCGATGGTGCAGTTGCAGTCTCCGTCAATGGGGTTCGTTGAGCCGTCGACTCGAGTCTCACATCGTAGTGTGTTAGCATGCCATTGAGCTCCAGACCTTTTTCACGTGGGGGGCGTGTGGTGAACCAAGATTGCAAAAGATACTGCAAATGAAGGGTGTGTTGGTAGTCTGGCACAATGAGCGTTGCGTGCAGGTGCTCAGGAGCCCTACAGCTGACGTTGGAGGCTCAAAATCAATGTCTCAAGCTCAAAGTGGCTTGGGTCCAACTTGAATGTAGAGGTGCCCAGCAGCTAGCGATGGGAGCTATCTCGGTAGAAATTGTTACTCTACCATTACGCCTAGAAATTTGGCGTGCCGTCACAAAAAGCTCGGATGCTTGCAGCACGAACCGCTCGACGGTCCGTCCCATTATTGGTGGTCTGTTGCACAACAAAAAATGCAAAACGCGGTTTGAGTCTCAGATGGGGCGAACTTCACACCGCTCCAATCTTCCAATCCACGTCATGGAACCGCTGAATGCTGGGTCTGCATCGAGGCAGATGAGTGGATTAACAAAATCCTGGCAAGAGACTTCGTATTCTGCTCTCGTCTAGCCATAAGGTTCGACGAACCAACAACTGTGCCGCCTCTAGGGCTGTCCTCGGGGTTCCCTGGCAAGCCTAGATCTTGGCTACCGCGTGTCTATACTACCACGACGTTAGGACCGCCTCGGTCATGACGGATTCACCGGGCAGCCAACATGCCACCTGCTGCACGTGCAGCAAAGGGGCAGAACCCACGAGAAGTCTTAAACTGGACTGCCCTAGTTCTCGGTCGTATTGACAATCTCCGTGTTTCTAGGATACCAGAAGTATCCCGCACCTTTCAATGACTTGGAATGGTCGCATCTTCGAGATCAGATACGGAGCGGCGCTCTGCACAGCATGCTTGCCTCTCCAGGGCTTTGTGACTTCTATTCGCATTGCGTCGCAGCTTCCCTAGAGGGACTGCGCTAGGCAGATCAGAACGACCCAAAACCTGCGCGCCCAACAAAGCTTGCTATCTTCTTACTCTAGCAAATCTATGTATGAACTTTTCATTGTATATCAAGATCTTCAGGCAACTGCACAATCAATTCCAGAGCCCGAAACCACAGCAACATTCTCATCTGGGCCATCATCTTTCTATGTTACGCCCTAAACTCAGCGTTATCTCCTTGACAATAGGCGAAGTTAAGGAGCACGAGTGTCGCCGCCGATTCCAGAGATATCTACGAGTCGAGGATACAAAATGTCGGTCTTTTGAAACAGATATTGCTCGGCGGGAAGTTCCGATCCGGGTGGACTTTCCGATGATGTCACCTGCTCAACAGTCTCCCATCGATGATGATGGCCGGACACAAGCACACATCACCAGTAGTCAGGCAACGTCGCTGACGTCAATCGTTCGAGGTCAATCACCCATAGGGCAGAGACACGAAGATGTAGTCCCTCTGTCAGTCGAAGCACGTCGTGGCAGAGACCTCCCAGGCCTGGCTGGCCTCGAGGGGCATACCGCAGCAGAGCGCGAGCAGTTCTGGCCTCCTCCTGACCCCGGGGTCGCAGGCATGCCGCGTCCCGCCGAACCTCCACGGCACCCGGCAAGGTCACGTTGGGAGAGGGCAATGCAAAAGGCGAGGTTTGACACAGCGGTTGGTGTTGACGCATTGATGCTCAAGTTCGAACGGGGCCTTAATCTGGACGACGACCCGACTGACTCGGAAGGCGGAGATAAACAATTCCCAGATATTCAGAATCCGCGGACAGTAGAGATACAAGAACGAAACATTCCTGATCCGCGATCTTCTCGTAGGGTAGGTCACACATAGATGTCTTCGGACTGCGGGCACGATAGATTGACTGACGGCTGAGACTAGGCTTCGCTCATAGGCCGGGAAACGCCTGTGCGTGTACCCTCGGATGGACTGAGAAGTCCTCACGATGGCCAGGTGCGCTCGTTTCACCGTCGATCTCTCATAGGTGATGAAGCTGCCACAGCTACTACGCAAACCGTGAGATCCATGCAGTCTTCATACCTTGTAGTTCCTGGCTCCTCCCAGGGAGCAAGAACACCCGCACACAGAGCGAGTGAATTACCATCTCTCATGAGAGAACAGCAACTACGAAGTTCGAATGCAGAACCACAGTCGATAGACGGACCTCCAGTTTCAGATCCGAGGACACCAGGCCGATTTCAGATATACAATGATTCTCTCCCTGCCTCAATACAACCTCGAACGCCGAACAACCTGCCAGAGGCGCGCCACCAAAGCCGGATCCAGGGCGCGTACACTGTCCCGACAATGCAGTCGTCGGTACATTCTACGACAACGCCAACAGCGGGTCAAATAAGACGATCAAGGCGTAATGTGAGCCCGGTCGGACTGCGGGAGCTGGGGTTCATGGGATTGTACGGTGGAATTGAGAACACAGACGACTCGGGCTTGTTTGAGCGAGGGACATGAGAGCTCAATGGAGTATGGGGCTAGGTCTGGCATGCTGGAGACAGTTTTTAACACAGGGATGGCGCTGTAAATATGCATCTTATTACCCGTAGTCCCTCGACGCCAGTGGAGAAAAGCTACGGCAATTCTTGATGTGTGTGGATGCCACTGACAAGTGATGTGTTGGGTGATCGAAGGCGTCTAGAAACATCCGTAACACACCATTTGGTCTTAAACGGCACGTGAGAGAGTGGGCAACCAGCGAGGCAATGCATGCATAATAGGTGGCTCAGTTATGCAATTGTCTGTACTCGGTCCAGCACAGCGCGATTATGTCAGCGACGGCGAGCAGCGCTTGCCGGGGGTGCCGCAGTAAAACCCTTGGGGGAGGTATGTGTAGCAGAGCTAATTGGACAAATTGCCATTCGGACGCGGAAGGCGTTAGAAAGAGGGGGGTGCGGAGACAGGCAGGCGAATGGAAAGTCCGCACGGTGCTCGGAGAGTCGGTCGGGTGGGGCCTAGGCTCGAGGACGCAGATGAATCTGCCGGACAGGCCGGGCGAGGCAAGGGGTGCGAGCGGGGGCGGGCTTGCAGGGTCTTGGCAAGAAAAGCGAGGCCAGAAAAGTGGGCAGAGGCCGATCTAACCAGATACGGAGGGCTGGGAGGTTCCGCCGCCGGTCAGCCTTCTTGCAGTGATCCAACCATCCAATCAGAATGCCACGGAAAGGTTTCGATCCACTCTCTAACCGTAACCAATGAGCAGCGGCAATGCTTCCTGTGCTGCAGCATCCACAGCATCAGCTCGCCGATGCCTTTTGTCTGCCTCTCACGGGCCCTTTTGGGTCTTGTCTCGCACTTCCGGCCGCTGCCTCCTCACACAGTTTCGCCGCCTGCACCCGTTCTCCCTTCCCATCCCTTCTTCCCACTCTGCTTCTTTTCTCCCCCGTCCATTTTTTCTCTCACACCTCCAGCTCCACCGTCATCGCTTCGCCCTCCTCTCTTCGACACCCTCATCACCGTCAACACCTCCATCAACCACACACGCCCACTTGGTTGTTCTCATCTGCAGCTTGCCAGTCGCGTGCCCCTTGCTGACAACCGGCGCGCTCTCTCGTACATTTCGCCCTCACCTCCCTCAGTTCTACCTCAATCGTCCTCGCTATCATCACTTGAACCTCATCACAATCACCTTTTGTTGTGGTTGCCCTTCTTCCTGGCCAATTGCGTTACCGACCCGGCCAAGCCCTAACTACTCGCTCTTCACCTCCCCATCCTCTCTTTCTGAACATATCTTACCACGTTGACTCTTGCCCAGCACCTGGCCTAAGCAGCGCCATTTCACTTGACCTAACCCTACTTCTCACAGTTATCTAGCACAGAGCAGGGCACCATGCCGTCTTTCGATCGCATCTACGCTTCGTCTCCAGTTCTCGCCATGCCGCCACAAGCTGTTCACCAGATGCCCTTTGGCGACCCCTTCCTATCGCGCCAGAATTCCACACTCAACCATCCAGTCTCACTGCCCCCTCCACTGACACGCGGCTCATCTTTTGCCGGCCGCAAACGCTCACGGGATGAGGCGGCCATCAATCTCGACCCCCCCGAGAAGCTCGTCGACCCTCCAATGATCAAGGAGTCGGAAGACGAGTGGATATACGGACCTGGCATGACTCTCATCAAAAAGAGCTCAGGTTATGTCGCCGATGCCAGCAGCCAATCTGGCACATGGGTTGAGGAAAGGGCCGCCACAGAAGATGCCCGCAAGACAGAGCAAGCGCTCATTCTCCAAGAACAGCTCTCACAAGAACGACCATCACTCAGGAGCCACAAGTCACAGAGGCTCGAAATGACGACAACTCTTAGTACCGTAGCGTGTAGTTCAAGCCGACGCTCTAGTCCCACACGCGAGGCCATCAACGCAATGACCGTTTCGTCGGACTCGATTGCACAACCAATCGTGGACGACTTCACATTTCACCTCGGCATTGGCTGGAGCCGCATCAGCGATGACGAACATATCCAAGCAGCAGCTCGCGGTTGGGCCCGCTTCATCGAGAATCACTACCCTGTCACCAACGCCAAGATCCGATTGGAGAGCCGGGGCCTTGAATCGTACCTTGTCGAATCATGCGAAGGGTATTTCTTATTCGCCGAAAACCTTCGCCAGTGTCGGCTGGTCAGCAAGACTGCGGAGCGTGCTATCGAAAACCTCAAGTGCTCGCCTCCCGTCTTTGACGGCCCTGAGACCATGAACGCGGCCGAATCACCTCGACATTGTGACACCAGGGCCGCTTCCGCTTCCGCCCCGGAGCTTACCGCTTCAGTTGACGTGGACATGAGCTGAATGTTGAGCGATGGTTTCTTTCTGGCGTTAGGGTAGGGTTTGCTTTTGAGCGGTCTTGGCAATGGTTTCGTGGTTGATTTGGTTTGAACTGGGCGATAAATGCGAGGCACGAGCATTTCGTCTGGTCCTGGGTTCTCTAGGAAATGGTTTCCATCTGGCTGGCAAAAAGCTAACCTGGCGCATATAACGAGGATTTTAAGATGGCAGGATTTCCTGCACGTTTAGGTAAATGTACCACTAGAATTGAGATTGATTCTTCATGTCAAGGGTGTTGGGTGTTTCCCACCACTTGATACGTTCAACGTATGGATTTCTTGGAATCTCCACAGCGTCTTGATCGCAATCTCAAATTGGCCATTGTGCAACAGGTTCCTGATGATATGACACCTTGAATCAGTTGTTCTTTGTTCATATTTATATGTTTAGTCGTCTCTCTACCATCATCACCCAACCAGTCATCTTACAACACACTTGGCGGAGTTAGGGACCTGTTTCTCGGGTGGAGTACGAGATTATCTGTTTAAACGTTAGATAAGTTGATGTCAACTGCAAACTAAGTTCGCGGGTCGGGATCGAAAATTTGGCATCCCATGGCTAGCGACATCCAATCCGATCGAATTTCCGGCGTGCAGGTCCAACATCAAGCAAGCGGGTTAGATTCCGACAATCGAGCGACGCGACCGGAGCGCGTGCAGGACGCCGCAACTAGGTAAGTCGCGATGCGTGCAGATGCGAGGCAATGCGTGTCGAGGCGGTCTTTTATCAACAATTATTGCTGAGCTCCCTTTCCCCGCCCTTTCTCATTTAGGATCCATCCATTCCACATCGCCCTAACATTCCCGTTGCTTGAATGCTCAATCTTTTTGGCGCTTGTCGTGTCGTTGCCGAGACAAATCCAAAGCGTCGCCAGTCTTGCGACAAACAGCCAGCCAACCGTTACCAATCATTCCCACCACACCTTTACCTATACCGAGGGTGGCGAACCCATAGCGGTCGGTTCGCCGTCGACAACCGGTAGCGACACAGCCTCTCCGAGTCACAAGTCCCTAGAGTCTAGGGTGGACTAGACCGGAAGCCCTCTCGCAATTTTCTTGTGAAAGCCAACACATGAGAGAGCCTTTGACAAGCTTTTCCTTCCTCTTCCTCCCAAGGTTATGCCGGAAACGAAGTCTCTACTTGAGCGCTGACATTTTTTCTTTAAATAATTGACTTGTTTCTGTCGACTTTGGCGCCCTTGCTTTGTGCCCATAATCATTGCACCTAATTGCTGGAGTCGTGGGGCAACGGTTTTGATCTGATACTTGGTTGGTGACCCCTCACGGCGCAACGCTAATAAGCTTTAACTACTGGCCCGTCGTCAGGTGCGGGCCAAACGCGACGCAGCGAGCCAGCGAGGTGGTTTTGCAAGGAAAAGAGGCAACCAACTCCCGTGAAAGACGTCGAAACGTCGACGCTGAGTGAAGAGACACAGAACGAGACACAGAGAAAGCGACACCCGACTACCCCGATTCCCCGCATTCATGGTGTCGCAGCACGGGGACGTGTCAACCTCGCTGGCGCTGCGGGGACCCTCGTCCGTCATCGGGACCAGCGGAGGTGGCAGCGGCAACGGCAGCGGCAACGGCAACGGCAACGTCCCGAGAACAACGGGTTCCCACGTCTCTTCGCGTGCCCGGCGATACAATAGATCCCACGACGGTGGCAGCGCATTCGTACCGCAAAACGAGTTTCCCGTCTTTAGCCAGAGCGGTGATGTCGAGATCGTTGTGCGCGTCTCCAGCGGCCACGAGAACCGCTACCTTCTGCATCGTCACACATTGACGAGATGCTCAGGTTTCTTCGAGGCCAGCACCAGTGTCGAATGGTCCCGGGCTCAGACAGTACCAGACCATCCGCTACCAGGCACTGCGGGCGCAATCGAGAGCGCCCAGAACTCGGGGTCAAATGGCGGCGAACTTGCAAGGATCGATGACAGGACTGGCAACAGCAATGGGGGCAAACCCTCCTCCACAGCTATAATGCCGTTCAAGAAGAGATGGAGATATGAACTGGATACAGGAACGGGGGACGACGACATACCGATGTTGGTGCAGAAAGAAGAGAGCAGTCCGGCTCCAAAACCGGGATCAATATTCGGCGGCGCAAACTCCTCCGTAAACTCCTCGGCGAGCAGACACCACCACAGCAAATCCGGATCGAACTCTTTCTTCCGCTCTGTCGCCAACCTGAGCCTGTCGGCTATGCACACCCCGGCACTGTCACCACCAAGCCACGCCGAACAAGACCTTCTGCGGGACTACGACAACCTGTTCCGCATCATGTACAACTACCCCCCCTATCTGGACGGCATTAACATTGCCGATGCTTATGTGCAATGCAAATCACTCTTAACGCTGGCAGACCAGTACGATGCTCTTGCGGTTGTTGGACCTCGTGTTGACCACCACCTTCTGCAATTCCAGTCCCGATTATGGAAGCAGATCGCCAAGTACCCGATCAGTTACTTAAGGCTAGGCTATCTTGCCCGCTCCAGGATCATCTTCCAGGAGTCGCTTATTCACGTAGTCGGCCAGTGGCCAGCCGGCGAGAGGTCAATTCGCGCCGCCCTTCCCGAGTCGGTACTCGACATCATCGAAGACAAGGTGGACGAGCTGGAAGAGACTGTCAGCCGTATTGAGGCTAGGCTTTTCCGCCTCACACTTACAAACCGCTCCGGCGAGCGTGTTACGCCAGCCACCAACTACCTCGACTGGCTCGCAGTCAGTCTCTTCCGGCAATGGCTCGCCGACAACACCACACCGCCCATGCCGCCAATACCTGAGCGCAGAGGACAGCGCGACACAGCAGCTTCACGCGCCCGCGGTGGGAGCAGCAGCAGCAATGCTAGCGCTGCTGGTGGGCTCTTATCCAACGGTCGCCCGGGCGGGCACGCTCTTGTCTCCGTCCCGCCGCTGGCATCACTTGGGCGAACCTATCGAATGCTAGGGGCTGGTCCCTCGGCTGACAAGGGCTATCTTAGCCACGACGAGTGTAAACGGTTCCTAAAACTCACACCCGATCTATATAGTCGCGACAACCTGCGCAGATTCGAAAAGCGCATCGAAGAGCTCAAGTCCATGGCGCGCGAGGTGGTCAGACCGCTCATGGGAAGTGGGCTGGAGCTGGAAATGGGACCAGGCGGGAGGGACGCCGCAGGGATTGCCTATCTCACTTGCACGACATGTAGTGATAGGGACTTGCCTTGGAATTACGACTAATAAGGCCGCGAATCAACTAGATCCGGTGAGAGGGCTGGGTGAGATGAGGGGAAATGGATGGACGGCTCGCGGACCTGGTGTCCTGATTCTGTTCCTCTCCTCATTTCCAATCCCGTTCGATATGCGAACGATGACCAGCATAAAGTTGATATCCCACTTCTTTTTGGGTGTTGACATGCCTGATTTCCTTTTCATCTTGTTGGTATGCTTCATCGGGTTATCTGGGTGGGATGGATGGGATGATTGATTTGGTTCACTGTTCGTATATGATGACTTTGACGGACTGACGTAACTCATGAATGGGGACTACAAGTTGCAAAGGGATACCCAGATATGGAAGAAGTGGGATTGTCATTTTTCCTTCTGCCTGTTCCTTTGTTAGATACCTTTGCTATAGCTCTGCAGCTTTGCCATTCGGGTTGGGGTATTGACTAGCAAGCTGGATGGTTTGATATTTGTCTATCTGTGGAAACTAATTATGGTGATAGATGTATGTGTTTACAGGCTGATGTGATATGATGCCAAATGGCCATGTGTGTCCTTTGTAGTGACGATGGAAGTGAGCCTGTAATTCCGAAAACAAATCCCAAGACTAGGTAAGATGACAATCGCACAACCCATATTGTGTGATGGAAACAACTGTCCAGGTACAGCACTGACTACACTATTTCTCATCGTGACGGGTTTAGCGGGTTGAGGAAACCACAGCATATCGCGACCTGGGGCATCCATGTCCTCTTCCAAAGTCCAAAACTTGTTGGGGCAGAACACAGCTGTAGTGGGACCATCTCCGGCTTGGTCCAAACTTCTCTTTTAGATTCCAGCATTAAGTCGCACTGGATATTGTGTTCTTGCTGCAAAGCTCTAGGCTGATAACAATGATCTATTGCTCATCATCGTAGGAACAAAAGCGTTTGTAAACCCCGTCGTCCGCAAATCAAAGTGGAGGGGGACCATAGCAAGAGATGCTGAGCGACATATGGTACACTTCTGGTTTGTAGATACATCAGGGAGAATCTCATGAAGAGAATGCTAGAGTGTTGGTGTTGTAGCTGACTAGCGGTGACTGCTTACACGATGATGGGAGGTCGGGGTGCTCGTCAGGCCCAGAATTGACCCTCCTACCTTCGCTTATGGCGCGGCGCGGTACAGGAGGAGGGCATAGCAAAAAGTCAAAATTACGATGTATGCTGACGGCAGCTACTGCACCCCTACGCCATGATCAGTGCGGTCATGTCCCTCGCCATCAAACTCCCAATCTCATCGAAAGAGTGCTCTCCACGGAAGTCTGCAGGCAAGAGCAAGAGAGTCTGGTGAGATCTCTCTGCTTGGTTTATCTTCGCCAGTCGTATAACTCGAGAACCATCAGTCTAGTGGTTAACGCGTAGATAATCTGGCGGGGATTCACCAAGAGCATATCACAACGGGAGCTGTACGGCTGTAGGTTAGCATTCCCGTCACTGTAAGTCAAGGCAAACACAGCCTCTGAGCGATGGGCGCGATGCCGGCTTCGGGAAAACCTCCCATGGAGCATTTCACAGCTAGTTGCATAGCAACATCAAGCATTGTGAAATGGCCATTGAGAACAAGTCTCGTGTTCGTCATTCTCTGCATCTAGAGCCGAGTCTAGTCCGTTCTCATACCGTAATCATCTGGCGGAAAAGGGCAACCACTGAAAGTGGCACTCATCATGCAACCGAATAACCGCCGAGACGCCAGGACCGATGCAAACCGTGACGAGATCGTTCCAAAATCAGAAGCCGGGTATTCCTCGTCGTGGACAATGGCCAAACCCCAACTTTCGTTTCCGTAATTTTTCGTTTTGCAACCGCCAGTAAGCAAATCGGCCCGCTTATGCCTTCGCCTTCCCCTTGGTCTTGGCGGCCTGTTCACGGCCAAGCCTGCTGCGCTCGAGAATAGCCTCGCGGTCCTTATCTAGCTTGAGCTTCGTGATCACAACGTTGCTGGGGTGGATGCCAATCGGGACACTCTGGCCACTAGCCTTCTCGCGGGTGACGCGCTCGACGTGAATGACGTATTTTAGACGGTAGACAGAGGTGACCTTGCCTTCCTTCTCCTTGTTGGAACCACGCACGATGGTGACCTCGTCGTCCTTGCGGACAGGGATGCTACGGACCTGTGAATTGTTGTCAGCTGAGATGTAGCCTCATTACAAGCAGAATATGGAGAAAATATTACGTTGTACTTCTCACGCAGCTCCTTACTGAGGGGGGCGCTCATAATGGTGCGACGGACACTCGAAGGAGCACTGAAGTGCGCCTTGCGCGACTTGCGCCTCGAGGAATGAAGGACTGGACGTTCACTGTTAGCATAACCGCAGTAAAAAAATCACAAATGGACAGTACTTGCACTTGTTAACTTTGGCCATCTCGATTGCGTGGTTGTGTGGACGGGGTGGTTGTCGAGTTTGGGATCGCCGTGATCTCGGGGAGAAGGAATTCGAGAAGAAAGTTGTGGGCTGGGAAAATTAGTTGTTTGTGGGTTGGACATATGTGCACACCGCCTTCTGGGTTTACACTAGCGTGCCTCGCTGCCCTAAATCGCCACAGCCGTGGGGGACCCGTGCTTGGCATGGGCCTTTACCCTTGCCTCAAGCAGTCAATATCGTGTACTAGGCACTACCACTGTGTGTATATTAGTAAGACAAGAGGTTGTATTCACTTCTCTCTTCTCCTCAAGATTACCACGTTCAGTTCGTATCTCTGCACAGCAGTATTCATACAGCATAGTATTGTGTGATATTCTGCGTGATCATTGGAGAAACATAGCATAACCATGTAAATTGTAAACCCCAGTGGTTCCCTCGGTCCCAACCCCGCTATTACAGATGCGCCGCGAGTCTTCGCCGTCTCGTGATCACATATGTGGCAGGATAGCATTTCACAATATTCTGCTTCCTAGCCACGACCCCGGTGTGATGACCATAAGGCATCACCACAAGCCAATTGCAAAGCCACGCTGCCCCAGTTGCATCGCCCCTTCACTCCAGCTAAAGAAGAACCTCCCCTGAGTTCTCGCCCTCAAACCCAATCGTCGACAGCTTCTTGACCTTGGATTTCTCCCTTGCCTTGTCCTCGGCTTTCCGCTGCTTCGCTAAGGACTGTACCAGCTCGAAATCAGCCAGGTCGTAACCCGGCGGCGGGTCGTCATCCTTGTCGAGGTCGATCTCGCCTAGGAGGAGGACATTTTCACCTCGAACAAGGAAGATACCGCGGTCAATATCGGCGTACAGACCGCGGGCGGCGTTGGGATCTGCACCGGGCGTGACGAACATCCTCTCCTTCGTCGACTGAAGCACCAAGTTGGCTGAGATGTGAGGTCAGCATTGGGCTCCCTGTACAGTCTAAAGAAGAAAAGAACAGAAAGTATTCTCATCTCGTACCAAACTGGTCCCAGCTCCGCAGGATGCCCGTCAGCTTCCGTCCATCACGAAGTGCAACCATGAGTTTCTCTAAACCCTGTTAACCTTACGCTGGGCCAGGGGTAGAGTAGAGATCAAACACTCACTGTCTGTGAGATCCAGCAGCTGGGCAGCCGTTGTGAACATCTGCGCCGGCAGCTGCTGCGGCTGCGGGGGCCGACCAAGGGGTGGTGGCGGGCCATGGCTATGCAACGGCGGGGGGTCTGAGATCGAAAGGTTCTCCATCATGAGTGGTGCTTCGATGTTCTGCCCTGGTCCATTGAATCGAAGATTAAAATATGAAGAAGAAAAAAGTGTGGCCGGCGTGTTTGAATTGACAAACCCAGCCTATAATCCGTAAAGATTCTGCTGCAGCTCACGCCCAGAGTGTTGTCGATGTACTTCCCTTCCAAGTGCCTGAGGGGGGAACTCCGTTGCGGTTTGGCCCACACAGAAGCCGTCCTGAATGGTTCAACGTTGGGCCCCGCACACTGGCCTAAGCGCTGGTGGGAGCCAGATGTCGAGTCTATCAGCCACACTTGGCGCCACCATTCAACGGAAAGCCCCTGCTTCAGCCACAAACAGGGGCAGCGGTGGACCGGTACGCAGTAGGATGGAGCCAGAGCAAGCAGCCAGTTGTCGCACCAGTCAATGCGCGCGGCGCTTTTCAAGTGCCAGGCTATTGTTCCATCTGCCTTCAACAGAATTGCATCTTTCGTCTCTTGATTGGGATTCTTCCGTTGCAGCACCAGTCCCTCAGAGATGAGTATCTTATTCCCCAACCCAGCTGTCACATTCTTTCTTCCTTGAACAAACAATCCTCCTTCCCTCTTGTAGTTGCTGAGAGAGCAATCCTGACGATCGGCCCCGCGTTTGCAGCGACAGTCGAATCTCCTTTTACAGTTACAACCACGAGTGCTTCCCGCTATGGCAACTACGGAAGCGGCCATGTCTGATCCTCAAGCTCACCGTGCTGACCGCCGTGTCAACGGTTCCCCCCCGGCGCAGTCACAGTCGAAGCGAGACAAGCGACGCCAAATGCTCTCGGAACGGCTCGCTACGCTGTCTGAAAAGTTTGGCAACGGCCGCGACCAGGCTTACCGCGAACAACTCCAGAAGATTCAAATCGACATTAGTCTTGTTATGCGAGTCGACCCTTACGCTGATCGACCACTGGACGGTTTCGAGGAGGACCAGCAAAAGCTGCAACAGCTGCAACAGAATGGCGATGGTGATTCCTCCCGGCCCAAGTCGCTTCTTGAAATGGCTCGTCCCAAGTTCTCGCAGTGGATGGAGAAGATCCAGGACCTCGTCGAGCAACGAGATTACGCCCTCACCAAATATAAAGTATGAATCTTCAAGCAGAGCCTCTGCTCCTATACCGCAGCTACTAACCTGAGTGTCCCCAGTTCGATTATGAGAAGAAGACAGCCGAGCACATCAATACCCATGCCTACAAGGTGGAGACGGCAAATCGAGAATACAAAGCCCTGTCCCAGACCCTCCGCGATCGTCTCATAAATGCCATCACCTCCAAGAAATTCCGATTGAATAAGGAAAAGGAGGCATTTGAAATCTCCGATGCGTCAGCACTACTACTTCACCCGAACCAATTCAGCATCACCAATCCTGCCAGCCCTGGAGGAACTCACAGCAAACGAGCAACTCGGTTGAGGAGGGAGATGGATGAGGTTCCGGGAGTCGATAGCAAGAAGCGAAAGCGGAATAACAACGATGACGACGGATCACCAGCACCACAGCGCCGTGCGCTTGACTCGTCGAACACCACCGCTCTTTGGCAAACCGATCGCTTGGCGGGGCGCAAGACTACAGGGCCGATTTATAGCATCGATAAGCTATTCACTGACAGGGAACTGGCCATGACGTACCAGACAGCCGCGATCAATGCCCACAAGTACATGCTCACTCACAAACCAAAGCTAGACGAGAATGGACGTCTCGTTTCCTCGCCAGAAGGCAGTGATTCGGGCAGTGGTGATCACGATGAGGACGGGTCGGACTCCGTCCCATCGGCGCCCATGATGGAGCGAAATGTGTCGCACGCGACCCGCAGTGCCCGAGGTGGCGCAAATCACATCAACTTCTCCGATGACAAATTGATGGGCCTAGAGGCCCTTGCGAGCTTCAACTTCCCCGGTAACTTTGAACGGATGCTCAGTGCGGATCCGAAGCTCCCACCACTGTCAGCTTTCCCCTCGACCTATGTCAAGGGACACGCCAAGCAGTCCGATTTCAACACGCCTGCTACCCTGAACCAGGATGATGTGAATGCAGATCTGATGTGCATTCACGCTCTACGACAATACGACCAGGCGAATGGCGTCGGCTCTAATTTCGCGTCGGACAGTGGGGCCCGAAGGCTACTCGAAACCGTGGCGCAGCCCGCTCAGACGTCGCGATATGTCTCATTTCTTCAGGGAGAGAGACCAGCCGAGAACGAGGTCAGAAAGCGGCTGGGATTGCCTGAAGTGCTACCACCAAATCACCAGACGGAGCAGCAACCAGGATCGCACGACAGCGCTGGCACGCCTTCAAAACGATCAGGGACACCAGCACAGTCTCCTGCCAAAGCCCTCACCACCGGGACTTCGGTGGGCGGGCCAGCACTTGGCGGCATACCGATGAGCCGACAATCTAGCGCCAATGGTGCAGCCATGTCTCGAAGTAGCAGCAGGAAAGGCCGAGCTACTCGGGGAGGTTGAGCGACTCGGAGGGGAAGGGAGAGAAAAACGGTCTGCGAGATGTGGCCAAGTTTATGACAATCATGCACATACAAGGATGGGTTTACCGGCTGTATTTAGTTTCTATTTGCGGCGCAGCAGTGTGAATATTTGGGACCAGAGGGATTGCCAGCGAGGTAACGGGGCATTGATATTGAATTTTCAAGCTTAGATTCGCTCTATACCCTGCTGCGGAGCATAACTGATGTTTCGTCGCTTTTGAGCTTATTGGAATTGTTGTGTTCAGGTCATGGCGAGGAAATCTTTGTGATCGGGAAGGCGAGGGTTATCAGAACTTTGGCACTTTATGTTGAGCCAACGAGGTATGTATGACTTTTGAGCGCTTACGTAGAGAGAGAACACAAAAATAATATCAGCTAGATGGATCCCATGTCTCATTTATCATCAGATAACATTACAGAACGACATAACACAATAGTCTCCTGACCATGCATCATTATCCTTGCTCATCAAACTCAACAAGCTTGAGTCTGTCTCATGGCCCAAACACCAAAGCCCGCACCTCAATGCTCTCCCGCCCCTCGGCGCTCTCCCTCGTCCTTGGGTCCGCAAATGCCGTATGCGCGACCCTACCTCCCTTGACAGGAGATCCCTCGGTTGCAGCCTCGCTATCAAAACACTCGAGAAGCAGCCTCTCGTTACCCATCATACCGCTAAGGTAATACCACTTGTGTTCCGGGTTGTACTTTATGGCTGCCGTCTGTCCCGTGTACCCGCTATTGTAGCGATGCTCAATGGGCACGACGTCGTCGTCGGCGAGAGTGGACGACGATGCGAATGCGAGGGGGAAGGACTCTACGGGGGATTTGTTTAGGGGGCGCCACACATTGACGATGCGATAGCGGCCTTGGAGGAGACGGGAGACTTCTCCGGGGTCCAGGTGTCGGTGCACCCGCTTCTCAGCGGAGAAGGGGGTTTGGTCAATGTGTACACGTTGGACAGGGGCGCGTGGCGCTGAGGGGAAGGCGCGGCGGATGGTGTGATCGAAGATCACAACTTTGTGTGCGCCAGGGATGTGGGTGAGCAGGAGTTGCTCGACTTCGGGGTAGTAGTTGGTTTGGATCGAAATGTCCTCGGCGAAGGAGACTTCGAAGGAGGGAAGGACGGAGGAGATCACTTGGAAAGCGTCCTGGTCTAGGTTGTAGAGGGACTCGGAGCCGCGGATGTCGGTGATGGTGACCACGTGAGTGGCGTCGCCAAAGTTGCGCTGGGGAACACCAGTCGGAGGCGTGTCAACATAGTTGAAGGGGGGGGACCCATCCGAGGGGGGCTGGAAGAAGTTAAGGCTGGCAGCCACGGGGCCGCGTGGGACGGTATTCCTGACATCCATAGCGTGGGGGTGTTGGCTTTCAGTATATATGCGAGAAGAAAGTGGTTGATTTGTTTGCAACACCTTGCGAGCTTGGGAGGTAGTCAAGAGTTTGACGAGAATTCTTCAAGTGACAGGGATCAAGTTAGCATATATACAAGCTCCTTCTCCGGGCCGGAATAAGGAGTATCGCCTCAACGGCTTGGGCATTTCAAAGCAATGAGCCCAGAAAAGCGTTGCCAGTGGCAATCACATTGTCGCAAGCATCGGAATCAGTCCCTAGCTTCGATCACGTCATTTCCATTTCAACGGGGCGCGGAGAAAGAGGAAAGCGCGGTGCGGAGCCTATGCATGAAGCAATCAAACATGAATTGAGTTCCTGGAGATCCAGTCTTACAAGTTTTGCACACCATCTCTTCAGTTGGAGAACACTCACCGGAGGCATTGCAGGTCTGGGAAGTCCCGAGCCAATGACGTCGGGCCTTTGATCACGGGCTGTTGTCGGTAGTCGGGGTCTGACTAAAGCCAGGGTTCCTTGGAGGACAGGTCAGGGCCAAAGTTTCCCCGATGTGGCAGAAATGGGGAAGGCCTGTGATTGGATTAGACCGTAGCCGGAATCCAGGAAGCTAGTCCCAGTTGAGAAACCTGTAAACACAATGACTCCGAATTTTTGTTTGCAGGACTCTGAGGATGAAATTCGATGTCGATACAAGCACGCGCCAATTCTTGGAACAGGCTTCTCAACGGGCAACGCGTCGGCCTGCTAGCCAACAGCGTGATATGGTCGCGACAAGGGAAATTTCAATTGTTGATATTATGTCTTCGCCCGATCCCATCAACGAGTCGGATTCGACGCAACACATCATGTCTTCGGCGCGTCGCATCACCCGCAGTCAGGCATCAGCGCGCCACTATTCTTTGGCGAGTTCACCCAAAAAGCAGACATTTGAACTCGAAATCGGCAACCAAATATCGCCCCAGAAGATTCTTGTAACTGTGGAGGCTGAGGATGCTGCCGAACTGGACGGGCCCGGTGTGAATCGCCGTCTTTTCCAATCCCCGAGCGTGAAGCGATCGGCACATCGCAGAGCCGCTGATGCACCCCCAACAGCCACAACCACAATTGTGCCCCTGCGCGGTCTTACAGACGACGAGATGAGCGTTACGACAGACGCGACACCGCGACGGAGAGGCCGACAGAAGCGAACAGGCACACCGGCGAGGACCCAGCGCAAGAGACCTGGCACGCCTAAAGCAGCCCCCAAGACACGCACGAAAGCCTCCTCGCGCAGCAGCGTTCTGGCTTCCGAGTCAGAGACAGGCGCTGACGACCAACCTACCCCAAGACAAACTGCTAGACCGAGAGCGAACACAAAGCGAAAGGCATCATCCCCAATTAAAGAAGACTCTAGTGTCGCAGGATCCGCCAGAAAGCGAGGACGGCCAAGAAAGCAGGCGGCATTATCTCCGGACTTGGGCATGTTCTCGAGGCAGGAGATGGCCATGGATGCCGAGGTTGAGGACAACGCGTCAGTAGAGCACATAGGGGACACCATCTCGGTTGCAAGCAGCCGAGTCGGCGAGCGTCCAGTCCATGATATGGAGGACGACATTTGGCTGGCAACACTGTCGGACCAGCCAACGCCGATCGCCCGTCGAAGCACCGGGACAGATTCTCTTCCAGAACGCGCACAATTGGAAGCATCTCAGCCTGATGCCTCATATGGTCGCTATGAGGACTGGGGCGCCATAGACCAACAGAGCGACGTCGAGTCGACGATTAGTGATAAGCAAGGAGCAGAAGAGAGACAAGACACAGTAATGGCAAGCGAAGAGTTTACTATGATTTCAATAGGGTCATTGCCCTCGATGCAGCAAAGCATGCTGGCATCTAGCGTCATGGCGGTCGAACAGGAAGGATTGGGTGAAGAGACGAGTCTCATTATCAACAGGACCTTGGAATCATTGAGACAGAGCCACATGAGACCTGAGGGCGCCACGAAGGAAGAACGACCGCGCGAGGTCCCGAGCCCCAATGAGCATGACTTGAAACCCGACACGCAAGCGCAGCCGACGTCACCGCAGATCACAGAGCGAAGTCCGCGCCGCACGGCGAAACCCCCGCCCTCTTTAGGCCGTCAGCTGGCTCTTAAGTCTCTTCAGGGACTCGGCCGAAACTCACCAGAGCGCCTGACAGCCTCAGAACCTATCGAAGCCCATGACACGAGCGCATACGATGATTCCTTCTCAGAGATTCCCGAAGAGGTACTACTAGCGGCCACGCCTCGTCGATTACGCAAACATTCAGCCGAGACTCGGGATGATACAGCAAAGTCAGATGTTCAGCCGTCAATAGAACGGCCCTCAACAGTGAATCACTCCAACCCCCAATCTGAAACGAATAGGCTGTTGACTCCTGATGAGACACCATCCCCGGTTCCATCCGAGGACGAGGAGAAGAACGATGATACAAAGTCGCCAGGACCTGGGCCTGGTCAAGAGATACACTCGTCACCTCCGATCCCCGACGCTATGACAAGAGGAGGACTTGATGCCGCTGTGCCGCGCCACGCTCGAATGAACTCGACCGAAACACCGGCAGAGCAGGTCTCAGCCTTTGCGCTGAAGACGGATTCGGTTGTTTTGGCACCTCCAGAACTTCATCAGCGACCTACTCTGTCTCCCATTGTACGCGCGGGTCGGGCGCTGCAACTCGTGACGTCAGATCCTCCCTCGCCCCCTGGAAGGGGTAGCGTCCTGAGGAGTCCCTTCCGAGGCTCAGCACGGTCGAGTCAGTCACCTGCCCCTCCTTCAGTCACTCGGAAAGCCGAATCTCCAGCGGTCCAGGAGCCTGTCACCGTGAGAAAGCCAGAACTGTCATGGCTCAACCCTATGGGTCAGTTCAAAAACCTGGTCGCGGCGAGTGCCCGAGCTCTCTCTCCCCGTAATGTCCCGGTTCCGGACATGGAAGATCCTTTCGGCCCGAACCCCACAGCATCTCCGGTACCTCAGTCAGTCCGTAACTTTGTGTCAAGCCTCAGAGGTAGACGGTCAAGTGCATATGTCCAGGAAACTGCCAACGCCTCAGCAGCTGCTGTAGATATTGAGGACGCGATGAGTTGGCAAGGTAACGATGTCATTGTTCAGAAACCCACCAAGGAGAGATCGCTCTCCCCCGAGCTCAGCATGCATGAAGTAGGCCACGGAGAGGAGGTCGATTCGAATGATGACCCAACACAGAACGAGCAGAATCCTCAAGATCACTCTAACCCGCTATCTGATTACGAAGACCAGGAGATGGATGACGATGATGACCTCTGGGCGTTTGAGGCCGAACGTTCTATGCCTGCCTCCACAACAGCTGTACCATCAAGGACTGAGGAAGTCGAGCCTCCCAGGAGGAGCAAAATACCGAGTCCGTGGAGAGGATCTGGTGATAGTCAAACCGACGAGACTGGGACACACCCCGTCTCCAAGACGAATGTTCAACAAACCGACTGGGAAGACATGAGCATGCTATCCCAACAAAGCCGGAATACACAAGACGCGGCAGCTCAGGACCAGGTCGCTCCCAAGAATGTTGATCTTTCAGCCTTTTTCTCGTCTCCCGCCCCTCTGCCGGGAGCTCAACCCGACAGTGGCTTCGGGCTCTTCAAAGCGCTGGATGCACCCCGACCAAAAAATATAGATACCCTGCCGGATGCCGAATTAGTATCGACATCTGTACCGAGTGTTCTGGGAACCGGATTGTACCCGAATCGCCCAAGTGCACAACCTTCACCATACAAGCGTTTCGGAGCCCAGCAGTCAACACGGGAAGCACGCTCGCAAGCCAAAACCATCATCGACGACATTGATTCGGTTTTAAAACCGTCGCGTCGAAATGCGGTTACCCCACCTGTGGAGCCATCATCGCCAGCTGCGCCGGACAAGACCGATTTTGGTCACATCCCCCAGAAGATGAACTTCACACCTCGCTCGCGACAGGCCACAAATGACCTGTTCCAGCCGCGGGCAAACTCGCTCTTTGCCAGCAGCCAGATGCCTGTCTTTGCCGCGAAGGCTGTGGTGGACACAGTGGAGCAGCACGAGGAGTCCAGTCCCGAAATCAGCTTTGAACGCCCACAACTGAAGGCCCTCCCGGGTCGCGCCCCGTCACCCACCAAGTCTTGCATGCGCTCACCGTTGAAGCCGAAGACGCCCGGTCGGGTTGTTGAGTTTACCAGCAGCACCCTCTCCCCGCTAGCTCAGGCCCAAGCCCGCGCCGAACGCCGTGTTAGTTCTTCACCTGAAAAGCAGCTTTCTCCCGGAAGCAACGCTAGTAGCGTTGGAAGTTCCGCTCCGGAGGAGGACAAGGAGAACCAAGGGCACACGTCGGAATCAGAACGCGGGCAAGAGACAGACGTTCAACAAAGGCCTAACCAGGGTCGACAGTACCAAATGAACATGCCCGCTCTCACCTCCCAGCCATCAGGAGCACTACACTCCCCCACCAAATCCACTTTTTCTAAGCCTGGCCCTTCGGCCAGCGTCAGTCACGGCATGTCTGCTATCATCACTGGAATCCAAAAACTGTCCTCGTGCAAATGGTCCTACGACCACTGGGTCCGCCTCGACCAGCTCCTCCGGGCCCGCCGCCAAGGCTTTCTTCAGCTTCAGCTCCAGCTCAAGCACGCCCGTGAGCCCGGCTCTCGCGGCCGTAGCCTCGAGTGTCAGATGCTACTGGGCAAGTGGATGCGGGCGCGGGGTCGGCAGTTGACAGTGGAGGATTGGCACTTAGATGTGGTGGATGCGTTCCGCGATGAAGTCGGCTGGGCCGACGATGTCGATCTGGCAAAGCGAGTGTTGGGCTTGTTGATTGGTGAGGAGAGAAGACGGTTGGGACTGGTGCCCAGGCGGAGGTAACATGATATTCTGGGGCTGGGCAGTTGGACGTCGTTATCATCTCTGGATTGCGCCGGGAATAGGCTGATATGCTGTAGGGTCGGCCCTCGTCTACGCACGGTCCGGAAATGCGTTTCTGGTATTGAGATAGCATTGGCAGTACAACAGTTGGATGGACATTGCACTAGGGGCACTGTACTTGATTTGGGGCAGCATTACAGGGTGGGATCGGTATGACATTGTTGGTTGGTGCTGAAGTTATTCCTGGTTGGCATCCCTCGGATCGGACTAGCTCGCATGAGGAGGATTGGGTGGATTTTGCTTTTGATCAGATTGGATTGTACCGAGGTTACTGGACTGGGGCGGCAACAGGTTCGGAATTGGCGTTGGGGCTGGGGCTGAGATGGAATGGCTTGTCAGATCAGAAGGTATGGTTACAAAGAGCCTGTTATGTCTCTGGGGGTATCGTCGTCGCACACCCATGAGTGTATGAGCCACGCCCCGTGTTTTCTCACATGTGCCGGTTTTGGTACGGTAAACTGTCATCGCGAATACCACGTCAGCTTGCAGTTTTGTACATGAAACTTAACGCAATATCTAATGACTTGCTGACTAGTTGGTCTGTAGCTGTCTATTTCACCAACGCTAACCATTACCATATGTGTATCGTTACAGCTGGCAACCCACTTCCCAGCATCAATCACATCCCATTTTCATTTCCTCCTACTCCAGCATGGAAGCCTGGTTGGTGTACAAGACATCAACAACATTGCTCAGCTTCTCAATCGTCGCCAAGGCAGAGTCATAAGCGTCATCCCGCTGCGTCTCGTCAAAAATATTCAGGCAGCCGGCCCCTTGGTCCAGCACGCCGATAATCACCTTGTCCAAGATCATCTGCGAGAGCTTCCTTTCTACCTGTTGGGTGTCGAGCCCCACCATCCTGGCAATGTGGTCGATCTCCACGCAGCTGAATGGCTCAATCACCTTGATAAGGTTCTGCTCCAGCATAGCGTCGTACAGACGCCGAAGGTGGTTACGGATGAACGTGTCGCTACCCAGCTCGTATTTGTAGGTGGATAACGCGCGCTCATACTCTTCGAGTGATCGGTTGGCGTGTGCACGCGCAATCGCCTTCATGGCCTCGAGCGACTGGCCTGCATATTTCATGGCCTGTTTGGATGTCATGAGGTTGTTGACATCGTCGACAAGGTTGAGCATAATCTTGCAAAGCAACATGTACTGCAGAGCAGCCTGGGCGCGCTGCGACTCGTCCTGCGTGTGGTAGCCGTCTAGGGCTTCAATAAAGTAGCTGTATGCTGTGTTGAAATCCTTATCCTCAGCGTGGAGCATACCCGACTGCATATCCAGATTAGCCTGGAGCAGAGGTGGCGTGTAGACCGAGGCAGCGCTGGTACGAGCACTCGTAAGGGCGGCGCGCCCCTTTGCGATGTTGCCGAGAGCGTGATATACCCTCGACTCGAGAAGTTGGACCTCGACAAGCACGAGCTTGTCATCCATGCGCTTGAGCTCGCGGAGTAGACCGTTGATAAGTGTGAGGGCCTCGTAGTATGATTGCTTGGCCATGTACAACGTGACGAGGCGGGTCTCGAGGTTCTGTCGCAGGAAGCTGCGGCGCTCTGAGGTAGCCCATTCTATACAGGATTTTGTGACGGAGATCTGGATGTCGGTCGTGTTGGGGATATCTTCGAAGAGATCGAGAAGCTGGCGAACTGTAGCCTGTCTGTCAGCATTTTGGTCTGTCAGGACGCAGAAGCAACTACTGACCTAGCTTGGCAGTCTTGGCCTTTGCGAACGAGGATAGCACCGTTCGGCTCTTTGTCACCAGGCCGACTAGCTCTTCTGCGTTCCTGCCATACTGTCAGCGTCAAACTATTGGGTTGTGCCGACACTGGTCGCCTACTTCTGATTGCGGTAAAGCTCCCCCAAGCTGATCAAAGCTGTCTCGTACTCCCGGATGGCAGCTTCTGACGTGACTGAGGGTGCTTTGGAGATTATATCCTTGAAGATCTCCTCGGCTTTTCGTGGGTCGCTGGCCGCCAGCTTCTGTGCCTCGCGCACTCTCTCTGATTCACCCTGGGCCATTGCTTTTGTCTGTCGTAGGGCGTCGCTCAAATCGGAGCCTTGGTCCGTGCTAGAATCTCGAGATGATTAAGAGCAGAATTGCTGACTCTCCAGTTATATGCGCTCAGAAATAGCGGCGAATACGAAGCTGCGCTTATTGATGCACGTTGTTGGTGTTGGGATTTGTGAACGTCCTTGTCGAGCTCCAGCCTCGCCTTAACCCCAGCAGAACCAGGTTGCCGCGTGCGCGACGTAATGGGTTGGATACCTACGCTGTGGCTGGGGAGCAAGACTCGTGCTGGAGGCGGAGACTAGTGGCTGAAAGTGTCTTGGCGTTTCGCGGGTGGTGTACTGCCGCTCAACCCCGCCAAAATTTCTGGATCAGCAACTAACCGGCCGAACATCATTCACGACGGCGCTGAGGCTCGGCTCTCGCAATCGTGGCTTTCTGGATTTGGACAGCACAAAGCAGTTATGAAGGCGAGCGCAAATCCGAGATGAATTTCTTAGTTGAATTATTCGAGGAATTCGCTAACGCCAATTGACGTCTAGATCAAGGCCCTTAGCCGAAGCATTTCGGCTTCTCAAGCCCCCGGATCTGATGCTCACCGAGCGCCGCGAAATCTCGCGCCGGAACTCCATCCTTTCGAGCGCGCTCGAGAATAGTATGAGGAAAATAAAAAAAACTACGGCGGGCATAAACTGACACTAGGAAATAGCCAGAGAGCCCTCAATGCGGTCAAACTGTAGGCGAATCGAACCGGTCTGGCTTGGAGACTCGCTTACTGACTGTCCAAGGGAGCGCATGTTCGCCAAACCCTTCATCGCTCAGCTTGGGAAGGGCCATGTGCAGGGCGTGTACAGCATGTGCAAGGTCCGTGGCCGCCTTGGGTTGGCAACTGCGCCAATGCTGATTTGTGGCTAGAACCCCAGCTCTCTGAGCGCAGTCGCCTCGGGTTCTGGTGACGGCGTGGTGAAGGTGTGGAGCCTCACATCTCGAGACGAAACATGGCGAGCAGCAGCACAGTGAGTATTTTATCAGAACCCCATAGGCAAGTGACTGACGCTCGATCTCTACAGCTCAAATATCATCAAAGGCTTGACCTTTACCAACGATAATAAGCTCCTATCCTGCGGAACAGACGGCATCAAGCTCTGGGATCCCTACAACTCACCCAGTGACTCGGAGCCCCTAGCAACATGGCAAGAAGGCGGGCCATACACATCGCTGTCATTCCATCGAAATGGAAATAGCTTTGCCGCATCCTCAGGTGTGGGGTGTATAAGTGTCTGGGATCTCGAGCACAGCACAGCCCCGCAAAAAATACAGTGGCCCAATTTCGCAGATACCATCACCGATGTGTGCTTCAACCAGGTTGAGACATCAGTTGTAGGGTCGGTTGCCACCGATCGGTCCGTCATTCTCTTCGATCTTCGGACAAATAGTGCGTCACATCCCCGCCAGGCTCCAGGTGGTATAAGCTGACAATATATAGCGCCTATTGTGAAGACCGTCCTCAGATTTGCAGCAAACCGCATCGTTTTCAATCCCATGGAGGCCATGAACCTAGCGGTCGCGTCAGAAGGTATGTGCCCTGCTCGTGACATTCAAGACTCGCAACTAACACGTCTTCCAGATCACAACATGTAATACCGTGTAATTGCTTTCTGCGGCTCTCTTCTAACATCAATATCAGTTATGTCTTCGACGCGCGAAATTTTGACAAGGCACAGAACATCCAAAAAGGTCATGTGGCCGCCGTAATGGATGTTGAGTTCTCACCTACAGGAGAGGAGCTTGTCAGCGGGTCCTATGTACGTGCCATTTCAACAACCCCTTACTCTTTTAAGTAGTGGGCAGATGTTGACTTCGATCTAGGACCGAACGATCCGGATATGGCGACGTGACCAGGGCCAATCTCGCGATATTTACCACACAAACCGGATGCAGAGGTGGGTAAGGATCTTTTTTGACTGGGTAACGATATCTGATTACCTCATCAGGGTCTTCCGGACTTGCTGGACCATGGACTCCAAGTATCTCCTCAGCGGCAGCGACGACGGCAACATTCGTCTGTGGCGTGCCAATGCCTCAGAACGGAGTGGAGTGAAGTCGGCAAAGCAAAGGCAGGCTCTCGAGTACAACCAAGCGTTGGCTGAGCGGTACTCCCACCTTCCCGAAATTCGCCGTATTCGCCGCCACAGGCACCTTCCCAAGGTAGTCAAGAAGGCCGGCGAGATCAAGAGGGAGGAGCTCACTGCTATCAAAAGGAGAGAGGAGAATGAGCGGAAACATTCGGCCAAACAGTTTGAGAAACGTAAGGGTGAGAGGGAAAAAGCAATTCTTGCCAAGGAGCAGTAAGCCAGTTTTGGTCATAATCTCTTTGTCTGATACCATACGAAATTGCTAGGCATCGGGACGGCGTTATGAGAAATTAGTGTCAGGGAGTTGGCACCGGAATACTTATTGATACCACCCTGTTTAGGATGAGATCTTCTCGCCTTGTAACGATCGAGTGAGCGCGTTTGTTCTATCACCACTTACTCGAAAACAGCCTTGCCCCCGAAAGGTTGCCGGTGCAATGTTACATTTGGGGGCCCGGAGATCTGCCACACAGTTGTCCAAAAACAAGCAACAGAGAACCTTGCAGGTGTGGCCTGTATCTAAGTTGGTATTTACATCAGCCATTTAGCAATTGTTCATAGTTCATCATCGACCATCACAAGTCCCGCCATACCAAACCAAAGAAATCCGCTCACGAAGCTATTCTAAGCTCTGATGTGATCCCTATGAAATAGAACTAATCCCGTCAAGTTGCCTCAACGCGCACCTTGTCGGTGCCAGCAATAAGTCGAGAAAAACCAGAGTCAAATCTGGGTATAATATGCACGCTTCCTTAGTTCTCTGAAATCTACAGAAAGAAATTGCCCGCCGGTACAAATAGAGACACCACCGTCATAATAGACGCAATCAATCCACCCCATAGCACTGCCAGGAACACTATCCGGTCCTGCAGCAGCCGCAGCGTTGTATTCTGCACCGGAGCCGTCTCAGTAGCAATCTTCTCGAAGATGCTCCTCTGTCGATCCATTTGGACCCAGGGCTCCTGGGTGACATTGCTCGGCCCAAAGACTTTGAGGCTGGCTTTCCGCAAGGGATCGGCTCCACGGCTGCCGGTGGAGCTGACGCTCATGTTCCTACGCGAGTGGCCACGGAAGCCTTGGTGATTCTTCTCAGCCTTCGAGGGAGAATGGTTGCCATCGCCAAGTTCATCATCGTCACCGAAGAGCTCCCAGGGACGGAGCTGGCGGGCTCCGTGGAAGTGCAGGAAGATGCACAGACTTCTGCAGGCAGCAATGAGTACGGTCAAACCGGGCCACCAAAGCAGTAGGCAGATAATACGAAAAAAGTGACTCCTTCGGGAAAAGATAAAGAAGGCATCGAGACCGAGGCCAAGGAGAACGAGCAAGGCTCCGAGAACGCGGATGAATATGATCCGCGCGCGACTGCCATTGGCTGTTGCCCACCGGATGAACCTTGGGTGGGAGTGACTGCGGAGGTTGGCTTCTGCAACAAGGAATGCAGGAAGTAGGGCAGATGGATGCGTGGTATGCTGTGCCGCCCGAAGACATGACTCTCTATCCTTGGGAGCCAGGTTGAGCTGTCGAGGAGTAGACTCGGCGATGTATTGTCTCACGATTCGACTAATTTCATCGCGGAAGGGCTGTATGGTAACTGTGGTGGGTTATTTTACCACTCTGGATATTGCTAGAATGACTTCCAACTTACATGGCTGAAAGTCGCCCTTGATGGACTCAGTCGGACTCAACAGCGCCGGGGGGGGCGTCCTCGGTCTGGAGGATGAGGTGCTTTTCCTTCCCTCATCCTCAGCAAGGGAATCTCCAGGTTGTCTATCTGACTCCATCTCCATGATTGATATGATCTTGTTCATCTTTTGGCTTCTCGCCCGCTTGTGGCTGTAAGTTATGAAGCGGGATCGTGGCTCATGCGCCTTTTCAGGATCCCAAACAGGAGACAGTGCCTTCTGCCTCGGTAGCAACCCGCTCCATCGTTGGATGTAATCATAATACCAGAGAAAGAACTGGAGAGACTCGGCATTGTGTTCGACGTAGACCAAATAATCCATGAAGTCATTCAGCGAACATGGCTGATACGAGTTGAGTTAGCTCAGGGTGCGCTATGGGACGCAAAGCACGAGCAGGACTAACTGGGGCAGTGCAGTTTTTTATGACCTCTTCAAAGCCAAGCTCATTTGGAATATTGACTGGGCAAGCGGTGGTTGTCCCTAGCTGGTGGGTTGACTCAAAGTCCTCAGTTGAGAGGTTCTGCTGGTTCGGCAGTGACATGGTGATTTTGTCTTGCTTGGGCAGCATAGGATCCTAGGACGCATTGAACCATGAACAGCCCAGGACTAAAACCCCGAGGAGCGACGTAGGCAGAAGCTTTGAGCCCAAAGGGAGTTGGTGAAGCTTCGCGGAGGATGGGCACGAGGATATATCAAGGTTGAAGCTTTAAGAAATCTGAGGACCGAGTCACACTCGGAGCTGACCGCTCCAGCGGACAGATCTATCCACCAATCGTCCATTTGTTGTGCCCGCCATTTGAGATTCGGGATGGACATAACCCCGGCAGACCCAAGCAACGTAGTATGATGTGACTGCCGAACAAGGCAATACGGGCGATGCTGCCTGTGGCCCGTTGGGCGAGCTCTGTGTGCCATCACAGACGCTGTAGTCTTCAGGTAGATCATAGCTTGCATGACAACCAGCATCATCCCGGGGGGGGGGAAATGCGATATCGGGTTGGCGAATCGAGGCTCACCATCGTGTTTGTGTCGAGGCCGCAAGTGCTTCATCGACGCCTGGGTTGCTACATCTGAACAGGGGGGCGGAAGCAAGGCCGACGGTAATCACAGGGCAGCTGTGCAGTTTTTGGGAAAGAGATGTGGGAAGCTTTAGCGTTGCCGCGTTTCAGATCACCACAAGAACAACTCCAGGGACCACGCAGTGCGCTTCTTCGGGAACCGACCCGCAAGACGACCAAAGCTGTGTGATGTTTGGTCTCAGAAAGAATTCGATGGCACGCAGTGAAGCAAGAAGGCACGAAGTTCGGCCGAGGGACGTCCCTCCGAGTACGCGACTCCACTGCTGGCTTCCTTTTTCGCAATGAGCTGCTCCTGGTCTAACCTTCCCGAGAGGCTGGCTTCAGCAAAGTCTTGGCTCTCGGCTCCTGCCTTATTGCTGCACAGTCTGCCGGGTCATTGTCCAACCTAGAGGATAGCCAGCGTCTCCAATTGCAGGGGAGGCGGGACAGTGGCGGGGTTGCATCATCGACGCACGAGCCGAAGACCACAGCCATCTGTCTCCGAGTCATTGTTCTTGCCGTTTTTTGCTCTTGGAAACTGTGAAACCAAGCTGAACATTACTGCTCGCCGTTAACTTATGGAGTGCGGGAGCCTGTTTCCCAAAGTTCCCTCGATAACCGTTTCAGATCATCTTTCTGTCCCCCACCAAGCCGCTGGTACCAAGCCTGTAAATAATCCAGCGCCGCCAAGTCCAGCCCCTGCCAAGACCCCGCACCATCTTGTCCACTCCAACTGCACAACACCTTACATGCCGAGCCTGTCCAGGACTGCGGCTCCAGAGACAAGTCGAGGAAAAGAAATGCAAATCACAGCGTCACCTCCCCGAAAACCCCGCCCCACGTACGGGACGATCCCAAGGAACGTGATGCTGATGTGGTGTCCGAATGTAGTATTTCGGATGTAAAGCTAGGCGACCAGACGACCAAACCTGTTTATCTGAAGCTGTTGACAAGAAGTCCAGGTTTCAACCCGGCCTTGCGCTACTCGCTCGCCATGCGCGACATTCATCGCCGTCGGGTAAACTGTCACTAGGCAGTGCAACCAGCGGCGAGGCTGGCAATTCCCGGTTTGCACAATTGCTCATTATCTTACCCGGTGTTTGGCGTATCCTCTTAAAATAGATGATTGCTCAACCCGTCACTGACCGAGCTCAGCCCCATTTACCAAAATCAAAACGCCCCTCAGGTGTGCTGCTGGGTTCTGGCTTCATTTCCTCGACTTTCAACGGGCAAAAGAAACGGATGGTTTGAACATTGAACAACACAAAGCTCCCTATCTAGTCACGATTTCGCCTCCGAGGCATTGACAGGGCGAACTTGATCTCATCAGCAACGCGGCATAGAACAATCTCCCAAACGCGCAGATCATAGCTAACCACCTACACACTGAGGTCTCGTGCATAGACGAAACACTCGCCCTCTAACCCCGCACTGCTCGAGACGACGGGACCAGCTGTCTGGCAGATTTCTTGTTGGTAGACACGAGTTAATTCACGCCCTTGGCTGTCTCGCCTCCGCAACCGCGCCCTCTTGCCCGATACATGACCGAGGGACAAGAGAGCGCGGCCTGCCGAGAACTGGATTTTGCCCGCGCCCCTTTGCGGGTGTTTCGTCAAGCAGCTTGTCGATCGTCTCTGGGCTCGGGTGAGCTCCAAGAAAGCTGGGGAAACGTTGACTGCTGATCAGATCAGAACAGACCAGACATGTTGGAACACGTCAGTCGGTTGAACCCATAGCCCATACCCAAGATCTGCCGCAGCATTGTCTGCCGTCACCAGTCTTCTCCACCGATTTGGACATTCTGCCAACCCAAAACCTCCGTAAACGGGTAAGTCACGTTAGGGCAAGCGGCTGTTTGACACCATGGAAGGCAGCTACCGCTGCTCAGCTCTGCTTTGCAGTCTAAACAACCTCACCCATTCTGAGGGGCAGTCAAAACTTGTTTCTCTCATATTGCACCACGTCGCGCCTTGGTTGTCTCTTTTGAGGTGCCACTTCTGAGGACTACCTGAAAGAAACCTCAGCCTTCGTGGGACTCGCGTCAAACAAGTTTAAGTGGACATACCTTTCGCGATCTAGACCCACGGAATGGGATCGCCGTAACTCGGCAGTTCATTATAGCATATCGACTCGGGCGTCACGCCGGCCCGTTTCGGTAAACTGGCGTCCCTGGCCCTTGACATGTCCATGGGCTAGGCAACGGGTGACGGCTAGGAGGCGTATCAAGACCTGTCAGACACACTTGGTCCCCCGTGGGTATTAACTGAGCATGCGCTGTGCTGTTCAAGGCTGCCGCTTGGACTCTAACTGTCAAAGTCTATGCACATACCATACTGTACTATCTCATGCTATGCTATGCCTATGTGCTCCGCGCTACATGCCGGGTATGTACATCCCTGCGTGCCAGCTACTCCCTAGACAAGCCAGACCTGACCGGGCCAAAGACAGTGGCAACATTAGTGATTACACCATCATCTTGTCCTCCCCTTACCCATCATGAATGACCGCGCCGCGCCGGGATCCCAGACTTTGCCTGCCTGTCACTCCACCAGAACGGCGGAGGGTTTGACGCCGCCGCCCTGAATACCTATTTTCTGTCCCGCACCGCCTCCCCCCAAAAAAGATGCTGTTTCAAAGCCCATACTCTGAAGCCATATCTGTTTAGACGACGCCAACACCCCAAATCAACATGTCGGCGGCTTTTGTTTTGTTTTGTCTCCGTGTTCCTCCGTTCGCCCCGCTCGTGGCCATAAAACATCGCGGCATTAACCAATCTTGCGTAGCGTTGTTCGTCACCGTCGTCGATCCTACGCAGCACTTAAAAGTACATCACATAAGCAGCGCCTTCGTTCTCCTCCGTGCCCCCTATGATCCGACCTTTGAAAAGAGGGATGATAGCTGCCTGGTAGATGGTGTACTCGATGCTCTCGCCCCATATGTGGCCTCATAAGCAAAGGAAGCAAAGTTAGGATAAGGGCAATGGGCAGCGTGGATTGCGTGTGATGCTGTTTGAAACGCTCTCAAAGCCAAAATGTGAAGAAGAGCATAACGCCGACGAGTCCTGCGCTCATGCCGGCGATTTCCTTATTGGGAGGGGCAGGGTTCTTGGATGACTCTGCAGGGGCACCACTGCCAGTAGCCGTTGGGGACGGAGTGTAGGTGCCCTTGAAGGTCTCACCTAGCGAGGGCAGGGCCACGTTCCCATTTACTAGCCAGCCGTCCGGGGTGGCGGTGGGGCACGATCGAGTGGACACATGAGAGGGATTGTATCCGGAGCTCGCGACGCCAGTTGGGGTGATTTGGGCCCATTTGGTCTTGAGGTTGTTGAAATCGGGCGAGACGGGAGTTGGCGTGCCGGCGCGAGTGAAACCGCCCTTGACATTAGCACCAGTCGCAGTGATGGGGACCGGAGGCCCGTAGGATATCAAGCCGTAGTGGTTGGCTTCTTCAATCCACTCGTAGACAATGGAGCCGCTCCAGTCCTTGATCATTTCAGGGCCGAAGATGGCTTCTTGGTCGTCAAAGAGACGCGGTCCCGGTACATTGCACCCCGTTTCCGAGAAGAGAATGGGTACCGGGAAGTTGGCCGCTTGCTTCTGGAGGTTCACATAGCCAGACGTCTGATAAGTGGACGGATCACACCACGAGTACGAGTTCAATGCGAAGAAGTCGATATTCTCTGACGCGTTCCCGCCGCAGGTCAGGTAATCTTGCAGCATAGGCCGTAGCTCCGCAATATCGGCGGCAGAATATCCGACAGGGACCTTCCGGTAACCCTTGCGGTCTCTGTGAGCCTTCATGTCGCGGGCAGCGGCCTTGATATAAGGAGCAGCAGTGGATTGGTTCGACTTTGCAATGATCTCGTTTCCGACGAAGAAGGCGAGAACGTTGTCATACTTGATGAAAGCATCCATCACCTCAGAGTAACGGTCATGCTGTGTCTGATTCCACCACGGATCATTCGGCAAAATGTAAGTGTCGAACGTGTCGAGATCGATCATGAGATAGATGCCGGCATTGTCGAAGACGCGCATGCACCCATCATGGTTCGCCTTGGGGTCGACATGGTAAACTCTGAGCGAATTCGTGCCTAGAGTCTTCATGAGAGTCGCATCGCGAGTGCATTGCTCAGTGTCCACCAACGGATCGTCTACAGCATTCCATCACTTGTGTCAGCCACAAGCCAACTTTTAAAGGTCAAAACGTGGGGGAGAAAGTCAGTCTCACCTTCTGTCAGCTGGTAAGCGACGCCCTTAGCGAAGAATTGAGTTCCGCTTTTCGTAAAGAACTTATTGCCAACCGCCGTAATTGTGTCAAGGGCGTTGGCCGTTGCTGCGCCCAGCAGCGCGGTGGACAGCCAAGAAAGCTTCATCTTCGTCGCGTCAACTTCGCAGCCCAGGCTCTTCGAACGGGGATACACTCGCGACCCAAGGTCAATTGATGTCTGCAACGCCGAAAATACGGGTAATTCCCCCGGGCCAGGTGATTCTCGAGGCAATTGAGCTCTCCCCTCCAAAAAAAAAAAAATTGACTTCCCGGAAAATGAAATGTTTGCAAATCACGTAGCGGCAATGTGAGCGGCCGGGCTTGGCGACGGGAGCTGCCGATCGCGACCGTTTGTTGTCAAAGCCGCTGCTTGTTTGCTTGTCTAGTTGAAACGACCGACCCTCAAGGATAGGCAGGTAGTCGTGATCAACGACCGAACTGCAGACGGTCCCTGCGGTGGAATTGCTTCCTAACTAGCCCAGACCTAGGAAAGAATCTCAGGGAAGGAGGGGATTCCGACCATTACATAGCTACATTTTCTCTCGCAAGCCCGATCCGAGCTACCGCCCCCCCTGAACGGGCTTTCCAAACTACAACGCCTCCGTCCGTTGGTGAAGACCGGATGAAGCTGTGTTCGGTCTAGCCTTCTTTCTCCAATGCAGCCAAGCAACACGCCAGCCTGATTTTTCTCATCTACACTTGTCGAGTGGTGCAAGCCATGCGGTGCAAGCCTGCGCCCGCCAGGATAACGCACCTAGCTGAAGGGCCGAAATGAAGGCCACCTTCACTTTCAGGTTTCTCGTAGGAGGGGTGGATAGTGATCTGGTTGGTCAGAGGGGTTGGGTTGATCGGCCGACCATCCCACCTTCCGTCCTGCAATGGGCAGGCCGCTTGGGAACAGCACAAGGGGTGTTTGCACTGATGGATGCGCGACGCACCGGAAATACGAGGAAACGCGTTTCAAAAGTATCGGCTCAGTTATTGCAGGAGGCAGGAGTCCGTATTCCAGGTTTTTTTTTTTTTTTTGATTTGGGAATTACTGGTGAATTTGTTCGCCCTTTTTACCCGGTGGGATACCTGGCAAGGCACGACCAACAGGAGCTTCTTTTCCGGGCATTTCGTGGAGGCCTTGTGGGGTTGTTCGATTGTGTGATGACGTCGCCCTTTCATGCGACTCTCTCCACCGTACGAAGTAGTGCACACGACAGATAAGACCGTGCTTGCCTACCTATACGGGCACGTGGAGTCGGAAATCACTTGTCAGTTTTTACAGCGCAAATCGCAGATCAAAATACAGGGAGTGATTTCCGACACCACGTGACGGGCTGTGTATCCCGCTTGTTCACTGCGTATCCCATCGATACTACCTACGTATCGCTGCATCTTCGTGCGAATTGTTGCTGTCACTTTGCACTTTGGAGGACTGAGAATATCAGATATTTCAATAACTACAGGCCTTCCAAACTAAACAGGGTATAAAACGCTCCTGAAATGCGCACTGGATCCACATCACCACCAGCATCCGAGTCCCTCCCGGTCCTAGAAAAAACATATATCTTTGCCCATCCCAAGCCTACCTGATCCAATCAACTCCACGGAGCCCAACATCATCAGACCTTCAATATCATACCTCATGTCCCAAACCTTCAAATAGCAGTCGCAAAAGCACCAACAACAGCCGTGCCCTTCTCAGTAGTTGCACGTAAGGGCATTCATTTCTGGTTCAATCGCCGTCGTCAGTCATGTTCTTGCTCTGCCAAGGGCATCATTAGCCAGGGGGGGGTTGTTCATTACCTGAGTGACAAACAGGAGACTGCCATGGTCTCACCTTATCCCGAATACGGAAGTTTTGGTGAATGGCTCGCAGCCCGTTGCTGAGGTCCTGGGTCACCTTACTGGTGAGGTCACGGGGATCCCGATCGGGCTCGCGGCTGCTATTATTATTATTGTCGTTGACGCTTGTTGTTCTGCGCAGACTTCCACTGCCGCTGCTCGTTCGTTTGTGCTCAAGCACGCTAGCGCCTGAGCCGCTGCTACGCTTGGTGGCAATTGACATGGTATCGTTGCTGTTATTTCGCACCAGAGTTGGCGAGTCTAGCTTTAAGCTGCCGATGCCAAAGTCCCAACCGCCATATTGATGGACACAGTGCGGCTCCGAGATGCCGCATGACTCGGTCAGGATCATGTACAATCGGGCTTGCACATCCTGGGCAGCTGGCCGCTCTGACGGATGAAGTGAGAGCATACGCTCCATGACATGAAGCATGGGAGAGACACCTTGGAAGACTCGGGCATCCTTCTTAGATGCGTCTTTGGCAAGCTGCGTCATCCAGCTTTCTACCTGACCGAGATTCTTGTGGAATGATGAGTCTGGTACGGCACCACCACGGCCAGGCGTCTTGTGTTTCGCCGCGCGGTACGTGGCGAATGGTCTACCTTGTTTCTTGAGTAGGAAGCTCAGAAGCTCCAAGATGACACAGCCAAGCGAGAAGACGTCAGCCGCTTGTGGGTTGAGATGCGGCGTTGGTGAGTGCATCATGGCCACAGGGACGTTAGGTCCATAATCACCCAGGCTACGGCTGATGGCAAAATTGTGGCTTTCTGGGGACGTAGACAACGCCGTCATGGTCGCCCTGCGGTGTACAGGACTCGGTGGACTGGATGTTGGTCGGTACCATTGCTCGGGTGCCGCGTAGTCGTACGCCTCCTTATCGAACGAGTTCTTCTCCGTGCCCATCAGGACTTCAGTGTTGAATATGGTGAAGTCGGAGAAGTAGACCTGATTATCTTGCGAGAAGAGCACCGTTGATGGCTTAATGTTACCATGTGAGAGACCACGATTATGAAGGAAGCAGAGCGTGTCAACGAGACAGTGGATCCAGTTCATGACGAGTCGTCGCTGCTCCTCCTTGCTGAGAAGCTTTATTGATGAGGGCGTGGTGGTGAGGAATGTCTTGAGGCTGAATTCGGTTGCTGGCGTGAACAGGACATATCCGTATCCTTGGTAAACGTATGATGCCCAGTATGAAACAAGGTGGTCGTTTTGCATATTTCGAATACTGTTGACCTCGTAAAGAAAATCCTCCTGACTCATGTAACCTGGACCAAAGGCGCCGGCGAGAGGTACCCGACGACGGCAGAATACAGACCCTGGCTGGTTCGGTAGCACTATTCTGTCGACAAGTTGGCTCTGTCCCACCGCAAGAGTTTGCTTCTTCTCAAGAACGTCCAAGGGCACAACCTCCATATCCTGGTATACGATGTGGTCTCCTCGGCAAAGTGGCCGTAGGAGGTAGTGGAATTGAAGGTGGTAGAATTTCCTTTCCAGCTTCTCATCCTTGTCGACCGTCAAGGCCAACCTCTCGACTTGGTCGTAAGCGATCGGAAGATCCTCATCGTCCCACGAGTCGTCGATGACACCGAATATCTGGTCAGGCACGCCGAGGGCGACGAGGATGAGGAAGATTCGTCTCGCTTTCTCGTCGATCCAATCCCAGTACGTTCCATCCGTGAGGCCATCGCCAAAACCGAGGGGTCTGTCCAATCGTTGGATCTCATCCGATAAGAGATGACTGCAGACAAATTCTCTCGTCACATTTCTCTCGATGCGATCGGGGTCCCACCAGGTGGAGGACATGTTTACTGGCCTGCTGTCGGAGCTTGGGCAGCGCAGTGTCGATACCGAGTATCAAGTGGTGGTGAGTTCAAGGTCCAAGACCAAAAGAACCCGGGCAAGAATGTAACGCTTTGTCAAGCAGACCGCGGAGAATCGAGAAGTCGGGAGAATAGCCTCTCCATATTGGTATGGCTCTTTGATACCCAGCTCACTTACTTAACTGCTATTATGATGAGGGGTGGGCCCAGAGTCCCGGCACAACCATCCGGCTGGGAGAGGCCAGAGCAGTAGGCCATGGGGCGGGCGACAGCAAACGACACCGCCCAAATTTCGCATCGCCTCGACGAAGTTAGTAGCCTAGTGAGCCCTGCTCGTACCGTCACTGATACCGAAAAAAAAAGCTGTCGAGAAAGCAAGTATCGGCAACCCCTTGTATTCGCGAATCGGCACCCCTCATTGGTCGGGCACGAGGCAAGAGATAAGGAAGACGGCCTCTGTTTGGCTCGCCCCGTCTTGGTGGTTCCCATCCAAATGCTGCTGAGGTGCATCAGGCGCCACTGGACGCGGGATGAAGATTGCAAGACCCTTCTTCACTTCCCCACCTCACCATCTGCAGATTAGGGTCGTCCAGTTATGAGGTAGGGTGGATGCCTACTACCGAAACAATCGACGCATCGACGAGCATCATCGAACGCCTCAGCCATGAGAGTGATGGTCCATGTCATTGCCTTCCCGCACGCCTCTGCCGCTTCACCTGGATGCTCCGGAGCTAGTCTTTCGCGCCAAATCCTTGGCACTGGTGAGCTGAGCGCAACCCTTGAGCTAAGTACTAGATGAAGGGACTAGAGGCCGAGCGTCCGTCTGCTTCCGAGATGCGTCAACATACAGATTTTGGAGGGCGCAGACCAAGTGAAGAGTTTTCACTGAATCCAGGCATCTGATTCTCTCTCGTCAGGAGCGATCAGTCAGCAGGTTGTGAACACTCTTTCCCCCAAGTTGTTGGGCGGGCAACAACGGGAAGAGCCTTGGCAAGCGACGTGGGGGTTAACCCCACACAAATTCCCCAAGCTTTGTAACCCCTCAATCCGTTGTTCCTTCTCTCCTATCGATAGCACAAAGTAGTTAAGCCAGCTGCACGATCAGCCGCTAATTACGAATTTCCTTGGCGTTCTCGGCGCCAGTATCATGAACAACTGACAGCGGCGACGGTACCAAGTCACCGTGGATACAGGTGATATCGTATCACACCTGCTATCAAAACCAGACCACATGCTGCCTAGGCGGGCCGCTCGAACAGCAGTCCTTTCAAAACGCGATCCGGGAGAGTGGACGCGGAAACGACAAGTACGATGCTGCCGACAAGCACGAAGCAGGATACCCCGTTTTGAGTTTTGACGCTTGCTTGTTAGTGCCTGCATGTCACTTACTGTGTGTTCTAGATCTGGATCCCTGAGCTAATTCGGCGCCGACAGTTGATGGCAGGTAATCTGCGGTGTATGGGGGTCGCACCCAACACGCCGCGCTTGTCCTCAAGTCGAGTCTGACGATCTCAACCCCGCCACGAAGACCCTGGATTTCTGCAAGGCGAGCCCACTTCTGGGGGCATTGACCTGGTCGGTCCGCTCAGCCGTTGATTCTGTCCGCCTCCGTCATGTTCTGTCAACGGTGACTTTCCTTATTCGTCGCCCAGTCAGTTATCGGAAAGGAGCGGAATCGGCGTGGTTGCTGGCTGTTGTAGGTCGTGAGGCATTTCCGCAGCCTCACCTCACCGACTCCGAAGGACCGCCGATGTAACTTTGAATTGAACGCCCTGTGGGGAAATTTGCGCGAGTTTATTCTCAAAAGGTGGCATATCCTCTGCTCTATTGCACTTTGTGCCGTGACTAACTTGGACAGGGCAACGAGGTGTATGTAGCCGAGTACACACCAGGACTCCAAGCCCAGTGCTCGACGACAACAAGCGCCGGCGCTGGGTTATGGTGTGGCATATAGCGCACTCCGGCTACACCAGCAAAGGTACCTTGGTGGCTGATCGTGGTTCCCACGCTGCGCTGCATGGCTGGGGGCTCTACCATGTCTATGGGACCCAGACTCCCGCTTGTTGTACCCCTCCCCCGTGGCATATTGTGTCGATAAACAGCCCGGCCGCATGCCATATTAATCACGGAAACCCTCACTGGACCAGATCGCCAACCTCGCACAAACAAAAATGTGCAATCTCCGTGTGCCCGGAATAAACTCGGTGCGTTACCAGATACGTCGGTCAGCACGCATACCATGATTCGTCTAGCATATCCTCTTCTCGATATGACTGCATCAGTACGCGTGATGAAGTCCGATCCTTGCTGCGGGCCGAACCACCCCTACACTTCTCCTTCATCAAGAAAAATATCCAAAAAGTAAAATACTCTTATCACCAATCTTGACAGCATGGCCAAACCCCCACCCCAGAGAGCAGATGCTGCACGGCCCAGGGGTGATCAATGTCCATAGCTACGGTGCCCAAACCTCCTTCTCTCCTGAGTTCCTGCAACGGCAACATTGGTAGGCTTGTCCACTGAGCTAGGTATCTGTTGGGTGGGGGGTGATGCCTGTCAACCAGCGGCGGGGTTTTCCAAAGCAGCTACAAGTTCCCGTGGTGCTTGTTTCAACAGTACCTGGGGAGTGCAGCTGGTGAAGTATGTACATGTAGGAAGAATGATTGATGCGGCTCTCAGTCTACCAAGTTATACACCGAGCGTATCCCATCCCAAGAATCAATAGCACATTCCAGTTCTTGGCTTACTCCTGCCTGGCACTATATATCCGCGCCTATGACAGCCTATTTCAACCCCCGCTTGGCAGCTCAACGCCGAGATGCAGGTCAGGCGTATGCTCGCGGCGCAGAAGCCATGAGAAAATGTTATCAACCGCGGACACATATCTCGCCATGAGGACAATGACGTAGGTACCTATTGTTCAACGTCACGCATGATCGAGCCACGGTGAGATTTTTCTGTCACAGCCGCGAGATGGCATAGCACTTCCTCCGGTCTGCTGTGTCGAGCTCATGCACATGCTGTCCAGCACTAAGTGCTCTCTCGGCGGATGGTTGTGATACCTGAGTCCCCTCACCTGCCTATTCAGTCCCACTGACATGATGTGTACGCCGAGTAACCAGGAAACAAGGCAGGAGAAAAGTGTGTTTCATTTAGTTCCTACGCTCAGCTATGCTCGTACCCAAATCTCCAACACCATGTATATGCAGCAAGAGGAAATTTCAATACACCCTTTTTGTTATGGAATTTGCCACCCAAAGAAAAAAACGGCCACAATCAGCGCCAGCGTTGGTTAGTGTTTTAGAAAGCCTGTATCGCGCCACCATTCTTGGAGCTGTGTCTAGCCCCGCTCCTACCCACAAACGTCTTCATAGCAGTGTCCAGCCCAGCTAGCCTCCTCGCGACTGCCTGAAGACCATAGGGCAACACGTTGTAGCAGTCAATCCAGCGAGCGTACATTGGCGCGCCAACCGCGGCGTTGCGGCCGCTGTCGATGGTACTGATGATCTCCTTGGCAACATCAACGGGCTCGACGATGGGGGCGAGGAAGGCGTTGGGAGTCTGGACGCCATAGAAGAGTGGGGTGCTGAGCTGACCTGCTGTCACCAGCACGGTACGGATATTGCGGTGTGTCTGGGCCAGCTCGGCAGAGAGTGACTTGTGCAGGGCCGTGATACCAGCTTTGGCTGCGGCGTAATCTGTCAGCTGGGCGGCGCCGACATGGCCAATGACGCTGGAGATGGTCACGATGGTGCCGCCGAGCTCGCTGCGGGCCATTGTGGGCAGGAAGGTCTTGATTGTGTAGAAGTGGCTGAGCAGGTTAGTTGACAGGCTTTTCTCGATTTCCGGGATCTCCATATCGAGAAGGCGTTTGCCATTGACGATAGCCGCATTGTTTATGAGCACCGTGGGCGTGCCGAGCTACATGGTGTCAGTTTACTTTCCGGCGTCGTCCGATACCGTCAGACGGGAAGGGGGGCTACTAACATCTCTCTCAATCTCCGCGGCCACGCGGGCGATCTGGGTCTTCTCCGTCACGTCACACTTGTAGTAGGTGACGCCGCGAGCCTCCCCGTTCTCCATCTCCTTAACGTCAAGAACGGCAACGGTAGCGCCCCGCATGCCGTAGACTTCAGCGATCAGCAGGCCGAGACCACTAGCGCCTCCGGTGATCACAATCACCTCCTCGGACAGATCCACGTCCCTCGCCAAGCCAAAGGCCATTTTGTTATTTATCGTGCCGATAATCCATGATATAGAGATAAAGGCAGCCCAAACGATAGAAATGATCATAGGCGGTGCGTCGTAGTACATATTCTGCGCGCGGAAGCATAACGGGACGATCCATGCGATGAAGGGGTGGAAGAATGTCTTCTTGAACACCTTTACGATAAGGTCGATGGAAAGCGGTGCGAACCACGAGTCCCGCATTGGCGGGGCGGTGAATTGCGACGACATGTTGTCTTGTTGCGGCTACGCTCGAGGCCTTCGAAGGTGGTTTCGCTGGATTCAGTAGGAAGCTGTTAAAGTGGCAGCAGTCGAGCTCCCCACTTGATCAAGGATGCGGCGGGAGGGAGCCACGAAGTCAATTCGTCAAGCTGATAGAGAATAGCTGATCACTTGGGGATGGGAGAAAAGAGTGTACCATGTATCTTGCGCCCGCTCAGTCTCAGAGAAGAGTAAAAAAAGATGGGACGAAAGCGTCCTGGTTCTATTCTGGCTGGTTCGGGCTCTTCACCATTTTGTGTTCGCAACCGCACGCCGCAGCGACGTCGGTTGAAACGTGACGGGCCCAAGCGCCAGACCCCTAGTTGTTTCAACACTGCCCTGAGCATGCTGAACTCTCAGCCTGCAGCGAACTGTGGGGCACGGGACGATCGGTAAATCTGACTGGCCGGGTGATTCAAGCCAAGGGGTTCCGACACACAACGTTGCCATCCGTGCCTGGACCGAAACCAGGCATTAGGGTTCTCCATCGCATTTTTACCGTCAACTTCCGAAATCGCATCCTAAGACCTCAGCAGACAACGGCGAGGACATGGCCGCAAGTTGACTAAACTATGTATTGTCTGAAAACCCAGCAGCCATGAGCAGCGCCGAAGAACCCCTAATTGCGGCGAGCGAAGTGGAAGCTGTGAGGAACAGCTTCGTCGAAGATGACAACGGCGGAGAGGCTCACAGCGCACCGTGGACGCAGCCCCGGGATGCTTCCCCTGTGTTGTTCATTTGGCTACTTGCTTTCTCGGCCGGCATCAGCGGTTTGTTGTTTGGTTGTAAGTGGGTTCAATTACGCAAATCACGCCGCGCGGTCGGATAAAGACGGAATATCTAACTGACGTCCAACTCCAGATGACACTGGCGTTATATCGGCAACTCTGGTGTCCATAGGTACCTCTCTGTCCGGGAGACCCCTTAGTTCGCTCGACAAGTCCATAATAACCTCGTGCACCTCACTCCTTGCCCTCATTGTCTCTCCGTTTGCCTCAATCCTCGCAGACGCTCTTGGACGAAAGCGAGTTATCCTCGTTGCAGACGGCCTGTTTATTGCAGGTGCCTTACTGCAGGCTGTCAGCTCGAGCATTACAAGCATGGTCATCGGCCGCTCGATCGTCGGAGCTGCTGTTGGCGCGGCGAGTTTTGTGGCCCCTCTGTATATCGCAGAGCTGGCACCGGCTGCCCACCGTGGGCGATTGGTTACATTAACGGTTGTCTTCATCACCCTTGGGCAGGTGGCCGCCTACGTTGTAGGGTGGCTGTGTGGGATGTATGGGTCCAAAGAGACGGCCTGGAGGTGGATGGTAGGGTTGGGTGCTCTCCCTGCCGTTGTCCAGTTGTTTCTCCTTGTTCTGATGCCGGAAACGCCTCGATGGCTGGCGAAGGTCGGTAGATCAACCGACGCCCGATCCGTCATCCAAAAATCCTCGGGTAGTACTGCTTCCCCGAGACAGATCGACGCCATCCTGAAGAATATTGAAATTGAAATCAGGGAGGAAGAGGAAGCCAGGAAATTTCGGGGTCGAAGCACAAGCCTTGGCTTTGAATTGCCCGATTCATTGCACGAGCTTCTCAGTGTCCGAAGAAATCGTCGAGCGTTGGCTATCGCTTGTCTACTCCAGGGCTTGCAGCAGTTATGTGGGTTTGTAGGTGCTGATGAACCAACAACAGCGGACGGCAGATCAGCTGACAGCCTTTACAGAACTCACTCATGTACTTTTCAGCCACCATTTTCAGCCTTCTGGGATTCTCCATACCTACCCTCACCGCCCTCGTCGTTGCAGCCACCAATTTCGGCTTCACTCTGGTTGCCCTCGTACTCGTCGACCAGATAGGGAGAAGGCGGATACTTTTGTGTTCGATTCCCTTTATGATCCTTGGGCTACTGTCGGCAGCCTATGGATTCTCTATCATCAACCTCTCGCCCACAGGTAGTGGTGAGGGCCCCAAGGCGCCAGACTCACAGGGGGCGGCTATCATCATTCTTATCAGCATTATGCTGTATGTTGCCGGTTACGCCGTTGGGCTGGGGAACGTGCCGTGGATGCAGAGCGAGCTGTTTTCATTGAACGTTCGATCAGTGGGGTCCGGTATTGCAACGGCAACGAACTGGGGTGCAAACTTCATCATCGGCCTCACATTCCTTCTTCTGATGGAAGCCCTGACGCCATCGTGGACCTTTGCTCTATACGCTATCATTTGCACGGCAGGGTACGGCCTAATATGGAAGTTCTATCCGGAGACTGCGGGCTTGAGCCTCGAAGAAGCCGCCACGCTTCTTGAAAATGAGAACTGGGGCCTCCGCTGATGGTATGGGTGAGCAGGTTCCGTGTCGATTTTGGTAACCAATACACCAGAATATTCGGCACCGGCAGGCGTTCAAGACGTTTTAACGGGTGTAAGGACGCCGTATGATTCACCCTGGAGACGTTGTTAGCGTGGGCTTTTCCGAGTTATGAATGCCGTTTGCCACCTTAACTGGGCTGATGAAGATTGTGGATCAAAGCCCTACCTTCTATGCTTGTCGCAAGACGCCACAGTCCAGTTCAAATGTTGAAACTCAGCTCCCTTTCGACACGACCAGTCTAGCGACAAATCTCCAAGCAGGGCTGACAGCTCATCTGAATTTTCAGCCCACAATAGGATAGAGTTGGCCCTTCCGAGTCTATCGAGCGTCCCTCTCGACCGACAACGGGCCGACCTCGTCGAGAAGAGATTTGCGATGGGAGTGATCAACTGGACGGAATTTTCCATGTCAAGACCTCGTCACATCGGCATGTCCGCGCCTGTGCAACGGCGGGTCGAGGACAGGAATCAACGGCAATTGGCGGCACAGAAGCCGGAATACGAGCATAAACCTTTTTAGGTTTCCGATGCTGGAATGGCAAGATTTTCCGCCAAAAGCGGACTCGGGGCCCCATGAATGGCAAGTTGCATGAAAAATTCGCTCGGGACCTTTGCCGGCAAACTTATGGCTCGGCGGGGTTAAACGGCGTCTACGCTACGAAATAAGGCGCCTTTGGCGTAATTCCGCAGCTGGATCATGGATGTTCGAAGGTGGCCGGATCAGTGCTCGCGTTTCTTCTTCACGTAAACGGGTAATTGAAGTACCGCTGAGTGGCACAGCTTGCACGGGAAGCAATTGCGACCGGGGCCTGATTCCACGCGCGCATGCCTCCAAATGGTGTAACGCAATTATGAGTAAAGGCCCCAGCGTATCAGTTCCATCCGAGCTTCAGACCCCACCTCATCACCTGCGTCATCTGCTTCTTGGTGGGGTAGACCTCCTTGATGACACCGGTAGACAAGGAACCGGTCGGGCTGGGTCGCGGGGCAGCCGTGCCACATCCTTTGTCACCGAGATCTCCCGTAATTCTACCTGTCTCCGGGGAAAGGTGGTCGCTGACTGAACTTGCTCCAGCCGCCTGTGGAAGGAAGCAACCGCCAAGGACGAACGAGCGCTTACCCAATACAAGTGCTAGAATCTACCCTTGCGTCCAAACTCCGTGAATGGCGAGAGCCGAGAACCCGAGGTTACAACATGGCCCGGAGTTTGCGACGTACCATTAATGGCTCCATTTTTTTCCTTGGTTCTCCCAACAACCCATCCGCCAAGATCCCGCGACTTAGAGCGAAGGGCGAACAAGGTGCAGCACTGCGCGGCTGCTAGTCGTGCTCGCAAATTATCATAGGTAGGAAGGGTTGCCCCTTCTTGATTATTATAATCCAGAGTTTACCGTTTGCCATCTGCCAGTTTACTTGTCGCTTCGTTGTGCCTACTTCAGACTGACAGTTAGTATTCACTCGTTTTGGTTGCACGCCAATACGTACTGGGCCCCCAATTGGTACTATATAAGCTTTGCAGACCAAGTATACCACCAGAAGATAACTGTTCCGTACTATCCAATGGCTTTTGACGAGGTCGACCGGGAGCTTCAAGCCGCCGAACGCGATGCATCAGACCCACAGCACTTCCCCCGGCGTGGCAGCGACGAGATCGAGAGAGTGATCTCGGCCTCGTCTGTCTCAACAACCTCCTCCGATAGCAGCGCGGCTCCAAGCCGAAGGGGTATTGGTATGAGCCGTGTCTCGACACAGCGCGACCTAGAACGGCACCCTACCGAGCTCAGTCGCATACATACGCAGAGAAGCCAACACAGCGCTACCGTCGGTCGAGACTTGAGGAGTAAAGAGTCCAAAAAGCCCTTGCCTCCGTTCGGCGCTGGCAAGCCATACCCACCCTCGCTACCAGCACAGGAGGAGTATGTGGTGGAATTCGATGGTCCCGATGATCCCTTGCACGCCCAGAACTGGCCGTTGATGAAGAAGTACGCCCATCTAGGCACACCTGTTGACATTGGTTGGAATCATGGCTAACCATGGTCGGCATAGGATCCTCACGGCTGCTATGCTCGGCTATACAACCATGACTGCCGCCTTTGGGTCAAGCATCTTCTCAGCTGCAACCCGTGCCATCAGCGCCGAGTTCAACGTGAGCACGACAGTTGCTCTCCTCGGCGTCTCCTTCTACGTTCTCGGGTTCGCCTTCGGACCGACATTATGGGCGCCCCTTTCCGAACTGAGGGGCCGGAGGATGCCCCTAGTTGTGGCCATGTTTGGTTTCTCTATATTCAACATTGCGACAGCAGTGGGCAAGGACCTGCAAACGATCTTGATCAGCCGCTTTTTCGCCGGCTTCTTTGGTGCGGCGCCGATTGCCGTGGTTGCCGCCATTTTCTCGGACATGTTCGACAACAAGACGAGAGGCATTGCCATCACTATCTTCTCAATGGCTGTCTTTACAGGGCCGCTGCTCGCCCCCTTCATCGGTGGCTTCATCGTCGACTCACACCTTGGGTGGCGCTGGACAGCTTATCTCGTCGCTTTCATGGGCTTCTTTGCCTTTAGCCTTGATCTTTTATTTCTCAAGGAAACGTATCCGCCAGTTATCCTCGTCGATAAGGCCGCCGAACTCCGTCGCAGGACACTCAACTGGGGCATCCACGCCAAGCAGGAGGAGATTGAGGTTGACTTCAGGGAATTGGTTACTAAGAACTTCTCCCGCCCGATGCGGTTGTTATTCACCGAGCCTATCGTCACCTCTCTCTCGGTGTACATGGCATTCATCTATGGACTTCTATACCTCTTTCTGACGGCGTATCCCTTCGTTTTCCAGGGAGTCCATCGCTTCTCGCCGGGCGTATCCGGCCTGACATTTTTTGGTATGATCATTGGTCAGATCATTGCCGGCATTATCGTTCTTCTTCAACAGCCTTGGTACCAGCGGAAACTTGCCAAGAACAACAACGTGCCAGTTCCCGAATGGCGACTCCCAAGTGTCATTGCCGGAGGAGCTGCATTTGCCGTTGGCCTTTTTTGGTTTGGATGGTCTGGCTACCGGGCAGACGTTCACTGGATCGTACCAACACTCTCAGGGCTCCTCACCGGCTTCGGCCTTATGTCTATCTTCCTCCAGGGCCTCAATTACCTAGTTGACGCCTACCTCATGTTGTAAGTGTCCAACAAGCTTACGGAAACTTGGACAAAACTAACTCGAACCCACAGTGCTGCCTCAGCCATAGCAGGAAATACGTTCCTCCGCTCCCTCGCGGGAGCAGGATTTCCACTGTTCTCGAGCTATATGTTCGAGGGTATGGGAATTCAGTGGGCCTCGACTTTGCTTGGTTGTGTGGCCGCAGTCCTGGTACCCATTCCCGTTATCTTTTATCTATACGGTCACCGCATCCGCGCAAAGAGCGCCTTTGCGCCGACGCCTCCGCCCGAGGTTCTTGACTTGACGCGCAATAGCGGCGATTCCGATGCTGCCCTCGAGAAGGAAGTGAACGGCGGTCTTGCTTCATACCCGGGTAGGAGAGGTACTGACGTGGTTTAGTCTTGTACAAGTGTGATTTTCTGACGTCAATATGGAGGTTATGTAGTTGGATATACCCCAGTTTTTGGTCTTTGTAATCTGGAAATATGGTTTGTGGCCATTGGCTGCCGGACTAGGTCGGCGAGATGTCGTGCTCGTATAGGTACCCAGGGGAGTATAAAATGAGAGTGGGAAGCGTGATGTAGTGAGACAGAGGGATCGATGCCGTAATGAAATACACCAGCGCTTGGAAAGTTACCAAAGTCACCCCTGGAGCCCAGCCTTTCGGAGTCGGCGCCGACATTTGCAGGGTGCCCTAGGACGAAGAGATGGCCGGTGACACCCATACACAAGTTTATTAGTATACTCTTCAACCCTCTCTGCCGCTCCCCACGAATACGCCGAGTGCCCCGATTCCGGTCCTCACAAATATGTTTTTGCCTAGATAACTTAGACTCAAGTTCAGATCATACAATCAAGGAGACCTTCTGATAGGAAGGAGTAAAAAGATCTCATGGCGCCAACAACGGGGACGGGGTGAGTAATGAGTGGCAATGAAATCCCGGGCCGCAATGAGTTGGAAACGCCCTCTTGCTGCATGCGCAGACAGAGCCGAAGCAAACTTCTCCTTCCTTGCCATGGCATTGTTTCTTGCACATCCTAATATACATTGTCCCAAGCAGGCAGCCTGTCTGAGGGTTTGCACTTCCCCGTTATTCCACGCACGCAAACGCAAGATCCTGACCTGACTCCTTGAGTCATGGCAACCTCCAAGTACCGTCGAGGGATGAACATACGGTTCCGGTGCCAAAGCAAAAATTCATAGGGGCATTACGGGTGTATCAGAAAAAGGGAGGTATTCGTAGATGGATAGGCAGTAGACGTAAACAACCGTCTCTCAACGCCAACGCCGGGCCGCCAGGCTACCGCCAAAATAAAAGCCAAAGAAGCTGTGCACACCATAACTTGCTCGCTTCTAAGTAAACTGAATACTTTTGATGCAACCCTCAACTAACCCAGCTGCGAGGAAGGGGATCAGGTGCTGTTCCGGTCATCCGGAGTATAGTTGGTCTCTCCTAGCAAGCCACCTGTGTTTGCTGACATATTCCCCTGGCTTCCGGTCAGCGGCTGTGTCTGAATCGTTGGCCCAGTTGCTGAAGGTGCGGGGGGGTGAACAGCAGGCGGGGTGGCGGCACTCTGGGCTCGCGCCGCTGACTGGGCAGTAGCCGCGTGGAGACGCTGATCCAGGGCCTTAAGAGCGATTGCCCTCCTCCTCTCCGCCTCGGCCCTAGCACTCCCGGGAACACCACGCTGCACAAAGCTGTTGTCACCGCGGGCGGCCGAGATATCGGCGGCGCTGAAGGGGGTACACACGCGAATAGCAACGAGAACATTGAAAGTCTGCGATGAGATACTCGCGACGAAAGGACGGACGGGTCCCGGGAAGAACTCAGAAATAGCAAAGGTCTCGCTGGCATCGCCACGTAAAGAGCTCGGTTGGCTTGTGTCAAGATCTGGGAAGACGGCTTTGTAGAACCGCAGGTAGGTCCAGCTGACGAGGAAGCCGTACACGGCGAGAAAGAAGTGCGCGCTAGTGAGGATCGGCGTCATACAAAGGGCAGTTACGACGCCGATATATAAGAGCGGAAAACGGGGCACGCGCAACGAGAGGAGGCCGCGGAAGAGGGTTACGGTGTGCGCCGGTACGAGCTGGCTAAAGGCCACAAGGAACGAAATCTGGAGAGGAACGGTGCCGGCAATGGTAGTCAAGCTGTTGGAAGAAAACGATGAGTTAGCCGGAGAAAAGAGGCGAGATAGGAAATACATACGTCCACCGCTCGTCCCGGGTGAAAGCGAAGAAAGTTATCATAGTGCCGAAGCAGAGGATATTGGGAACCAGGGCCGTGATCAGGAGAAATTTCGCAAACTCCCTTGACGACCAAGCCCGCTCCAAATAGCGGCCGCCATTGTAGAGGGTCAGACAGGCGATACTGAGGGTGAAGATGTTGCTCTCAACGAGGGTCGTGGAGACAAAAGTCCAGGGGTAGACGAGCGACAGTTGAGGGATGAGGTTAAGATAGGGAATGACAATTTCCGAGTGCGCAGTCCATTGTCGATAGCGTATTCCCGCACTCAGCACCGACTGGAGACCCAGCACGATGAGGAGGATGCGGGTAACTGGCGGAATATTTATTCGGGGCGGCATGGTGTTGACGACCTCGAAGACTTGTGACGTTTCCAGTCCCGTCGCGCTTCGCTTTTCGTGTCCACGAGCTCAGGATAGTCCTGTCTTGGCAGTCCCTACTTTTGCCTAAGGCTGCAAGGCAGCGAACCATCTTGTGGTGGCGTGCATGCAGAAAATAGCTTGGTGGTCCGTGCTCGTTTCATACGTTGAGAGCAACGCCAGGTTTCTGGGCACGGGCCACGCCGACATAAGGCGGTGGAATCTGGCCAGTATAGACATTGGCTGGATAAATCAAGGCAGAGGAGATTGTCCGAGTGACAAAGGCTTCTAGATAATTAGTACTCCAATACTTCATAGACTCCGTGCAGGACAGAGGCTTGAGGTCAACCATTGGCAGATTGTGTTTCGGCCTGTGCTGGCCAAGTGGCTTTCTCGTAGTGTATCTTGGCTGAGCTGTTGCAGGATCCATGGATGTGATACCCACGGCCCCGAAGCAATGCTCATTGCGGCCTTAAATTCACACAGATGTTGATTTCGGACTTCCTGGCTACCTAACTTCTCAGAGCCCACACAAGCCAGGAGAGGGACTTCGGTATTCCGGTCCACAGCTCGGCCGAGATTGGGCATGACGGATGCAGGCCACCCTGCCCTGGCTTTGAACTGCGGGCAACTTGTTCCAGAAACCGTGCAACCCACCCGCAAACAGCAAGCAGCCTTGAGATGAAGGGGCTTTGGATGTACACCTCTCCACGGTTTTTTTCACAATTCTCTACTTCGTCGAGTACTTACCAGGGCCCCAGGTAATACCCTTCATTCGCGCATCTTTGACGGTGAATATTCCCTGTAATTACGTTTTTTTTTACCCTTGCAGTCGATCAAGTTGGAGGTCCAAAACTGGCCCCTGTCAGGTAGATTATTGTCTAAAAAATCGTGGAGAGGTGTAAGAGACGGCCGAAAATTACCTTCCATATCAAGAGCAAAAGCGGAATCTCTTTCATTCGAAACTTTCCGTCAGCAAGTCTCGACGCTGGTCTCGCCGAGCTTTGTGCTGTAGCGCCCCGCCGTTCCTGCCCCGCAGCAGTCTAACACGGGATCCCTCGGGATGGATATGTGGTCGCTTCCAGGCACACTTGAATACTAGCATCATATTGCTTCCAATGACAAGAATTCCTTGAACAGCTACTCTTGTGGTACCTCGGCATGCTTCTGGGCGTAAGGTGTTAAAGTGATTACGGAGGCTGCGGAACATTGGCCACGCCAGGCGACATGACGCACGGCATAGATGCTGCTTCATGACAGTCCAGCCCCTGGTCCAAATCGGTTCCTCGAAATGTGCGATGCAACGAATCTGTAAATTGGTCAGCGTTTAGTTGGTTTGTTGCAATAAAGCAGCAGCAGTTGCCCCATTGGTTTGAAGTCGTCATTCCCAACCCGCGCGGATGCCGCCTCATCATTCTCCATTCTTTCGAAGCCATCTTCGCCGCGGCACTGGCTCGTCACCACTGCCTGCGCCAGATGTTGCGGAGAGGCGGGGACGCTTGTACAGATACCCCTGAAACAAATCGCCCGAGGCACGTCAAAAACCCTGTGTCCAATCAGAGATTCAGCTGCGAGAGATCGAGGACCCCAGTGCCATGGCACCCTGCATGGGGAGCAAAGTCTGCAACGGCTAAATGATTGGTTGGGTTTCCAGAGAGGCAAGTGAGGGAGGTCGTGTCCAGAAACGCCAGAGCAGATCACACGTTTTTGTTCCTCCGAATCACAAAAAGATACGTACCAACCCCCTCACCCTTCTCCCGCCACTTCCTCCCCAGCGATCCTGCAGCCCTGGGGCCGTGTCTCGAAGTTACACTGTCTGTGTTCTCTGCCAAGGCTGATGGGAGAACCTTCTTTTTTGGTAAGACCCAGGATTCAGCTCTCGGCGCGGAATGAGAAAAGCGTTTGTGATGCACTCCAATGTATTAACTATGGAGTATGGAAAGGCTCCCCACCTCAAAATGGGTATTAGGTTTCTGCAGGTGGGCATAGAAGGCCGAGGGGGTATGGGATGATGACGGGATGTGTCAAAGAGCCCAGGCCCCGGCTGAGAATTGGGTTACCGCCCAGACAGGATTCGGCAATGTCACGGCCCTCGCTCAAGGTTCGCGTTCGTTCTGCGCCAGCTTGAAGACGAACGAGTGGTCCGGAATCGGAACCGAGTACGCCGAAATAACCTCAGCGGGAAGGGGTTTTAGTCTTCTCAAATGCTGTTCGCGCGGATGAAGCTTCAGAGTTGCGGGATGGGACAGCTTTTAGTACTTTCGTACCTTTCAGCGTCCCTCGAATTGAAGGGGCTTAAGAAACCACGTCGACTCGGTCACCACCCACGCACTGGAGGTCTCGCAAGGTAGTTAGGTGCCGGAGCGCGCTGGGTCTAGGAAGGTATGCAGCCAGAGAACCCGGGAAACGCGGACAAAATATCAGCAAAATGCCCCGAGTGTAAAATTCCTTGGTCGGCCAGTGTGGCTTTGATCGGGAGCTGGGTTCTGGTCACACCTCAGGCAGCTCGAAGATGTGGGAACCCTGTTTCCCGAATCGCCTAGTGGACACACGCCAGCGGCCAGATCCAGAGATGCGCCCCTGCCTGTCGTGCCGGAGTCTTCGTCGGCGCACAAACAATTTCGGCCAGGTACCTACCTAATCCCAAGTCCCCGTTCTCATGAGTGATGCCTCAAGGGACGGGATGGTGTGGGCGAGGAGACAGCATTTCTGCGACGGCGGACAGTAACACGGCGCGGCATTCCAAAGCGGCTCGCGAGATCG
>Ga0247763_1000016_pt1 | contig 64632 bp, 51 predicted proteins | sample UWRJL141409B4_FD_179926 | JGI IMG/M metagenome (GOLD analysis project Ga0247763, IMG submission 179926) | Plant litter microbial communities from Arlington Agricultural Research Station in Wisconsin, United States - UWRJ-L141-409B-4 | ecosystem: Environmental > Terrestrial > Plant litter >... | reverse complement strand
ACGGTTCCGCCGCGCGAGCACGGCGGCAACTGTGACATCAAGAACCTCTCGCGCGGCTCGAGCGTCTACTTCCCCGTCTACGTCAAGGGTGGCGGCCTCTCGATGGGCGACATCCACTTCTCGCAAGGCGACGGCGAGATCACCTTCTGCGGCGCGATTGAGATGGCCGGCTACCTCGACCTGCGCGTCAACCTGATCAAGGGCGGCATGGCCGCGTACGGCATCACCAACCCCATCTTCAGGCCCAGCCCGCTCGAGCCCAAGTATAGCTCGTATCTCATCTTCGAGGGTATCAGCGTCGATGAAGAGGGCAAGCAACACTACCTCGACGTGCACGTCGCGTACCGCCAGGCGTGCTTGAACGCCATCTCTTACCTGAAGAAGTTCGGCTACACGGGCGCGCAGGCCTACGCCATCCTCGGCACCGCCCCCGTCGAGGGTCGCATCAGCGGCATCGTCGACATCCCCAACGCCTGTGCCACGCTGGCGCTCCCGACCGAGATCTTCAGCTTCGATATCAAGCCGAACGCCGGTGGCCCCAAGAAGCTCGTGCCCCCAGGCATGGATCTGGCGACCGTCGGCTGACCTCCCCTCTTCCGAGCCCCGCTGCGCTGTCCCTCCCTCCTGGCGCGGCGGGGCGCCTTTTCTGTCTGCCCCTCTTGACCGAGAGAGACTCGATCGATGCCCATCTACGAATATCAATGCGAACGGCACGGCCTGTTCGAAGAGATGCGCCCGATGCAGCGCTCCTCCGAGGCTGCCGCGTGTCCCGAGTGCGCGGGCGCCTCGCCTCGCGTGCTCAGCGCCACGCGTACCAACCTCGTCCCGCGCGCCGCGAGCGTCGCGCACGCGCGCAATGAAAAGAGCCAGCACTCGCCCGACGTGTGCCAGCACGCCCACGGCCACCAGCACCACACCCACGCGAAGAAACCAGCCCGGCCGGGGCAGCTGCAGGCCTACCGCGGCAAGCGGCCCTGGGTGATGGAGCACGGCTGAGCGACTGGTCTCCGACTGCGCGCCGCCGCGCGGCCCCGTCCAGCCTGCTCAACCCGCTCAGCCCGCTCAGCCCGCTGTGAGAGCGGGAAACCAGCCCTCGGTCGACCGTCGAGACCAGAGCTCTTCGACGATCGGCGGGGGCTCCGGGATGCGTGCCTTCTCGAAGAGGCAGATGTCGCTCTCGATACCGTGGACGTCGAACGCCCCGATGCGCTGCGCGCCGTAGTCTCGCGCGAGGCGATCCATCGAGCGATCGTTGCGGCTCACGCCGACCATGAATTCGGCTGGTGATGACGCAAACTGCTGAACGACGAGGCCAAAGACGACAGACTTGAGCGCCAAGTCGATGGAGGTGGATGGGGAGGTGGCGGTCGGGTCCGAACTCTCTCGCGACCGGTACGCGAGGGCCTCAATGGAGCTGGCGCGCTCGATCGAGCTGATCGGTGGAGGGGTCACCCTCGCGCCGCGCCACTCGGGTGAGATCAGGGTGTTGCTGCTGATGCAGACCCGACTCCGACCGAGCCGGGCCAGCGCGTCCTTCGGCCAGCGATCGAAGTAGCTGTCTTCGAGCCACATCGGCTGGGCGAGATCGCAGAAGCGCAGCGCGGTGACGGCGGCGCACGCCCCCCGAATGAGCAGGACCCCGATCAGATCCTGCTGGGTGAAGTCATTCGACCGCAACTCCTTTGTGGCGGCCAGCTCTCGCAGCACGGAACGCCAGCCGTCCCGCCAGGTCTCGTAGACGGTGGCGAGCATCGGGTGAGCATCACCGCGCGGGTTGAGCGCGAGATAATCGATATCCGCCACGTTGACGGAGGGTCGCTCACCCCCTCTCCGCGCGCCCTCGGGCGCGAGCGCCTCGCCGCTCGGCACGATGCCGCTGGGCCGTTGTGCTGCCGATTCCTTCTCTGCTGCCGATGAACTCACGCAATGTCTCCCTGCTGACACACCTCCCCCTCTCAGCGAACGAGCGGGGATGCCGCTGCCGCCGAACCCGATCTGAGATGACTGGTGAGACACTATAGCGACGGATGAACGACGTCGAAGAAAAAAGATCCGTCGAGCGATCGACTTTCTCAGCGGACAAATATTTGCGCTGTCGCACGCTCGCCAGGCGACTGCACTCATGACGTCGCAGAGGCCAGCCCTTCATCTCGAACGCGCGGCGCACCAATCAGCGAACGTCGCTCGGAGAGCAGAGGCCCGAGGAATGACGAACGAACGGGCGACCTCTGCGGCTCGACCGTCGAGCCACGGCAATATCACCGCGCATCACTTCAATCGTGCAACATCGCACTGGAACACTGAGAAATAAGCACTCAGCAGAGACACTGAGGATGAAACATCGAAGCGCGCAAACTTCGAAACGCGATGGTCCCTGCCGTTACCCGAGAGCCGTTACCCAAGAGCTGTTACCCAAGAGCCGTTACCCACGATGTTGATCGGGCAGGCGATTGACTTGCACGTTGCGCCGTGACGTCGTAATCGATAAGGATGAGAGTCGAACGCGCCGCTCATCCCTTTCGCCCTCTGCTGCTCGATGCGGGCGATGCTCATCGATCCCGAGCCATCGAGTACGACGCCGAGGGCACCGTCTGCTTGCGCCATCCCAGCTTGGAGGGCGCCGTGCAGATCTCCAGCCTGCAGCAGTTCCCATGTATCCTGCCCACCTTTCTAGCGCTCGACAAGGCGCTCTCCACCGCATCGAATTCACCCCGCGTGGAGGGCGGGCAGACCCTCCGGGAGACGTTCGACGCGGAATATTCCTCGTATCTCGCAGCGATCGAGCGCCGCAGCGCCGAGGCGGCCCCTGGCGTACCGTGGGAGCCCGATTACGGAACATACGTCTTCGATCGGCGCACGCACGATCTGTATCTGGTCGCGCCAGAGCGCTGGCATCGCCTGGCGCTCGTCACCAGCAACGCGAAGTTGCTCACCGACCCCGAGGGCAAGCTGAGTGCCGAACAGATACGGCGCCGGCTCGAGAGCGCCGTCGTGGGATTCATCGGCGCGAGCCTGGGGAGCAACGTCATTGAAGGCGTGGTGCGGGAGATGCGTCCGCGAGTCGCCAAGCTGGCAGACCCAGACTATCTCGAAGCCACCAACTTGAACCGGCTGCAGCACGGGTCGATCCGTTACCTGTCGCGGCCACGCGGGCAGCGCCGCGACCCGAGAGACTCGTTCGAGACGCAGTTCGTCAGCAAGGCGGTGTTCGTGGCGTACGAGAACCAGCTCGTGGACCCGTACACCGATTGGTTCGTCTACGAGGAGGGTGTGCTGCGCGACAACATCGACCAGTTCCTGCTCGGCGGAGGCGGTGAGCCGCGGCTCGACTACGTCGTCGAAGAGGCCGACGACATCCGCATCAAGCTCGAGGTGCGACGAAAGGCTCGAGAGTACGGCATCCCCGTGTTCATGGCGACCGACGCGGGCCATCGCTCCTTGGTTCAGTTTCAAGATTTCGCCGCGAACCGATCGGCGCCGCTCGGCTACCGCGTGCCCGACGAGGTACTGTCGCAGCGGCTCGAGCGGCTCATGTCGACCGGCCACCGCAGCGATCTGTTCAGCTTCGTCGAGTCGTTGATCGGGCCGGGCTTCGCGGTCGACGAGTACGCCGACTGGATCGAGCAAAAGGGCGAACAACCCACCAACAGCATCCCACAGTCGGGCAGCGTGGCGCAGCTCTCGGGCGCGCTCGGGGGCAAGCTGCTCGCCATGCACCGGCTCGGCCATCGCCTCAGCGAGCGCTTCATCTTCGATGCACGCCGCCTCGAGCTCATCCCCGGCTGATCGGAAGCAAGATGACCGATACCGCCTTCTCTGCGTGGCAGCTGCCCATCCTCAGCCCGGCCGAGTTTGACGCCCTCGGCCTCGAGGTCGCGACAGACGCCGCGCCGGACACTGGCGCGCGAGCCCGGCTTCACACCAGCCAGATCGTCTACCTGCTCCGCTACAGCCTGCTCGCTCCGTCGAGCCACAACAGCGTGCCACAGCTGTATCGCATCGATGCGGCGGCCGGAGCCGTGGATGTGTTGCTCGATCGCGAACGCATCCTGCCGGCGTCAGACCCGACCGGGAGGGAGGCGCTGATCGGCATCGGCTGCGCGATCGAGAACCTCGACGTGGCGGCCCGCGCCTACGGTCTCGCGCTGGAATGGGCGGCGGAGCCAGGGCTGCAGCGGCTCCCACTCGATGCCGCGGCAAGCCCGCGGCACGTCCGCCTCGGGCGCGCGCGGCTGCACCGGGCGGCCGCCGACGCCGCCCCTCTCGACGACGGCGAAAGGCGCACGCAGCTCCGCGCGCTCGTCGAGCGCCGGACGGTGCGCTCCGAGTTCGACCCGACCCAGCCGCTGCCCGATAGCCTGCAAGCGGCCCTCGAGAGCGCCGCGGCGCGCAGCCCGGGCGTGGCGCTGCGCTTGTTCACCAGCTCTTCCGAGCGATTCAACTGGGGCAAGCTCGACGAGCTCGCGACGAAGCACAAGCTCGAGCAGGCCGCTTTCCGCACCGAGCTCGGGCGCTGGCTCCTGCCGAACGACGACCGAGTCGCGCCGCGCGGGATGCGCGGGCGCGAGTTCGGGCTCGACGCTCCCCGCGCGCTGGAGCTGAGCGCGCAGCTGAGAGGCGAGCAGCCTCTGCCGACAGACCAGCTCGCGATGCTGGCACGCGGCGGGCGCGTGGGCATGCAGAGCGCTGCGGCGGTCGGTGCCCTGTCCGCAGACGACTCGGTGCCGCTCGCGCTCGAGGTCGGGCGGGTGTTTCAGCGCTGCGCGCTGATCGCCTGGCGCCGCGGTTTCGCGCACGCCGTGCACACGGCCGTCTGCGAGGTACCCCACGTGCGCTCGATGTGTCGGGCGACGATGCTACCCGGCACGCGAGGCCCTGCCCTGGTGTTCCGCCTGGGGGTGCCGCTCGCGAGCGCCGACTGGGACCGTCCGCACGCGAGCCGCCCGCCGCTCGCGGATTTGCTACTGCCGGGTCTGCTTCAGCCGAGCGCGGTGGACGATCGGTAGCGGCGTCGAATCGTGTCGCCGTCTCTGACGGCGCGCTCGAGCGCTCAGCGCGCGACCATCCGCCGCGGCGCGAGCGAGATCATCGGCTCAATTTCCCGATCGATCTTTGCGCGCAGCCCTGGGAGCGCGTATCGGGCCTCCTCACCATCGAAGTCCATTTTTCGCCTGCGCGCGATCGTCGAGAACAGTTCGACCGCGTTCGGCAGCGCACACACCTGGTGCGGGTAGGGTTGCTCTGCCAACATCGAGAGGCTCGTCACCACGCCTCGCACGAGGGCCGAGCGAAAACCCTTGCCTTCGATCGTGACGGCGGAGCCTCGGATGTACTCGCAAGTCTTCATGTAGCTGGCCAGCGCGCGACGGGCGTCGGGGTTCGGCGGAGCCGCGCCTTGCTGGATGATCGTCAGCAAGAAGATGCCGTCGGCCCACGGCGCCGCCAGGCGATCGCACCAGTTTCGCGTGTCCTGCACGCCAGCCCGGGTGGTGTTCTTGCGCCAGACCACCATGAGGACGTTGCGCCAGTTCGCGAGCGCGTAGTCCGATGTACAACGGTAGAGCTGACCTTCGGTAGGGAGGCGTGCGGCCTCGGTAGCTTGGCGGGGCATACGTCCTGGTTCGGTGGCGCCCTGTTCGGCGTCACGGTCGAGCTAAACGGCACCCATTGCTCGAGCTCGAGCGATTCGGATGTGAGGTGTTTCGTCCGCGAGCATGTTTCGCTCCTGCGGAAGGGGGCGACTGGCCTGGCCGCCGCTCGCACCGCCGGGGGTCTTCGGCGAAGCGCAGGACAGGTGGTGGGCCGGCGACATCTGTCCGGAGCGGGGCCGATGGGGGCGGACAGATGTCCGCGAAGCGCGGGGCGCAGCTCCGAGGCTCGGGGCGCAGCTCCGCCGACAAGGGAGGCGCGGCACAGCTCCGTGATCCCGCAGTCACACCGCTCGGACCGGCGCCGCCCGAACAGCGCCGAGGGCCAGCGCGACGGGTCCGGAGAGCCGGACTCACGAGGACGGGTTCGCGGACGCGCGCTCCCCTGCGGCCCGCGCGGGCGGCCTCGCTCGAACGGCGCGGTCCCCTCTCTGCGCTGAGCGATGACCGTCGAGCGCCATCGGGCTGCACGCCGCTGGCACGTCGATTGCTGAGCTCTCTCGTCGTAACGCGAAAGGGGGTGCCGCTTGGCATTCCGGAGGGAAGCGATCCAACTCGACAGCGCCGGACGCCGCGTCACTCTCGGCGCCATCGACCTGCGTCTCACCGCCGATCCTCCAGCGACCGACGGCTGCCCGAGCATCGACGACATCCTCGACTTCAGCGGCGGCCACGCCGCGCCGGCACGCGCCGAGGAAATCCAGCGCCACATCGAGGGCTGCCGCGCCTGCCTCGAACTGGTGACGGGCGCGCTCCACGACTGGGCCCGCCCGGCTCCGTTTGGATGGCTCGACGTCGCGGGCAATTTTCGCCCGGGAGATCGCGTCGATGGCTGCTTTCGTGTCCGGCGCCTGCTCGGGCGCGGTGGCATGGGCGAGGTCTACGAGGCCCTCGACCTGCGCAGCGGCGCGCGCGTCGCCCTCAAGGCCGTGATCGCAACCCATTGCGACAGCCCGTACCTGTTACGCAGCTTCCGACGCGAAGCACGCCTCGGGCGCCGCGTGTGCCATCCCAACGTGTGCCACACGCACCGCGCGCCAAACCCCGAGGGCGCGCCCGTCCCCTACTTCACGATGGAGTTCATCGCCGGCGACACGCTGAACGAACGGCTCCTGCGCGGCCCTCTCGCGCTGGACGACAGCCTCCACATCGCGCGCCAGCTGCTCCACGGCTTGCGCGCCATCCACGCGGCGGGCGTCCTGCACCTCGACATCAAGAGCAGCAACGTGATGCTCTGCGCGGGCCGCGCGAGGCACGCGATCATCCTCGACTTCGGCCTCGCGCGCGCCGCCGTCTCCGCCTCCCGAGCGCGCCGAGTGCCCCCACTCACGGGCAGCCTTGCCTACATGTCACCCGAACAGATCCTCGGCCGCTGCCCGAGCGTCCAGAACGACGTCTTCGCCTTCGGAGTCGTGCTCTTCCAGATGCTCACCGGCGAGCTCCCCTTCCCCAGCGCTCAACCCTCCACCACCTCGAGCATCGTGCGGCGGCTGTCCGCGCGAGCCCCGCGCCCCAGCCAGCTCGCACCCCGCCTCCCTCCCTGGCTCGATCAGCTCGTGCTCGGCTGCATGACGAACCCCGAACACCGCTTCGCCGACATCGACGCCGTGCTCGAGGCGCTCGACGCACAGTGAGTGTGCCGATTCACGCGAGCCGCGCGAGCAGAGGGTTCGCACTCGCGAGACGGGCCAGCGCAATGGAGTTGCGAAAGCTGGCTCGAGCGATTGCGCAGCCGCCTTCCAGGCCGCGCTCAGGGCGTCGCGCCTCGGACGAACCAGCTCCGCAAGTTCGCATTGTCCGCCCGCCGCCAGAAGAGGCCATCGAGCACATAGTGCGTGAGCTGCGGCACGGCGAGGAGCGGCACGATCCAAGCTTCGAGCGATGAGAGGTCGAAGCCCTCACCGAAGAGGTGGGGCCGGTCGTGCCACAGCGAGCGATCCCAGAGCAGCTCTTCCGCGTAGGCGATCAGCCACAGGCTGCCGAGGAAGCGCACGCTCGCCGCCCACGCCGAGCCGCCCAGCAGGCGCGCCCCCCAGCCGGGCTCGCGCGGAGCCGTGTGTCGAGCGAAGGAGAAGACGAGGACGGCGTACGGGATGCCGTGCCCGAACACGTTCGTCAGCGTGAAGGCGTCGTCGTCGTCGAAGAAGACAATGCCCGCGTACCAGGTCGCCGCCGTCGCGAGCAGCAACAGGTGTTTGCCCCAGGCGACGGGCTCGCGGCGCCAGGCCTGCACGACGGCACGCCCGGCGTACGCGGCCAGGCACGCGGCATAGATCACCCCCGCGACGAGCGCGGCGTCGAGGGGCAGACCACGCGGGAAATCACCCGGCACGAACCAATCGAAGCTCCTCGGCAGATGGGCGTGCCACCAGATGAGGGGATACAGCGTGGCGGCGTAGATGGCCGCTCCGTCTATCCATTGGCCAGCGCGGTCGCGCTCGGCAGATCGGGCGCGATAGAGCATCATCCAGCCGTATTGCTGTCGCACGAAGTGGAATACGGCGAGGTAGGCGAGGCCGCGCCAGAACCAAATAGGCCCGGCGAGCGAATAGGCGAGCACGCCGACAACCCAGCCGGCGGCGGGGACGAGGGCATAGCGCTCGGGGTGGCGGCGAAGCTCGGCGGGGTTGAGATAGGTGATGAAGAGCGTCGACCAGACGTGGGCGACGTCGACCAGGAGCACACCGCTGACCCAGACCCACTCGGAGCCGCCCGCTGGGCGCTCGGGCGCGGCCGCGAGCACGCCCAGCGACGCGAGCGCGGGAAGAGCGAAGGCGAGGAGATCGATGGCTGGCGAGAAGATCCAGGGGGCGCGTGGAGCCGCCGTCATGACCGCCACCCGAGCGAAACGAGCACCTCCTCCGCCGCGCGCACGCCGTGATCGAGCGCTTCTTCGAAGAGGGAGAGGCCGCTGAGCTCGCTGCCGGCGAAGAAGACGTTGCCCAGCGGCGCACGGGCAGCAGCGAGCGCGGGTTGAAACACGCTCCCCACGCGGGGGCGCGCCATGCCGTGGCCCCAGTAGGCGACGTCGATGCGCTGGCAGAGCGGACGAATGTCGGGGTGGGCGCGCTCGAGGTCGGCGAGCGCTGCCTCGGCCCAGTCTTCGCGGCTGGCGCCGTCGAGCGCGCGGCGCGCCGCCGAGCCATCGCCAGTGAAGGGATAGTACCAGGTGAAGACGCTGGGGCCGTGGTCGCGACCGGATTGATGGGTGGCGACGACGTAGCCGAGGCTCTTGCTGTCGTAGAGGACGTTATCCCACGCGAGCGGGGCGTCGTCGGGGCGCGCGCGCGGGCGCTCGGAGAGGTGCAGGTTGGCGACGGCCCAGGCGCCTCGATCGAGCTCGGGTCGAGCGCGCCGAGCGGCGTCCAGAGCGGGGAAAATGCGTCGGTTGATCAGATCGGGCGTGGCGAGGATGACGCGCTCGGCGCTGAAGCGCACCGCGCCCGCCTCGGCCTCTGCGACGACGTCGACGCCGCCGTCGTTCGGTGTGACGCTGGCGACGAGGTGACGCAGGCGAAGGGCCGTGCCGATACGCTCGCTGAGATGTCGCATGATGCGGCCGTTGCCCTCGGGCCAGGTGACGACCGGCTGAGCTTCGTCGCCGGGCTGGGCGATGCGAGCCGCAAAGTAGGCGATGCCCGCCCAGGCGCTGGTGTCGGCGGCGAGCAGGCCGTAGTCGTCACGGCAGGCGTAGTCGGCGAGCCAGCGCAGACGCGGCGACGTGAGGCCGCGCGTGTCGAGCCAAGTCGCGAAAGACTCGCGATCGAGCGCGGTGATCTCGCCGGCGGTGGAGGCGGCGCTCGAGGGCAGCGCGAACGCGCGGCGCCCCGCCGCGTCGCGAAAGCCGACCCAGCGCGCGATCTCGTCCTGGAAGCGCTGGAGCTGCGCTCGATCGTCGGGCGAGGCGCCGGCGTGCAGATAGAGGCCGGAATACCAGCGACCCAGATGGAAGATGCGCTCCTCCGGCTCGCGGCACGCGGCGCTCTCGGCCACGCTCGGCGGCTCGGTGCCGGGCTCGAGCGCGCCCATCTCGTCGAGCAGGGCGACCAGGTTCCGTTGCTCGGGCAGCGGCGCGACGATGTAGTGGGCGCCCCACGGGTATGGCGTGACGGGCGAAGCGCCAGCACGCGCGGTGCCGCCGGGGGCATCGTCGAGCTCGAGCACCACGAGCTCGCGCAAGCCCGCGCGGGTGAGCCGCCACGCCGCCGAGAGGCCCGCTGCGCCCCCGCCCACGATCACGACGCGGGCGCGCTCGACGCGCTCGGGGCGACCCGGCGACACAGCGCCGAGGCGCCCCAGCGACAGAGCGCCGTCGCGCAGGCGGTGGCCCGCGGCCTTGCCCGGCAGGAAGAGCTCGCCCGGGGGCAGCGTGGCGGGCGCCGCGCGACAGTGCTGCAGCGCCGCAGCCCCGAGCACGCCCGCGACGAACTCGCGCCGCGAGAGGGCGCTCATTGCCAGCGCCGCCATTCGGCTTCGTAGTAGTGGACCAGTCGCTGGTTATCGAGGCGGTTGATCTCGACCTCGAGCGGGCCCATGTCGGCGGGGAAATCGAACATGCCCGCGAGGGCCTCGGCGTTCAAGAATCGGAGCGGCACGCCGGCGGGCGGCACGCGCGGCGGCTCGATGGGCTCGGGCGCGGCGAGCACGAAGCCCCACTCGCCGAAGGAGGGCACCGCGACGTGATAGGGGTGGGTGTGAAAGCCGGCGGCCTTCATCGTCTCCACGATGCACCAGAAGGACTTTCTGGCGAACAGAGGCGACGTGGCCTGCACGGCGACGGCCGCGCCCGGCGCCAGGTGCGCCGCGAGCTGCTGAAAGAAGCGGCGGGTGTAGAGCTTGCCGAGCGCGAAGGTGTTGGGGTCGGGAAAGTCGATGATGGCGGCGTCGTACACGCCCGGTGCGCCACGTGAGCCCGGTGTCGCGGCAGCGTCTGGCATCGACTCGAGCCACACCATCGCGTCCGCGTTCACCACCTGCACCCGCGGATCGGAGAACGCGCGGCGATTGAGGGCGGCGAGCGGCTCGAACTCGGCGCCGAGCTCGGTCATCGCTGGGTCGAGGTCGACGAGCGTGACGGACCCGACAGGGTGCGCCAGCGCCTCGCGCAGCGCGAGGCCGTCGCCCCCACCGAGGATGAGCACGCGCGACGGCGCTGCGCCCGCCCTGCCCGAGGCGATCAGCGCGGGGTGCACCAGCGCCTCGTGGTAGCGGTATTCGTCGGCGCTGGCGAACTGGAGGTTGCCGTTCAGGAAGAGCTGGAAGCCGGAGCGGCTCTGGGTGACGAGGATGCGCTGATAGGCGCTGGTGCGCGCGAACACGATCTCGTCCGCGTAGACGCGGCTCTCGGCCCAGGTCGTCAGCTCCGACGCCTTCCCGATGCCGAGCGTGAGCAGCACGATGACGAAGGCGGCCCGCGCGCGCAGCCCGCCGACGCGCGGCAACGCCGGCGCGAGCAGCCACGTGCCCCACAGCGCGACCCCGGCGTTGATCAGGCCCACGCACAGCGAGGTGCGCATCAGCCCGAGCCGGGGCACGAGCACCAGCGGGAACGCGAGCGAGGCGAGCAGCGCGCCCGCGTAGTCAAACGTGAGCACGTGCGACACCAGGTCTTTGAAGGCGACCTGCGCCTGCACGATGCGCATCAAGAGCGGCAGCTCGAGCCCGACGAGCGTGCCGATCGCGACCACGAAGCCGAGCAGCACGACCTGGAAGCTCTGCACCTCGGCGAACGCGACGTAGAGGATCGGCGCCGACAGACCACCGACCAGCGCGACCGCCAGCTCGACCTCGATGAAGCGCCTCGCCAGGTTGCCGTCGACGTGACGGCTGAACCAGGCACCCAGGCCCATCGCCGAGAGATAGAGCCCGATGACGAGCGAGAACTGGGTGACGGAGTCGCCGAGCAGGTAGCTGCCGAGGGTGCCGGCGAGCAGCTCATAGACGAGCCCGCAGCTGGCGACCAGCAGCACGTTGACGTAGAGCAGGTGCGCCGGAGGCGGCCGATCGTCGGGGGCTCGCATGCGCCGGGTCCGCCTCAGCCGATGATCGCGGCAGACACGATCATGGCGATGCCGATGATGACGGCGGCGACGAGCACGGCGAGCGCCGTGTTCTGGTCGTGCTCGATCTCCTTGATGATCGAGAACGGCGCGATCTTGGTGATGATCCAGAACGTGACCGAAAACACGACGATGCCGAGGCCCGCAAAGGCCGCTGACGACACCAGCGCCTCGCCCAGATGATCGACCTTCATCACTTTCCTCCTTGATAGCCGGAATGCCAGAGATGGTATGAACGGTAGCCGCCGGGCGCCTGGCGCACGCCGGCCGGGAGCGCGTCGCGCTCTTCTTCCTCGAAGCTCCAGCCCAGGAGGCCCGAGAGCAAATAGCCGAGGAGCACCACCACGCCGACGGCGCCGTAGCCCATGCTCAGCCAGGAGGGCTTGTCGCGAGGAAAGCGCGGGCCGCTCGAGGGTGAAGGCGCGTCGCGCTCAGCCATGGCCGGTTTGCATCCCCTCAGTCATCCGAGCTCGAGACCATGTGGCGCGGCGCGTAGTCGCTCTCCGACCAGCGCCAGCGCTCGAAGGCGTAGTTCATGAAGAACAAGATTCCGGTGGGCACCCCGAGCAAGAGCAGCACCCAGCCGAGCTGCCCGAACGCGAAGACGTTCTCGGCCACCGACACCTCGAGCATCTGCCGCGATCGGTGCGGCGTCTGCACTTCGAGCCGCAGCACGTGGTTTCCCTCGTGCCCGGCGCCGAACAGGTGCGTGTCCGAGCGGCTGCCCTCTGACCAGCTCTCCCCGCCGTCGACGCCGGAGTAATACGAGAGCTCGGTGGCGTAGGTGCGGAGCTCGCCGCTGGCCTCGTGCACCAGGTCGACCGTGACGTAGGCCCAGTCGTTCTCGAGCGGCAGGCTGAGCTCGACGGCGACGTTGCGGCGGCCGCGCAGCTCGAAGGGGGGCGTGAAGAACACGTCGGGCGAGCGCCCGCCGCCCGAGCTCTGGCCGGGCGCGAGCGTGCCGTTGTCGCCCGCGGCGCCGAGCCGGAACTGGCCGCTGTACGCGGGGCGTCCGTCGCTCGAAAACGCGCGCAGCAGCACGCAAGCGCAGAGCAGAACGGCGAGGCCGAGCGCGATGGGCCGCCAGTGCCGGTGCCGGAACGGCTGGTGCGGCGCCACGCCGCTCCGCGCGTCGCGCAGCGATGGACGCTGGAAGGCCTGGCGCACCTCGTCGAGCGGCGTGTAGATACCGAGCGACCAGTGCAGCTCGTCGGCAGAGAGCTCGCGCGAGAGCATCGCCGGCGGGGCGATGTAGTCTGCCGTGTCGACGGCCTCGCCCACGGAGACCTTCCAGTAGAACTCGCCCCATACGCCCGCCACTTCGGCGCGGCCTCGATCGAACAGGCGAAAGGGCTTGCCCGCGTAGCGGGCGGCGAGCGCGCCGTCCTCGCGCACCGCCCCGGGAGCGAGCGGCGCCACGAAGCTGTAGTGGCCCTGTGCGCAAACCAGCCAGCGATAGCCGGGCTCGCGCGCGAAGAGCAGGTACTCGTCCCACTCGACGAAGCCGCCGGGATAGCTGGCGCGCCGGCGGAGGCGCCCCGTCACGGTGTAGGCCACGCCCTCGAACGTGCCCAGCGCGCCGAGTTCGAGGTCGGCGTGGCCTCTAGGCACCTCGTCGAGCTTGGCCAGGATCGCGAGCGGGCCCTCGCAGTCGAGGATCGAGCCGCAGTAACTGCACGCCACGCTCAACGAGCGCTCGGGGACGCGCAGCTCGATGCTGCCGCCGCAGTTGGGGCACGCGAGCCGCTCGCCCGCGCGCTGGGGCTCGTTCGAAAAAGCAGGCTCGGCGCTCGCCGAGAGCCCGAGCTCGACGAGGCTCGTGCGCCTTCCGAGATACAGCTCCGGCGGCTCGCTGCTGCCGGGCGGGCCATAGTCGAGCGTCGCGAAGCGGCCTCTGTCGTCGCTGGCATCGACGAAGCGGCCCTCACTGCCCGGCTGGAACATGAAGGGCAGCTCGCCCTCCGCGCTCTTCAGGCCCATCGTGTTGCGCTCGCCGACGACGAGCTCTGCCCCTGCGCCTCCCAGCGGGAGCACCGTGCCGGGGACGACCTGCTCGAAGCTCGGCAGCGCGCGCGAGGCAGGGCCTCGCGACGAAGGGCCGCTCGACACGGCCGGGCTGCGGAAGGTGATCGCCCAGTTGCCGTGCGCGTGGCTCAGCCAGGCCCAGCGCCCATCGGCGAGCTTCATGAACCACTCTTCCCAGCTGCCGCCCGCGGGGTGCGCATACTCGGCGCGCCCGACCAGCACGAAGGATTGACCCTGCCAGCGGCCCGTCGCCGACAGCGCCAGGCCCGACGCCGAAGGCGCCAGGTCAGCGAACTGCCCGAGCGTGTCGATGCCGCGATCGGTGCGGGCGATGGCCGAGCGACAGGAGCCGCAGACGCGCACGAAGCTGTCGTCGAAGCGAAACTCGAGCGGCGCGCCGCAGCTCGGACAGAACAGCTTCACGGCCTTTGATCCGCGGCGCCGTGGAACGAGGAACCCGCCGCTGCCCCGCTCGGCGCCTCGCCGTCGGCGCCGTTCGCGCCCTGGCCATCGGCGTCGCCCACGGCGGAGCGCTCAGCCTCGACGGCGTCACCCATGCCGCGACGCACCATGGTCACCGTGACCCGGCCCGCACCGAGCGCACGGCGCAGCAGCCCCTCCCAGTCGAGCATCGGGCGCGGCCGACAGCAGTAGACATTGAGCGTGCAGAGCCCCGTCTCCGGGTAGGTGTGCCAGGCGAGGTGCGACTCGGAGAGCAGATAAAGCCCGGTGACGCCGCCCGGGCCATCGAAGCGATGCAACAGCGGCGCGCCGATGACACGCAGCTCGAGCGTCCGCACCAGCGTCGACCCGAGCTCGACGAGCGCCTCCAGATCGCGCAGGCGCACGGGATCGCACTCGAGAGCATCCACCAGCCACTCGGTGCCCCCCAACAGGTGCGTCACGGCATGCCCTCGACTCGGGTCCACTCGGTCCAACTCTCTACCGGGGCGCGAGCTTATGCGATGCTCGACGATGGCTCGCCAGTCTTTTCCGACGGGGCGACGTTTCCCCGGTGCGCCTCACGCGGTCGTTCGCGCCGCGGACCGGGCGTCGCCGGCGGCACGGTGAGAGCGCGCGGTCCCGCGAGTCGACGAGTCGAGAGGTAGGGAGAAAGGCGCCATGCCGGCGAGGCTAAAGGCATGCCGGAAGTCGGTGAAGGCATGCCGGCGTGGCCCGCGCGAGCCCGCGATGAGCCCGCGCTGGGCCTGCAAAGAGATTATTGCCGCATTTCCCGTTGTTTGGCTTTGCCGGTCCGTGCGCGGTGGTCTAGCGTGGCGGGGTGGCGAGGAGGCACTGATGGCACTTTTGGACAAGTTGCGCGGCGAGCTGATCGACATCATCGAGTGGGTCGACGACAGCCAGCACACGCTGGTGTTCCGGTTCCCCCGATATCAGAACGAAATCAAGAACGGCGCGCAGCTCATCGTGCGGCCCGGTCAAGTCGCCATCTTCGTCGACCAAGGCCAGATCACCGACGTGTTCGAGCCCGGGCGGTACGAGCTCAGCACCGACAACCTGCCCATCCTCTCCACTGTGCGCGGCTGGAAATACGGCTTCAACAGCCCGTTCAAGTGTGAGGTCTACTTCGTCAGCACTCGCCAGATCACCGACCTCAAGTGGGGCACGCCGAACCCGATCATGCTGCGCGACGCCGATTTCGGCCCCCTGCGCATCCGCGCTTTCGGCACCTACGCCCTGCGCGCGATCGACGCGAAGATCTTGCTGAAGGAGCTGGTCGGCACCGACGGCAGCTTCCAGGCGGAAGAGGTCGGCGAGCTGCTGCGCTCGATCATCGTCGAGGCCTTCAGCAGCATGATCGGCCAGTCCAAGATCGCCGCCCTCGACCTGGCCGCCAACTACCGCGATCTCTCAGACCAGCTCCGAGCGCGCGTGCGCGAGCGCATCGACGACGAGTACGGGCTCGACGTGCCGGCGCTGTTCATCGTCAACGTGTCGCTGCCGCCCGAGGTCGAGAAGGCGCTCGACGCGCGCAGCTCGATGGGCATCGTGGGCGACGTGGGGCGCTATCAGCAGTTTCAGATGGGCAACGCCATCATGGCGGCCGCGCAGAACCCGGGCTCGGGCCTCGGGCAAGGGATGGCGCTCGGCGCTGGCCTCGCGTTCGCCGGCCAGTTCGGGCAGATGGGCCACCCCGGCCAGGCGCAGGTCGCGCCCGGCGTGGCGGCGATGCCCGCCCCGCCCGGCATGCCGCCGCCCCCGCCCGGAGGGCCCGTGTTTCACGTGTCTCAGGGCGGCCAGGTGCAGGGGCCCTTCCCCCTCGGTCAGCTCGCGGCCGCCATCGCCCAGGGCCAGCTGAGCGCCTCGACGTTCGTCTGGGCAGCGGGCATGGCGGCGTGGCTCCCCGCCGGTCAGGTTCCGGCGCTGGCGGTGCACTTCAACGCGCCGCCGCCCCCGCCTCCACCGATCGGGTGAGGGGCCCGGCGCCGCCGTCGCGATGGGAGAGGTCGCCTTCTGGGTGAGCATGGGCGTCGTCGCCATCGGCACCTCGATCCTGTCGGGGGTGCTGGGCATGGCGGGCGGCATGGTGTTGCTCTCGGCCTTGCTCCTGCGGCTCGAGCCCGTCGTCGCGATCCCGGTGCACGGGATCGTGCAGCTCGTCTCGAACGCCTCGCGCGCCTGGTTCTTGCGCGAGCACGTGCGCAAGAAGCTCGTCATCCCGTTCGTGCTGCCGCTCCTGCCCGCGGGGGCGCTGGGCGTGGTGCTGCTCGGCTCCTTGCCGCCCGCCGTCGGCAAGATGCTGATCGGCACGTTCGTGCTGGTCTTCACCTGGCGCGCCTCGCGCACGCACGAGCAGGGCACCCCGCCGGAGCACCCGGAGCGCATGCTCGCCATCGCGGGCGCGATCGTCGGCTTCTTCTCGACGTTGATCGGCGCCACGGGGCCCCTGCTCGCCCCGTTCATCATGGCGCTCGAGCTCGCCCCGCAGGCCACGGTCGGCACCATGGCCGCGTGCCAGGTGTTCCAGCACGCGAGCAAGGTCGCCGTGTTTGGGTTCGCCGGCTTCGACTTTCGGGATCGAGTCGCGCCCGCCCTCGCCCTGTCGGTGTGCGCCATCCTCGGCAGCGCCGTCGGCACGCGCTGGCTCGATCGCATCGATCGCGACCTCTTCCGGCGCATCGTCAAGGTCGTGCTCACGCTGCTCGCCCTGCAACTGCTGGTGTCGGGCGCGTGGGCGCTCGGTCACGCCACTCGCTGAACCCGGCGGGCGGCACGGCGACGAGCGGCGGGCGACGAGCGGTGCGTCAACGCCGAGTCACGCTGCCCCGCTTCAGAACGCGACCTGCTCGGCAGCGCTCGGCGTGCGACAGCCGATGACCCCTGGCGCGATCGCTGCTATGCGGTGGGAATGCGCCCTTCTTCGCCGTACGCCTCTGCCCCCTCCTTCTCTTCTAGCGCACCTCTTTTCTCTCGCGCCTCCCGCGGCCGCTGGCTCGCGCTGAGCTGTGCCGCAGCGCTGGCGCTCGGCTGCTCCAGCTCCGACGACGACCCCGCCGGCGGCGGCGCGGGGGCAGCGGGCGCGCCGAGCGGCGGCAGCGCCGGTTCGCCCAGCGGAACGGCGGGCAGCGCCGGGGCAGGCGTCGCGGGCAGCAGCAGCGTCGCGGGGGCCGGCGGCACTCCGGGCGGTACCGGGGGAACGGGCGGCGGCGCGGCGGTTGCCCTCTGCCCCGAAGGCTCGCTCTTCTGTGAAGACTTCGAAGACGCCGCAGCGGGCGCGCTCGTCGCTCCCTGGCGCACCAGCGCGCAGAACGCCACCGTGAACGTCGACGAGCTGCAGGCCTTCAGCGGCGCCAAGGCCGTCCATGTCAACGCGCCGCAGGCCGGCACCTATCACCGCGGCTACTTCGCGCTCGACCAGGGCAGCGCCGCGGGCATCTTCCCGGCCGTGGCCACGGAGATGTACGGGCGCGCCATGGTCTACCTGCCCGTGCTGCCCAACGCCGACGTGCACTGGACGTTCATCCAAGGCGAAGGGCGCTCGGCAGATAACACGCACAACGCCCTCTACCGCTACGGCGGCCAACACCAGGGCGGCGCCCAGCTGATGGCCAACTACGAGACCACGATGCCCGTGCGCAGCGACTGCTGGGATCACTCCGAGACTCTGATGCCCGTCGCGCAATGGGCATGCGTCGAGTGGCACTTCACCGTGGCCAGCAACGAGATGCAGTTCTGGCTCAACGGCACCGAGGCCAGCGACATGCACGTCACCGGCATGGGCGAGGGTTGCGTCGCCGACGATCTGGGCGGGTTGTGGACGGCCCCGCCCGCGTTTCAGACGCTGTACCTCGGCTGGGAGCACTACCAGCAGACCATGAACCCCATCGACCTGTGGATGGACGACATCGTGGTGGACACGAAGCGCGTGGGCTGCCCAGCGCCGCAGTGATCCAGAGAGTGATCCAGAGAGTGATCCGAGGCATGTCGAAGCTGCTCAGGCCGAGGCGCGACGACGCTTCGATGAGCCGTGCCAGCGCGCGCGAGCTCGCGGCGAGCGTGGTCGTGTTGATCGGCTCGGCGAGCTTCGCGCGCTGCGCGGCACAGCCGCCGCCCGCGGCACAGCCGTCGACCGAGGCGCAGCCGTCGACCGAGGCGGCGCCTGCCGCCCCGGCGACGGCGCCGCCCGTGAGCTCGGCCGGGCCACCCGGAACCCCCGGCGCGAGCGAACCCCCTGCCCCGACACGCGCCGATCCCTGCGCGCCGGCGCTGTTCTGCGACGACTTCGAGGACGACGCCCCGGGCGCGGCACCGGCGCCGCCCTGGCGCGACGAGACGGGCTCGAGCGGGGCCCGCGTGCGCGTCGACACCGAGCGCGCGCACAGCGGCAAGAACGCCGTTCACGTCTCCGCCCCGAAGGGCGCCGCGTATCGGCGTGGCTACTTCGCCGTGCACCAGCCCCCCGTGTTCCCCGACGCTTCGGACGAGATGTACGGGCGAGCGATGGTCTGGCTCGACGCGGCTCCCCTCACGCCTCGCGGCCGAGAGCCGGTGCACTGGACACTGTTCCAAGGCGAAGGTCGCTCCGCAGATGACCGCTTCAACTCGATCTACCGCTTCGGCGGCCAGCACCAGCAAGGCCTCGGCTTGATGGCGAACTTCGAGACCACCCCGCCGGTTCGCAGCGACTGCCGGCAGCTCTCGCAGACGAGCCTACCGGTGGCCGAGTGGGCCTGCGTCGAGTGGCATTTCAGCGTCGCCGCGAACGAACTCGAGTTCTGGTTGAACGGAGCCGAGCTCACCGACCTTCACGTGCGCGAGCGCGCGACCGCGAAGGGCTCGAGCTGCCTGAGCACGCAGGATCTGGGCGGTAAATGGCTGGCGCCGCCGAAGTTTCAGAGCCTGTACTTCGGGTGGGAGCGCTACTCCGACAGCGACAACGATCAGAACGTTTGGTTCGACGACATCGTGATCTCGAAGAGCCGCGTGGGCTGCCCGGAGTGAGGGGCTAGCGCAGGCCCAGTCCCGGCGCTCCCTCGCACGGCAGCACGATCTCGAGGCGCTCGCCGTTGCCGAGCACGCTCGTGCAGGCTTCACCGTGCAGCTCGATGGTGTGGGTGGTCTCGAAGCTCCAGCCGTCGGGGCCGCGATACTCGAGCTCGCGGCCGTCGAGCATCAGACGACCTCGGCTGGCGCGGCGGACGTCGACGTCGGTGCCGAGCTCGATGTTGCAGCTACGAACGTCGCCGATCACACCTTTGAGCTGCGCCGCGAGCTCTCGGGGCCGGGTGCTGGCGTAAAGCGGCCGCTCGGCGCCGCTGTCTTCGCCGTACTCGAGATCGAGCGGCTTGCCCGCGGCAGCGTTGGCCATACGCTGCAGCCCCCTGCGCTCGATCTCGGGCGAGACTCCCACCGTCCGGACGTAGACGCCGCGCTCGCGCGCCCGCAGCACCGCGTCGACGGCGTCGTCAAAGCCGTTCTGAGGGTCGGGCTCGGCGCAGGTGTCGGGCACGCCGTCGGTGAGCAAGAGCACATACAGGGCTGGCCCCGCCTGCGCGGACGTCAGCGTCGCCACCGCGACGTCGATGCCATCGGCGGTGGGCGTGTCTCCGCCGTCCAGGGGTTCGACGGCGCGATAGAATTGGCGGATGCGCTCGGCGTTGCCGAGGCGCACGTCGACGCGCTGGGTGATCGGGCACTCTCGTCCGCGCTCGTAGCCGTCGAGGCTGGCGTACGCGATGAGGCCGATCCTGGCGCTGACGTCGAGCCACGTCAGCAGCCCCTCTTCTGGGTCGATGATGGCCTGGCGCAGCACCTCCCAGCGCGTGCTCTCGCCGAACGACTCGCGCATGCTCGAGCTCTGATCGATCAAGAGGAGCACCGTGGGCGGTGAAGAGGTGTAGTAGCGCGTGACGTCCACGCAGCCCGGCGGGGGCCCGATCGTCGCCGTCGGAGCGCTGAGCTCGGCCTCGGGCGGCGGCGAGCCCTCGTCAGGCGCCGGCGCCTGGGCGAATTCCGGCAAGTCGACCTCGTTGGTCGCTGGCTGATCGAGCCCCGAGCGCGAGCCGCAGGCGCTGATCACTCCCGTCAGGAGAAGCCACGCGCCCGCGTCGCGCACGAGCCCGCGCCGACGACCCCAATAGCGACCCAATGACATCGACCCGGCACCTCACCGCAACCGGACTGCCACCCTGACAGCTCGTCTGCTGCAGTACGGCGCTCGCCCGGGGGACCCCATCGGCGGCGCCGCTCATGCCGCCAAACCCACGAAATTCTTCCGACCGTGCCGGCGCTTCGCCCGCTCGACGACGGCCGCGGGGCAACGGCATGTCAAATTCGGCCAGCTCGGCTGCAGGCACGCCCCATGCTTTGGTGGATACTGGGGACAATGACGGAGTCTCGTCACCACCCCACCTACGCCAGAGTACCCGATGCGGGAGTGTCATCAGCTGCCATGCCGTCAGCTGCCATGTCATCAGCTGCCGTGTCGTCAGACTTCGCCGGAGGCCGGCATGCTCCGTAGCATCCCCATCATCGTGGCAGCGATCCAGCTGAGCCAGCCCAAGGTGACGACGGAAGACGCGCAACGCTTTGCCACCGTGCTGCACGAGCAGGCGCAGGCGCACGACTTCGATCCGCTGACGGGCGTGGCCATGATCTTCCACGAGAGCCGCTTCAACCCGCGCGCCGTCTCGCCCAACGGAGAAGACTACGGGCTCGCCCAGATCCGGGCACGGCACATCGGCGAGTGCGCGAACAACAAGAGCCCCGTGCGGAACCCCACCCCGGCCTGCAAGGCGCAGAAAGAGCGGCTGCTCGAGCCGGAGGAGAACATCCGCGTGATGGCCGAGCTCATCACCATGCACCGCCAGATCTGCCGCGCCAAGGTCGGCACCCCCACGCTGCCGCGCTGGCTCGCGAGCTACCAGGGCCGCAACAGCGTGCGCGAGCAGCGCTGGTGCACGCCCGCGCCGCTGACCTGGAAGATCATCACGTTCCGCGACCGGCTGATCCACAAGCTGCACAGGCTCGGGCTGCTCGAGAAGCCGGTCTGAGGTTGGGGCTCCGGGTTGGGCGGGTCTGCGCCACACGCGCGGCGCCCACAAAACGGCAGCGGCGCGCCCCGTGAGGAGCACGCCGCCGCGGTGTCGTCACTCGTCCGAGCGGGGTGGGTCGAGGAGCGCGCGCTGGCCGGAACCCGTGGCGCTCCTCGCCTTCCGTCAGGCGCCGCCGCCGAAGCCCGTCGTGAACTCGCTCACGAACGCGGCCTGCGCCTGGATGGTGCCCGACGTCTCGGTGGCGAAGTCGCCGAGGACGTCGACGGCGTCACCCATCGCCCCCACCACGCACTGGATCTTGGCCGGCGCGATGTCGAAGCGGGCGAAGGCAGAGGCGTTGGCGAAGCCTTGCACCGACGTGGTGAGCGCGGCCGCCGGCGACGGGTCGAACACCACGGCGCCATTGACGCGACCGGTGAAGAGCGCCTCGTACTTGGCAGCACCCTGCACGATCGCGATGCCGCGAGCCTTGACCTCGGCGAGGCGCGCGGTGAAGAGCGCCTGCGCGTTGAGCTCGGCGTCAGCGTTGAGCGCGTAGTCGATCTTCAGCTGGGGCGGCGTGCACTCCAGGCTCGCGTTCGCCTCGGCCTTGGCAGAGGCCTGGCAGTCGGCGGAAGCATCGCATTCGGCGGATGCGCTCGGTGGGGTGAAGTTGCCCTCGCAGCCACCGGTGCAGCTGCCTTCGCAGCTGCCGCGGCACGAGACCTCGCCCGTGCACTGCGCGCTGCCCTGGTTCACGAGGCACTTGCCGGTGCAGCTGCCGCTGCACTCCGCGGCCACCGTGAGCTCGCAGGTGCCCTGGCACTCGCCGGTGCATTCGCCGGCGCAGCTGCCGTCGGCGTTCTCGACGGTGCAGGTGCCGTCACACTGGCCGCGGCAGGTGCCGTTGCAGGTGCCGCCCGCCTCGAGCGAGCAAGCGCCCTCGCAGCGCCCCGTGCACTGGACTGATGGCGCCTCGACCTCGCACGAGAAATCGCCAGTACACCCCGCGCTGCAGCCGCCCGAGCACTGCCCTTCACAGGCGACGCTGAGCTCGCCGGGGTTGACCATCACCTCGCACTCCGCCTTGACCTCGCACTTGGCCTGGGCCTCGACTGCGACGTTCACGTTGGCCTGGCAGCGTGGCGGCTGGTAGTCGACGATGAGCTCACCCTCGACGTTCGCCGTGATATCGGCCTCGATGGCGGCCGTGACCTGGCCGACCGCGGTGGCATTGATCTCGCCCGTCAGGTTGACGTCGTACAGCGCGGCGAGCGCGCGGATGTTCGCCTCGAAGTCGGCCTGGATTGAGAGGTTGGCGTTCTGCATGGTGCTCAGCGCCTTGAAGAAGCCATCCAGCCGGGCATCGCCCGAAATGCCCACGTCGCCCGTGGCGAGTGTGCCACACGGCCCACACAGGTCATCACCACCCGGTAAGCCATTGGCGCCATCCTCGCCGCAACCCACGACGACCATGGCGCCAATCAACGACGGAGCGACGAGCGCACCCAGCCCATACAAATACTTCTTCATCTAAGTGCTCCTTGCCTTTCGAGGCATGAAATCGAAAGCGGTGCCCCGCAGCGCATCTGGACGGCCTCTGCCCTGGTTTGGTGCAGGGGCTGCAGTGATTTTTCCGAAGAGCCAGGCGCGCGGGAGTTTGCCTCACGCACGCCGAGCCATTGGGTTCGGGCCCTTTCGAACGAGACGAACTACGGCGCAACGTCTTCTCTACTTCGTATATTTTTTTACGCGCGAGGTTTTTGCAGAGATTCCCGACTCGTGTCCGGAACGCCTCGCTTTCTTTGGCGCGCGGGCGCCGCAACCGCGCTGTGCGCTCGATCGCTTACTGAAGACTTGGGTCAACCTCGCCCACGCGATGAAGTCAGATGTGCGATTCGTAGGACGAGCGCATCACAAGGCTCATCGCGAGGTCGCTCACAAGGCGTCGATCAACTGCGACGCAGATGTCGCGCTGATGATGCGATCATCTCTCATGTAGTACGGCGTGCCGGGGATGCGGAGCTTCTTGGCTTGCTTCGACTCCGCGATCGCGCGCTCGAACGCCTCATCGCTCGTGACGCACGATGCCAAACGTTCGGCGTCGAGCCCGAGGTCGCGCGCCGCGGAGGAGACGTCGGGCTCGCGCCCGCCCTCGGAGTGCTCGAAGAGCCAGCGATCGGCTTGCCAGAAACGCCCTTGGTCATCCGCACACAGCGCGATGCGGAGCGGGAGGCAGTGCTTGCCAGTTCGCACCTGACAGCGCGTGAGCGGGTAATGCCGCCGCACGATGCGCAGCTCGTTCGGGTGCTCGGCGACGCGCGCCAGGCTGCGCGACGAAGCGAGCTTGCAGTGCGGACACCCGTAGTCGACGAACTCCTCCAGCGTGAGCGTCGGCTGCTCGGCGCCGATCCAGGGATGGCCATCATCCGTCTTGCCGTGCGCGAAGGGCAGCTCGCTGCGCCACGTGAACACGGCCCAGTAGCGCGGGAGAAACAACCCCGCCGCGACGAGCAACCCGAGCGCAGGCAGGAATGAAAACACCGCTCTCTCGCGTGACGCGAGCGGCGCATCGAAGACCCCACGCGCGCGCCACGCCACCCCCAGGATGGCGAGGCTGACCAGATGAGTGGCCTCGCAAACCCAGCACCACGAGCCGACGGCAAGCCCGCTGATCGCCGTGAGCCCCACGCCCGCGAGCGTCGCCAGCAGGGCGAGCCAGAGCGTCCAGCGCGAGCGCTGCCAGGCCGCGGCGAAGATCGAGGCGAAGCCGGCGAGGCCCCACACCGGCAGCGGCACCCCGACCAGCACCGCGTACTTCGACAGGGCGACGCTGTTGCAGTCGAGGTGCTCGCCGACGGCACAGAAGGCGTCGCTGGAGGGCGCCATGTAAGCCCGGTAGTGAATCCATTCGAGCGCGAGGCACGCGCCGGCGCCGACGGCAGCGAGGACCAGAACGAAGGATCGGGCGGGCAACGCTCGGGCGTTCATACGGTGGCGAGCGTAGCCGAATGCAACGCGAGCGGGACAAGTACGTTCCGGTTCGAGCGGGCCTTCCCATCGACACACCGACCACCACACGATGCATGGCGATGTCGCCGTGACCAAAGCTCCCCCCGACGGCGATCAAAGCGCGACTGCCGCCCGGGTGCTTCGTCTCGATAGAACGAGCGCGCGAAGTGGGTCGCGTCATCGCGCGTCGCTCCACCGTTCTTCAAACACAGTCCAAAGAAAATCGCTCGCCACGCCTTGACCGCGCACGATCGAGCGGTATGTTCCCCGTCCCTCCACGAAAAGAAGGCTTTTGTAATGCACCCGTCGATTCCCACTCTCCAGCCCACTCGCATGGCCAGCGCCATGTCGGTCGGCATTGCTGCGGCGCTCGAAGCGCCGACGGCGGGAGTGTGCGTCGCGGATGTGATCGGTCATTGGCGCCCGCAAGCGTGTTCGCGTCGCGGCACCTTCGCCGCGTGGCATCAGGTTCGACCTGTTGCGGGCGTCCGAGCCGGCAGCGCCGGCAGCTTCGCCGGGGCTATGGAGGTTGCAGCCAGCCGCACCGGGGCGAGCACCGAGGGCCCCATGTACCGAGCTGCCAGCGCCCGAGCTGCCAGCGCCCGAGCTGCCATCGCCAAAGCTCCCGAGAAGCCCACCTCACTGAAATTGACCCCGAAGAGGGCTGACACCTAGAGCCTCGAAACCGCGCCGGTTTCGGTCTCTGGGAGCCCCCCTGAGACCGAACGAGAAAGCGGTTTTGAGTATGTCTACGGTGACGACGCTCGACGACGTCGAGCTCCTGAAGCGCTACACCGATCAGCCGGCACGGCTGCCCGATGATGTCCGAAGGTTGGTCGCGCTCGCGACCGGTGAAACCCAGGTCGACGCCTATGCGCTGATCGATCTCGACGCCGAGCTGCGCCTTTGCGAGCGCTGGCTGGTGCTCACCCCCGGCTGGGTGGCGCTGCAGGTGCCTGGCGGTCTGCCGCTCGAGGCGCGCCGCTCGAGCATCGAACGCTGCTCGCTCGATCGCGGGCTGTCCTGCAACACCCTGCGGGTCGAGCGGAGGGGCAGCGAGCCGATGGTTGCGCGCTACACGCAGCGGCAGCGCTCGGCGGTCGAGCGCATCGCCGCCGCGCTCGAGGGCGAGCTCCAGTCGGCAGGGGCCGACGCCGACGCCGCCTACGCCGCCGAGGTGGCGCGGCCCATTCGCCACGCGCAGGCGCTGGTGAGCAAGAGCGGCCTGTTCATCCTGGCGCGCCTGCTGCGCTACCTGTTGCCCTACCGGCGCGAGCTCGGGCTCGGGCTCGGCGCGGCGGCCATCATCACGCTGTGCGCGCTCTTGCCGCCCTACCTCACGGGCTACCTGATCGACGGCGTGCTCCGCCCCGTGCAGGACGGCGCCGTCGCGTCGGGTGACGTGGCGCTGATCGGCTGGGCCTGCATCGGCGCGATGACGGTCGTGTACCTGCTGCGGCGGGCGGCGGCCTGGGTGCGCCTGCGGCTGATGGCCGTGCTCGGCGAATACGTCGCGCGCGATCTGCGCGGCGAGCTCTACGAGCACCTGCAGGAGCTCAGCATCGCGTTCTACTCGCGCAAGAAGACGGGCAGCCTCATCACCCGCGTCAGCTCCGACACGGACCGGCTCTGGGATTTCCTGGCGTTCGGCGTGGTCGACCTCTCGCTCAGCGTGGTGATGCTGGTCGGGCTCTGCGCGGTGTTGATCCGGCTCGACCCGGTGCTCGGGCTGCTCATGGCGCTGCCCCTGCCGGGCATCTACTTCGCCATCCGGCACAACGGCAAGCGCATGGATCGCATGTTTCAGCGGGCGTTCCGGCGCTGGTCGAACCTGACGGACGTGCTGAGCGACACCATCCCGGGCATCCGCGTGGTGCGCGCCTTCAACCAGCACGTGCGCGAGGCGGGCCGGTTCCGGGCTGCCAACGAGGCCGCCACCGCCGACTTCAACCTGATCCACGGCGTCTGGACCTCGTTCTGGCCCGGCGTGATGTTGACGGTAGAGATCTCGATCATCCTGGTCTGGTCGTTCGCGCTGCCGCGCCTGCTCGGCGGCGAGCTGCTCGGGCCGCCCCTGTCGCTCGGCGTGTTCGTCTCGTTCTTGCTCTACACGGGCATGTTCATGTGGCCGATCGAGGTGTTCGGCCAGATGGCGCGCATCGTCAATCGCGCCACCACGTCGGCGCACCGGGTGTTCGAGATCCTCGACACGCGGCCCGACGTCGTCGACGCAGGCGACGCGATCGTCGTCGAGCGCATCGAGGGCAACGTGCGCTTCGATGACGTGAGCTTCTCGTACGACGAGGTGCGCCCCACGCTGAAGCACCTTTCCTTCGAGGTGCGGGCCGGCGAGATGATCGGCCTCGTGGGGCCCTCCGGCGGCGGCAAGAGCACCCTCGTCAACCTGATCACCCGCTTCTACGACGTGTCGGGCGGGAGCATCCAGGTCGACGGCGTCGACATCCGACGCTTCGCGGCCGGCGCCTACCGCCGCCACGTGGGCATGGTGCTGCAAGATCCGTATCTGTTTCACGGCAGCGTGCTCGACAACATCCGCTATGGCGTCCCGGAGGCTACTCCGGCCGAGGTGGTGGCGGCGGCCCGCGTCGCCAACGCGCACGACTTCGTGTGCAAGCTGCCGCACGGCTACGACACGCTGGTCGGCGAGCGCGGGCATACGCTGTCGGGCGGCGAGCGGCAGCGCATCAGCATCGCGCGCGCCGTGCTCAGCAATCCGCGCATCCTGATCCTCGACGAGGCCACCAGCGCCGTCGACACCGAGACCGAACGCAAGATCCAGGAGGCGATGGACCGGCTGGCGCAGGGCCGCACGGTGTTCGCGATCGCGCACCGCCTGTCGACCCTGCGCCGGGCCTCGCGCCTGTTCGTGATCGAAGACGGGCGGCTCGCCGAGGTGGGTACGCACCTCGAGCTGATGAAGAACGAAGGCAGCACGTACCGGCGCCTCTACGAGCTGCAGCAGCAGCTGCACGACGGTTGAAAGGAATTCCCCGATGCTCGATGAAAACTCGATCCGCCCCGATCCGGCGCTCGACGCGCTCACGCCGCCGCTGGCTCCCGAGGCGCCGGCGCCCTCCACCCTCGACCTGCCGGCGCCCCCCGTCGCGCGGCTCGAGCTCGACGCTGCACTTCGGCTCTGGCTGGCTCATGGCGGCCGCCGCGTCCGCGTCAAGCCGGTGCGCTGCTTCCCCTGGTCGTCGCCCGGCGAGCTCGTGTCGCTGCGCGACGAGCGCGGCCGCGAGGAGCTGCTGGTCGAGAGCCTCGGCGAGCTCGACGCTGCGTCGGCCCGGGCGCTCGCCAGCGCGCTGCTCGACACCGGCTTCGTGCTCGAGGTCTGCCGGGTCCACTCGATCGAGGAGGACTACGAGATGCGCATCTGGCACACCGAGACGCGGCAAGGAAAGCGCACCTTCCAGACCAAGCTCGACGAGTGGCCCTGGGCCGCACCGGACGGTGGGCACCTCGTGCGCGACCTCGCCGGCGACCTGTTCCGGCTGCCGCCGCTCGACACCCTCGACGAGAAGACTCGCCGCTGGCTCTGGGCCTACGTCGGCTGACCCCGGGGTGAGCAGCAGCGGCCTGCCAGGGGCCGACACGGCGGTCGCGCGCGCCCGAGCGCCGAGCAACGGAGCGCCGAGCAACGAAGCGCCGGCTCGAAACGGCCCGAGATCTGCGGGATCGCGGGCCCTCGCTCGCGACTCGTCGAGCCCGCCTCACGCTCGCACGCTCGTGACGAGCCGAACCACGAGAAGGCGCGGCCGCGGATGGCTCTATTCTTCAGTGACTGAGCACCCGGCCGCGGCTTCTTCGTCGAAACGGATTCCACCCGCGAGCACACCGCACCGCTCGCAGCGGACTCGGCGAGGCTGCACGCATCACGTCCGAACGTCGCCCTCGAGCGCGGTGACGAGGGGCCCGGGTCGGCGTCGCATGAGGTCGTCGGTTCTTCTCGCCTCACCCCGCGCATCGAAGATCGATGCGCGCGCGCACGTGTGACCCGCGCTTGCCTCGGTTGCAGCAACGTCACGGAATGGAAGCCATCCGGCCGCAGCGCGAGTCGCCGATGCAACGCGGTCGAGATTGCCTCGCTCTCGGCTCACGTGCGAGCTCGCCATTGCCACGGAGCAACCCCTGCTTTCGATGTCCGCGCGCTGGCACTCGTCGTTGAAGCAACGATGATTGACAAGCCAGATGCAGATCGGCAGAGTCCACTTGCCCTCGCGCATGTCGCAAAAATCGCGATCGGGCATGATGACGGCGAGCCTCAGAGCAGCCGCGGCTGATGGCTTTCGGTAACGAGTGGGTGCGCGCGAATGTGGCTCGAATACATCCGCTACCGCTTCCGACTGGACAAGACGCATGACCTGCTGGAGCTGACGCAGCTCGCGGCGTTGAAGGGCCTGCGCAATTCGCCGCGCTGCCGCGGCTGGCGCGTTTTGCCTGCCGCTGACGATCCCTCGCTCCTCGTCCTCGAGATCGAGTGGGAGCCGGGCGCGGAGCTCACCCCCTTTCGGGGCAGCGAAGAGTTCGCGACGATCCATTCTGCCCTGGCCAACCAGCTTCGCTCGCTGGAAGAGGCCGACTACAGCGTCGACAATGCCCTGTTGCGGCGCCTCCTCGGCGGGCCCGAGGCTCTGTTTCGCCTGGCCGAAGACATCGTCTCGGCCGTCCTGAGAGAGCCCCTGCTGGCCTGGCGCTTTCGGTCCGATGATGGCGCGAAGCGCGGGCGGCTCGGGCTCTGGTTGCTCGAAGTCCTCGGTGGGCCCGATCTGTTCTCATCGAGCTTCCCGGCCTCGAGCAAGCACGAGGGCCCTCTCGCGAACGACCGGCTCGATCTCGAAGAGCGCGAGCGCTTGCTGGAGATTGCGCTGGAGGTCATGCCGCAGCCGCACGAGGAGCAGTACCGCTGCATCGTCGGCAACCTGCGCGCGCACCTGCCGGTGTATCCCAAGCCGCCTTCCCGGCTCAGCCCCGCCCGCTTGCTCGGTTCGGGTGGCCCAGCTCCCGACAGCGATGTCCGGCCTTCGCGACCGAGCGAGGCACCGCTGGAAGAGCTCGAGCTGACGCCCATCGCTCCGAACGGTGAGGTCGGCGAAGAAGAAGCCGGCAGGGGCGCTGGCCGCACAGACACGAGGCCGCCGAGCGACGGCGAACCCCGCTATCAAACGGGGGTGCGTGCGCGCGTCGAAGAAGACGATCCCGAGGCTCAGGCCGCTGGAGACCCGTGGCCGGGCCGTCCCCGTCCGCCGTCGCCGACCCTGCGCAGCCGCGCGTCGGGCAGGTGGCCGCGCTGGCGCATACGAGCGCGATAGGGGTCCTGGCACGACGCCAGCACGGGCGGCGCGGTATGGCGAGTCGTTTCGCCGGCCGCCGACCCCGACATAGAATCACGGGATGAGACTCCTGCTGCGCTACCTCGCCCAAGGCGCCCTGATCGCGGTGCCGATCGCGATCACGCTCTACGTCGTCGTCGCGCTCGTCACCTTCGTCGATGGCCTGCTGCACCTCGAGATTCCGGGGCTGGGCCTCGCGGTCACCCTGGTCTTGCTGGTGCTGCTGGGCTTCATCGCGTCCAGCGTCATCGGCACCCGGCTGGTCGCCTTTGCCGAGGGCTTGCTCGGCCGGCTGCCGCTGATCAAAATCCTCTACAACGCCATCAAAGACCTGGTGGGAGCGTTCGTGGGTGATCGCAAAGGTTTCGACCGCCCCGTGCTGGTGCGGCTGCCCGCTGGCCTCGCGATGTTCGGCTTCGCCACGCGCGACCCCCTGCCCTTTCCCGGGCTCGACGATCACGTGGCCGTGTATTTCCCCCAGTCGTACAACGTCGCGGGCAACGTCGTGGCCGTGCCCCGCGCCAGCATCGAGCCGCTCGACGTGAAGAGCTCGGAGTTCATGAGCTTCGTTGTATCGGGCGGGATCGCGGGCCTCTTGCCCCCGGGCGGCCGCTCGTCGCAGCCGGCGGAGCGCGCCCGCCGCGAGTGATCGGCCTTCTGCCGGCCCCGCGGCGACTTCGAGCCGCGCCGCTCGATCGCGAGGGTCCCGCGAGGCTCAGCGATTGGGCGGGCGCAGCATGTCGGCCGCGTCGTCGAGGCCGCGCGCGACCTCGGGCAAGATACCGAGGCGCACGTAGATGGGGCGCACGCTGCGGCGCAAGGCGGGCAACGCGCGCCAGAAGGCGAGGCCCCCGAGCGCGGTGAGCAGGCCGCCGCAGAAGATGGTGGTGGGAGCGCCGACGTGGTTCGCGAGCCAGCCGGCGAGCAGGCTACCGAAGGGCACCATGCCGAAGAAGGCCATGGTGTACAGGCTCATCACGCGCCCGCGCTTGTCTTCGTCGACGATCGTCTGCAAGAGCGTGTTACTCGACGCGAGCGTCACCATCATGCCGGCTCCGGTGACGAGCAGCAGAGGCAGCGCGAGCCACAGGCTGCGCGCGAGCCCGAGCAGCATCAGGCCGACGCCGAAGGCGAGCGACGTCACCACCATCACGCGGCCGAGGCCGAGCACGCTCGGGCGCGACGCGAGCCACAGCGCCCCCATCACCGCGCCCGCTCCCGCCGCCGCCATCAGGAAGCCGAGCGTGTAGGCGCCGCCGCCGAGGGTCTGCGCGGCCAGCACCGGCATCAGCATCGTGTACGGCGCCCCCGTCAGGCTGACCAGCGCCACCAGGAGCAGCAGCGCCGAGATGGGCAACGACCGTGCGGCGTAGGAAAGGCCCGCGCCCAGATCGCCGAAGACGCGCCGTGCCGACTTCACCCGCTCGCGCTTCGGCACGCGCATGGCGAGCAGCGACGCGATCACCGCCAGGTAGCTGAGCGAGTCGATCGCGAAGCAGCCCGCCTCACCGAAGGCGGCGATGAGCAGCCCGGCAAACGACGGCCCGACCAGGCGCGCCGCGTTCACCATCGAGGAGTTGAGCGCGATCGCGATCGGCAGGTCTTCGCGAGCCTCGACCAGCTCGACGATGAACGACTGGCGAGCGGGGGTGTCGAAGGCGTTGATCAGCCCCTGGAACACGGCGAGCCCGAGGATGTAGGCGACCCCTGCCTTGCCCGAGAGCGCCAGCAGCGTGAGCAGCACCGACTGCAGCATCGCCAGCACCTGCGTGACGACGAGCAGCCGGTGCCGGTCGTAGCGGTCGACCACGACGCCCCCGAGCGGAGCGAGCAGGAAGGTCGGCAGCTGGCCCGCGAACGACACCGTGCCGAGGATCAGCTCCGACCCCGTCAAGCGAAACACCCACCAGCCGAGCGCCACGCGCGTGAGCCACGTCCCGATCAGCGACACCCCTTGGCCGACGAAGAACAGCCGATAGTTGGGGTGCCGGAGCGCCCGGCGCACCCGCCCGAGATCGAGCAGCGGGCTTTTCTCGGGCATGCGCCCTCACGTAGGGGGGCGGAGCCCGATCGTCAATGAAAGTCTCCCGTCCTGGATCGCAGATTCAGGGCAAATATAAAGGCGCGGCGGCAACGCTGCCGGTGCCGGAACGCTCGCCCGGCAGCGCGCGGCCTCGAGGCATTGCCGCGCCCTCGAGAAACGGTCTACCCTCGAGAGCTCGGGTTGCCTACGGCCGGTCTTTCGGATCGGTCGTACCCGATGCATTCCCTCTACGGAGCTCACGATGAAATACCTGCACACCATGGTTCGCGTGACGAACCTCGAACAGTCCCTCGATTTCTACTGCAAGAAGCTGGGGCTCACCGAGCTGAGGCGCCACGACAACGAGGGCGGCCGCTTCACGCTGGTGTTCCTCGCGGCGCCCGGCGACACCGAGGCGCAGGTCGAGCTCACCTACAACTGGGATCCCGAGAAGTACACGGGCGGACGCAACTTCGGTCACCTCGCCTACGAGGTCGACGACATCTACGCCGCCTGCCAGAAGCTGCTGGACAACGGCGTCACCATCAACCGTCCGCCCCGCGACGGGCGCATGGCGTTCGTGCGCTCGCCCGACGAGATCAGCATCGAGCTGTTGCAGCGCGGTGACGCACTGCCGCCGAAGGAGCCGTGGACGTCGATGCAGAATACGGGCAAGTGGTAGGAGGAAGGGGCCGAGGAGCCGAGGGTCCAAGGCGCCGAGGGTTTCAGAGGTCCCTCGCCACGGGGACGCGCCGTTTCGTTGCACGGTGCAACTGGGCGGCTGAGCTTCGGTCTCGGCCCAGCCCCCTGATGTCCTCACGTCGTTGATGCCCCCCTCGGGCGCGCGGCGCGCCCGGTCCCCCCTTGCTCTCGCTCCGCTCGAGCGGGGGGACACGCCCACGTCGGGACGTCGCCGTCTCCAGGCAGGAAGCTCTGCTAACCCTTGGCTCCTTGGCCCCTCGGCCCCTTGGCCCCTTCTGACGCGAGCCACCGCGGCTTCGCAAAGTACGCCACGAGCAGATCGACAAAAGCTCTCACCGCAACCGGCACCACCTTCGCCGGCGCGTACACCGCCAGGACGCTCAGACGAACGAACGTGAAGGGCGCGAGCACTGCCGTGAGCTTCCCGCTCGCGAGCTCGGGGGCGATCATGAAGCTGGGGAGGGTGGCGATGCCCATGCCGGCGAGGGCGGCGCTGCGCAGGGCGCTGCCGCTCTGCGCCTCGAAGCGGCCACCGACCGGCACCGAGAACGACTTGCCGTCCCCCTTGAAGCGCCACTCGTCGGTGACGTCGAGCAGCGTGTAGCGCAGGCAGTCGTGGTGGATGAGCTCGGCCGGGGTCTCGGGGGTGCCCTTGCGGGCGAGGTAGGCCGGTGAGGCGACGACGACGCTGCGATCGTCGGCGAGCTTGCGCCCGACGAGGTTCGAGTCTTTGAGCTTGGCGCTGATGCGGATGGCGACGTCGACCCGCTCGGCGACGAGGTCTTCGAAGCGATCGGAGAGGCTGAGTTCGACGCGGACGTTGGGGTGCGCCTCGAGGTAACGCGCGATGGGCTCGGCGAGGTACATTTCACCGAAGGTGGTGGGCGCGTTGACGCGCAGCACGCCGCGCGGCTCGGCGGGGGTGCCGGCGGCGAGCAGGGCCGCGTCGTCAGCGGCTCGCGCCATGCGCGCCGCCTGCTCGTAGAGGGCGAGGCCGTCGGCGGTGAGCGACAGGCGGCGCGTGGTGCGCAGCAAGAGGCGCGTGCCGAGGCGCGCCTCGAGCTGGGCGATGCGGGCGCTGGCGACCGACTTGGAGAGCCCGAGCCGGGCCGCGCCCGCCGTGAACGACTTGGCCTCGACGACGCGCGCGAACACGAGCAGCGAGAGCACGTCGTCGGTCGTGGCCGGCATGTCGAGGCCCTATCGGAGTTGGCGCGCCGGGGCAAGGCCGGGGGCCTCCACGCCGGCCGCCACGGGTGAGTCAGGCGCGCTGCGCCGCGAGCGATCCCTCGGTCGTCTCGAGCCGCGCGCGGACCCAGCTGTCCACCGCATAGCGACCACCGCCCCAGATGACGAGGGGCACGCTCAGGGCCAGCGCGAGCAGATGGTACTCGTAGCCCTCACCGGCTTGGCTGCCATACCAGTTCATGAAGAAGCCGACGCTGCCGTGGCTGGTGAGCACCGCGCCGAGCATGATGGCGCTGATGCCGAAGGCGGCGACGCGAGTGCCGAGGCCGGCGATCAAAGCCAGGGCTCCGATCGACTCGCCGAGGATGATGAGCAGCGCGAGCGGCGCAGGCAGGTGCATCGTATCGGTGAAGAACTTCATGGTCCCGTCGAACCCGTAGCCGCCGAACCAGCCGAGCAGCTTCTGGGCGCCGTGCGGGAACATGACGGCGCCGAGCAAAGCGCGCTGGATGGTGAGGATCGAGTTGTGCGTGTCGGTAGCGAACAGGTTTTTCATGGTTGCGTTCTTCCTCGAGCGGTTCGCGTTCGGCGCCGCTCACGAGATACAGTCTGACGTCGCGAGGGGGTGCCTACTAGATGGGCGGACAGGCACAGACTGTTCGCGTATCCGAACAATCGGGAGCGACTCAGCCCGCGTTCGCGGCGTCGTCGGCGGCGGACCGGGCGAGGCGTGCAAACAGCACGTCTGCTCGATGGACCCGGGCGCCGCTTCCCAGGCTGGACCACTCCGGTAGGACGTCGGCGTACACCGCGGGCAGGCCTGCCGTGAGACACGGCGACGTGGGAGAGCCGGAGCCCGCCGCGGCCGCGCCGAGCGCGGTGGCGATGCGCGCGGCCGCGTCGGGCAGGAACGGCTCGAGCAGCGCTCCCGCCCAGAGCAGGCCGCGGGCGGCGTCGCCGAGGATGCGGCCAACCCGGGTGTCCAGCGCGGCGCGCTCGCCGGGGTCGCTGGTCTCCCGCGCGCGCCGGGCGAGCTTCCACGGTTCGGTCTGCGACAGCTCGAGGTTCTGGGCGCGCACGAACCCGAGCACCTCGGCGAGGGCGCTCGGGGGGTCGCAACGCTCGAGCTCGGCCCGGGTGGCGATCGCGGCTCGACGAGCCGCCTGGGCGAGCGAGCTGCCGAGCGCGCTCTCGGGCGTCGCAGCAGGGATGATCCCGCCGGTATTGCGCTCGATCAACACCAGCACCCGAGACAGCAGGTTGCCGAGCTGGTCGGCGAGCTCGTCATTGCTGGCGTGCTCGAGCGCCGCGGTCGAGAAGTCGCCGTCCCGACCGAGCGGGAAGTGTCGGATCAGGTAGTGGCGCAGGCGGTCGGCGCCATAGCGCTCGACGAGCTGGAAGGGGTCGACGCCATTGCCGAGCGACTTGCCGATCTTGCGCCCCTCGACGGTGAGGAAGCCGTGCACCACGACGTCGCTCGGAGCGCGCAGGCCCGCGCTGGCGAGGATGGCAGGCCAGTACACGCAGTGGAAGCGGGTGACGTTCTTGCCGATCACGTGGATGCGGCGCGCTCCGTTCGTCCAGTACTCGTCGAGCTCGGGCAGGCCGTTCGCGTAGCCGAGCGCGCTGATGTAGTTGGCGAGCGCGTCGAACCAGACGTAGACGATCTGGCCCGGGTCGCCGGGCACGGGGATGCCCCAGCCGCGCGCGCGGGCGGTGCTGCGCGAGACGCTGAAATCGGCGAGGCCCGCCTTCACCCAGCCGTAAGCCTCGGCGCGATACCCGTCAGGCCAGATGCAGAGCTCGCCGCTCGTCAGCAGCCGATCGACCTCGGTCTGATACCGCCCCAGCCGGAAGAAGTGGTTCTCTTCGTCGATGCGCTCGAGCGGCGCATCGTGCTCGGGGCAGCCGCCGTTGACGAGCTCGTGTGGACCATAGAACTGCTCGCATCCCACGCAATAGTTGCCGCGGTAGCTCGACGGGTAGACGTCACCCGCCGCGTCGCACGCGCGCCACAGCCGCTCGACGGCGGGGCCGTGGCGGGGGTCGAACGCGGTGCGGATGAAGTCGTCGTTCGAGAGCCCGAGCGTTCGGCACAGGTTGGCGAAGCGCTCGCCCCGCGCGCGCACGAACGGCGCCGTGGCGGCGCCCTCGCTCTCGGCGGCGCGGACGTTCTTCAAGCTGTTGTCGTCGGTGCCCGTCAGGAAGCGCACGCGGCGGCCGCGGGCGCGGTGGAAGCGGGCGAGCACGTCGGCTAGCACGAGCTCCCAGGCAAAGCCGACGTGGGGGGCACCGTTCACATAGGGGATGGAAGTGGAGATGAAGATGGATTCGGTCATGGCGATCCTCGCGCTGCAGGTGGATGGAGGTCGAGCGGGCGCCCGCCGACCCGCTCGCGTTCACGCGGGGGCGGCGCCGCTGCCGGCTCGAGCGGGAACGCCGAGCCAGGCGCTGGGACAGAGCACGCGGGCGTGAAGGTGGGGTCGCGGTCCGCTCGGGCATGACGCACGAATCCCCACCTGCGCGCGCAGGCGTGCCGACGATCGGGACGGGGTCACGTCGCGCGGCTGCGCGACGTGGAGACACGCCGATCGGCGGGGGTCGCTGGGGGACGCCGCTGCGAGGGGTGCTTCCGAGGAAGCTGTTGCATCGCTCTGGAAGACAGAGCGCGGAGGCCGGGGCGCTAGAGGACGCTCAAGCCAGGGATGGTGCCATGCAACTCGCCCAACGCAGCGGCCTGCGCATTTGCATCAGATGCATCGGACGAGGGAACACCAGAGCCACGAGCTATCAATAGCACGCGCTGGGCGGAGCGCCACGGGGATCTTCCGCGGGTCGTGCGCACGTCGCTCGGCGCCGATGTCAACGATATCGCGTTCGATGGTGCCCGCCCCCTTGGAGGCGAGCTCAGCGCCACGAAGACGAGGCCGGCAGTGAAGACGAGGCTTGGCAATCGGGACGAGCCACCGCGCGCGCCAGACGTCTCCCCCGCCGCGCGCAGGCGCGCTGCGCGCCGAGCACGGCAAGGGGGAGACCGCGCGGCCGCAGCGGCCCCGACTTCTTCATCGCGCGGGAACAGAGTCCGCGAGGACGCGCGAGAGGGGGCAACCTCTACACCCCTCACCCGCATCGCTGTTAACAGGTCACGCCGCGAAGAGAAGCTGCGCGAGCGGGCGGAGGCGTTGCCGGCGCCCGCGCCTCGCCTCGTAGGGGGACCGCGGGAAGAATACCGACTGGTTGGTCTGTACGACGGCGGCGAGGAGCAGACCCCGCGCGAGCGATCGGGCCGCGCTGATCCTTGCAAAACCGGCATCAGCTCGACCGCTCGCGCCGTCGGCGTACGGTAAACCAGGGCACAGGCGCGCCGTCGCTGACTCGCCTCGGTTCGGCTTCTGCGGGGGTGCAGCCGGCAGCGGGCTGGGGCTTGGTGGCTGGCTCGACGAGCCCGGCGACATTTGCCACGCCAATGGCGACCACACCGGGCCAGTTCACGCGCGGGTCGCGCGACGTGGACCGGCCCAACGTGGGCTCATCAGATGGCGATCATCACTCCGGGGACAGCGTCGATCGGCGCCGCCACTGCCTGGTCATCGCAGCCTGGTCATCGCAGCCTGGTCATCGCAGCCTGGTCATGCAGCGCGGTGATCTCAGCAGGCCTCTCGCAGGGGCCACACGCCGTCGTGCTGGCTCGCCTGCCTCGGGACCGACTTCCGTGCTCGCCGACCTCACTCCACTGTCTTCATTGGACTGTCTTCATTCGACCGTGGTCATTTCCACTGCGCCCGCCCCGCCGGGCTTGCGCCGTCGCTCGGGCTCGGGGGCGAGGCCGCTCGGGCGATGGCTGCTCGGGCCAATTCTGCGAGAGCCAATTCCACGCGGGTCCGGGCGCCGCGGAAGAGCGACTACTTACCAGCGGCCGCCTTCTCCTTCTTCTTCTGCTTCTTGTCCTTCACGGAGAGCTTCGGCTTGTTGCTGTTGTTCGGCTTCTCTTGACCTTTTCCCATGACGAACCTCCTGAGCTCGGGTGACGAACATAGACTAACGCGACTTCCCGCTGAAGGCCAGATGCGGCTCGCCTCGCGGCGCCCCCCTTCTCGGCGATGACGCTCAATGGCTCGCGCGCTCGCCGCCTAGACGAGGTGCTCTGCCCGCATCCACTCGAAGGTGTCCTCGACCATCTGCCGAAAGGGGACGCTGCGGTAGCCGAGCTCGCGTTCGGCCTTCGTCGAGCGCACCTCGAAGCTGGAGGCGAGCACACGCGCCATGTCGGGAGTGATCTCGGGCTCCCTGCCGGTGACACGGCTCAGCCGGTCGCGCAGCGCCGCCAGGGTCAGGAGGAGCCAGCGGGGCGCGACCCGCAGAGGCTCGCGCCCCAGTAAATCGCAGACGATCTCGAACAGCTCGCGGTAGGACGCCTGGGTGCCAGCGAGCAGGTAACGCTCGCCGATGCCCCCTTTTTCGACAGCGGCGACCACGGCACGCACGACCTCGTGCACATGGCACCAGGGGGCGGAGCCCGGAGGGGCGAAGGGCAGTCGCCCCTGTTTGACCAGCGTGAAGGTGCGCGACCAGGTGTTGGGATCGTACGGGCCGAGGATGTTTGCAGGGTTGATGAAGACCGCCCGGAGCCCGCGCTCGATGCCGCGCTGTACCTCCTGCTCCGACAGCCACTTGGTCCTGAAATAGTTCACCGTGTGCCCCGGGGCTCGGGAGGGGCTGGTCTCGTCGATGACGTCGCCGTCGGAGGGGCCCCAGGCGGCCAGGCTCGACATGTGGATGAAGCGCTGCGCTTTGCGCTCGAGGGCCGCCTCGACGACGTTGCGCGTGCCTTCGACGTTGATGCGCGTCTGCTCGTCGTCCTTGGGCCGCCAGAAGTTGACGCTGCCGGCCACGTGAAACACCGCGTCGAGCCGCTCGGGCATGGTCGCGATCAGCTGCGGGCGGTCGAGCACGTCGGCCACGACCAGGCGCGGGGAGAAGCGGCGGATCAGCTCCAGGTTGGAGCTCTGCCGATGGCACGCGACGACATCCCAGTGCTGGGCGCGCAGCTCTTGGATCAGGTTGAGCCCCACGAACCCCGTTCCCCCCGTGACGAATGCGCTCGGCATGCGCGCGACGCTCGCACACCGAGGGGCCGGGGGCTACAGGGCTCCGGGGTTCGGGCGCCTGGCCGCGCGGCGCCCAATGTAGAGGAAGTACTAGCGCTGGCTGCGGTCGCAGCGCTCCCACCCGCACGGCTCGCTCTTCGCAAAGTCGCTGAGCGCGCGGTACTTCGGGTGGGAGCGATCGACGACGCTGTCGGAGTTGGCCCACATGTCGTTGGCGTCAACCCAGCCCCAGGCGTTGATGATCGTGCCCCCCGCCTGTTTGAAAGCCCGCAGGTTCTTGAGGTAGAGGTCGCCCATGCGGCGGTCTTTCGTGGCCGCGACGAAGAGCTGCTCGACGGCCGTGTCCTTCCCGTCGTAGTTGAAGTGCGTCCCGCTCTCGTACACGTAGAGCTCGAGCCCGCGCGACTGCGCCATGCGCCCGAACACGGCGTAGAGCGCGATGGCGTCGTCGAGCGACGTCTTCAGGCCCTCCTCGGCACACCGGAGCTCGCCGCCGTGCTCGAGCTGCGCGAAGAAGCGGTCGAGCGCGTAGTCCTTGCCGCGCGCGAGCCAGGCGCGCAGGTGCTTCTCGTTCTGACGCTCCTGCAGGCAGCCGGCGAAATAGCCGGTGATGGCGACCGCGTCGGCCACATCACCGCAGGGCCCGAGCTCGGGGTGCAGGCGCTGCCACTGTGGGCAGTCGAGCATGTTGCGGGCCATGTCGGGCCAGCCCGTCTGCGGGCTCATCAGGCAGCGCACGCGCTGCTTCTCGTCGCCGAAGACCTCCTTCCAGAGCCGGCACTGGTGCTGCATGCGGCTGCCCGCATATTGCACGTAGGCCGAGCCCTCGTCGGGCCACAGCTGGCGGCCGCGTTCGTTGACGTAGTGCGCCTGCGGGAACCCCCAGTTCCAGGTCTCGTTCGAGTACTCGACGCTCGCCCGCAGGTTCGGGGCGAGGTGCTTCTCGACGTAGCCTGCGAACTGTCGCGCGTACTCGTCCTCGAACGCGGCCGGCATGTTGAAATGCGGATCGGCGCCGACCGCGTTGGCGAGCGCGACCATCATCTCGAGCGGGTAGCCCCCGACACGCACGCCACGCTCGGGGTGGCTCGGGTCGAGGAACTGGCTGCGGGCGAGCAGGCTGGGCTGATCCATGCGCGGGCGCTCTGACCAGACGCCGGCCATGACGCAGCGGCCGCCGCCGCACTGGTCGGGCTTGGCGTAGCACTCCTTGCCGTGGTCTTTGCCGCCGCTGCAGAGGCCTCGCTGGTTGCTGTCCATCCAGTCCATGAAGCGCAGCGAACCGAACGGAGCGAGGTACGCGAGCATCTCGGGGTTGAACAGCTCGCCCCGCGCGAGCGCGTCTGCCTGATCGGCGCGGTAGACGCGGATGTTGCGCACGTGGTCCCCCTTCCCCTGCGGATCGGAGCCGAGGACGCGCACGTAAACGTGGCCTTCACCGGGCCGAAACAGGATGCGACGCGCCCCGCGGTCTTCCCGGGTGACGCGGGCGTTGGCGAGCTCGACCTCGCCCGTACCCTGGTAGTCGAGCACGAACTCGCCGTCACAGCCCGACTGATGCTTGTTGGTGAGCACCACCGTTTCGACGCGGTCGTAGGCGCGGCCCGGCTGGTCGCGGTAGCGCAAGCTCTTGACCCAACCGTGCGCGTCGAGGTCGAGGTGAGCCGTCTGGTCACAGTTCGGATCGGCGTCCGAGCACGAGCCGAGCCAGACGCGGGCGTTCTTCATCAGGTCGATGAATGGCGGCATTCCCGTCCAGTCGCCGGGGTAATCGAGGTTGTAGCCGACCATCGAGCGGGCGTTCTCCGTGCCCGCCGCCCGCGTCGGCGCCGGCTGCGAAGGGGGCACGACGGGCGGGGGCGCTTCGGGCGGCGGGGGCGGAGTGGCCGGCGGTAAGGGATGAGGCCACTCGGCCTCGCGCGTGCAGGAGCCGACCCCGAGCCAGACCACGCTGGCCAGCGCCAACAGGCACGAGGAGAGCTTCAGAGCCGTCGCGGTCTGCGATTTCATGGCGAACGTTATACCTCGCCAGAGGGCGGGTGGGGCGCTAGCCCGAGTCGCCCTGGCAAGCGGCGTATCGCTTCAACCAGTAGACGAAGTTGTCATAGCCGGGGTCGTTCCCTGGATAGAACTTCTCGTGACCGCCATGGGGCACGCCGCCGCCGCCCTCGGCCAGCGGCTTGAGCAAGAGCAGGCTCTTCTCCGGTTCAGCGACGTTGATGAGGCCCGCTTCGACGACGTTGTGCATCGTCTCGAGCGACGAGTTGTCGCAGTTGCCGGTTTGCGCGATGAAGTGCAGCGCCTCGGGGGCCGACGCATTCTCGTTCGCGAAATGGCAGGGATAGCAGCGGCCCCGTGACTCGTAGACGGTGTCGCGGAACAGCTTCTCGATCGCCAGGTCGTCGCAACCCCCAATGTCGAGCGAGACGCCGGCCACGAACGGCTCCGGCACGACATCGCAGAACGGGTCGTTCTCGCGCGACGAGCAGACGACGCCGGCGCACTCGTAGCTGCCGCAGGTGGCGTTGTGCCGGATCCACTCGAGGAATCCGTCGTGCTCGGCCTGCACCACCGCGTCGTCGATCAACGGACTGAGGGGCTTGGCACGGTCGATCCAGCCGAGCACCTTGCTCGCGTCCGGCGCCGCCAGATCGACCAGCCCGAGCTCCGCGAGGCAGGCCATCGTCTCGCACGGGGTGGCGCGCACGAACAGGGACATGTCGACGCCGGAGAGGTGGCAAGCGTTGCAGCTCTTGGGGCGATCGTCAGCGAGCAGCGGCGCGATGCGTTGATCGAAGAGGGCGGTGTTGGCGTCGTCTGTGCATGCTCCGGGCACCGCGCTCTCGGATTGCCCGCAGCTGAGCCCCAGCGCTAGCCCAACGCCGAGGGCGCCCAGCAACACCCCGATGGGCAGGCGGCTTTGCCAGCGAGTTTCCACGTCGATTTCAGGCCTGAAGATGACACGGCGACTCGCGGCACCCGGCGCAGTCGGCGAGGCGCGAATCTAGCCCGAAGCTCGCACGAGTGAGAAGTCCCGTTTCGGCCTTGTCTCGGCTCGAGGCCCGAGGCTTCGTGCCCTGCCCCACCACGCCCCAAAAGGCACAGTTATATTCTGGCGCGCGGGCGCCCCAACCCGCGCGCGGCCTCGCGGTCATGGCGCCCAAACCCGCGCGCGGTCTCGCGGTCATGGCGCCCAACCCGCGCGGTCTCGAGGTCATGGCGCCCCGACCCGCGCGCGTGCTTTTTCGCTGTCGGCGCGCCCGCCCGCGCGGTTTCTCCGGCTTGGGGTGCGCCGCGCGCCCCCGACCGACAATTCGATGCTCGCGGTAACTTCGGCTGCTGCGCGGGGGCGCGACTCGCGAGAGCGTCGATCGCGCCTGCACGCGCTTCGTCGGCGCGCGCGCCCGAGCCGCACGTCGCACGGAAAGGCGAAGATCGCAGGCCGTCGCGCGGCGCTGGCGGCTGGGAAGCCTTGGACGGCTGCGGGCCGACTCTTTATGATGCGATCGTTCGAGAGAGCTCGGGAGGATTCGAACATGCCCAAACGCAAGGCGAACGGTACGACGAAGAGTGCAACGAAGAAGGTCGGCGCGAACCGCAGCCTGAAGGCTGGCGCGAGGAGTAACGGCAACGGCGCCGTGAAGAAGAAAGCCGGCAGGGCGCTGGCCGCTCGCAAGAAGAAGGCCACGCCGGTCCCACCGCAATATGGGACGGCGACCCCGCACCTCATCGTGAGCCCCTGTAGTGACGCGCTCGAGTTCTACGCCAAGGCGTTCGGTGCCAAGGTGCTCTTGACGATGCCGGGACCCGAGGGGCGCATCATGCATGCCGAGATGAAGATCGGTGACTCCATCGTGATGTGCTCGGACGAAATGGACATGCCCGGCGGCCCCACGCGCAAGACGCCGAGGAACGCGGGCGCCACCACGGGCGGCGTGATGCTCTACCTGAAAGACGTCGACACCTTCTTCGAGAAGGCGGTCGCCGCCGGCGCGACGGGCGTGATGCCTCCCACCGACCAGTTCTGGGGCGATCGCTACGGCCAGCTCGAAGACCCATTCGGGCACGTGTGGGCTGTCGCCACGCACCTGCGCGACATGACACCGAAGGAAATGCAGAAAGAGATGCAAAAGATGTTCTCGCAGCAAGGAGCGGCGCAGGCGTGATGCAGCAAGGGAGCGGCGACTGTCCGGCGAGCGATGGCCTGACGAGCGATAGACTGACGAGCAGTCGGCTGGGAACCGCGCTCGTCGCGGCGGCGCTGGCGGCGAGCGTGGTGGCCTGTGGGGGCGCGAAGGTGGCCGCCAGCGCCCCGCCGCGCGAGGGAAAGAAGCCGCCGTCGGGGCTCGACGGCTCGGCGGCAGCGGGCGGCGTGGCCTATCCGGCAGAGCCGAAGGGCGCCGCTCCGGTGCCACCACCCGCCGGGCAAGGCCTGACGGTGCCACTCCAGCGCTACATCGTCGTCGATCAGTTCGGCTATCGCCCCAGCATGACGAAGGTCGCCGTGCTGGTCGATCCGGAGCGCGGCTGGAACGCCGCTGACAGCTACGCGCCCGAGGGGAGCTTCGAGGTGCGCCGCTGGGCAGACGGCAGCGTCGCTTTCACGGCGCGTGTCACACCGTGGAATAACGGCCAGGTGGACGTCAACTCCGGCGATCGCGGCGCCTGGTTCAACTTCACCCGGCTGGTCGAGCCCGGCGTCTACTACGTGTACGATCCAAAGGGCCAGGTGCGCTCTCATCCCTTCGAGATCGCGGAGAACGTCTACGCCAAGGTGCTGAAGACCGCGCAGCGAATGTTCTACTTCAACCGCGCCAACTTCGAGAAGAAGAAGCCCTACGCCTGTCAGGGCGAGCGCTGCTGGCCTCAGCGCGTGGACTACATGGGCAGCGGGCAAGACAGGGAGGCCCGCAGCGTCGTGGATCGCAAGAACGCAAAGGCGGCGCGCGACCTGAGCGGCGGCTGGTGGGACGCCGGCGACACCAACAAGTACGTCACCTTCTCGAACGAGGCCGTGCACGCCCTGCTCACGGCCTATCAGGAGCACCCCGAGGCCTTCACCGACGACTTCGGCATCCCCGAGTCGGGCAACGGCGTGCCCGACCTGATCGACGAGGTCTTGGTGGAGCTGAACTGGCTGAAGAAGATGCAGCCCGCCGACCTGGAGGGCGGAGCGTTGCTCAAGGTCGGCAACGTGGAGCACGGCGACCCGCTGCCTGAAGAGAGCGCGTTCCCGCGCTTCTACTACCCGGCGCCGTGCTCGTCGGCGACGATCGTGCTCGCCAGCGAGCTCGCGCACGGCGCCGTGGTGCTGCGCAGCCTGCCGAGCGCTCGAGACGACGCGCACGACCTGGTCGAGCGCGCGGAGCGGGCCTGGGAGCACTACCACGGCCACCCGAAGAGCGACGCCTGCGACGACGGCACGATCAAGTCGGGCGACGCCGACAAGCCGCTCGACGAGCAGAACCAGATAGCGGTGACAGCAGCCGTCTACCTGTACGACCTGACGGCGAAGCCCAGCTATGGCGAGTACATCAACGAGCACTACACGAGCACCGAGCCGTTCAAATCGGATCAGTGGTCGGTGTATCGGCACAGCCAGGGCGACGCTCTCTTGCATTACTCACGCCTGAAGCACGCCGACGGGTCGACGGCGAACGCGATCGCCAAGCGCAAACAGTCACAGAGTGACGGCATCGACATCTATCGCTTGCGGCCCCAGTTTGACCTGTATCGCGCGTTCATGCGCCCCGGCACCTTTCACTGGGGCAGCAACATCCAGCGCGCCAGCGTGGGCAACACCAACTTCGACCTGGTGGCATACAAGCTGGCCAAGACGCCTGACGACGTGCAGAGCTTCGTCGATCGGGCCGCCGGCATGCTGCACTCGTTTCACGGCGTGAACCCGATGCAGCTCGTGTATCTGACAAACATGTACGCCGTCGGAGGCGACGCCTGCGCCGACGAGGCGTACCACCACTGGTTCCGCGACAAGCACCCCAAGTGGGACAACGCCCGAAGCTCCGAGCTCGGGCCAGCACCCGGCTATGTGACGGGAGGGCCGAACAAGCAGTTCTGCCAGGGCCAGCCCGAGCAGTACGCCTGCACGCGCTCGCCGGTGCGCGATCAGCCGCCGGCCAAGGCGTACGTGGACGTGAACACCAGCGACGACGAGAAGGACCCGTACGCCAAGTCGTGGGAGCTGACGGAGCCCAGCATCCACAACCAGGCGACGTATGTCCGGCTGCTGTCCAAGTTCGTGAACTAGCAGGAAATCATTCGGAATGGCCGAGCCGGCCGGGCCGGCGCCGGCATCTCTCGCTTGACTGAACAGGCATTCAGATAATAGTGCGCAAATGCTGCGCCGGCTGCCACTTCAAAACCCGATCAACGTGTGGGACCGGGCTCACGTCGAATACGAGCCCGGTGAAGCGCCGGAGGTGGGCCTCGAGATCTACGAGGACAATACCAAGGCCATCCTGTCGACGAACGACAGCCCCGACATCAACTTCACCTACAGCGTGAACCCCTACCGAGGCTGCGCGCACGGTTGTTCGTATTGCTATGCGCGCCCTTCGCACGAATATCTGGGCTTCGGCAGCGGCACGGATTTCGAGCGGCGGCTGGTGATCAAGCCGCGGGCGGGCGAGCTGTTGCGCGAGGCGTTCGACAAGCCGAGCTGGAAGGGCGACCTGCTCGTGTTCAGCGGCATCACCGATTGCTACCAGCCGATCGAGGCCCGCTACGAGCTCACGCGCCGCTGCCTCGAGGTGTGCCGCGACTACCAGAACCCCGTGCACATCATCACCAAGAGCACGCTGGTCGAGCGCGATATCGACGTGCTGACAGAGCTGCACGCGCGCGCATCCGCCACCGTGTCCGTCTCGGTCACCTTCTGGGATGCGGAGGTGGCGCGGGTGATCGAGCCCTACGTGCCGGCGCCGCGGCGCCGCATCGAGACGATCCGGCGGCTCAGCGCCGCGGGGTTGCCGGTCGTGGTGCACGTGGCGCCCGTCATCGTGGGGCTCTCCGACAAGGACATGCTGCCCATCCTGCAGGCGGCGCGCGAAGCGGGCGCGATATCGGCCATGATGATGCCGGTGCGCTTGCCAGGCAGCGTGGCCGAGGTGTTCGAGAGCCGGCTGCGCGAGGCCCTGCCGCTGCGCGCCGAGCGCGTGCTGTCGCACATCCGGGAGATGCGCGGCGGGCGCCTGAACGATTCACGCTTTGGCTCGCGGCAGCAAGGCGAGGGCCAGTACGTGAACGCCATCCATCAGACCTTCGAGGCGGCGTGCCGGCGGCTCGGTTACGTCGACCTGCCCGAGCCGCGCCCCGGCACCTTTCAGCGCCCGCTCGCGTCGCGCAAAGGCCAGCTCGGCCTGTTCGACTGACGTTCCGTCATCGCTTTTCGCTCGTCGCGTGTGGCCCGCGCGTGTGCGGGGGCATGCGTTTTGCACGCTGATTCATGCCCCCCTCGTGCGTTCGGCGCGATGCCGACGTCGCCCAGCGGCGGAGAAAGGCCTCCCTTCCTTGCGTCTACGAATCCGAAGAACTCCTCCGACCTCTCGCTGGCTCATCCCGGCCAGCCTCGGCATGTTCGCGGCGAGCTCGCTCGGCTGCTGGAACGACGACGAACCCTTTCGGTTCCGGGGCGAGCGACCGCGCGCCGACGTCAACGTCGTCTACGACGAGAGCGTGGACTTCTCGCAGTATCGGACGTTCGCGTTTCGCGCCGAGACAGAGGAAGGCGAGCCGCCAGCCGCTCGCGATCCCGCCCTGCGCCGTGACCTCGACCTCGTGAATGAGCGGGCCGCCGCCGAGCTCGGCAGACTCGGTCTGATCGAGGTGTCAGCCGATGAGGCAGACTTGCTCGCGTTCAGCCGTGGCCGGACCAGCACGACCACGAGCGTCGACTGGAACTGCGTGGGCGGGCTCTGGGGCGGCAGCTGGTACTGGGGGGGCTACTACTACGACCCGTGCGCCTGGCTCGAGGCGGACTATGTCGAGCGTGACCGCACGACGCTGGCGGTGGGGTTTGTTCGATCCTCGGCGGAACGACGTGACCTTCGCGGGCTTCGCGCGCGGCATCGGCGGCGATGGCGCGCGGGGGTCGCGCGAGCGGGCGATCGCGCGCGCCGTCTCGCGCATCTTCGACCACTATCCGGCTCGCCCGGCTCCCAGCGACGACATCGACGCGGGCCCGCTCGATGCGGGTCCGCCCGACGCGGGCGCCCTTCCCTCCGCTGACGGCGCGGCAGACGCCGGCCCAGCCGGCGACGCGGGGGCGCGCGACGCGGGAACGGGCGACGCGGGCCCGCTCCCCTGAATGCGCAGCGTCGTCACTCGCGAGTCACTGCCCCCAGAGCCAGCGCAGCGAGTCGGGCAGGATCGCTCCTCCGTGCTCGCCGTCGTGGCCGCCTTCGCCGCCCACGAAGCGATGGTCGTACTTTCGGAACTCGAAGGCGCTCTTCATCTGCAGGTTGCCGAGCCACCAGTTACCAAACTGCGTGTCGAGGTCGTTCGTGCCGCTTTGAAGGAAAACCTTGATGTCGCGCTTGGCCCATTGCCGGATGTAGAAGGGATAGTTGTGGCCGCCGCGGATGTCCGTGAAGCTGCCGACGTGGCTCATCACCTTGTGAAAACAGTCGGGTCGCTGCCACGCGACCGTGAACGCGCAGATGCCGCCCGACGACAAGCCGGCGATCGCGCGCTTCTTCGGATCGGGTGAGACGCGGTGGGTCTTCCCGAGCTCGGGGATCATCTCCTCGATGATGAAGCGCGAGTACTTCTCGGTGAGCGAGTCGTACTCGTAGCTGCGGTTGTCGCTCTGGAAGGGCGTGTCCGGCTGCGACTTGCCGGAGTGGCCCGGGTTGATGAACAGGCCCAGCGTCACCGGCATCTGCCTCTGATGGATCAGGTTGTCGAACACGACGGGCGCGCGAAACGGGCCGTCTTCGTCGACGTAGAGGTGTCCATCCTGGAACACCATTAACGCAGCGGGCTGTTCCGGGGTGTACTGTGACGGCACGTACAACCAGTAGTCGCGTGCCGTTCCAGTGAAAATTTGGCTCTGAAACTGGTGCCGAGAGATCTCGCCGCGCGGCACGTCAGCGTGTCTCTCGGAATCCCTCGAGTATGTGTATTTCATTCAGTGAACCGCCATTGTCGAAACCAGACTGAAAACCTGCTGCACGCGACAGCGCTCAGAGAGCGGGTCGGCAATGCCGAACCTCCGCCGCGTGCTGACGTCATACCGTGCCGGGGACCAGCGCCACATGCTGCCAATTTGCCCCGAAGCTGGAGTTTGTGTTGGGGTGGGCTGTCGCGGATATGCACAGTGGGAGCGCATGGCCATTGCAGATGGCGTTGGAAGGTTTCGTGAGGTCGTCGGATTCGAGGTCGTCAAACCGCTCGAGAACGCCCCGAGAACACCTCGGGACAGCTCGGGAACACCTCGGAACGACACCTCGCACGGGGTTGACGCGCGGCGTGGCAGCCTCGGCACTGCGCGACGCGAGCAGCGGGTCTAGTGACGGGTGTAGTGACGGGTCTAGTGAAGAGGTAAAGCAGCAAGAAACAGCGGAAAAATGGGTCTCTGAAGGGCATGCATCTGGGAGATCACACCCGGCCTTTTGTCTTGACCGGCCCCGGCGCGCGCGTCTTACTGTGCCACTGTTGAGGATGTCCTGACCGATGGGTCGTGTCTGGACCTCGAGGAAAGATGGGTCGCTTGCCGTGAACGGACCTCGGTCATCGCCGCGTTCTGCAATGCCGTGGATGTCTCCCACGCGGTGGGTGTCGGCAATACAGCAGCTCTCCACCTCGACGCCGCGCTACCAGCCGCGAACCGGCGCGATGATGACGCAGCGCTTGCGGCTCGTGCGCCCCGTCAATGATGGCCGTGGTGAAAACCTCTGGCTCGCCGATCACCTCGCGCTCGCCAGCCGGGTGGAGGTGACGTTCGCCGAGGCGAACGCGAGCGACGCCGCGACCGCGCGCGACGAGCTGATGGCTCGTGCGCGAGCGTTTCACGATCGAGGCGAAGCGGCAGCGCGCATCAACGATCCGCACGTGGTTCGGCTCCTCGAGCAGGGCGACGTGAACGGCGTGCCGTTCGTGGTGACGAAGCTGCTCGAGGGCAAGAGCCTGCGCCGCCGTCTGATGCTCGGCCCGGCGTCGCTGTCGGAGGTGCAGCAGGTGGTGCGCATCGTGACCAGCGTGCTCGGCAAGGCTCACTCGCTCGGAATCGCGCACGGCCACCTGCGCCCCGACTGCCTGTTCTCGACCGAGCAGCTTTCCGCTGAACAACGCAGCGAGGCGTTCATCGAGATCGCCGGTTTCGGTGGCGTCGAGGCGACCTCTCCCGCGAATCCTTACGCCAGCCCCGAGCAGTTGCTGCACGGCACCGCCAACGACGTGCGCTCCGATCTGTGGGCGCTCGCCGTCACCGCGTACGAGCTCCTGACGACGACGCTGCCGTTCGAAGCCGCGACGCCCGCAGGGGTCACGGTCGCCATCTGCAATGCAGAGTTCGCGAAGCCGAGCCTCTACCGTGCCGACCTTCCGCCCGGCATCGACGGCTGGTTTGAAGCCGCGCTCGCGAAAGATCCGACGCGCCGATTTCGCGACGCCGCGGAGCTCGCCAACGCATTCGAGCAGGCGCTCAGTGTCCCGGAGCACGGGCTCAGTGTCCCGGAGCACGGGCTCGATGTCCCGGAGCACGGGCTCGGTGTCCCGGAGCACGGGCTCGGTGTCCCGGCGGAGCCCAGCATCCCGCCCCCACTGCCGGAAGACTCGCTGGCGCCCGACGACGAGGACGACGACGACGACGAGAAGACCGTCAAGTGGGACATGCCGGAAGACGCGCGGGCGATCGCTCGGAGTTCGTCCCTGCCCCGAGGTTCGATCCCCCCAGGCTCTTTATCGGGAAGCTCTGTTTCGGGAGGCTCTGTTTCGAACAGCCTCATTCCCAGCAGCCCCTTCTCTGGCGGCTCTATCGCCGGCAGCCCACGTCTCTCGAGCGGCCCCTCTGCGCCGTCGCGCCCGGCGCCAAACCTCGCGATGGTCTCGAAGCCGGGCTCGGTCTCCGCGCCGCCGCGGCCCCTCTCGAGCCCTCCGCTCTCGAGGCCCCCGCTGGCCCCCACGTTGCCGCCCGCGCTCGAGCCGGGCGTGTACCTCGAATCACCCTACATCGCCTCGGTGATGTCGGCGCTGGCAGTGTCCAGCGCTCCTGCCGCGGCCGAAGGCGCGCCAGTGCCCGTGCGGCAGCGGCTGTTCGGCTTCGATGGGCCGCTCTTCACCCCCGACAAGACCTGGCTGGCAGCGCTGGCCTTCGCGGCCGGCGTCGCAGTGACCTGGTTCGCCTACGAGCCAGAGCCCGAGGGTGAGCCGGTGGCGAGCGCGACTCGAGATGGGGAGCTGCGCACGCTCAGCGTCGACGATCTCCCCCGCGTCGAAGGCGATGACAGCGAGAACCTGCGCATCATCCAGACGAGCCAGCTGCCTCGTGCCAGCGACGACATCGAGGTCGCGGTGCCCACGCGGTCGCCAGTCGCCAGCGAACGGCGGCAGGCCCCGGCCGCGGCGCCGGCGCAGCGCGTGCAGGCGCTCGCCCCGGCGGCGCCGAAGGCCACGGCCGTCGCAGCGCCCGCGCGCACGACCAAGTCTGCAGACGCCGCGAGCAACTGCAACCCGCCCTACTACTTCGACGACGCGGGGATCCGCCGCTTGAAGCCGGAGTGCTTGAACGGCACGGGCGTGATCCAGGGGCCCTATGGCGCGGTGATGACCACCAACGTGTCCGCCAAGTCGACCCCCGCCGGCAAGAGCGCTAACGAGAAGCAGGCGCGGGCGGGCGCCGGCTGCACGCCCCCCTACTACTTCGACGGCAAGATCCGGCGCTTGAAGCTCGAGTGCCTGTGAGTTCGAGGCCGTCGCCGACAGGCGGCGCTCGCGATTGCGGCCTCAGCGCAGCACGTGGCGGCCGGCGAGGCTGCGCGCCTGAAGCCTGCCGCCCGCACCACGCGCGCGGAGCAGAGTTTGCCCAGCTCCCGGCAGCGTGATGAAGTTGTCGTCGAGCTCGAGGTCGTCACCCCAGACGAACAGATCGACCACGGGGCGATCGGTCTCGACCAGCACGCCGTCGGCGTGACGTGAAAGGCGGAGCTGGGGCGCGGCGAGCCGAGCCTCCTTGGGCTCGCTGAGCAGGCGAAACGTGTGGGCGCCGAGGAAGGTGGCCGAGAGCAGGGTCTCGCTGGGGGAGAACGGCGCGAGCTCCGCCTCGAGGCTGACAGCGCGCTCGCCCGGACGGAGCTCGACATGGCGAGCCCAGCGCTGGAGCAGCGCACCGTCTGAGAGGCGGCGGGCCTCGAGCACGGCCTCGCCGCGCACGGGAACGTGGGCGTTGTCGAGCATGGTCCAGAGCTTGGCCGTGCCGGCCCCCACCTCCCACTCGAGGCTGTGGTGCGCCGGCGCGTAAAGTCGACGCAGCTCGAACGCGGCGGCCTTGTACACTCCGTCGGAGTCGAGCACGGCCCAGCTCTGCACGGGCCAGCAGTCGTTCAGCTGCCAGATGAGCGCGCCACGGCAGCCCGCCGAGCGCCGGAAATGTTCGATGCCGAAGCGCAAGGCGTCGCGCTGGTTGAGCTGCGAGAAGTACGCGAACTCCTCGAGGTCGCGCGCCGCCGGATAGTGCATCTCGACGTAACCGACGTAGGTGTCGTAGCCCTTCGCCGTCTTGTCGTGCCAGCGCGCGATCGCATCACGCTTGTCGCGGCGCGACCACTCTACGTCGCCGGGAAAGATCTTCTCCCAGACCGAGCGGCTCGGCGCGCTGGCAAAGCCGAACTCGGAGGCGAAGCGACCCGTCGAGTCCTTGTAGAACTTCCAGTCGCCGCGGCCGTGCCACACGTCCCAGTAGTGCTGGTCGCCGATGTTGCCGTCGTTGGCGCTCTCGCCGCCGATCGGCGACGAGGCGATGTATTGCCGGCTCGGGTCGAGCGCGGCGACGAGCTCGGGCAGCGTGCCGTCGTACAGGCGCTCGCCGTAGTAGCGCGTCGGCTGCGGGCGCGGGCGCTCCCACTTGCACAGCCACATCGTGAGGTTTTCGTTGTTGCCGCACCAGAGCGCGAGGCTCGCGCGGTTGCGCAGGCGCTCGATGTTGGCCGTGGCCTCGGCGCGCAACACCGCTCGCTCGGGCTCGTCGTCGGGGACGTAGCTGCACGCGAACGGGAAATCTTGCCAGACGAGCAGGCCGAGTTCGTCGCACACGTCGTAGAACTCGTCGCTCTCGTACAGGCCACCGCCCCACACGCGCAACATGTTCATGTTCATGTCGAGGGCGCGCCGCGCCTGCGCCTCGATGCGGGCTCGGTCGACCACGCTCGGGAAGGAGTGATCGGGTATCCAGTTGGCGCCGACGGCCCACAGCCGCACGCCGTTCACTTCGAACTCGAACGACTCGCCCTGCGCGTCTCTCTCTCGCAGCAAGCGCAGGCGGCGCAGCCCTATCTTCTGCGCGCGGGTGTCGAGCGCGCGCGCCTCCAGCTCTTCGCGACGAGCGACCCCCGAGGGCACGAGAAAGCTCTTCACGCGATACAGCCGCTGCGCGCCGAGCCCCGCCGGCCACCACAGTTCGGGGCGCTCGACCTGCACGGTCGCCCCGTCGCGCACTGGCGCAGCGACGCCGTCGACGAGGTGCAGCACCTCGCCTTCCCCCTCGAAGCGGCTCTGGAACGAGAGCTCGACCCGACCGCCATCGAGATGCCGCTGCGCGACGTGCACGTCGAGAATGCGCGCCGAATACTCGAGCAGCGCCACGCCACGCCAGATGCCCGCCGACACCAGGCGCGGGCCCCAATCCCAGGCGAACATGTACTGGGCCTTGCGCAGGAAGGCGCGCTCGTCGAAGCGCACCACGTCACTCGGCAGCCCTTCCTTCGCCAGGTAGCGCGCGCGCCGTTCGCGGCCGACGCGCGGCGCGGAGTCGAACTCGACGCGCAGCTGGTTGTCGCCAGCGACGAGGTCGGCGCTGACGTCGACCTCGAGCGGCAGGAACATGTTGTCGTGCGCGGCGACCTGCTTGCCGTTCAGGAACACGCGACAGACGGTGTCGAGCCCCTCGAAGCGGAGCACGCGGCGCGGGCGCTGGGCGTCGGGCGTGAACGAGAAGGTGCGCCGGAAGAGCCACGCCGCCTCGTCGACCCACTGGCAGCCGAGCTCGGCGCGCGCACCGAACGGGTCAGCGATGACGCCGTGGCGGACGAGATCGAGGTGCACGTGCCCGGGCACCTGGGCAGGCAGCCACTCGGTGTGGCAATAGCCGAGCTTGGTCGGCTCGCCTCGAGCATCGAGCCACGCCTCCGCTGCAAACTCCCAGCCGCTGTTCAGCCCGCTCGCGCGGATCGCATTCGCTGTCGTCACGCGCGCGACGCTAGTGCAATGCCAACCGCCTTGCGATGGCAAATCGCGAGCGAGGTGAGCTGGCGAGGAGCGTGCTCGAGGCTGCTGAGATCTGTCGCTTTCGCTCGCTCGATGTTCGCGTGCGCCGATCCGAGCAGCGTCGGATCGCCGATGACTCGGGATCGCCCAATCGCCATGCCGAGCCTCGGGCAGCTTCAGCCGCTCGCGGAGCGACCCCGAGGTGCCCGAATTGCGCACGACAGCAGAGCGCACGTTGCGCTACGCTGCGACAATTGCATGAACCGCATGACCCCCGCCGCACCCTGTGAGCGGTCGCCCAGCGGCTTCGCGCTGGGTTGCTTCATTTTCATGCTGGCCTTCGCCATGCCCGGCTGCGCGGGCTCGCCCAGCACGCTCGAGCTCGGCGCCGCCGGCGCTGCCCGCGAGTTCGCCAACGCCGCTCTGCTGCGCGACGTCGTCGGCGTGCGCGATACGGGCGACGGCGCGCGCGCGGCCCGAGGCTCCGAGCACGCGTTCGTGGTCGGCGTCACGCCCGACGAGCTGATCGCGGCGCGGCTCGATCGTCCGGCGAAAGACGCGCGCATCTGGCGCTCGAGGGTGACGGGCGCCTCGCGGCCGGCGCTGGCGCCCGGCCTGATCGTGGTGGGCTCGGGGCGCGAGCTGCTCGGCCTGTCTCCCGCCGACGGACAGCGCGCGTGGGCGCTGCCCGCCCGCGATCGCGTGTTGCTGGCTGCAACGGCAGATCGCGATCAGCTCGCGCTCTTGCTCCTCGATCGGCGCGGGCTGAGCTCGCTCGTCGTCTACGATCGCGCCGCGAAGGGCGCGCCGCGCGAGCGCGTGCGCGTGACCGCGAACGGAGCGCTCGGCACCCCGGCGCTGCTCGGCGGCACGCTGCTCGTGCCGTGGGGCGCGGGCTACCTGTCAGCGGTAGACGCCCGCTCGCAGAGCGAGCTCGGGCGCGTGCGCCTCGGCAACGAGCTCCTGCACGCGCTGTGGTGGGGCCCTGCGCTGTTCTTCGGAGGTCCGCCCTGGGTCGAGCTCACGGGCGGCGGTGCGCCCCCCTACGAGCTGCCACGTCGGCCGCTGCCGGGCGCCGGAGGGGCCGCGCTCGGCCCGCTGGGGCCCGCGGCGACGGAGCCCGCGAGCGGGGCCGCCATCGAGGCCGACGTCACCCGCCTCTACGTGCGACCCACCCGCGCGGGCAGCGCGGACGCGAGCGACCGCTACGTGGCGACCTACGGTCGCATCGCCTTCGGCCTCGAGCGCGAGCGCGGCGCCCTCGAGTGGGTGGTGGCTCTGCCGGGGCGCGCGCTCGCGGCGGTGGCGATCGGCGATGACGTCATCGTGTGCGATGACTCGGGCGGCGTGCGCGCGCTGTCGAGCACGACCGGCCGCATCCAGCGCCTCTGGCAGCTCGAGCGCCAGCGCCGGGTCACGCTGGGCGAGCCGACGCTGTCGGCGTGCGCGCTCGCGCCGGGCAGCGTTCTGGGCTCCGGAGCCGGCGCGGACACGCCCGCGCCCGAGCCGCTGCTCGAGCAGCTCGCCAAGGTGCTGGCGCTCTCCGATCCCGGGCTGAGCGACGCCCAACGCTTCCTGTCGCGCGAGCTCGCCGCGCGCCCCGAGCCAGACGCCACGCGGGTGCTCATCGATCTGGTGCAACGCCACAGCCTCGACCGGGTGCTCCAGTCCGAAGCAGAAGACCTGCTGGCCACGCGGCGCAACGGCGAGGAACACATGCTGGCCGCGCTGTCCGAGGGCGGAGCTCGAGGTGAGCAGGCGCTGCCCGCCATCGCACCTCTCGGCGAAGCGCTGGCGGCGCTCGGCGACGTGCGCGCGGCTCCGCTGCTCGCGCGGCAGCTGAACCGTCCGGCGCACACCGCGAGCGCGATCGCCCGGGCGGCCGCGGCGCTCGAGCAGCTGGCGTCCGAGGCCGAATATGGCGAGCTCAGCGTGTTTTTCTCGCTGCACCGCACGAACGCCGACAGCCCCGAGGGGGTGGCCGCCGTCGTCTCCGTCGGCCGCACGCTGCTGCGTGTCGGTGGCCACCAGGCACGCACGCTCATCCAGTTCGCGACACGCGATCCTCTGACCATTCCCGAGATCAAGCAGCAGCTGGAGCAGGCGCTCGGCGTGAGCTCACCGCCCCCTTCCACGACGCCCGACGACCGATCGCTCCGTCGCGACATGGCAGGTTGAAACACCGCCGCGAGGGGTGGGCGCGCCACGATGAGGGTGCACCCCGCGCTTTGAACGACACGCGACGAGCGACGACGAGACGAGCAAGTGACACGGCCACGAGCAAATGACAGAGCGACGCCGAGGATGCCGGGCCACTAGGCCGACCTGGCCAACTAGCCCTCCCCGCCTGGGGAGGATAGAGTTATGTTCGGCCGGCGTATTGCCAACCCGACCGCCCAGATCGCGCGGCAGCACGACGCGTTAGGGACCATGAACGACTCACTCGCATCGGCGGCGTTGTACTTCAGCCTGGTGGCCTACTCGACGGCCGCGACGCTCTTTTTCGTCGAGCTGGCGCGGCGCGAATTCACGCCCGAGGGCAACCGCTATGCAGCGATGGTGCTCGCCTTCGGCGCGGTGATGCACGCGCTCCAGATCGGGATCACGAGCTTCGTCACCGACACTTGCCCCGTCGAGTCGCTGCCGTTTGCGCTGAGCTTGAGCGCGCTCGTCACCGCCACCTGTTACATCGTGATCCGCCGCCGCTGGCGCGTCGATGCGATGGGTGTCGCGGTGGTGCCCATCGTGCTGGCGTTCCTGGTGGGCTCACAGTTCGTGGGCGCTGGGCCTGATGCGCTCGGCTTGCCGCGCGGCTTGCTCGCCGTGCACATCGCCTCGAACCTGCTCGGCCTCGGCCTGTTCTTGCTCGCCGGCGCGGCCGGGGCTTTCTACATCTTCCAGGAGCGCAGGCTCAAAGCCAAGCGCATGCCGGGGCGCTTGCCTCCGCTCGATGCGCTCGACAAGGTCGAGCACCGGCTGCTGCTCGCCGGCTTCCCCCTGCAGACGCTGGGCGCCATCAGCGGCGCCGCGTTCCTGACCGACCTGCAGATGACGCAGGCTCAGCTGTTGCAGGTGATCTTGGCCTATGGCACGTGGGCACTCGTCGCCAGCGTCTTGCTCGTGCGGGCGATCCTCGGTTGGCATGGCCGACGCACGGCCTATGGCACCGTGGCCGGCGCGGCGTGTGTGGTGTTGGTGCTGTTCCTTTACATCGTGCGCGGCACCGGAGCCTGAGATTCGATGTTTGTAGTCGTTGGCCTTTCCCATCACACGGCGCCTATCGAGGTGCGCGAGCAGATGGCGCTCGAGCGCGAGCAGATCCAAGAGCTGCTCGCGCAGCTGGTCAGTCGACCCGAGATCGCAGAGGCCTTCGTGCTTTCGACCTGCAACCGCGTCGAGATCAAGGTCTGCGCCGCGCCCGACGTCGACCTGAAAGAGGTCGATCGCGCCGTGCGCGCGCTGCTCGCGGTGCACGCCGGTCATCTCACCCCGCACCTCTACACGCATTTCGGCCCCGACGCGCTCGAGCACCTGTTTCGCGTCGCCTCGTCGCTCGACTCGCTGGTGGTGGGCGAGCCGCAGATCCTCGGGCAGCTGAAGCAGGCCATCGATCTGGCGCAGGAGGTCGGCACGGTCGGCCCCGGGCTGCGGCGCGCGACGACACACGCCATCCGCGCCGCCAAGCGCGTGCGGACGGAGACGGCGCTCGGCGTCGGGCAGGTGTCGGTACCGAGCGTGGCGGTGGACCTGACCCGCCGCATTTTCGGTGACCTGCGCGGTCGCAAGGCGGCCCTGCTCGGCCTGGGCGAGATGGGACAGCTGGTCGCCAAGCAACTCGGCGGCGAGGGCGCGTCGCTGGTGGCGCTCGGCCGCAGCCTGGAGCGCGTCGCCCCCATCGCCGAGGCGCTCGGCGCCAAGCCGCGCACGCTCGACCAGCTGGAGTCGACGCTGGTCGAGGTCGACGTGCTGGTGGCGATGACGAGCTCGCAGACCGTGGTGGTCGACCGCGACATGGTCTCGCGGCTGCGCAAGCTGCGGAAAGGGCGCCCGCTCTTCTTCGTCGACCTGTCGGTGCCGCGCAACATCGATCCGCGCGTCAACGAGCTGGAAGACACCTTCCTCTACAACGTCGACGACCTGTCCGAGATCGTCAACGAGACGAAATCGAATCGCAAGGGCGAGGCCGAGCGCGCCGAGCAGATCGTCCAGGAAGAGGCGCGCAACTACCAGCGTGCGGCCTCGGCCCAGCAAGCCACGCCGACGGTGGTGGCCCTGCGGCGGCGTATCGGCGCCGTGCTGAAGGCCGAGCACGAGAAGAGCCAGCGCGGGAAGTTGCGCGACCTCACCAAGGAGCAGCACGAGGCGATCGATCGCATGCACGACGCGGCGATCAACAAGATGCTCCACGGCCTGACGACTCGCCTGCGCGAAGCGGCCTCCAACCCCGACGAGGCGCTGGCGCTCGAGTCGATGGTGGGCGCCTTGACGGAATTGTTCGAGCTGGATAGCGACGAGCTGATGATGACCAACGGAGAAAATGTGGCGGCGCGCGCCGAGAAAACGCCGCGCCGGCAGGAACGTTCGACCCCCCCTCTCGACGAACGTCCGCGCGAGAGCACGCTCGGGGATTCGAGATGAGCGCACGACGCAAGGTCACGGTCGCCACGCGCAAGAGCGCGCTGGCGCTGGCGCAGTCGCGTGCCTGGATGGCGGCGCTGCGCGAGCAGGCGCAGGTCGACACCGAGGAGCTGCTCATCACCACCACGGGCGACAAGATCCAGGATCGCCCGCTCAACGAGGTGGGCGGCAAGGGTCTGTTCCTCAAGGAGATCGAGGAGGCGCTCCTGGCGGGGCAGGCCGATCTCGCGATCCACTCTCTCAAGGACATGCCCGCGCAGCTCGCGAACGGGCTCATCATCGGCTGCGTACCGAAGCGCGAAGATCCGCGTGACGCGATCAAGACGCGCAGCGGCTGCTTCTTCCGCGATCTGCCGAAGGGCGCGAAGGTAGGTACGTCATCCCTGCGGCGCACCGTCCAGCTGCGAGCGGTACGCCCCGATCTCGAGTATGTGCCGCTGCGCGGAAACATCGACACACGCCTGAAGCGTTGCGAAGAGGGCGTGATCGACGCCGTCGTGCTGGCCTACGCGGGGCTTCGACGCATCGGCCGAGGCGATGAGATCACGGAGCTCCTGTCGCCCGACGTGTGCCTTCCGGCCGTTGGTCAGGGTGCGCTCGGAATCGAGATCCGCGCCGAGGACGAGGGCATTTTGAGCCTCGTGGCCGAGCTCGAGGACATGGAGACCGCGATCGCGACCGCGAGTGAACGCGGCGTGCTCGGCGCCGTCGACGGCAGCTGCCAAGTGCCCGTTGCGGCCCACGCGGAGCACATCGGAGATGAACTCTGGCTGAGGGCGCTCCTCGCGGAACCCGACGGTAGCAATCTGCGGCGCGAAGAGCTGCGTTGCCCATGGCCGGAGACACTGCAGCGCGCTCAGGAAGCCGGCGCCGCGGTGGGTCGAGCGCTGCGCGACAAGCGTTGACGCGACAGGACGTCGAGTCGTGCAACGTGCGCCGCAAAAACAGACGCACGACACTCACGTGAACGAGGGTGCGGTCTATTTACTGCCGTACACCCTGCGCGATAGGCTAACTCGCGAGTAAAGGTGGCATTTGGCCACTCCCGGCGCCGAAGGTAGCACCAGCGACTACAGCGTTTAGATAAGGCACTTTCGGTCGTAATTTAGAATTCTCGGGCCCCGCCAACCCGCATCGTTCGATTCGACGCTCGGTGTCGCAATGTTAGGCTGGCGCCCCGCACGCACGCAGAGGAGCTCATGCAAGACTTGAAGAAGGACACCACCAAAGAGGCCCCCCGCTCCTCCCAGCTCAGCAAAGGGCGGGAACGCTTCCTCGCGCATGTGATCGATCACGGTTTCGAGGTGGGGCGTCGCACTCCCGAGGATTTCGTGAGGCACTTCCCTCCGACCTTGATCATGGAGGGTCTGAAGGACAACGCGAAGCTGCGCGCGGACATCCTGGTGCAGGCCACCGGGGTCAAAGAGAAGGTCGCGATCAAGAAGTCGTGGGAGTCGTGCGCCGATGACTTGCAGATCGCTCTCGACGAAAACGAGACGAACGCCTCGGCCGTGATGAAGATCTTCCAGCTCGACGATCGCGTGCGTTACCTCGATCACAAGGCGCTCTGGGCCTACGTGACAGAGGGCGAGTTCTGGAAGATCTCGCCGAGCCGCCAGAAAGAGTACGCGGCGGCCAAGAGCCACATGGCGTTCATGCTGGGGCGAGCGCTCGAAGACAAGCTGGTGAGCCACCAGGACATCGTCGAGGGGATCACGGTGGAAGAGCTGGCCTCACGCCTGCCGAAGAGCGAGCTCGGCAAGATCATCAAGGGCGCGCTCGAGTGTGGCAAGCGCAACGCTCCCTTCACGGAGACGGACCTGCTCGGCTCCATGCCGCCCGACGTGCTCGTGAACTACATGCCCCTGTTCCAGGTGTGGGACGCGATCATCGATCCGAAGATCGCGATCGAGCACGGCTACACGAACAAGAAGAAGGGCGACAAGATCGACAAGCCCGAGCCCGGGTCTGATTTCGGCACGATGCCACCGGGCCCGGCGACGCCGAGCAGTCCGCTGGCCTCAGCGTCGCCCTCGGTGCTCGACGAGCCGCCGGTCACCGCGAGCGAGGATGACCTGAACGCCTTCCTGCCGCCCACATCACGCGGCTCGCTCGACGAGAAGGGCCTCCTGGGAAAAGACGATAAGGACGGCAAGGCCAAGAGCCGTCCGAAGACCCCGCCCCCGCCCCTGCCCTCCGCTGCTGCAGCTGGCAAGCCGGTGGAGGATCCCTCCACCTGGTCGCAAGAGTTTGACGAGGACACCGAGTTCGTCGACGCGGCAGACCTGCTCGACGAAGAGCCGACGATCAACAGCAAGGGCGGCATCGGCGGCAAAGAGAACATCATCTGAGACAGCCGCCCCCTGACGCCGGCAGCGGTGCCGATCGGCCGTAGCGAGCCCCGAGAGTCCCTCGGGGCTCTTTGCTTTTGTGGCGCAGTGTTCCGCCCACTATCCCAGATTTGCGCTCAACCAAGCAGGATCGGGCTACGGAATGAGCAATCCCGGCAGGGTTTCGGGTTTACCGCCGCGCAACCTCGGCTCATATCCATAGGGCGAGTTCTGACTCGTGAGAGGTTGCTCATGTCACAGGCTAATTCGTTGCTGGTTCGCCCTGCTCCCGTGCGCTCGGCTGTCCTGCGCCTCGTTCCGGGCTTGACGCTGTGGGGTGTGTTCGGTGGGCTGGGTGCCTGTGGCTCGGAGACGACCGAGGCCGATGGCGGGGGAAGCCGGGTCTCGCAGGCGTCGACGGAGAGCGCCGATACGCAGATCCTGTCTCCTCCACCCTGAGGGTGCACGCCTCACTCTCGCGGACCCCAGCGCACGAGCTGCAGGTTCACGAGCGCGGCCACCTCGTCCTCGCCGGTGTTCGCGACGATGAGGCGGATCTCTCGGAACGTCGCGCGCAGGAGCGCGTCGATGCGCTCCATGTCGGCGCGCGACGCCGAGAAGACGTTGTAGCTGAAGATGTCGTCCTGGCGTGGCGCCCGGACGCGATCGGCGGCGACGCCCGCCCAGTGCTCGCGCAGCCTGCCGACGGCGCGGGTGTCGACCGTGAGAGCCTGCACCGGCTGGTAGCGCTCCCCCCGCCGAGCGATGATGCCCGCGGCATCGAGCTTGTCCAGACAGCGCTGCACGACCTCGAGCGGAAGCTCCAGCGCGTCAGCGACGAACTCGCTCGAGTGCGCGGGCCGCTCCCGATACGGCCGGCTCTCGATCACACGCAGGATGGCCTCCGTCCATGGCTCCTCGTGCGCCAGGTTGCGGGCGGCCTGGCGGCGCTGCCAGTCTCTGAACGCCGAGGGGACGGCGTCGATCGGCACGAGCTCGGCGACGAGATCGGTGGCTCGCCCCGTTATCGCGTCGAGCACGCGCAGGAAATCGGGGACGCGCGGCTGTGTCTGCCCCCGGAGCCAGCGCGCCACCTGATGGCGAGAGAGCTTGGCTCGAGCCGCGATGTCCTGGGCGGAGGCCGAGCCTCGCAAGGCCGAGAGCCAGGCGGCGACGTCGAGCGTGCCGTCGGTCTGACGATCGGGAATGCTGGGATGGAAGCGCGCGAACGCGTCCGCGACGTCACCCGCGACCTTCTCGTAGGCGCGCAGCATCTCGAGCGCCGTGGGATAGCGGCGCCCCGCCTCCCAGTCCGCGACGGGGTTGCCTTTGTATCCGAGCCGCCGCGCGAACGCGACCTGCGATCGCTCTCCGCGCAGCGCTCGCAGCAGCTCGCGCGCCATCCGCTCCATGCCTCACGATACCAATTCCCGCTCGCCGGATCGGCATGAGAAAATGCGCAGCGAGCAGGCGCCCCCACGGGCGCCCGCGTTACTCGCTCGACGCTGTCAGCGGCTGGGCCAGGGCAGGTTCACGTCGTAGAAGGCCGTCTTGCCCTCCACCTCCGCCACGGCGAGCCCCCGCAGCGGCCTCGAGCTCGAAGCGCTCGCGAACTCGAGCCGCAGCGCGTCGCCCACGGGCTTCATCGCGATCAGCTTGGGCTGCTCGACGTCGCCCGGGAAAAAGTCGACCCATTTGACCTCGGCGGCCTTCAGGGTCAACGCGGGGTGCTTGCCCCCTTCCTTCCAGTCCACGTTCGAATCGGGGAGATCCACGAAGGCCGTCGGAACCGCCGAGTAGTAGGGGGCGAGCTCGGCAGGCAGCTGGGGCTCGGGCGCGAAGGCCGAGCTCGCGAGCTCGAACCAGGCGTTCAGCTCCTCCGTGGCGCACTCGTTGCTGCAGGCGAGCCAGTCCGCCCTGACGTCGAAGCGGAAGGTTTGACCTTCGGGGAGGCGCTCGGGAGCGGTGACCTCGGCGAAGATCGCGGTCTGTTTCTCGTAGCCGTAGCTGACGAGCTTACCGGGGAGCTCGAAGCGCTGCGGCGCCGGATACAGGATCGGACCGACGCTGAAACCCTCGGGCACCTCGAACGCGACGCGCGTGGTCTTGCCCACGTCGCCCGGGTTTTGCCACGAGATGCGGTAGCCTTCCTGGATGTCGAAGCGCACGGCGAGCAGGAACTTGCCCTTGGGTTTCACCGCCTGCGCCGAGGTCTGAAACTCGGCGTGGACGACGTGCTCGGAGGAAGCTTGGGGCGGCGGCGTGGGCCACGCGGAACGCTCGGGCTCGGGCGCGGCAGGTGTCTCGGCGGGCGTCTGCGACGACGGCGCGCCGCAGTGCACGAGGCCGCCCACGCCGAGCACCAGCGCCGCGCGTGAGCAGGCGACTCGCCAGGCGCGCCTCGCAGAGGTCTGGAGCGTCGGGATCGTCAACGTTTCGTTAGCGTCGTGAGTGTTCATCATCCAGAGCCGTTTCGATGGGTTAGCGACGTTTGCGGGGGGTCCGCGTGCACAGAACGTCCCCCCCTCTGGGCTCTTGAGACCCGAGCGCACACGGGTAGGCTGGGCCGGTATGGAAAGCGGGCGCGCGCGCTGGTCAGGGGTGCTCGGGTTGGCTCTGCTGGCCCTCGGCTGTTCCAAAGCGGGGCCCGCGCCCGAGCCTGCTACGCCCGCGGACGATGTCGCACCCACGGCGGCTGCGGCGCCGCTGCTGCAGCGGGCGCATAGCCTCGCGCGGCGCTTCATCATCGTCGACGGGCACGTCGACCTGCCGTTTCGACTGAAGGCGAGCCGAGCCGGGGGCGCCGTCGGTGAAGACGTGTCGGCGCGCACGCCTCTCGGTGATTTCGATCTCACTCGCGCGCGAGAGGGCGGGCTCGACGCGCCCTTCATGTCGATCTTCATCCCGGCGAGCTACCAGACGGCGGGCGGTGCCCGCGCGCTCGCCGATGAGCTGATCGGGATCGTGGAGAGCCTGGCGAACAGCCACTCGGCAGACTTCGCGCTCGCTTCGACCCCCGACGACGTTCGACGCAACACCAGCGCCGGGAAGATCTCGCTGCCGCTCGGCATCGAGAACGGCGCCGCTCTCGAAGGCAAGCTGGAGAATGTGGCTTACTTTCGGGGCCGCGGCGTCAGCTACATCACGCTCACGCACTCCAAGGACAACGATCTCTCAGACACCTCGTATGAGTCCGCCCGCACGCACCATGGCCTGAGTGAGCTCGGGAAGAAGGTGGTGGCCGAGATGAACCGGGTCGGTATCCTGGTCGACGTGTCGCACGTGTCCGACGACGCCTTCCTGCAGGCGGTGGACCTCAGCCAGGTGCCGGTGATCGCGTCTCACTCGTCGCTGCGCCATTTCGTACCCGGCTTCGAGCGCAACGTCAGCGACGAGATGCTCGCTCGTCTGGCGCAGCGCGGTGGCGTGCTGATGGTCAACTTCGGCTCGGGCTTCCTGCGGCCCGACTCGAACGCGGTGAGCCAGCAGCGCCGGCTCGCGGCAGAGGCCTACGTGAAGGAGCATCAGCTCGATCGGGAGAACCCCGCAGACGAGAAGCGCCTCGATGACTACATCGAGGCCAGCCTGCCCATGCCGCTCGCGAAAGTGGACGACGTCGCCGATCACATCGACCGCGTGAAGCGTCTGGTGGGGATCGACCACATCGGTCTCGGCTCCGACTTCGATGGGGTCGGCCGCACGCTGCCGAACGGCCTCGAGGATGTTTCGCGCTATCCGAGCCTGCTGCGCGTGTTGCTCGAGCGCGGCTACACCGAGGCGGAGCTCGAGCAGATCTGCTCCGGCAACGTGCTCAGGGTGTGGCAGCGTGCGATCGACTTCGCCGCCGCGTCCCACAGCGGCACCACCACCACCCGACCAAACGGCTGATGACCCCCGCTCCGGCACCCGCCACACGCCGCCGCTCGCTCCGCCGCTTTCTCGCCTATGTCTGGCCCTACTACGGCCTCATCGCGCGCGCGACGGGCGCCGGGATGCTCAAGTTCATCCTGCCGTCGACGATGGCGCTGTCGCTGCGCTTCCTGACGGATCGCCTGGTGCCGGTGCACGCCGCGTCACCCGCCCCGCCGAGCGACGTCATCGCGGCAGCGTTCGATCACTACCTGACCTGGTTCGGCGGCGTGCTCGGCCCGTTCTGGGCCAGCCCCGAGGGCGCGTTTCATCTGCTGATGCTGACGCTGGTGGTCGTGTATGCGGTGTGGGCGGTGGCCTTGTACTACCGCAGCCAGTGGGCTCAGCTGGCCGGGCACCGCGTGATGATGGATCTGCGCAGCGATCTCTATCGCCACATCCACACGCTCTCGCACTCGTTCTTCCAGGAGAAGCAGTCGGGCGGCATCGTGTCACGGCTGACGGCCGACATCGCGCTGGCGCAGAACTTCGTCGGCAGCGCGATGACCAACATCTGGATGGATCTGGTCACCTGCGCCGTGTACGTGTACGTGCTCGCTTCGATGGACGGGCCGCTGGCGCTGGCAGCGCTGGCCGTGTTCCCGTTCTACATCGGCTCGATGCGCTGGTTCGGCAAGCGCTCGAAGAGCACCTCGCTCGAGGTGCAGGAGGCGATGGAGGAGTTCTCGGGTGACGTGCAG
>Ga0247763_1000015_pt1 | contig 65180 bp, 52 predicted proteins | sample UWRJL141409B4_FD_179926 | JGI IMG/M metagenome (GOLD analysis project Ga0247763, IMG submission 179926) | Plant litter microbial communities from Arlington Agricultural Research Station in Wisconsin, United States - UWRJ-L141-409B-4 | ecosystem: Environmental > Terrestrial > Plant litter >... | reverse complement strand
ATGCGAGGGGCGTGACGAGCGCCGTGGCAGGACGTTTGGGGCTCGGCTCCGAAGAACGCTTTCTGGTTGCCATGAGGGAAGCGGCTCCTTCAGCCGCCTCATCCCATCTTGCTCGGGCCCCGAGCGCTCGCATCCGACGCGAACCCCTCCGGGCCCTGCGCGCGGTGGCCCCCCCCGGCGTCGTCCTCGGCGCAGCGCCTGCGGGCGCCACGGGCGGGGTAGGCCTCTCGACGCTGCCTATCGCTGGGAGTCGGCCCCCAGCTCGTGCTCGAACACGAACTCCCCGATGCGGCGGCCCTGCGCCAGGCCCGCTCGGGTGCTCGTGCGCCAGTGGATGCCGCAATACACGCGCGAGTCCGCGTTCTCCTGCGCCGCCTGCGAGAAGCTCTCGAACCTCCGCGTCACGCCCGGCAGCGACAGGCTGTCGATGCTGAACGCGGTCCGATCCCCGAACTGACGCGCGAGCACGGCTGCCGCCGCGGCGCCGAGCACGCTGTGCGTCGACGGATAGTCGGCGACGGGCGGCGTGTCGCAATACGGCGTCCAGCTCGGACCGCCCTCGGTGCGCCGGTTCCCGTCGCGGTCGCCGGCGCGAATGGCCGTGATCGGGCGCCAGTAATCGAAGTGATACTTGGCGTCGAACCCGTTGATGAAGCCGTCGGCGAGAGCCATGCTCACGAGCGCCAGCACGCGAGCGCTCTCCCACTCGTCGAGGTTCTTCTCCGTCGCGACCCCGTTGGCGATCCGCAGCCAGCCCGTCGCCGACGACTCGTACCAGAAGTCGGCGATCTGGCTCTGTTCTGCCGTGCGCGTGCTGCTGCCTTCGGCGCCGATGCTCTCGACCTCCTCGTAGTCGCGGGTGTAGCGACGGCTGTCGAGCGCCGGGGGCGGCGCCGGGCGGAACGCCGAGGCGCGCGGCGTCGCGAACGTCGGCAGCTTGCCCCAGCCCGCACCCACCACCACGTCGAAGGGCGGCGTGGCCTGGTAATCCCCAGGCTGGTCGCCGGCGACATAGGGCTCGGCAAGGGCCCCGGCCACGTCGTCACTCCGGCGCAACCCGAGGACGTGCTCGGCAGCGGCATGCCCGACGTCGATACCCCGCGCCCTGGCATCGCACTCGGGCAGGCGCGCGAGCGCGTCCACGAACCAGGCATCGACCTCTCCGCTCCGTGTCGGAACGAGCGCGATCAGCGCATCATGCGCGGCGGCAGCAACGGCGGCCGCGGGCAACGCACCACGAGCGCGGGCATCGAACGAGTAGGGAGCATGACGCTGGTCGATGGCGTTGAGCGCATCGTGCACGGCGAGCTGAACGATCGCAAACGATCGCGTCTGCTCCATCGGCGACTGGTCATTGACGAGCGCCGCGGCCTTGGTGTTCCAGTCTGTTACCTCATTGGCGCTGGCCGCCTCTGCGCTCAGCCATGCCGCGAGCGCGAGCGCGCTCGGGAGCCGGAGCATCGCGAGGGAGTGACGAAGTGACGACGATACCGAGTGGATCATGCGAGTGCCTCCTGATGGTGAAGCGACGGAGACGCGGGGGGCGGACCAGGTTTCGAGGTCCGCCCCCGCTTCCGAAGCCGCCACCAGCATGGGGAGGTCACGTTGCAGCTGCCGTTGGGACGACCGTGGTAATCCTCGTGGTATCGAGGTGTCAGCCCCGAAACCCGATGCGACGCTCTGACCTCTTCTCGGCCTGCGCGCGCTCGAGGTCGCTGAGGAGCCCGTCCACCGTCGCATCCCCGAGCAGCAGGCGTCCTCGCAGCACGGCGGCGTAGTCTCCCGGCGTCAGCAGTGAAAGGCTCGCCAGGCGGCGACGCGCGAGACGCTCGGCGTCGGCACCGAACTCCAGCCCGAGCTGGGTCGCGGTGCGCTGCAGGAGGGCCAGGTTCTGTGCGGCATCCAGCGGAAAGAACTCGATGCGCAGCGAGAACCGACGGAGCGACGCCCGATCGAGCGCCTCGAAGCCGTTGGTCGCACACAGCAAGATGCCGCGAAATGCCTCCATGCGCACCAACAGCTCGTTGACCTGGGTGACCTCGAAGCCGCGCACGGCGCCCGAGCGGTCGCGCATGAGCCCTTCAGCCTCGTCGAGCAGGAGCACGCAGTCGCTGCGCGACGCTTCATCGAACATCTCGGTGATCGCCCTCTCGGTGCCGCCGACATACATGTCGAGCAAATCGCTCGCGGAGCGGCGCAGCAGCGGGCGATCGAGCGCTGCTGCGAGCTGGCGAGCGTACGCGGTCTTGCCCGTGCCGGGCGGTCCGTACAGGCAGACGCATCCCTGCGGGCGCTGCTTCAGGCCGAGGGTGAGCTTCTCGAGCGAGACGCTGGTGTTGACGAGCCCCGCGTCATAGTCGAGCTCGACCCCCGAGGGGGCCGCCGCCCTGAGCCGGCGAGCGCCCGCGAGCGCGCGCTCGAAGACGGCAGCCTCGGAGAGCGAAGGACGCTCTGCGCCACAGACATTCTCGGCGCACTCGGCAGCGCTCGTCGCCGCTCGAACATTCCCGCGCTCGACGAGCTGGGTCACACGCGCCGCGCGCGCCATGTCGGCGGGCATGAGCGTGGGGTCTTCCGCGAGCTGGCGTCGCAGTTCCGGGGGCACATCGACGCCGGCAGCGTAAGTCGCGAGCAACGCCTCCCGCACCCGGCGAGGGGGCGCGGGCAGCTCGAGGACGAGAGAGAAGCGGCGCACAAACGCCGCATCGAGCTGCCCCACGCGGTTGCCCACCCAGATACACGGGACGGCGTTTGCTTCCAGGAGTCGGTTGGTGCGCGCTTTGTCACTGCCGGAGCCTCGGCGCAGCCAGCCGCCCTCGACCGTCCAGGGGAAGGCGTCTTCGATCTCGTCAAACAGAACGAGACTCGGCGGGCCACCTTGCAGCAGGTATTGCATCATGCCCAGGCTCGCCAGGCGCTTCTCGCCCTTCAGCACGGTGCCGTCGGCGTCCGCGTCGGGCACCTGGCGTAGCGACACGCCCAGCGCCTGGGCAACGGAGCGGACCAGCTGGCTCTTGCCCGACCCTGGCGGCCCGTACAGAAGCACGTTGATGCCGCGCGACCGCTCGAGAAAGGCACCGCGCAGCAACGCACAGAGCAGCTCGACCTCGCGCGAGCAGTGCGCAAAAGCGTCCAGCCCGAGCTCCGCCTCGGAGGCACCGGGGCAGATCGCCGAGAACAGCTCGTCTGGCTGCTCGTAGTGCGCTGCGAGTAAGTCTTTGAACCGATCCCTGATCTCGAGCCAGGCCCCATGGTGCCCGTCTCGGGCGGGCTTGAACTCGACCAGTCCGGCGCGTACCAGCGGAGAGTGCGGCGAAAGGCTCTCCCGCACCTCCTCCACCGGGAGATCCAGCGCCCTGGCGAGCAACGCGAGTAGACGCGTGCTCGGCAAGCGTGCGAACGGACGCATGCACGCGGCGAGCGCCTCCGAAACCGAAACGGTCGCCGCCAGCGCGAGCACTTCGCGCTGCACGTTCGTCAGCCCCAACCAGCTCGCGAGCCAGCGCGAGTTCTGGCTGATCGACTCCGGGACGACGTCGAGCTGCTCGAGTTGCGCGAGGCGGTGAGCGAGCCAGCTGCGAGCCATGTCGGGGGTGAGACCCGACACGATCTCCCCGTCGAACCCGAGCTCGTTGATGACGTCATCGTCATCCAGCAGAGACCACGTGCCGTTCAGGCGGGGCGCCTGGAGCAGAAGGCGAAGCACCCACAGGGCGCGCTGCGTCGCTTGCTCTGGGGCGATGGGCATCTGCGCTTCGAGCCGCTCGAGCTCATCGGGACGAGCCTCCCCCTGGTTCGTGGCAGCAAGGCTCCGTTGCTCTCGGCGAGCACGTTTGCGCGCCTTGATGATACGAAGGGTGCGAGATGTGAAGACAGACATCGGTGAACGAATCCAGTGCCCTTGCCCGCGAGCCGAAGGGGCCGAACGACTCGGCGCACTCATCGGCGAGCGCTGCCGCGAGCGCCCTTCGCCATCTCGTCGCAGCAGACCTGAAGGCGAATGCGATGCCTTGACTCCCGGACGACTCGAGCGATGGCCGGGGCGCAAAACTCCGCGAGCGTACCCGCGTTTGCGTGTGAACTCACGCTGATGTGTCGACGGAGCAGGAGACGCTCGGGCGCGAGCCCAACGCGGTTACGACGTTTCCCACGTTCGCCAACTCAGCGCAAGCGACCGTTCGAGTGCCAGATCGAACGAAACTACTATCGATGAGCGCCCGATCGTTCCTGCAGTCGTCGTTGGCCGTTCGTTGAGCGTCTGGGTGCGCGACGACGCACGGCGCGCGGTTGGCGCCGTCGACCGCCTGCATGGCGAAGGCTGTGGGCGCGACTGGCCGCTGTGCAACAATACGGGCCGGGGTGGTTCACGGCACTACGTCGCGAGCGTGCGGGCGACGATTAACTCGACGCGCGGGGCCGCCGTCGTGCGAACAGGTCGTCCACCTGGGGGCACATGCAGCAGAAGAGCTTCGTTTTCGGCGTGGATCTCGACGGCGTCGTCGCCGACTTCATCGAAGGGCTCCGCCCGATCGCCGCCGACTGGCTCGGAGTCAAAGAGAACGAGCTGACCCGCGAAGTGAGCTACGGCTTGGCTGAATGGCAGCTCGGACGCATGGGCGCCAGCGCCGAAGACGGCTACGAACGCCTGCACCGTTTCGCCATCACCCAGCGCAGCCTCTTTCGCGAGCTACCTCCGGTCGATGGCGCCCCCGCGACGCTGCGCCGCCTCTCGGCGCTCGGCGTGCGCATCCGCATCATCACCCACCGCCTCTACATCGAGAACTTCCACCGCGTCGCGCTGGCGCAGACCATCGATTGGCTCGATCATCACGGCATCCCCTACTGGGACCTCTGCTTCATGAAAGACAAGGCCGCCGTCGGCGCCGACCTGTATATCGAAGATTCACCGGCGAACATCCAGGCCCTCCGCGCGGCGCGCTGCGAGGTCATCTGCTTCGGCAACTCCACGAACCGCGACGTGACGCCGCCCCGGGTGACGAGCTGGGCGCAGGTCGAGGAGCTCGTTCGAGCGAAGCTCGAGCAGTGGCGGCGGCCCCTCGTGACCATTTGAACCCTGCCGTGTGGTCGGCAACAGCTCGCAACGCGGGGCGAGACGTCGTGAGGATTGGACTGACATGCCGATGTCGAGCGGCTCAAACGGAAGCGGCGAGCAGCCGCGCATCCAGCTCTCGTACGATGTCCTGCACTCGGACCGGTTTGACGAAATGGCAGTCGAAGCCCGCGTCAGCAGCTCGCAGGCGATCGCTCTCCTGCCCGTAGCCCGTCGCGGCGATGAGCGTCGGTGTTCGGCCATGCTCCGCGCGGAGCGCGCGAGCGAGCTGGTAGCCGTCCCCATCTGGCAAACCCACGTCGAGCACACCCGCATGCGGCGCGAAAGCGCGCCAGCTCGCGATAGCGCCCTGCGTGTCGTGGGCGGTGGTCGTTTCGAAGCCCTCGCGCGTCAAGGCCTCGGAGAGCAGCTCCGCGAGGTCGACGTTGTCGTCGACGATGAGGACGCGCATCCCGCGACGTGACGCCGTCGAGGTCGTCTCCGCCGGCTGAGTCGTGAGCGTCGACACTTGCTCGGGCGCGAGCTCGAGGATGGGGAGCTCGACCGTGACCGTCGTGCCCTGGTCCAGGCCCTCACTCTCGGCGACGACACTGCCACCGTGTCGTTCTACCAGCATTTTCACGATGGCCAGACCGAGACCGAGCCCGCCGCGCGCCGCCTCGGTGACACGATGCAGTTGCACGAAGGGCTCGAAGATGCGCGTCAGCTCATCGCGAGCTATGCCGCGGCCATTGTCGTTCACAGTCACTTGCACCCGGTCACCGATCCGCGTCGTCGAGAGCTCGACTCGGCCCTGGGGCGGCGTGAACTTGGCCGCGTTCGCGAGGATGTTCCCGAATACCTGCGCCAGGCGCACTGAATCGCCTTGCAACAGCACGTCGGGCGCGAGCGTTTTGACGAGCGCGTGATCGTAGCGTGCGATGACGTGAGCGGCGAGCTCGATGGCGCTGTCGATGATCGCGTTCAGTGAGACGGGTTCACGACGCAGCTCGATATGGCCGCGCTGGATGCGCGAGATATCGAGCAGGTCATCCACGAGCCGCACCAGGTGTCGCGTGTGCCGGTCAATGATATCGCACTCGCGAGCGGCTTCTGCATTGGCCCCCAGAAGCTCGATGGCAGTGACGATCGGCGCCAGCGGGTTGCGCAGCTCGTGCCCGAGTACCGCGAGGAACTCATCCTTGCGCTTCGCCGCTTCCAGCACATTCGCCGTCTCCAGCGTGGTTCCCACGAGATTCGCGGCGCTTTGCACGAGCAACCGGTCCAGCTCGAGATCGAGGGGCGAACTCTTCCCGGCCACTAGCTTGCCGAGCGCCGATCCTATCGGCATGTCCACGACCAGGCACGACAGCCGCTCAGGCATCCCGAGCCCGATGACTCCCGAGTCGTCGGGCTCTCGCGCCAGGGCCTCGGTCGTCGCAGCGAGCGCTGGGCCGCCCATCGGCGCCCCGCGCAGCGACGCCCGAACTCGACCGTCGTGGAGGGTCAGATGCATGAAGTCGCAGCTCAGCACATTCGGCAATGCATCGACGATGATGTCGAGAGTGTCCTCAGGCGTCCGCGCGATGCACATCGCCGGCAGCGCGTTCAGCGTCGCGAGATCGCGGATGTAACGCTTTAACCGGTTCGACAGCTCGTCGTGCATGAATCAGGCGAGCGCGCGACGTCGCTGGATCTCCGCCAGCATCTCCTCTGCGGGCGTATAGAAGGGATTCTCGTGCAGCACACCGTTCATGACCGTCAGCGGGTGAGCGCGAAGAAGATCCATCATCATCGACCCGCTCAGGCGGCGCACGTCATACACGCAAACGGTCGGCGTCTTCCCCCGATTGAGGACTTCATTGACCGTTGCCTCGTAGGCGACGAGCTCCTCGATGTCGGGCGGATTCGAGAAAACCCAACCCATCTGCCCCACCACGCGCATGGGCGGCCTCCCGGTCGCGGCATGCGAGCGAATCGACTCATCGAGCGCGGCCATCATGCGAGCCGGGTCAAAGCCCCCGCCTTTGAGGTGCGCGTCGTTCCACGTCGTCACGTCGAGCAGATCGCGCGAAGGCGCCGACGGGCAAAGACGCGCTTCATGCTCTTCGCGACGCTCGGGATCGACGATGTAGACGGCCTTCTCGCCGCGCTTCATCCCCTCGACGAGGAACGGATCAATGATCGCCTGCTCTTCACTCGGCCCCATCACGAACGCGCAAGCGTGGAAGTGGTGCCGCATTTGTGCGTAAGCGAGCGATTGCGCCAAGGACATGCGGTCGAGTTTCGCATGGTCCGACTGGCCCTGCCACAGAGGTCAAAGCGCTCGCCGCGCTGCTTGGAACGCCCGCTTTTCCTCCCGCTGCGCCCGTCGGGTTTCCTCCCGGCTCGTTGCTCACTCCAGATTTGAATCTGGCGTTTTCGATGCCTGGCCCTGGAGCATCGCGCGCGGCCTGCCGCTGAATTTTGCCACCAGTGTGCGGATGGACGGACATCAGTAACGGGCGCCCCGAGGAGCCCTCAGTCGCGCACCAGCTCCGCGGCCGGTGCTACATCGAGGTCGAAGTCGAAAGCCGCTCCGCATCCCACACCTCGAACCGGAACATCGCATCACCCAGCCGAATGAGATCTCCATCCACCAGGCGAGCGCTCTGCACCGCCCGTCCGTTGACGACGCTGCCCTCGGAGCCGCCGAGATCGATCAACAGGAAATGATCTTCCAGAAACTGGATGCGAGCATGATTGCGGCTGAGCTGCGGGCTGTCCACCGCGATGTCGCACTGCCGAGAGCGGCCGATGATATTCTCGGTCCAGAGCGTGTACGAGCGGCGAGCGACCGGGCCTTCCGTTCCGACCAGGCGTGCATCGATGGTGGGCCGCGCCCGGGAAGCCCTCGCGAACGCCGGGGTCCCCGGCTTGTAGGCGAGCGCTGCTTTCCGTTGGTGCGCGCGCTCGGCGCGAGTCGCCCGACGGCCATAGCTGGCGGCCTCGTCGTCCATTTGCTCGCGCAGCTCGGCGAGCAGTGAGCCGTCGTTCCGCACGAAGCCCGGGAGCGCGTCGATGCGCGCGACCATTTGCTGCAGGACCGCGATCGCATTGGCGGTCGATCGAACATCGGCGTGCCGCCGCGCTTCCCACCGTGCGCCATCCGCCTGGAGAAGGAGAACGTCGCGTTGCGCGTCCGGATTCGCGATTCGCGTGCCGGCGCGAACATCGACCTCGAGCGCGACCGACGCCTGGTGGGTCGTGCCGTCGGGCGAGCTGCCTTCGACCGTGAGCTCCAGCAACCGACCACAGGAACGGCTCTGAAGGTCGAAGTCGAGCTCGACCGCCACGGTCCGTGCTTCATCCTGGAACACGTCGCCGACCGACAGCCTCGCGCCCTGACCCCCGAAGCGCAAAGGGCCCGCGGGCAAGACCCCAACCACCTCGACGCCCTCGCCCGGCTGGAGCTGGAGCGAGAGGTGGTCGGCAACGATGCCACCGTGGGCGAGGACCGCCCGTGCCAGATCGACGCGACCCGATGACGGGTCGACCACCTGCGTGTAACGACCCGAGCCCGACGTTGCGATCGCCTCGAGCACGTCTTCGTCATAGCTATGCCCAAACCCCAGCGACGAGACCGGGATACCCAGGCCGCGGACATAGCTCGCGAGCTCGGCGGGCGACGAAAGCCCGACGTTGGGCTTACCATCACTCAGCACGGCGATCACCCGGCGCAGGCCCGGAGCTGCTTGCAGGAGCACGGCGGCCGCCACTCCGATGCCACTCTGCAGGTTGGTCGATGCCTGAGCACGCACATCCCGCAAGCTCGCGCCGAGCAGCGCCCGGCCCGCAGCGTCAACCGGAGTCAGGCCGCACGCCACGCTGCCCTGGTTCGAGAACGTCACGATCGCGAGCTGGTCCCTCGGGCCAAGCCGCTCGCCCACGAAACGACAGCTCTGCAGCGCGTGCTCCAGGGGTTTTCCCGCCATCGACCCCGACACGTCGACCACCAGCACGACGGCAAGCGGCGCCCGCTCTGCCTCGAGCGCCGGGCCATGCGCCTCAATCTTCAGCACACCCCAGATCTTGCCTTGCCCCGGTTCGACATTCTGGTGCTCGAGCGCGGCATGAAGAAGGAACGGGACAGGCATGACTACCGAGAACCTTTCGAGCGCCGAGCGCTCCGTGAAACACCGCGCGGCGAGCGATCAGCCTTCCGATCCGGCACATCGACGGTCGACGCGCGCTTCGCCCCGGCTCCCTCAGCGTGCGATGGCGCAGGCGCTCGGTCAAGCAGGGCAGGCGGGCAGTCGTGGTCGGGAGCGACAGGCTGTGTCGCTCACGGGCGAGCCCTTCGTGCCAGAGCCGTGCGAGACTACTCCCCACTCAGCACACGAGAGCTACCGCAGCATCGCGAACCAGTGGAACGTTCGGCGGTAGGGGACGGCTCGTTCGCCGTGTCTGGCTGAGCCGCGCCTGGGCCTACGTGACAGCTGCCGTGCATCCTGGCCAGTGCGTCCCGATCGCAGTGCTCCTTCACCCCTGGTCGTTAGTCGACCAGCCGTCGCGCTCAACGCTCCCAGAGCGCAGCGAGATTGAGCTCCAGCTCCGAAAATGGCTCTGCGCGAATCTTTTCATCACCCTGCGCGACCTGACTGCGCAGCCAAGACCCATCCACCCTCCGGTAGACCTCGAGCGTCTGCGCGGACGGGTCCACCAGCCACACGTGACCCACGCTCTCGCGAGCGTAGACCCGCATCTTCCTCACGCGGTCGTGGCTCTGGGTGGAAGGCGAGAGCACCTCACACACCCAGTCCGGCGCGAGCTCGAACGCTGCGACATCCGGCAGCTCCAACATACGCTCACGGCGCCAGCCGGCGAGATCGGGCACGAGCGCGTCGCCATGCAGGTGCAACTCTGGCTCGTCGAGAATGATCCATCCCCCCGGTCCGCTCTTGATCCGATCCAGGGGCCCGAGCTCCACGCCGAGACGCGACGCGGCGCGCGCGTGAGGCGCTGCAGGCCGAGGCTGCGTGATGAGCTCGCCGTCGATGATTTCGCCGACCCGGTTCTCGGGGACTTCCAGCAAGTCGGCGTAAGTCGCCCGGCGTTGAACGGGGTTCACCACAACATCAGTTTAGTCGCTGCCGCTCCCCTCGGCGAGGCTTCCGGGTGTCGCACCGGAGCGATGGCTCCGCCCCTCTCGCCTCCCGCAGGAATTCAAGACCGGCCAGAGGGCCCCCGCCTGTCGCGTGCGGTGCGGACGACCACGCCAGCCGCGCGATGACGGTAGAGGCGAGATCGATTCGCTCACGGCTGCGCCGGTGGGGGCAGCTCGAGCCCATGAGGCTGCCGGATGCTGTTTCGAGCGGGCGAGCAGCGGGTGGCTCGCGTCTCAGCGACAACCAGGCGTCATGGCGCTGGGCTAGGCCGCTACCGAGATGGAGAGATTTTGTTCGAGCTGGCGCTCCAGATCCAACCCTTCGTCGATCTGTTCGACGGCGATATAAGGATAAAGGTCGGCGACCTGCTTTGCGTCGTCGCCATCATTGCACAGGGCGGCGAGTGCTCGCGTTTTCCAGGCGCGTGCCGACGATGTGCGGCGACCCGCCTAGCTTGCCGGGAGTGATCCGCAGATGTGCAAGGGGCTGGTACAGCTCAGGGCCTCGCGGGCCTTCATGCGTGCTGAAGGTGGCGATCGACGACCACGCATCCACGAGTCGGTCGAGCGCAATGCAGTTCACCGGGTCGTCGCCAGCACGCCAGAGTGCCGGCGTCTGGTAGTCGCAGGGTTAGCGTTCAGTGACGTGCTCACCGAGCAACCCTGAGGTTCAGCGCGTCCGAATCGTAGCGCTCGCAAATGACTCAGAGGCCGCCGGCTTCGATTGCAGCGCTCATTCCACGGGGCTGCATTGCCCGAACGTCTTCTGATCGTGGCTCAGCTCTGGCAGAAGCTTGGAGACGAGGGCCCGGGCGTTCTTGGTGCGAGGAAACGCAGCCCCCGTGCCGGGCCAGTAGTAGCCTTGCTTGCCTTTGCAAAGAGTCAGAATGACGTGGCCCTTTTTCTCCAAGCTCGTGTCGTCGCCCTTCTCGACGAGCGCAAAGTAACTCAGCTTCTCGAGCTTCGGACCTCGGATGGGCTCGAGCACCCGAACCTGATACGTCACCTTCACCTCATCGTCCTCGAGTGGCGTCACATCTTTACGGATGTACTGAACGACTGCGCTGAAGGGTGTATCCTTCAAGGCGTTGGCGAGGTTCTCCAGCAACAGCGCTTCCCCATCGTTCGCCGCAGGCACCGATGCCGCCGTGGGCGCTGGAGGCTGTTCCGGCTCGATGGGCTGCGTGAGCGATGCCGGCGTTGCGGACGAGCCTGCCGACGATGGAGCTGAGGCTGATGGGGCCGAGGGGGATGTAGCCGGCTCTGGCGTGGGAGTTGCCGCTGGTGCGCCGGGCGGCGGAGACGCCAGCGGCTCGGTCTGAATCGCCAGTGAGCTTGGCTCGGAGCCTTTGGAAGTTTCCAGCGGCGTCGACCCATCCGGCGTTGCGCGACACGACCACGCGAGCAAGAGCAGGGCTGTCAACCTCGGGTGGAACCCGCTTCTGCGCGCCGCGCCGTTGCGTGGGTTGTTCGACATCGGCGCGCCCTCTTCTTCCTCAGGCCTCACTGGCCGCTGCGTCCGCAAGAGCATGCCACATTGAGACACTGCCGAAAGCCCGGTATCAGTCGCCCGATCGGTCACGGAACGCGGCTCGCTCTCGGATGCCGTCGCGCACATTCTGGTGAGACCGAAGCATAAACGAAGAACTGTATGTCTGCGAGTAGGAGAGCATCATCACGAATGCCATGAGTGGGCGAGTCGCATTGCCACTGACGACCTTGTTGAAGTGCCCCCCAGTCGCCTTGGGCCTGCTTCCCGGGCAACGTACGCGGTCGGAGATACGCTTCGCCCGCTGGTCGATGCCGATGGCACGCAACGGTGTGGCGGAAGTAGTCGGGGGGCGCCGGCATCACCGCGCTCGCACACCATCGTGTACAGCCGACTGGCTCGCAACTCCGGGCTTGGTCGAACCTGTGCGACGGCTCGCGAGCGCGCTCGACGTGCTCGTGCGAGGCGTGTTGCGGGTGTGCTCGCGCTGCTGACCACGAACGCGGGGATCTCCTCAGCGATGTGCATTCCGGAGTTGGCCGGCACGCTTCATCGCAGCCGCTCGGCGTCGTTGCGCTCGTACGTTTCAGAGAAGCGCGTCACTCTCCGCGAATCATTCCGAAAGCGAATCGCGGACAGGGAGTGGTGAAGCGGCCTACGCGGTCGCTCACCGACGCCCGATGAGCCAGCCTCGGGCGCCCGCCCGCCGAAGGCACCGCCAGCGGCTCAATCAACTACGCCATCAACCTGCTCGACGCTGCTGCGCCCAAACTCCAGGCAGAGCAGCCGCGGGCTCGCCGGTCGAGCACGGTACGCTGTCTGCCCGGTTCCTACGTCGTGCGCTCTGACAGCGCGCCAAAAGTTGCAGTTCCCCACGCGGAACCTTCCAGTTCGCTCCACGTCACTCTCTGGCGCCGACCCTTGAGACCTCGTTACGGAGCGCGCGACGTCGACGGCTCTGCTCGAAGCTCCGCGCTTCCAGCTGAATCCAGGGTAGCTCGGTGATCGCGCTGCGCGTTCCTCGAGCTCGGTACAGCACGCTCACGAGTGAGCGGGTTCGATAGGGTTCCCTCCCACCTCGCTCGGCAAATGTCTAGCAGCTGTTGCGGACGACCGGCAGACGAATCAAGCAGCGAACTTGAGCGAGCGCGCGTTGCTTTCTTCGGCAGGTTGTTCCTTCGCGGCTTCCCTGTTCGTTCGTGTTGCCCTCGATTGTCTGGAGCGAGCCGCTGCCGGTGCCTTCCACGATGCCGATGTGCGAGAACGTGAAGACGACGATGTCGCCCTTGTGCGGAGCATGGCCCGAGCCCGGCGCAAAGATCAGGCAGTTCTGGCCTGGTGCCCAGCGGGTGCGGAACAATTGAACGGAAGCGACGCGAGGCGCCGCCACGCCGGGATACACGGCGCTGATCGCGAGCAGGCGCTGGACGCAAACGGACACGAACGCACAACACCAGGCGTAGCCATCGGTGGTTCCATCCCTGTTGGCGAGGTTGTCAGCCTCGAAGATCTCACGCATTCGCTGGTCCTCGCCCATTCGGTTGCCCACGGACTCCGTGGCACCAACGTAAGGGGCCGCGATATCTGCCAGCATCTCCTGTGGACCAACTCGGTAGTTATCGACGATATCAGCGAGCGGATGCGCTTCCAACGCGGTCGACGTATCGACGTCAGCCTCGCCAGTGACTTGCAGACGCTTCTGCCGTTGGAAGGCGACGACGGCGGACTGCGTGAGCGCGCCGAAGCGGCCATCCGCGACAAGGGGGAGAGGCACGACCCTGGCGGCATTGAGCAGCGACTGGAGCCGGCGCACCGCGGCGCCAGTCATGCCTCGGCGAAGGGTGGCCATCCTTCATTCTCCCTTCGCAGGCATTCTCGCCCCGGGGCGCTCATACTCGATCCAGAGCGACTCCGGAATCCCGTCGACGCCGGAGTGCTTCTCGAGAACCAGAAGGCTCTGGCGCATACCGAGCACCTCGAGATTTGCGCTCGACAGACGCACGCCGTTCGCGCGAGCTTGGAGCCCGTCGTAGCGCTTGGTCTGCGCCTTCGTTCCTGGCTCGCGGAACTCGCGCGTGAGGGTGAGCCCCTGCGGCCCCGGCATGATCCGAACCTCGGCGGTCGCCCCTCCTTGCTCGCTCCGGAATGCGCCGCTCTCCGGGACGGGCACTGCTGAGGCGAGATAGCCTGCGAGCGGAACGACGTCAGTACCCACCAGGACATTGTCCGGTAGCGAGCTGAGCTCGCGGCTCAGCTCGGCAGCCGTTGCGGGCGAGCTGGAACCTGGAGAGGGAGTAACCGGGGGCGGGGTCGGAGCTGGTTGCGCCGGCACCGCTGCGGGTTCGGGCGCCGGGGCTGTGCGCGACGCCTCTGGACTGGGTGCGGGCGTGGAGACGCAGGCCAGAAATGACACCAAGGCGCCGATGCCGGCGCTGTTCCTTCTGTTCAATGTAGAGACTGAGCTCGTGCCGATGGACAGGCTTGCGCTGTGGCCTGAAGTCAACTCGGACGCCGGCCGACCTGCCCTCTGCCGATTGGTCCCGTTTTTCATGTTTCCCACCAGTGGGTGTTACCAACTGGGGTGCACCGGAACAAGGCGGCTGCGTAATCTGGCGAGTGCGTACCGACGCGCCCGTCGCTCGAGACCCCGCCGACCCCGTTCCCGACGGGACCATCGCCGCCACGTGCAGAACGCTCAGCCCGCGCTCAGCGCCAGGTCGAGGTACCGCGTACGAAACGACTCCAGCCAAGCGGTCCGCGCGGGTTGCTCGACGACGCGGGACCAAGCGTCGACGAGCTGATCGAGGGCGATGATGCTCAACGTGTTGTCGCCGTCGCACAAGAGTGCCCGATACCCGGCGTAGACCTGAACGCAGCGGCCATCTTCGGGATGGTGCACCACCAACAAGCGTGACGTCGTGTATGGCGACCCTGATCGGTGGCGGACTGCGACAGCCAGCAGGTGATCTCTCCAGAGTTGATTATGCTCGACCGCTTCGACGCGCGCGTCGGCATCCGGCAGCCATGGCCGGTTGGGCACATGCATCCAGCGGCGATACTCCTCACGGTCGTACACCTTCGCCGAGAACGACTCGGTGAGCTTCGTCTCGATGCCGAGCGCGTGCAGGCGACGGTCTGGCGTGCGGTACTCGATGAAAGCGTCGAACGCGGTGCGGTCGCCGAGATAGTCCGCTGCGGGTTCGGGCCCGTACTCCAGCACGACGCGCGTGACCTCTGCAACCGGCTCGGGGATGAGTGCCGGCAGCAGGCGCCCGGCCAGCGCAGTGTCGCGCACGAGTGGGCCGAAGAGATTGAAGCACATCGGCTGGCTCGAGAGCATGTTGTGGAAGAGCCGGAAGGGCTCGACGGCGCCGACGCCTTCGGCGACGCGAGCGCGCGCTACGTCGGCGATCTCGGGCGTCAGGAAGTTGCGGCCGGCGGCGCCGTCCCCGAGGGTCAGCATGTCGCCGTAGTGGGTGGTCGAGGTGGGTTTCGGTCCGACGCCGCAGGGGACGCGCAGGATGTTCGCGCGGTACCAGCTTTGGTGGCGCCGCATGCGGGCGGTGAAGGGGTCGTCGCTGGGGCTTTGGGGTCCGAGGGTGGTGTCGTCAGCTCTCGTCGTGTTCGAGCTGGAAGCGGTGTTTGAACTCACCTCTGAGCGGAGCTCCGTTGCGGGTAGGGTTTGCTTCCGCCACCTCATGCCACGCGGATTCTTGTCGTTCATCTTGGTAATGGCGAGCGCGACCTGGTGTTCGCTCAGTGCTCGGCCGATGGATTGATTGTAGACGCCGCGCGCGATGAGCTCTGGGTACTTGGCGCGAAGGCTGTCGTCGTCCGCGACGTCCATTGTTTGGAAGGACGGGCCCCTGTTGGCGACGACGGGTTCCAGATCCTCTTTGCGGATGTCGTTTCGGCTCATCGGTGTCTACCTCCGCGTAGTGCTTCACCAGAGATACGGCCAGGCCCCTGGGTTAATGCTCATCGCGTGCCCGCGTGGTCTGCGTCGGTGCGCATCATTTCATCGACGCTCGCGAGCAGGAGCGGGTCGTACGCCTCGTCGACATGTTCATTGTTCCAGAGTCCGGAGCAACGAACACGTTCTCGCTGGCTGTGCTGACCTAGCCAGGTTGCTGAAGCCGGATCGAGCGGAGCGCTGGCGAAGTTGCTCAGCAGCGCGATGGAGTTGCGCTCGATGAAACCGCGAGCAGAGGCGTCTTCCACGGGTAGCGCGATGACCCGCAAGTCCGCGATGATGCGGCTCGTTGCCCGCTCGAGCTCGAGCTCATCAGCGATCAGTCCATCGCGAGGAACACCGAACCGCGTAGCCGCGGCCCCCGCCGAGCTCCCGTGGCCCCAGGTCCGCACCTGCATGCCGTCGCGCTGAGCAATCGCTTCGCCGACGAGCGCTCGAAAGATCGACGCTCGATGGTTGCCGCCCAGCTGTCCGAGCGATCCGAGGTGCTGCGCCAGGCGACTCCACAGGGTGGCCCGCGACGTCTTCCGGAGTGCATGTGTGCCAACGCGGACGATTCGCGCACCCGTTCCCGAGTCGGTTCGTGGCTCCGAGGCGTCGAAGAAGAAATACACTCCGCGAGCGGGCCAACCCTTCCGACCATCACCATCGCGTAGCCGCCGCACCCCTCCCATCCGGTATTCGAGCTCTGCGAGCAACTCGTAGAGTCGTCGGACGTCGGCGAGTCGGCTCACCGAAGAGCGACCTCGACCCGACCGTCGCATCCCCTGAGCATTCGGAATATACCCATCTGGACTGCACGACGGGCGAGACCGACCGCTGCTTGAGTCTCAGGCGCGGCGACGGCGACCCGCGCAGCGACGTGAAGATGTCGGCATACGCATCCCTCGATGGCGCTGCGCACGACAGAGCGTCCCAGTACGATGCTGAACGGCCGCGCCCGTCGGACGACCTCATACCGGAATTGGCGGCGCGCCAAGCCTGCACCGGCCTGGCGCCGTTGTGTCGAGAGGGGCCGCGTCCGCGCGTCGCGGTGGCTGCGAGTCGGGGCTCCCGTGCCCGCAACTTCGCGAAGTGTCCATGCACCCGTTGGTCGGCCTCCAGCTTTCCGGCAACACGCTCACGCCGCTCGACGAGCTCGCGCCAGGCGAGGGTCAGCTGGGCCGACCCGTCTGGAACCCGAGGCAACTGCTGAGCGACCTCGAGCTGCGCCTCGGGCTGCCTCGCCCCCAGCTCGCGCGGGGCCTACGCGTGCAGCACTGGTCGCAACGAATGGTGAGGCTGATGGCGGATTCCTCTCGAGGCGCGCCATACTTTGCGCCGGCTTACGCGGCCGATCCGACCGGAACCGCCGCTCAGCTCCTGCGCATGCGCGACGAGCTCGTCGATGCCGGATGGGATGGCCAGCCGCTGCTCGGCGGAGAGCGGCTCAAGACACTGCATTGGCTGAGCGCCGTCGACGGACGCCGCTGCCCCCCGGCCTCTCCGACCAGCTTGCCGCAGTGGAAGCCGAGCTCACGCAGGCGACGCGCTCGCCCTACACGGCGCTCGGCTTGGTCGACGAGCTCGACCTCTGGCCGGGGCGATGGCGCCGCGTGCTCCAGCGTTTGCAGTGCGCTGGGACACGCTTGGATCCTGCCATAGAACAGGCGCGGGTTCGGGGTCTCGGGCCTGGGACGTAGGGCGACCGAGCTCCCCGCGCACGTTACTGCCCCAACACCAGACACCCCCCTCAGCGAGGATGGCGCAGGCGTGGTCGTTGCCCGCGACCACGTCGCGGGCGCCGTGCAGACTCATTCGGCCGTGCTGGGGCGGCGGACTGTCGCACGAGAGCTCGCGGCTCGAGCGAAGCACGCACCAAAAGCAGCCCCCGGCGGCTCGGGCCAGTGACACGCTACCTCGGTATTCCGCGACGAGCGCGGCAGGCGAAGCCCTGGCCGTGTCGCCGCAGCCGCCGGAGTCACCCCAGCAGCTGACATCGCCGCCAGCGTTCCAGGCACACGCTCGGCCCACATAGACCTCCACGTGCGTCGCGCCCGCGACGCTGGCGACTGGATGGGGGCCTTTCTCCGCGAGCGCAGTACTCGCTGGGGTCGAGCCGCCCGCGCTCTCTCCGCCCCAGCACCAGACCTCGCCCGATGCCGTTCGCCCGCAAGTATCGACACCCGCCGCGGATATCTCGACCAGCGCCGGCATACCCGCCACCTCGCGCAGCTGGAACGCGTCGGCGGCGCCGTTGCCGAGCTGGCCGAAGCTCCCGTCGCCCCAGCAGGTGACGCGCCCATCACCGCCGAGGGCGCATGCGTGCCGGGCACCCATCGCCAAAGCGCGCACCCCCGCGAGCTCGCTCATCGCCGCGGGTCTTGGCACGGTCCTGCCGGGCGCATAGCTCGCCGGCTCGCCAACACGGTCGACGGCGCCGGAGGAAGCTCGGCTCGCGCCGTGCACCGCTCGCGGCGCGGCCTCGCCATGAGCGTTACCACCCCAGCACGCGACAGCGCCGTCACGCCGGCGCGCGCACGTCGCGGCATCGCTCGCGCGGAGCTCGACCACATCCTCCAACCCCGACACCCACACCGGGGCCGTCGATGGCCTTTCGCTGCCATCACCGAGCTGACCTTGCTGATTGTCACCCCAGCACGCTACGCTCCCTGACACGACGAGTGCACACGAGTGATACGCGCCCAAAGCCAGCTGCTGCACCGCCTCGACGGGTGATGACAGTGCCTTTGCGGGCACGACCGATCCATCGCTTCCATGCTTCGCTGGAACCGTGCACGCCAGCCCCAGAGCGCCGCAGACGGCTGTGGCAAGGCCCCAGCGGGCATGGCGGCGACGCCGAGGACCGCAAGTGAAGGACGAACTGGGGCGCATAGTCATGAATCACGCCACGTGGCATCGCCGAGGGCAAACGTTTTCTTGGCTGATAGCAGATCCCCCAATGCCCACGGGTATCGATTGTCTCACCAGCTAGACCGGCTGCCGATAGGTCGGGCGCGTTGCCGCCTCGCGGGGCGCCTCAACCTCTACATGCCTCCCGCACCCGCTTCACCCGCTCGCTCGCATCTCGCAAACGTGCAGCTCGAGACCGATCGCCATACGAGACGGTGGGTGGCCGCAAGAGAGCGGCCAGCCACCGTCCGGCCCCATCTCACTCTTCCGTGACTACGATCGTGACCGTCGACGAGTTACTGCCGAGCTGCGCGGCGAACTCCTGCGAGATGCCGTCCGCCACTCGATCATCGAGCGCGATTTGGTCCTGCCGGATCGGTCCGAAGTCATCATTCACGAAGGCGTCGGCCTCGTACAAGTGGCCCCCCACGCAGAAGTAACTATCGTCGCCAATTGGCACATCGACGAGCGAGAGGTGCTCGGCGCCCGTGTAATAGAGTTCTGAAGCCGCCGAAGGGATGTCGAGCAGCATGATGCGTTCCGCGCCGTCGCTCTGAGCGCAGCTGCCGTTGCTCGCCTCCGTCGGCACGTCGATCCAGACCTGCCCGTAGATCTCATCCTCGCCAGCGCCGTCCGGCGTCTGATTGACGATCTGCAAGCCGACGCGGAGATCTGCGCGATTCTTTCGACAGCTGGGCACCGTGTACTCGTTGACGAGTGAGAACACAGCCGGCCGATTGTCGGCGAGGTAGGCGAGCTTGTAGGCGATCGGTGCGCCAGGCGAATCCGCAGAATAGCTGGCGCCACTTCGGATCAGCGCCATCAGCTCGTCGACATTCGTTGCCGTTGCGGATTCTCCGATGGCCGTGGCTACGAACTCCTCCCCGGCAAGCTGCTGGGAGCTTTCCGCTCGCACTTCGCCGCCGATCGGCAGGAACGATTCAATGCGGCCCTCCAGTTCATCCGCGCTCGCGCTGTTCGACGTCGAGAAAACGCCAACGATGCGACGACCGTAGGTGACGGACTGAACATAGACGGGCGGGCTGTCGGGGGTCACGCTCTGCCGCAGTTCCGCCACCGAAACGGAAGGGCCGAAGACGGCTGTCGGCTCCAGCGGAGCATCGACATCTACCGTGAAGTACGCTTGCCAGTAGTCAACCAACAGACGAGTGGCCTCCGTCGTTTCACGAAGGCCAAGCTTGCCCTCGAGCTCGACGAGGCCCGGCCAGTTTGCCTCCACCCCGAGCTCCTTGGCGACTTGTTCGCTCGAAGTGATGCGGCTGATTTTCAAGGAGCTGGCGCGGCTGGTCCCACCCGAAAGCGGCTGCGAAAGAAGCCGATTGAGCTCCTGGCGGAACGATGAAAGGCGTCCCTGATCCATCTGCCCAACGACCGACGCTCCCGAGCGGGCGCCGTCCAGCAGCGATACGCTGAACGTCACCGGACCAAGGTCAGCGGTAACGGGCGCGAGAACGCCGCGCTGGGCCTCATCGCCACGGACGACATTTCCTGGCCATAGGTTCGTCGACAGCGATTGCAAGGCAACGAGCTCGCTCGGGTTGTCGATGGCCGAGACAGTGCGATAGGTACAGTAGTATTTCCCCTCTTGCTGCGAAACCTCGGCGCCGGGGATGTCGAATTCGCCTTCAGCAGCGGGGGGCTCGAAGCGGCCTGCTTCGTTCACGAGAGCGGTCAGAGCCGAACGTCGTTCTCCGAGCGCGACGTCGTCATCCGTCGACGAACCAGGGTCGGTCTGGGAGTGTGAATCCCCATCACCCGGCGTGTCGTTCTGCGTCGCATCGGCACCATCGTTCGGAACGATCGTGCACCCGGCGACGAGAAGGAGAACAAATGACCGATACGTGAGCTCGAGCTTTCTGCTGTGATCCATCCAACCCCTGTGTGAACCCACGGTGGTCCACTGACTTTCCGCAGTGAAGTGTTGTCCCCGCGCTCAGCGCCTCCGTGGGCCCGCGCATCGCGATGTGACGGACCAGGATGGTACGAGCGTTCCTCTGTCGCAGTGGAGCTGCTCGACCCGCTGGCGTCGCGGCAGTGGACGGAGCTCGCGAGGGATGCTTTAACGCATCGACGGGTGGGGGCGAGCGGACGGAATGGTGTCGCGGGCTTGGCGCTCGAGACGCCCGCTCGTAGGCTTCACGCGCTGGAGACGCTCCCCGTGTACGGGTCTCCTCCCGATGAACGCCGGAACAAAGCTGACGTCGCTGATCGGAACAGCTCGACAGGTCAGCTGATTAGAGGTCGACGCTGTCGGCAGCCAAGGCCGTGATTGCGTCGTGAGTCACGACTCCGGCACTGCCACGTCCTGACCACCCGAACGCCACCCTGCAAGGCGCCCGGACCGCGGGATATCCCACATCTCAGCGGGCGAGTCTCGTTTGACAGCGGCAGCTTGCACGTGGACGGCGACCTTTGATCGCGACGCGGCTCTCGTGCGAGCCGCCGGCGGCTCGAGGCCACCATCGACGAGTGGAGCGCGCCCTCGCCCGCATCACCACTCTCTGCTGCTTGCGTGGTCGAGCTCTACAAATTGCAGGGTTCCCGCCGTTCCATCCAAGATGCCCCCCTTCCTCTCCTGGGTCGACTACTCCTCCACCGAGCGCCTCCGGATGCGCCAGGCCGTCGCCCTCTTCGACGAATCCGACACCCGGGACGAGCTCGGCATCGGCAGCATCCGCGACGCTTTCGCCGACGAGCTCTTCCCAGGCACCTCCGTCGTCCAGACCCGCCTCCGCTACGCACTCTTCATCCCGTGGCTCTACACGGCGCTCGAGAACGAGCGCACGGTGAGCTCGGCAAACGTGGCGCGCCGCGCGCGCAAAGCCGAGCTCGATCTCATTCCCCACCTGTTAGAGACGAGCGGCGACACAATCGGTGTGATCGGAAGGCGCGCAGGGCAAGAGCTGCAGCGCCCGCCGAGCGGCATCTACTGGCTGATGCTCAACCGCTGGGGCATCTTTCGGCCGCGCTGGACGCTCGATGAGTACCACCGCCGCTGGGACCGGCTACGCCTCGAGCGAGAGGGGCAGCGCCGCACCGACGACCGCGGCGTGCTCCCGGATGCATTCGAGACCTGGAACTCGGAGATGCCGCCCGCCCAACAAGACTTCCCGGGCCAATCCAGCTTCGACCTTCGGTACGAAGAAGCAGAGTTCCTACGAGGGCGAATCGCCGACTCATGCGCGGGCTCATTGCTGGCGTACGCGGCCACCGCGCCCCAGCGCCCGGACCTGGGCGTCAGCGAGCCCTGGCACGCTTTCGGCGACTTACCTGGTCCCCTCACTCTCACGCTTGCCCTGGCGCGTCGTTTCGCACTACTCGTCCGCGGCGCAGCGCTGGTCTACAACCTCGCGCTGGCGCGGCACGGGTCCGGTCGGGATGAGCTGGCGACGAAGCTGGACAGTGAGCTGGAGAGCTGGGCCGAGGAAGCGGAGCGGCCGCGGACAGCCGGCGCCTCGCTCGACGAGCTCTGGGCCTTCTGCGCAACCCGAGCGAACGTGAGCCCGCGCACGCGAGAGTTCCTGGAGCGTTGGCGTGACCTGCTGGCTTCAAACGCGTACGCCGGCGGGGCTCGCTCGCGCGAAGCGCTTCATCTCGTGGAGCAGCGGGAGCGGCAGCTCAAGGGCAGCCGTTCGCGATTCGGCAATCCGCGAGCCCTCGAGCTGTGGGGCGGGCAGTCAGGGACGGGATTGCTCACCTACCGGTGGGGAACGGCGCAGCGGTTTCTCGCAGACCTGTATCGCGGGCTCGGCGTGGAGGGAGACTGAGCGTGCTCAATCCCGACGCTCGGCGGCTCTATTCGGAGTGCTTTGCTGCGCCCCCGGGCCACGCTCTCGATTGCGCGGTGGGGACGACGTACTCGCTCGATCTGGACTCGCTCCTGTTCGCGCTCTTCTGTCTGGCGACGAGTGGTGTGGAGGATCCGGACAGCGCGCTCGGCAACCCGGTAGCGCTGCTCGAGGCTATCCACCGCCTGAGTGATCGGGTGACGTTGTTCGCACACGCGGGGGAGACACACGCGCCAGAACGGCCGCGGGCATTGTACGCCTTGCTCGAGCGCTGCATGGTTCCCGCGCGGGGGCGGGGCGGGGCCATCTTCCACCCGAAGGCGTGGGTGCTGCGGTATCGCTCGCGAGCCGCTGATGCGGTGCTGCTGCGTGTGGTGGTGCTGTCGCGCAATCTGACGGGTAGTCGGGCGTGGGACACGTTCGTGTGCTTGGAAGGCACCCCGGGCGAGGTCATGTGTGAGGAGAGTCGGGAGCTGGCCGAGTTGTTGCGCGCGCTTCCGTCGTTCGCGGTGTCAGCGCATCATCCCGCAGCGGCGCGTCTGGCGCAGCTCGAGAGCCTCGCTCACGCCGTCGAGCGGACACGTTTCGAGCCGCCGCTGCCGTTCGAAGGGGCCGCCTCTTTCGTTGCGCTGGGCATCGTTCCGGGGAGGCGCTTCGAGCCGCCGGCGGGAAACCGGCTCCTCGCAATCTCCCCCTTCCTGAGCCCCGAGATGCTGGCCGTACTGCGTGCGCTCGCACCGAGAGCGCAGCTCGTGGGACGCGACGAGGAGATGGCCAAGTGTTCTCCTGAGGTGCTAGCCCGCTGGGACGCCTTCGTGCTGCACGAGGGGGCGAGCGCGGACGCCGACGTAGCGGACGACAGCGCGGCCGACGCAGCGCCGCAGGGCCTACATGCGAAGGCGCTGGTGATCGAGTCGAACCAGCAGGCGACCTGGTGGATCGGCTCTGCCAACCTGACAGACCCCGTTCGCTCGGGAGCCAGCGTGGAGCTGATGGTTCGATTGGCGGGAAAGGTGTCGAAGGTGGGGATTGATCCTTTCTGGGATGCTGGCTTCGGCTCCTTGCTGCTGACCTATAGCCACCACGAGCTGCCGCCGGATGCAGCCGAGGGCAACCGCTCCAGCGTGCAGCGAGCTCAGCGGCGTATCAGTGAAGCGACGTTCGAGCTGCGCTGCGAGAACCACGCCGAAGGCTGGTGTCTGTCGCTGGAGGGCGCCGTGCCGGAGCTGGACGGCGTGGCGGTGACCTGTCGACCGGTGAGCCTCGCGCCCTCTCGTGAGATCACTCTTGCGGAGGGCGCTGGCGTCTGCCGCTTCGCTGCGCTCAGTGCAGAAGCTCTGACGGCGTTCGTCGCCTTCCGGCTGGTTGCAGGCAACGGCGATTCTCGCTTCGAGCTGGCGTTCACATTGAAGTTGCCGATGAGGGGACTTCCCGAAGAGCGAGATGCACGGGTGGCGAGCGCCATCATCAAGGACCGAGCGGCCTTCATGAGCTATCTGCGTTGCCTGCTGGCCGACTTCGGGGCGAGCAGTGCGGTCGAGTCCCAGGCGTGTGGGCTAGAGAAGGGTTCTGCCTCTCAGGACGAGGCTCTGCGCTCGGCCGGTCTGCTCGAGTCGCTGCTGCGCACGCTGCACCGAGACCCGGCGCGGCTCCACGGTTTACGCACGTTGCTGGCTCGCTGCGTGCCAAGCTCCGAGCAGGATGTCATCCCGGAGGAGATGCGCGCCGTCTGGGCGGCGATCGAGCCACATCTGTCCGTCGAAGGGAGGGCGGCGGAATGATCGCGCTCGAACCGAGGCCGGACCGAGCCGCCGCCGTGGGTACGCTGCGCCGGTTTCAGCGGGACACCGTGAGCCACGTCGTCGAGCAGTTGCTCGACGAGACGGGGTCGAAGCGGTTCCTCGTCGCCGACGAGGTCGGTCTCGGAAAAACGCTCGTGGCTCGCGGTGTGGTCGCGGAGTTTGTGGACCGGCACTGGGAGAGTGTCGGCCGAATCGATATCTTGTACGTCTGCAGCAACGCGGCTCTGGCGCGTGAGAACCTGGGCAAGCTGCGCATCGGTGGGGAAAAGGTCGGCGTGATCGAGGCGACGCGCTTCACGCTCATGCCTGCCGCCGAGGAGCGCCTTCGCCACAAGCTCAACTTCATCTCGCTGACCCCGACCACGGCGTTGCGGACGAGCGGCGGCGGCATCAAGGAGGAGCGGGTCGTGCTGCATCAATTGCTGCGGCAGCGGTGCCGGGCGGGGCGCTGGCTCGACAATTTTCTGCAGGGCGGCGTGAGGAACGCCGACCGCTGGCGCGCGCGGGTCCGGGCAGGGGAGCGCCTGAGTCCGGAGATGGTTCGACGCTTTCATGAGGCGCTCGATGGTCGCCCCGACCTCCAGCAACGCCTGGAGGCCATGGCGATGGCCTTCGCGCGGATCGATGGCAGCGCCGCGCAAGAGGCCGCCAAGGAGGCGAACCAGCTCACGGCCGATCTGCGCAACCTGCTCGCGCGAGTCTGCATCCACAGCGTTCAGCCGGACCTCATCATCTTGGATGAGTTCCAGCGCTTCAAGGAGCTGCTCGTGACGGGCGACGCCGAGCTCACGCCCGAGGTGGAGCTGGCGCAGCAGCTATTTTCGTACCGCACGCCCGAAGATCGGCGTGTGGCGATGCTGCTTCTCTCGGCAACGCCCTACCGCATGTTCACCACCCGCAACGAGTCAGGCGGTTCCGGTTTCGATGCCGACGATCACTATACCGACTTCCTGCAAACGCTCGAGTTTCTGGTCGACGACGCGACCCGCTTCTCGGCCTTGAAGGCAGCGCTGCATCAATACCGGCACGAGCTGGTCCGTGCAGCCTCGGGCGCACCGCACGACATGGCGTCGGCGCGCACCCAGCTCCGGTCGCTGCTGCTCCGCGTGATGTGCCGTCGTGAACGGGTGGGCTCGACCGAGGAGCGCGACGGGATGGTGCGCGAGACGCGGCAGCCCGCCCAGCTCCGCTCCGCCGACGTGAAGGGCTACCTGGCCATGGAGACGTTGCGCGAGCACCTCGACGGCAGCGACTTGATCGAGCTCTGGAAGAGCGCCCCCTACCTTCTGAATTTTTGTAAGAGGTATGAGTTCAAGGCCAGCTTCGACGCCAGGGCTGACCGCGCCGCCCTCACGGCGGCGTTCGCGAGCCAGGCTGGTCTCCACCTCGATCCCGCCGCCATTGCCGAGTTCTCGCAGCTAGACCCGGGCAACGGGCGCTTGCGCCTGCTCACCGAGCACACTCTGGACAACGACCGGTGGCGCATGTTGTGGCTTCCTCCGAGCCTCGCCTACTGGCCACTCGGCGGCGCATGGGCGAAAAACCCGGACGTGACCAAGAAGTTGCTCTTCTCTTCGTGGAATGTCGTTCCCGACGCGATCAGCGCCCTGCTGAGTTACGAGCTCGAGCGACGAAGCCTGGGTGCCGATCGGAACTCGGAGAGCCCAGACTACCACGACGTCCACCGCAAGCGTGCCCGTCTGCTCCGCTTCGCGATGAGCGACGGCAAGGCGGCGAGCATGATGACGCTTGCGCTACAGCTGCCGTGCCTCCCGCTCGCGAGCATCCATCCGCTGGGTCTACGCGGCGATGACAGAGCGAGCATCCGAGCCTTGATGCGCGCGGCGATCGAGCCCCTGCTCGAGAGCCTGAAGCCCCGCGTGCGGGGTAATGTTTCCGATCCATCCTGGTACTGGGCCGCGCTGCTCCTCCTGGATGCGCGCGATGCAGGATTGGCCTTGCTGGGCGACCTGGCGAAGCTCCGTAGCAAAGAGGCGCCGAGTGCCGAAGGTGAACGTGCCGAAGATGCGGAGCATCTCGAGGGCTTCGCCGCGCACCTGGAACGAGCACGTAAGATGCTGGCCCAGGACATCGAGCTCGGCGCCTTCCCGGATGACTTGCTCGACGTTCTGGTCGATCTGGCGCTCGGTAGCCCGGCCATCAACTGGGCTCGCACGCTCTCCAGCTTCGGCGTGGAAGACCGCGAACGGCGCCTCCTCGGTGCCCAGCTGGGCGAAGCCTTCCGCACGCTCTTCAATCAGCCGCTCGTCATCGCCAGACTTCAGCAAGAAGACGCTTCGCGCTACTGGCAGGCGACGCTTCACTACGCCATCGATGGCAACTTGCAGGCCGTCCTCGACGAGTACGCCCACCTGCTCTGGGAACCCGCCGCCTGGTCCACCACCGACCTTAGCGCGATCGCCGGCCGCGTCACCACGGACGCGGTCAAGGCCATCACGACGAAGACATCGATCGTGCGCCCCGACTACTACCGCGGCCGCCCGGAGCGCATCGAGCCCGTTTCCGACGGAGTCGCGCTCCGCACGCACTTTGCTCTTCGCTACGGTACAGCCCGCTCGGGCGACGGCGCGCACGAGGTCCGCGAAGACGCCGTCCGCGATGCGTTCAAATCGCCGTTCTACCCCTTCGTCCTCGCCAGCACCTCCGTCGGCCAGGAAGGGCTCGACTTCCACCCCTGGTGCCACTCCGTCTGGCATTGGAACCTTCCCGGCAATCCCGTCGACCTCGAGCAACGCGAGGGGCGCGTCCACCGCTACAAGGGACACGCCGTTCGCAAGAACGTCGCCGAGCGGCATGGCCCCGCCCTGCGCCAGCGATGGAGCCCCGGCCAGGACCCCTGGAACGTCTTGTTTGATCTCGCCACCGAGGCGCGCGCGCCGGGCGAGAGCGAGCTCATCCCGTGCTGGCTGGCACCCGGAACCCACAGGGTCGAGCGCTTCGTGCCGCTGCTGCCCCTGTCACGCGAAGCCGAGCAGCTCGAGCGCCTGAAGCGAAACCTCGCGATCTACCGGGTCGTGTTCGGGCAACCGCGGCAGGCGGAGTTGATGGCCTTGATCGACGGCGGCGATATCTCCCAGGCCGAGATCGACTCCTGGGTGGTGAGCCTCGAGCCGGGCCGAGTGGCAGACGCTGGCGCGCCCGAAGTCGGGCCATGAAGGCGAAGCGACGGGGGCGGCCGGGCGCCGAATACTCGCAGGCGATACGCCTGATCGAGCTCTATGACCGCGCGAACCGCGGCGAGGTGCTCTCACCCTCGAACGACTTGGCGGACAGCCTGGGTATCGATCTTCGAACCCTTCAGCGAGACCTCGCGGTCCTCGGGAGCCACGGAAAGCTGTCCCGCGTGAATGGGCCTCGTAGCGGCTGGCAAGTGCCGGAGGCAGAGCGCAACTGGGGTGCCAGCGTCTGGCAGGTTCTGGGTGTGGCGCTGGGCATCCGCATGATCAGCTTCATCGCCGGGCGCCTGGTCGCGGGCCAGGTGGAGCCACTACTGGCATCGCTCCGCCGGTCGCTGTCGAATGCAGACCAGTTCAACCTGGACGACCTGGAGCAGCGCCTGCACGTGACCGAGTCCGGGCAGAAGCTCTATCGGGAGCAGCCGGAACGCATGCAGAGCTTGCTGCGAATGAGTGATGCTCTGCTGCGGCAGAGGCCGGTCCAGCTAGGGTATCTGTCGCCGTCGCGCAAAGCCCAGCGGGCGCCGCCGCGGTCGCTGACCGTTCAGGTGTTGTGCCTGGTGATCCACCGGGGGGCGGTATACTTCGTGGTTGACGTGTTGGCTGGAGAGCTGCGGAGTGACACGCGCCGCATCCTCCTGGCACTCGATCGGCTGAGCGACGTTCGAGACGATCCTGGAGCTCAGCCCGGCGCCTATCCAACCGACTTCAACCCCCGGGAGTACTTCGAGTCCGCCTTCGGCATACATCGCGGTGAAGAGGCTCATCAGGTGCGGCTGCGGATCGACGAGGCCTACTCCAGCGCCGTGCGCGAACGAACCTGGCATCCGACACAGCACCTCGAGGAGCACCCCGATGGGTCAGTCGTGCTCACGATGCAGCTGGGTAGCCTCGAAGAGGTGACCGACTGGGTGCTCGGGATGGGCGAGCACGTGTGTGTCGAGGGACCGCAGGAGCTGATAGAACGGGTTCGCGCACGGCTCGAGCGGGCGCTCGCACGCTACCAGCCAGGATAGGGCGCGTGACATATTCTGTCGCCTCGCTGGCGTAGATTGAACGAAACGCGCGCGTCGCTCCTCAGGGCCGACGCGCCAAATAGGGGCAGATCGTGCGTCATAGTTCATTCCATTCCGAGATCATTCGTCAATGTCTGCGGCAGCTCCCAGCGAGCTTTCGCACCAAGCAGCTCTCCCGGCATCCGCTCATGCGCGCCGGTCATCAGGAGCTCGTCACCCGGCGTAACTACCACTCCATGGTGGGCGCACATCTGTCCAAGCACTGCTCCGACGTGGAGTTGCTCGATGGCAAAGGGAATGATGACGGGGTGCTCTGGTCCAATCGATTGTGCGGCAATGCGGGTGACGAGACCGCTCGGGCGGGCGCTGGGACCAGCGCCGATACTGGTGCTCAGACGGAAGGTGTTGCCCGGCCTCGAGCTGCCGAGCCTGCGGACAGCAACGAAACCGCATTCACTGCGCGCATGCGACAGCATCAGAGCTGGTATCGCGAGGTCGTTCTCCAATTGCCGCCGGGGACTGGTCCGCACCGGTTCTCGACGACGGTCCGGGGAAGTATGCTGCGGCCAGAGCACGCGCAGCAGGGCCGGAACTTCCTGACGCCCGAGGTATACCGAGTGGCCCAGGAGCGGCTGCGGAGAGGCGCGCGCAACGTGGAGTCGTTCCGGCTGTTGCACAACATGCTCTCCAGTCAGCCGATGTGCTTCAACCTGTTCGCGCCGCTCCGGCACGACCTCGAGCTGGCAACACTGCTACTTCGAGCGACGCCGGAGCTCGGAGTCGACCGAGTCACCGCGGTCGACATCGAGTTCGCGCCAAGGCCGGTGGAAGAGTACCTGGCGGATGGCACATCCTTCGATGCCTACATCGAATACACCCACTGTGACGGCAGCCGAGCCTTCCTGGGCATCGAAACGAAGCTCACGGACGGGTTCTCACGAACGGTCTGCGACACGCCCGCGTATCGACGTTGGATGCAGGGCTCCAGGAATCCATGGCTGCCGAGCGCAGCCCTCCGCGTCGCCGATGCGTCGCACAACCAGCTCTGGCGGGATCATCTGCTCGCCATCGCGATGCGCGATCATCCCAGTCAGCGATACCGACATGGCGCGTTGATGCTCGTGCGGCACCCCCTGGATCAAAGGGGGGCCGAGTCCGCCCGCGATTATCGTCGCCTGCTGCGCGACGGCGACACGAGCTTTCTCGATATGCCAATGGACCAGCTCGTCGGGCGCTGGCGAACCGCCCTCGGCTCCGACGACCGCAGCTCGTGGCTGAGGTCATTCGAAGAGCGCTACCTCGAACTGACGAAAAGTCGGGAGTTCGCCGATGAGCACGCATAAGCTGACGACAGAGTACGTGGCTCGGCTCGATCGCTTTGCCGCCACGTTTCCTGCTGCTCACGAGTTTCTGAAGCGGTTAGAGAGCGAGCGACCCCGAGCCGGGCTCTGGTTGAGCACGGCGGTCAACGCGCACCTCTACAAGGAGCGATCGTTCATTGCGTATATCAAACTAAAGAACCCCGATCTGCGCCCGCCATCCCTGGTGCTCTCGCCCCACTTCAACCAGCGAATCGCCGCCGACACGACCGACGAGTCGCGCCGTCTCTTCCCCGCTGTCATGGACGGCATTCTCGAGGCGCACTCAGCCAAGACGTCCGGGTGGGCCAAGCGCCACGCCGGAGGGGTCATCGAGTTCGGCGCATCCACGCCAGGGAGCTTCTTCGCGACGTTGTACGAGCGCTTAATTGTTCTGTAGCCGAGGCAGGAGGAGTGGCCGAACTCGCTTTGAGCGCGCCCCGGCGGCAAAGATGGCGGAAGCGGAGCCGGTGGCGCCATGAATGCCGGAGGGATGATGAACGTCGCCGGCACGACGAGTGCGGCACGCTCATTCATGACGAAAACTCCGTCACTCCGACCTAAAACCAACGGTCCTCTCGTCGGCTGTAAGCGTGGTTGCTCCAGCCGGCGGGAGGGCGACCTAACCAATGATCAAGACACTAGCACTCCTGTCCATACTCTCCGGTTGCGCAATGACCAAGTACGAGGTCTACGAAGGCGCCAAGCCGGAACCGCCGCCCTCCTACGGAGTCCAGCTACCAGAATATGAAGGCGGCAAGCCCAGAGAGTGCCTGAGGTCGGCCAAGGAACCCCAATCGTGGAACTACCAGAGGCTCAAGAGCAAAGCCTGCGAGAGCGACGACTCGTACTTGAAGTTGAAGGACTACGAGCGTCGCTCAAACGAGCAGTACACGCCCTCCCGCTCTAATAGGACGCCGTAGACTCATCCTTGCTCGCGGCACGGGCGTATCGTGACGCCATCGATCGACGGCGCTGGCTCGAGCTCATGAGCCGGCTCAGAAGACGACATCGAGCTCAGTGGCTTGGTCAGAGTTGCTCGAACGTGATGCCTCCCGTTGCTCCCGCATCGAACCTACTCGGGCAGCCCGAGCAGCCACGCCCAGCGCGCTCGACTGTGGTGCCCGTTTGCACCGCAACTGACCACGCATTTGCACTGAAGTTGACCACCCCACCGATCCGGGGCGGGCTTCGGCGGAGCGTAGCGACGCGGGTACCGAACTAACGAAATCGGGTTTAGAAAAGCGGCCCTCTCGGGGCCAAGTTTGCAGTGGTCAACTTCGGAGCGTAGCGATGATCATCCGGGCTTCTTGGCGAGGCGTTCTCGATAGGACCCTCCCTTGAGCACGACACGCTGGCAGGCGGTCGACGATGGCCTCTCCGACGACGGCGTCTTCGAACAGCTTGAGCCAGCCGCGCGGATCGACTTGCGACGTGACCACCACGACACCACGCCGATAGCGGTCTTCGCGCAGATCGACGAGAGCCGTCGCCTCCTCGTGTGTGTACGAGCGAAGGCCGAAGTCGTCCAGTACGAGCACCTTGGACTTGTTGAGCTGCCGCACCAGTGAAGGTACTTGCCGGCCGCCCTTGCAGCAGCGATCTCCTCGAACAGGAGATTGACGGGTAGGCACGTCGTCTGGATGCCCTCCGCGCACAGCCGTCTGCCAAGCGCGACTGCGAGGTGTGTCTTGCCCTCCCCGGTCTTGCCGAGGAGCAGCCGGTTCTCCTGGCTCAGGAAGAAGCCTAGGCTGGCCAGCTCCTTCAGCTTGGGTTTGGCGATGCCACGGTCGTAGGTCCCATCCCAGTCAGCGATCTCTGCGGCGGAACGGAACCGAGCACGGGTGGCGAGAATCTTGGCAACGCGGTCCTTTCTGAACAGTGCCTCGTCCTCCAGCAGGAGTCGCAAGAACTCCAGCGGGTGCATCTGGGACGCGAGCGCCTCGGCGGCACGGCGTTCGAGGTGCGCGTGAATTCCGAACAGCCGCAGGTGGTGAGCCAGCTGCCTAGTTTGATCAGCGATCATGCGTCACCGCCAGTGGCACGCGAGTCGGCCCCATCATTGTGCTGGAAGACCTCGGAGTCGGCGCGCTTCGGTTTGACGAGCACCAACCGAGCGCCGTTGACCTCGTAGTGCTCGGCGCAGGCCTTGACGTAGCTGGAGCGTCGTGACCGGAGTGTGCGCTGGGTCGAGGCGCCGTCCGTCTGGCGGAACCCGGGTCGGCGTCGCGCCGCGCGTGGCTGGTGATGCTAGGCAGCCTCGCCGAGTGGCTCGAGGGCAGCCTCCAGATGTCTGCGCCTCGCGCCCAGTCGCCCGCGTCAAACGCTACATCGAAGGGAGGGGCATCGAGGGGGCGCGCTCCGTCTGCGAGTGTCGCGCGCCACCCATCACCTCCAGTTCCGTTCGGCGGGAGGCAGCGACGACGACGAGAACCTGGCGGCGGTGCACCTGGTGCCACCTGTTCGGCGTGCACGGCGGTCGCATCCGCGCCGAGGGCACAGCGGAGCGCATCCACTGGGAGCTCGGCGCTGCCGACCACCCCTGCCTCGTGGTGGACGGGCGGGAGCGCGTGGCCGCGTGAAGTCGGCACGCTGAGAACTCTCGACAGGCCACTTTGCCGGGCCGCTGACGAGGCCGCCTTCGCTCGGCGTGCCAGGCCGTGCTGTGGTAGATGCACGGGTCATCCGATCGCCGCGAGATCGGGGCGGGCCGATCCACGCGAATGGGGCGGTCTCGAACGACGTGGCGATCGGGGATGCTCGTCAGGGCGGGTTCCTGGCGCACCGGGCTCCGCTGTAGATGTTGACGCCGGCCGGCGCGCTCGCAGTGCGATCCTGATAAAGCAGCAAGATTGAGGGATAGTTGTACCAGCAGCCTCCCCGAAGCACCATTTGAGTCGTGGCTGAGAACGCGGCGCAGTCCGTGCACGGGTTAGAATAGCTGGGGTCGTAGTAGTCGACCATCCATTCGCGTACGTTGCCGGCCATATCGGCTTGGCCCCAGCGAGCGTTTCCCGCCACCTTGGAGCCCACGGGAACCAGGTCGGTGACCGCACAGCCCGCCAGTCCATCACCCAGACAATCGACAGCACCACCTTCGACGTAGCTCGCGTAAGTCGGGCTGATCGTGGTGTCGCTCTGCGACGTCGACCACGGGTAGGGGCGTTGACCGCTCATCCCTCCACCCCCTGTCGCAGCGTAGTTCCATTCGGCCTCCGTGGGCAACCGTCCGCCGTCCCAGATGCAGAAAGCGAAGGAAATGTACCAATCAATGCAGTTCTGAGGTCGACTCTCCGACGTGCTGTTGCTGGCGTTGGGTGACCAGGTTTGGAGTTCCGAATCGCATTGCAACCCGTTGGTTCCCGTCAGCGCGTCGATGTCGGTCGGTAGATTTGCGTTCCAGGCGGCACCGTCCCATCCCTGGTCCTCTGGGTTGTTCGGATTCTTCCCGCTGGCTTGGGTTGGGCGCCAGCCGGCTGCATAGGCCTCCGCAAACTTTCGGAATCGTCCGACGGTCACCTCGTAAACGTCGAGTCTGAAGTCGCTGACCGTCGCCGGAAAGTTCGAGTCGTTATATCGATTGAACGTGCCTGATGGGATTGCGGTGGAGGCGCAGCAGTCGTCGGTGCCGTTTGGTCCGCAGGTCCCCGCGAGGCCGGCGCACGAGCGAGACTGGATGCGGGTGCACGTCGATGGTGACTCGGTGCACGTCCAGTCGTTCTCGACGTTGCAATTCGCATTGCAGCCGTCCCCATCGTCCACGTTGTCGTCGTCACACCCTTCGTCGTTGGCCCGGGCGCCATCTCCGCAGGTGGATGCGCACACCGAAGGCTGCCCGCTGCATGCGAAGCCGAAGTCAACAACGCACGCGCTGCAACCGTCGCCGGCGATGTCGTCGTTGTCATCGCATTCCTCTGCTCCGTCGCGCAGACCGTTGCCGCAGGTGCGTGCACAAGCAGATGGTTCGCCATCGCAAAACCACCCAGGTTCCGCTCTGCAAGACCCGTCGCACCCATCCTGGCTCGCTGTGTTGTCGTCGTCGCAGCCACCCCCCACTGCTTCGGCGCCAACGAGCCGCCCGTCGCCGCAGATTTCGTCGCAGCTGGTCGGGTCTGCGCCATCGCATATCCAACCGCCTTCCGCCCGACAGAGCGCGCTGCAGCCGTCACCGCCGTTCACGTTTCCGTCATCGCATCGCTCGTCTTCGTGAACCAAACCATCGCCGCAAACTCCGCCGCCACCAGGGCTAGGGAAGTCTGCGTCACCTGCGTCGCCCCGCTGTGATCGAAAGCTGTAGTCGTCGAGGTCGTTCAGGGCGAGCTGACAGGCCATCGTCATGAGCACACCCAGAAACGGGCGCAGTCGTGCCGCCTGCAGCGCCCGACCCCGTCGACTCCTCCAGATCACGAGCGTTCAGAAACGGCCTCCAACTCGCTCGGGAAAAGCATCAGCAAGCCGGACCCGGAAGAGCAACGGAGGAACCGGGCATTCTGGTGGAGAGGATCGCGCGGCCACTATGGTGGCAATCAGCCCACCACTGATCACCCGCGCAGAAGCGTGCGGCTCTGGCGGTGTCGTTCTGAGGCGTGTCGATGGCTCGCTCGACGCGGAGGTTCCACTCGATGCGGGAGCTTCGCGACTCCAACCCAGCACTTCGGATGAAAGGCGCGTTCGGTGCCGTCTGCCCGGGCGGTCTCGACGACGCGCACGCGAAGCTGGCCGCGACGGGTTGGGTAGGGAGCACTCCGTCGAATCCATTTCGGCGGTCAGCGACCAGGGGCCCGGCGAATGAAGTTGACCGTGCCGCTCTCGTCATCGATCTCGACGAGCAACACGCTTCCGACGGCCGCTTCAGAGACGTGCCATCGAATGCGACCGTCTACTTCCCGATGCGTCACCATTTGAAGCGTCTGTGGGTCGTAGCCTTCCGAAGTGGCTCTCGCCCGGGCGAGTTCGAGCGCGTGTGCTGCAGAAAGGCGCGGAGTCGCCGCGGACGACCCGAACCATCGAGCGACGCGCCCGAGGAACGCTGCAGCCGCGCCCTTCACTGAGCCACGGCCCATGCTGGAATCGGTGCTGGGCCAGCCTGGTATTTGACTTCCAGCGCAATGCCAGCGACCACACCTTGGTGGAGGAGTGCTGCTGCCTCGGGGAACACCCCGCTGCCGGCAAGCTGGGGATTGTAGCCGCCCGTTCGGGTCAGATAGACGTAGCCGTTCGCCACCGGGAACCGGACCCCTTCGAGGAACTCCGTCACGCCACGCACGCCAACCTGGGCTACCGTTTCAGCCATGGCCTCTTCGATATAGCGCCATAATGACGAGCGAACGTACGACCCCGCACGGTTCGAGACGCGATAATCCCTCAGCAGGTAGAATCGCGGCGCCAAGGCCTGGTGCACTCGCTCGTGCAAAAGCACCAATGCCTGGTCTTGCGCACTCCCCTTCGTCGAGATGACGATGTCACCCCAGAAGCTCGTCGCGCCGGTTCCCGCAGGTCGCGAAGGGTCTTTGGTGATGCCGGGCTTGTATCTGAACCCCGGTGATCTTCGGTGCTGCTCCGACGTTGAGCCGACCACCGCGTCCGGTTCGAGGTGCCTTCGCGCCGCGGAACAGGACAGCGAGAACCGCTTGGATTCCCGGTATAGAAACCGCCTTGGCGAGGTGCTCGGAGGCGCGCTCGAGGTCATCGGCGGTTCTCGCGGAATACACGCCCGTGGCGAAAATCATAGAGGTGATCGATGCCAACGAACACCGACCACCCAACAGCGACCGCGCCCACTGCGATGAGAACGACGTCGATGATTTCACCGATGCCGAACGCGTGCGAGACGACCCCACGCCGTCAGTACGCACGCGATGATCGCCAATGACTCCTTCGTCATCAGCGCCTCGAGCTGCGCTCGCGCCTCCGGACCCAACTTCGGAATTGCCCGTCGGAACGCCTCGCCGATTCTGGTCTCGAGCGACATGCCCGCAACTTGACCCGCTGTCATAGTTCCCGTCTCGTGAGGTACGAGAAGGAGCACGAGGTAGTCAACCTGGGGATTGCTGCAGGCGCCACGAAATGCTTCCCCTCCGGCCCTCCCGGGGCCACCGTGACAAGCTCCTCCACCCTGATACCATCCACGAGTGCAAAGGGTCTCGACGTTCGCCACCGTTCGAAGGGGGATCGTACTGGTAGGCCTCGCCTGGGTCGCTTGCAGTGTTCCACCTCCGCGGTCTCCCGCCGAGCTTGCGTCAAGCCCGGCGACCCTTGGGGATACCGGTGAGGGCAGGGGCCAAGCGGTGGTCGCTGCTCCCACGGCGGGAGACATCATCGGGTCTATCTCTTTGCCGGCGCCGGAAGGTCTCTCCGTCGATCTGGTGCGCCAGGGTTGCCAGACGGAGTGTGCGCTCGCAATCGCATCGCGAGGAGATGCCGCATCCCTTCTGGGTTTGAACTGGCCGCTGCCGGTGGGCTCCCCCCGCTCGACGCGAGGCCTGTCGACCCCGGACGACGTGTTTGCGCTCGCGGAGTCGGGCACGGGCCGTTTCTGGAGCATCGGCGAGGAGGAAGCGGAGGTGACGGTGGGCATCACGCCGCTCGCTGCGGAGGCTCGAATCCTGCTCGATGGGGAGGCGGGCTTCGAGCACGTCAAACGCTTCCACGCCTTGCTGGCGCTGAGGAACGGAAGGTGGGTCACCCTCTGGAGCCGCGACGACGCACCGGGCCCCCATCATACGGCAGTGGCCGTGAGTACGACTGCCAGTGTGGAGCGGCTCGTTTATCTGGACGCGTTCTTCGACCCGGACGATGGCTCTGCAGACAGGCTAGATGCGCGCGATCTCGTGTTCGATGGGTCTGGCACGTCCGTCACGGAACGGTCGGCTTCGGCGGACGGCTCGCCCGTCTACGTGCTGCCGCTTCAAGAGTTCAGCACGGCCGCGAGCGCCAAGCAGGCTCGCGCCAACGCTTGCCTGGCGAGCACGTTGGCCCTGGCCGTATTGCGTTTCACGCCGAGCGCGAAGCGAGGTGTTGCTCTGGTCAAGGTCGGCGTCGACACCGCCGTGCTGATGGCCGCGAGCCGACGCGCCTCGGAGTGTCTACGTGCGCCCGTCGGTCAGATCCAGCAGCTGCTACCCACCCGCGAAGAATGATAGACGCCCGAGAAATCGAGCTCGGTCGGCGAGGCCGGTGCGAACACACCGCACGATGTGACGATGCCGCAGCTCATGCACGCCTCGTGTCCGGTCGCATCAGAGCCCCGCCAGGCCGTCCTGAGGCTTGATCTACGCGCGAAACGTGGCGAGGATACTGCGTGCTCGTACGCACCTCAGGCTGGGTCTTCTGCGCCGCCCTCGCGTATTGCAGCGGCGGCAACGTCATCTGCGACGAGCCCGCACCGCCAGCCAGCATTGCGTCATTGAACGCCGAGCTCCCCGTTCGCATCCCCGAAGGCGCGCGCATCGTCGGCGTGCACCGAGAGAACGGCATGGATGACCTGATCGAGCTCAAACTGGAGATGAGCGCTGCGGACTTGCCCGCATTCCTCGCGAGCTCTCCGCTCGGGCAGCATCCGCTCGAGAGCTGGGGTCGCCATGGCAACTTCGGACCCGATCACACCTTCTGGGATCCGGGCAGCGTCCCGACCATGCGCAGCGCCGAGACCACCTATGCCGGCGCGCGCGGCTTCCGAATCGGCATCGACGAGCGCAAGCCGGGCGTGGTCGTCGTCTACCTGGTCGATCACGGGACGTGATCGCGCCCTTCGGAGGCTGCGTCCCGAGCGCCCCGAGCGATACAATCCGCCGACCCCGTATCCGCCAGAACCATCAGACTTCCAGCGGCTGGCGACGCCGCCGCGAGGCACTATGCTCTCTCCCACGATGACCGCTTCGAGACCGAGCACGGGCCAGCAGCTCAGCATCTTCGATGCGCCGTCGCCCTCCGGCTCCGAAGATCGCACCCACCACGCGCTGGACGAGGCGTCGTGGGTCGACCACATCCACGCCTGGCTGCCAGAGCCTGAAGCCCTCTTCGCAGAGCTCGCTGCGCTGGCCGGTTGGGAGCAACGGAGCCGATGGATGTTCACGCGGACGGTGATCGAACCGCGGCTCACGGCAGAGTTCCCATCCCTCGCCGACGCCACCATCGTCGAGGTCCGCCGCATCGGCGAGCAGCTCTCGCAGCGTTACGGCGTGCCGTACGATAGCGCCTGGCTCAACCTCTATCGCGACCACAACGACAGCACGGGCTGGCACGCGGATCGGCCGGCTTCTCTTTGCCCGACCGCCGTGGTGCCGGTGCTGAGCCTGGGCGCCACGAGGCGATTCCTGCTCCGACCCAGCCAGGGCGGTCGAAGCAAGGTCCTCGTCGTCAAGGCCGGCGATCTCGTGGTGATGGGCGGGCGCTGCCAGCGCGACTGGGTGCACGCCGTACCGAAGGAAACCGTTCGAGCCGGCGCTCGCATCAGCGTCAACTTCGGCAGCAGCTCTCAGGCGTGCGACGGCTGAGGGGCACGCGCTTCTCCAACGCCTGGCCTTCATCTCGAAAGCAGCGAAGTCGGAGGCAAATGGCTCATCGCAGCCAGATTAATCCCGCCTTCAGAATTTACTGGACATAAGATCAGTATTCGCTATCCTGGCATCATGCGCTGTCACGGGGAGGTGGAGCGGCTCGATGAAGGGTTGGCGTCGCTGGCGCGTGCGGAGGCGGGCCTGCGCTCGAGGCTCGGGCAGGTGCTGGAGGTGCTCGGTCGCGGCCAGCACTTCGATCTCGGGTTTTCATCCCTGGCCGCATACGCGCTCGAACGTTGCGACCGAAGCGTGCGCTGGGTAGAGGCGGCGCGCAGCCTCGCTCGAAGGCTCGAGCCGCTGCCTGCGCTACGCTGGGCGTTGGCCTTCGGAAGCGTCTCCTGGAGCATGGGAGAACTGCTCGCGCGCGTGGCCCAGCCCGGCGACGAGACTTGCTGGTTAGAAGCTGCAAAGGGCCGAACGATACGGCAGATGCGAGCCCTGGTGCTCGACGCCATCGCAGCCGCCGAACGCGGTGATCCCGCTGCAGCGCTCGAAACGCCGGCCATTGAAGACACAGAGGCAACCGACGGCGACGAAGCGTGCACGCTGATCTGCACCGTCGACCAGGAAGAAGCCTGGCTCTTCGAAGCGACACGAACATTGCTCGTGCAACTCGGCGTCCACGGCGCTGACGCGCAGGTCGAAGCCCTCCTCGCCGAAGGACAGGAGACCTTGCTGGCGGCACTGCCGGCAGGTTCGCTCGAGCCCGAACGGTTGGAGCGCGAGGACAGGGCGCATCAAAGCTGGGTGCGCGAGCTGAACCACTGCCGCTCCCAGGCAGAGGCGCTCTGCGAGCGACACTTCAAGGATACGCTCGCCTCGAGCCACGCCGTGCGCGACCCGGAGGGGCCCGAGCCCGCTCGCGACAGCGTGGCGCATGAGGCCGCGCTCGGTCTTGCTCCGCTCGAGGGCAAGAGCAGTCACGATCTCGACACGCTGGTGCGCGGGCTGGCGCGGTCACTGGCGCGGCATGAGCTCGAGCTGTCACAGCTCGTCTTGCGATTTCATCGTGCAAACGGCTGGCGTCAGCTGGGCTACGCGAGCGAGGCGCAATATGCCCGCGAACGGCTCGGCATATCGCGTTCGTCCTTCGTGGCACGGCGGGCGCTTGCTGTGCGCCTCGAGAAGCTGCCGCGCGTGGCCGAAGCGTTGGCGACAGGGCAGATCGGCGTCGAGGCGGCCCTGCAGGTCGTGCGTGTCGCGACACCGAACACCGAGGCCGCGTGGGTCGAGCGAGCTCAGCAACGAACGATCAAACACCTTCGCGAAGAGGTTGGGGCGGGTCTCGTCGCGGCGCGCAGCTCGGGCGAGGCAGACTGTCCGCCGCCACTGGAAGCAGAGATGGCCGCCTTTCACGAGCTCGAGCAGGCCGTGGTCAGCGGTCGGATCTGTCAACCACGCCCCGCGAATGATGGCGGGGTGGAGTTCCAACGTCCCGTCCGTCTGGCGGAGCCAGGGTCGCCGACGCGTCGCGCCTGGCTGGTGATGCTGGCGAACCTCGCCGAGTGGCTCGAGGGCGGCCTCCAGATGTCTGCGGCACGCCCCCAGGCACCCGCGTCGAAAGGGGCATCGAGGCTGACATCGAAGGGCCGCGTCGAGCTCCGCTGGCGAGTGTCGCGGGCCAACTACACCTGGTGGCGTGGCCTCGAGGCGCAGGCGCGGCGCTGGCTACCGAGCGGCATGAGCTGGCTGCGCTTCCTGTGCCTCTCGCTCTGGGAAGCCTGGCGCCATCTACTGGGCGCGAGCGTCGCGTACGACCACATCTACATCCGAGATCGCTACCGCTGCAGCAGCCCCGTGTGCAACCGGAGAGACGTCACGCCCCATCATCTCCAGTTCCGCTCGGCGGGAGGCAGCGACGAAGACGACAACGTGGCGGCGGTGTGCACCTGGTGCCACCTGTTCGGCGTGCACGGCGGTCGCATTCGTGCGGTGGGCACGGCCGAGTGCATCCACTGGGAGCTCGGCGCTGCCGGCTGCCCCTGCCTCGTGGTGCACGGGCGCGAGCGCGTGGCGGCGTGAACGCATCAGCCTCGAGGCATCAGCCTCGAGTCGGGCGCCGCCCCTTCACCTTCCGAGCCCGGGGCGCTCTCCCGCGCTGCGTGCCCTCTGTATCTTCCCCGTTGCGGTTCGCCTGCGCGAAGCCGCCCGGAGGTCGCTCGATCGCGCCCTTACCTTGCTGAGGGCGAAAACCCTTGCTCGCATTGCCCTTGAACGGGCGCGAGGGGCGAGAGGGACGCGGCCGTGCGGGGGCTCTCGCTGGCTCGAGCTTGGTCTCTGCCGGTGCCCACGTATCGCCCTCGGCCACCACCTCTCGCTTGAAGAAGGACTTGCCTCTGGAGGTGCCTCGCGAGCCACCGCGGTCCTCACGAGCCACCGCCTTACCCCTGCGGGCGGCGCCCAATGCACCCCGGGCGCCACTTGCACTTCGAGCACCTCGGGCGCCCGAGCGAGCGTCGGGCCCGCCGTAGCTCGCCGGGTTCGGGCGCACTGCCTTTCGGAGCAAGCGAAGGACGACCTCGGCGAGGGTCTCGTCATGCCCTCGCTTCAGGTCCCGCAGGGCGTCGGCGAGGTCGGCGTCGAGCCGCAATTTGATTTCTTGCCACTTTTCCGGCATCTCTCGACCGTATCAGAGTCACCCGCCGCCGTCGCTCGCTCTCTGACCGGCGAGGCCGATCGTCTCAGAGCCGCCATCGCGTGCGAGAAATGGGCTACCCCGAGGATGCCTCGCTCGGTGTTGGCCACACCGACGAGGGACAGGGCGCACGCCGGGAGCCCTCGATGCGGAGGCCGTCGGTCGCGCCCGTGCTTGCCGCGCCCGTGCTTGCCGCGACCCCGACATCCATGTAGACCACCTCGGCGAGGGGACTCGGATCGGTAGGCAGCCTCGCAAGCAGCAGCTCAGCCGTGCCCGTGTTGCATCGTCGCGCGCTCACCCGATGAGCGTGATCGAGTTGACGACGCCTCGCGCCAGCAGACGTGCGTTCGGCGACCGGCACTCGGCACTCGGCGACCGGCACTCGGCCACCCTCGACTCGGTCGCGATCGTAAACTCGTGGTTGGCGCCGCGCGCGTTAACACACCAACCGTCGACGTTCTTCATGCCGCAGCGCGGCTCGACAGCAGCTGTCTCACCAGTGTTATGCTGGGAAGATACATCCAGCGAGCCCGGTAGAAGAACTCGCGACGCAACGCCGTGTGCTGCGCGACTCGAGCGGCCCCCTGCGTCCATGCGCGACCACGTCTAGCCGCAGCATTCTTCGATCGTCTGCTGGCGCGCTCTACGACTCGAATCATAATCGTCAGGACCGTGACGAAAGAGACGATGTGACGACACGAATGAGGATGGGGCATGACTTCTTCGCAACCATCGGACGAGCTCGATATCGGGTGAGCCTGCGCACCGCGCAACTGGTCGCCCCGAGCACGGCCCTGTGCTGTCTCATTCTCGCGGCCTGCAACGGCATGGATCAGACCTGGGCGACCCCAGCTCCGGAACAAGAGGTCGAACAAGAAGATCCCCCGCAAACCCCAGCCGATCCGCCGCCAGAAACAGTCGAGCCAGGGTCCGACGAGCCCGGCCCCACGGGCGTCACGCCCGTCGTCGACAAAGAGGAAGAGCCGGTCACGCCCCCGGTGGCCGACGCGGGCACCGACCCCGATCCGCCCGACCCCGACCCCGTCGATCCCGTCGACCCTGACCCCGTCGATCCCGATCCCCCCATCGTCGCCTTCGACTGCTCGACGGTCCCCGCGGCGCCGGTCACGTTCGAGGAGCTCCCGGGCTTCACCTCCGCCGAGGATTTTGCGTTCGACGAGCTCGGCAACTACATCGGCGTCGACGACAACGCCAACCTCGTCCGAATCTCGAAGACCGGCGAAAAGCAGCTCTGGCTTCCGTCCGTCGGTGCCACTGCCGGCATGGGCATCCTGCCCGATGGGTCGGTCGTCATCTGCGACGTGGGCGAGGGCGCGCTCAAGCGCGTCTACCCGAACGGCGCCGTCAGCGTGGTGCTGGGCGGCCTCTTGTACCCGAACGGGCTCGACATCGGCCCCGACGGCTTCATCTACGTGGCCGAGAACGCCGGTGGGCGCGTGCGCCGCGTCAACCCCGACACGGGAGAGTTTACCATCGTGGCGCTCGGCCTGCACGGGCCCAACGGCGTCGCGTTCACGAACGACCCGTCGCTGCTCTACATCGGTAGCTTCGAGGGCTCGGGTGTGTACAAGCTCGAGCTCCCGGCGCCCGGCGAGCTCGGGCATGCGAGCGTGTTCGCTCGCCCCAACGGCTCCACCCTGCGCGAGCCCATCATCGCCTGCCCCGACAACCAGGAGGGCGCCGAGTGCGAGACGGAGTGGTACGGCACCGGGAGGTGCCAGGCGATCGCCAACGTGGTCGATTGCTTGCCGGTCGATCCTTGCCCGGAACTTCCCGATGGAACCGAATGTTCCTATCCCGAGTACGGCACTTGTCAGGAAGGCGTCTGCGTCGAGCTTCCCAACCCTTGCGACGGGCTCGCCGAGGGCGATGCGTGTGTAGATTCGGTCGGAACCGAGGGCGTGTGTCAGGCCTCCTTTGGGGAGCTGTACTGCGGGCCCCCCAATCCCTGCGACGGGCTCGAGGCAGGCGCGGCCTGCGAAGATCCGTTCTTTGGCACCGGCGTGTGCGAGACCGATAGCGGTTACACGTACTGTGCCTTCCCGGATCCGTGCGAGGGCCGCGCCGACGGTGACGCTTGCGAAGATCCCTTCAGTGGCGCCGGCGAGTGCGTCAGTGACGGCGAGTATATGTATTGCTCACCCATCAATCCCTGTGAAGGTGCCGAGGCCGGAGCCGTTTGCGAAGATCCGTTCTTCGGAACGGGCGAGTGCAAGGTCGAGGACGGCTATGCCTATTGCAACCCCCCGAACGCCTGCGAGGGCCTGGAGGAGGGCGCCTTCTGCTCGGATGTCTACACTCCCGAGGGGCGCTGCGTCGCGTTCGAAGAGGAGTTGTCTTGCACCCCGCCGAACGTCTGCGACGATTTGGTCCTCGGCGATGCCTGTGATGACTTCGGCTTTCCAGGCATCTGCGTCGACTACGACGGCCACTTGTACTGCGGCTACCCGGACGCGTGTGACACGCTCGCCGAAGGCGATGCATGCTCGAATGAGTTCATCGAGAACGGGGTTTGTAGCGACGAGAGCGGCCGTTTGCTCTGCACCCCTCCCAACCCATGCGACGGGCTGAGCGCCGGAGCCGAGTGCACGGACTCTTACGTCGGCGTCGGCGTGGGCGTCTGCAGCGGTGACGACGAAGCTCTGTCTTGCTTGTCCGTCGCGTGTGTGGGTCTGGAAGACGGCGCCCGCTGCAACGACGCGCTGCTCGGGGTGGGGGTGTGCTACAGCGGCGTCTGCTACGGCGGCCCCAGCGGCCCAGGCGGCATTGACGGCATGGGCGTTGACACCTGCGGCAACGTATACGCCACCGAATACACGAACGGAAACGTCTGGCGCATATCGCCCGCGGGAGACATCGAGCTCCTGGTGGATCTGCCTTCGGGCTGGATCCCCAACGTGAAATGGGGGCGCGATCTGGGAGGGTTCTCGAGCCAGGTGATGTACGTCGCCGATCGCGATCAGGGGCGTCTATTCGGGATCTCCGTCGGCGTCCCCGGCGCCACGGAGTTTTTCGCGAGCCAGCCATGATGACACCCTCGATTCATCGCACGATATTCACTGGTGCCCTCGTCACTGCTCTGGCAGCCAGCCTCGGCTGGGCGTGCTCGGACGGGGCACGCATCGTCACCCCGCCACCCGAGCAAACCGAGGACGAACTGCTCCCCGATGACGACAACGAGCCCGACGGCAACGAGCCCGGCGGCAACGACCCTGCCGGCGCCGGCGGGAGCGACAACGCCGGCGCCGGTGGCATGGCCAGCTCGAACGGAGGCGCGCCGATTGAACCGGGCGAGCCACCGCCAGACGGCGAGACGCCCCCCGGGCCAGCGCCGTTCACGGCGCCTCGCGGCGCGTGCGACGTGAGCGTGCGCACCGGCGGGTTCAAGGTAGAAAAGCAGGTCGACTTCGGCGTCGTCCAGGGCGAGGTGAGGGATGGGGTCGTGCCGACGGCGGTCCCCGACGTCGTCGACGACGACGGCCGCTGCCGGCTGCTCGAGCGCCGCAACCTGGCCTGCTTCCCCGCCTGCGTCGGCATGGAGACCTGCGGCGAATCGGGGACGTGCATCCCCTTTCCGAGGACGGTGAGCGTCGGCGACGTCAACATCTCGGGGCTCACCCGCGCCACGGTCATGACCCCCCTCATGCCGGGCAATACCTACCTGTCTCCGGGCGCGACCAATCCGCCCTATGGAGTGGCGAGTCCGATCGTGCTGTCGGCGGCGGGCCAGGAGGGCATCCCGGCGTTTCAGCTGTTTGGTATCGGCTCTGAGCCGATCGGCGAAGAGCCGAGCTGGGTGCTCACTCCGGGCGCAGATCTCGTGCTCGAGTGGCCCGCGCCGACCGCAGACGTCGCCACCACGGTGCTGGTCGAGCTGACGATCGACCAGCATGGAATCACGCCGCTGTCGCTGTCGTGCGAGCTGGAAGACACCGGCACCGCCACCATCCCCGCGGCCATCGTCGATCGAATGGTCGCCTCCGGCGTCACCGGGTTTCCCAACGGCAGGATCACCCGCAGGACTGCCGACCATGTCGATCTGGCGATCGGATGCGTGGATCTGGTCGTCGGCTCTCCGCTCTCGGCCTCCGTGTCCGTGTCCGGCTTCACCCCGTGCAACGACCCGGCAGATTGCCCAACCGGGCAGACGTGCAACCTCGCGCTCGAGCGCTGCGAATGATGTCGATGACTCGCCGCTTTCTACTCGGCGGGGCCTGCGCGCTGGGGCTGCTCGGCTGCTCCGACGAGGCCCGCGTGCTGCCCCGCGACCCCACGACGCCGCCGCCGCCGCCCCTCACTCCCGCCTTCACCTGCCTGCTCGAAGAGGGCGCCGATCCAGACTCGGCGGCGGAGCTCGGCTGCCCGCTGGACTACACGACCCTCGCCAGCGAGCCCGCCGACGCGAGCATTCCGGGCGCCACATCCGTCAAGGTCGTCATCGATCGCTTCCACGATAACGCGCTCTACTTCCAGAACAGCAAGCGCTACTGCGTTCACTGGGACTTTGCCTCCACCCACCTGAGCGGCGGAGATTCCCCGGTGGTGGCGCCCCTGGCGCAGTTCAACCTCACCGAATACTACAGCCCCGACCGGCGCTTCATCCTCGGTGCGCTGTCACACTATGAAGGCCCTGACGAGTGGGTCTTCGAGCTCTCCCCGTATGACGCAGCCGACGCCGGCTTGATCGAGACGGCGTTCGACATCGTCCGCGAGAAGACCTGGCTCGGCGCTGACATCTCCTACCATCCCACGAGCGTGCGGCTGGAGACGGCGGCGGCGCAGCTCCCCGCCGACATCCCGATCACGAGCACGGGCGAGCTGTACGAGGGCATCGACTATCAGCCGCTCAACCCCGGCACGAGCACGGGCATCCTGCGCTTCCGCACGGCGGAAGAGGTCGACGGCACGTACACGCCCTTCCGGGAGATCGTCGTGCTCGACGCGGTGCCGAACGACATCTCGATCGTCGCCGGGCAGATCACCGCGGCGTTCCAGACTCCGCTCGCGCACATCAACGTGCTCGCGACCAACCGTGGAACTCCCAACATGGCGCTCCGGGGTGCGCTCGAGCTCGCCGAGCTGAAGCAGCTCGAAGGCAAATGGGTGGAGCTCGTCGTTGGCCCGTTCGACTGGAGCATCCGCGAAATCACGGCCGCCGAGGCCGACGCCTGGTGGGCCGAGCACGCGCCCGAGCCGCTCACGGTGCAGCCCATGGATCTGACGGTGACGGATCTGCGGGAGACGAGCGCCATGCTCGACCTCTCGAACCTCTCGCTCGGCGAGGCGATCCGGCGAGCGATCCCCGCCTTCGGTGCCAAGGCGACCAACTACGGCGCACTCGCCAACGCGCAGCTCTCGGGAGCGTTCCGGGGCCTGCCCGCGCTCGACGCCCCCGGCCCGATCGCGCCCGGGTTCGGCGTACCCATGTACTATTACGACCAGTTCATGCGCGATAACGCCCTGTACGCGCGCATCGAGTCGCTCATGGCAGACCCTGCCTGGGCGGATCCGGTCTTCCGCGCCGAGGCGCTCGCGCTGTTCAAGGACGAGCTGCGGGCCGCCCCGATGCGCGCAGATGTGGTGGCCGCCATCGTTGCCCGCGCCGCCGAGCTCTTCCCTGGAGAAAACGTGCGATTCCGCTCGAGCACGAACGCGGAAGATCTCGGCTCGTTCACCGGCGCCGGCTTGTACAACTCCGAGACGGGCGTGCCTTCCGTGCCGAACGGAGACAGAGACTCCGTGGAGTGGGCTATCAAGAAGGTCTGGTCGCAGGTCTGGAACCCCCGCGCCTACGAGGAGCGCGAGTACTTCTCGATGGCGCAGCTCGACGTCGGCATGGCGCTCCTGGTGCACGCGAACTTTCCCGAGGAGGAGTCGCAAGGCGTCGCCATCACCAACAACCCCTTCGACACGAGCGGCCTCGAGCCCGCCTTCTACGTCAACGGCCAGGTCGGCAACGTAGACGTGGTCACGCCGGATCCGGACACGCTGCCGGAGGCCTACTTGCACTACTTCGGCAGCCCCGGGCAACCGATCGTGTACACCCAGCGGAGCAGCCTGGTCGAAGAGGGCGGCGCCGTCCTCTCTCCCGAGCAGAGCTATCGCCTCGGCCTCGGTCTCGATGCGATACACAAGTACTTTGCCGCAGCCTACGGAGCGAGCGGCGGGTGGTACGCGCTCGAAGTCGACTGGAAATTCGACGACAAGCGCGCTTCCGGTGAGCCGAGCCTGTTCATCAAACAGGCCCGGCCCTACCCGCGCCCCCGCTACGAGGCGGCAGGGGGGTGCGCTCCCCCTTAACGCCCGCGTCGCTTGAGGTCCCGCCCAACGTCACATAGACTCCTTCATCGGGTTGAGCCTCATGAAGCTGGTCTCATGAAAAGACGTGACTTCATGAGTCGTGGCGCCGTGGGGCTGGGGCTCGCCCTGGGCAGCCGCTTCTGGGCCTCCGCCTATGCCCAGCCTGCTCACGTGGGGGTCGGGCCCTACGGGCCGCTCTCGCCGTCGCCGGATGCGAATGGCGTGCGACTGCCCGCCGGCTTCTCTTCACGCGTCATCGCGCGCACCGGCAGCGTCGTGCCGGGCACGAACCACGTGTGGCACGTGGCGCCCGATGGCGGAGCCTGTTTCGCATCGCCGAGCGGCGGCTGGACCTACGTGTCCAACAGCGAAGTGTACTACGTCGGAGGCGCCGCCGCGGTCGAGTTCGATGCAGGCGCCAACGTCGTGGCGGCGCGCACCATCCTGAGCGGTACCAGCTACAACTGCTCGGGCGGGGCGACGCCCTGGGGCACCTGGCTGAGCTGCGAAGAGTGGGCGCGCGGAAGAGTGTATGAGTGTCCCATCGACGGCAGCGGCGCCGTCCAGCGCCCGCAGCTGGGCACGTTCGCGCACGAGGCCGTCGCGGTCGACCCCGTCGAGTACCGTTTGTACCTCACCGAAGACGCCTACGACGGCCGCTTCTATCGCTTCACCCCGAGCCACTATCCCTCGCTCGCCGCCGGCCGGCTCGAGGCCGCGTCCGTGAGCTGGGAGGGCGAGTATCACGGCCGCATCGGCTGGGTGCGAGTCTCGAAGCTCGCCCCCGTCTCGGCAGACCCGAGCACGCGCCGGCGCACGACCGTCTTTCGCAATGGGGAAGGCTGCTTCTACGACGATGGCAGCGTCTACTTCACCACCAAGGGCAACGAGCGCGTCTGGGCGCTGGAGGTAGAGACGGGGGCGCTCGAATGCATCTACGCTCCGGAGCTCTACCCGAGCTCCCCGCTGCGCGGCGTCGACAACGTCGTCGTCGCCCCATCGGGCGATCTCTTCATCGCCGAAGATGGCGGCGACATGGATATCTGCGTGCTCACCCGCGAGCGTGAGTTATCGCGCTTCGTGCGCCTGACGGGCCACGAGGGCTCCGAGATCACGGGTCCCGCCTTCAACCCGGCGGGAACCAAGCTCTACTTCAGCTCGCAGCGCGGCACCCGCGCCGAAGGCCTGGGCGTCACCTTCGAGATCAGCGGTCCGTTTCGCCGCTGAGCGCCCGAGGGCGCTCGAGCGCTCCCGAGGGGGTCAAATTTGTCCAATACGGCCTACGTCGTAGCGCCCAGATATTGGCCATGCTGCTGGAAAGAATTGCTACTCGAGCCGCGGTGCTCGTCTGCGCCCTCACGCTCGCGGCCTGCGCAGATGCTCACGCCACGAGCACGTCGGGAGCACCCGGTGTCCTGGCCCTGAGCACCGGACGGGTCGGGGCGATCGTCGGGGTGCTGGTCGGGCTGACGAGCGCGATCCTGGGCGGACTGGCCCTGGCCCGCTCCGTGCCTCGTGACGGCGCAGGCGATGGCGGACGCAAGGCCATCCTGGCCCTGGGCGCCGGTGTGCTCGGCATCGCCCTCGGGGGCCTGGTCGCGGCGAGGGCCCCGGGGGGCGTCGGCACGGGGAACGGATTCGGCGGAGCGGTCGTGGCCATGCTGGTGGGCCTGCTCGGCCTGGTCCTCAATGGCTTGGCCTTGGCCCGCGCGCGGCGCGCGGGCTGACCCGATCCGGGCGAACGCGAGAGCGCTGGGCCCCGCATGGACGTATCCTCGAGATGCATGGAGTATGTGGGGCGAACGGCAGCGCCGCCGCTCGACGCGTTCATCGAGCGCATCTGGCAATTTTCGAACGCGCCCCCGCGCCTGCGGGAGCGGGTGCTGCCCGGCGGAGGAGCGGTCGATCTCGTCATCAACCTGGGCGACGACGAAGTCGAGATCTCCGACCCCGACAACCCGAAATGGTCGCGCGCCTGCTCGGGCGCCGTCGTGCGCGGGGGGTCGACGCGGGCCTTCATGATCGACTCGCGGCCGCGCGGTTCGGTGGTCGGCGTGCACTTCCGGGTCGGCGCAGCCTTTCCCCTCCTCGGCATCTCCCCTTCGGAGATCGTGGACGGCCACGTCCAGCTCGAAGACATCTGGGGATGCGCCGGTCGGGACCTGCGCGACCAGCTCGTCGAAGCCCGCACGCCGAGCGAACGGTTTCGCCTCGTGGAGGCGGCGCTGATCGCGCGGCTGCGGCGCGCGCGACCCGGCCACCCCGCGGTGGGAGCGGCCGTCGATGCCTTGCGCGCCGGGCGGAACGCCGCGCGCGTCGGGGAAGTGGCGAGCGCGGTGGGCTTGAGCCGACGTCGGTTCATCGAGGTCTTCGAGCGAGAGGTGGGCCTGACGCCGAAGCTCTTCTCCCGGCTGCAGCGCTTTCATCACGTCAAGCAGCGCATCGCGGCGCTGGGCGGCCCCCCGTGCTGGGCGACGTTCGCCCTCGCCAGCGGGTACTTCGACCAGTCGCACATGATCCGCGACTTCGTCGAATTCTCGGGGATGAGCCCGCTGGGTTACCTGCGAGAGCAGACGGGCGAGACCATGTTCGATCACATGGTCCACGCGTACCCCGACCATCGCGGCCCGCGTCGTTGAGGCCAGCGTAGCCAGGGGGTAATATCTGTCCAATACGGCGGCTGTCTCGAGGCTTAGGTCTCGGACATGTCGCTGGTAAGGTCGCGGGGCGCGCGCGCGAGCGCGCTGGGTTGCTGGGTGGCTCTCGGCTGCGGGGCTTTCGGCTGCCTCGCGCTCGGTTGCCAGTCCTATCGCGCCTGCGACGCGGTCGACGAGGCCGCGCTGAGTCAGCTGCCCGAGCGCCTGTCGCTCACCGGACTGTATGCTGGGGAAGCCGTCGAGATCATCGCGCCCGACGTGCGGAGCTTTCGCCCGCGGTTCGAGCTGTGGAGCGACGGCGCGACCAAGCAGCGCTGGATCTGGCTGCCCCCGGGAGCTCCGATCGACACGAGCGACATGGACGCCTGGCAATTTCCCGTCGACACGAAGGTGTGGAAGGAGTTCATCCGCGACGGCGTCCGCGTCGAGACCCGGCTCTTGCAGCGACGAGCAGAGGGCTGGATCGGCGTCGCGTATCTCTGGCAAGAGGATGAGAGCGACGCGATCGCGGCCCCCTACGGCGCGATCGACGCCCTCGGCACCCCGCACGACGTGCCGGCGTCCAACGAATGCGACGGCTGCCACGCTGGCCGAAGCAGCCATGTGCTGGGGTTTTCGGCGGTGCAACTCGCGCAGCGACCGGAGCAGGCCGACCCCGACGCGCTGGACCTCGACGAGCTGATCCGGTCGAATCGGGTGACGCACGCTCCAGCGGCGGCGCCCGTGGTGCCCGGGAGCGAGACCGATCAAGCCGCGCTCGGCTACCTGCACGCAAACTGCAGCCATTGCCACAACGGTTCACGACCCGAGCGCCGTGGCGCTCGCTGCTTCGACCCGGAGGGCGACATCGACTTCTCCCTCCGCGCAGACGAAACGGCAGCGGTCTCCGACACGGAAACGTATCGCACGGCGATGGGCGAGGGCATCCGGCGGGGGCGTCCCGACGACAGTCGCATCATCGAGCTGATGAGTCGGCGCAGCCGGTTCAGCCAGATGCCGCCGCTGGCGACCGAGACGGTGGACACGGAAGCGGTAGCGCTGTTGCGGCGCTGGATCGAGGAGCTGTGATGCGAGCCGCGTGCGCCGCGGGGCTCGTCCTGCTGCTCGGCGCGAGCGCGAGCGCCGAAGAATCGAGCGAGCGACTCTCGTTCGAAATCAGCGACCGAGCGGGACTGGTCCGAGCGCCGTTCGTCACCTCGACATTCCCCGAGGTCTCCGGTTTCGGCATGCGGCTGACGGCCGCCGCCGCCGTTCGGCTCGCCTCGCTGGACTGGCGCGTGACGTTGCCGGTCGGCGTCGTGTGGCTCGATTTCCCTGCTGGAGCGCACGTCACCGAGACCGTGCTGGGCAACCTCGAGCTCGGCGTGGAGCATGAGGCACCGCTCTCGCCTTCGACGAGCGTCGGGCTCCTGGCTGCTCTCCTCGCGCCATCGGCAGGACAGGGGTCGCGGACGTCTCTGCTCGATAACCGAGCGCTCGCGCTCGTGAGCGCTCTGAACGGTGGAAAGGACTCCGCGCTGTTGACCCCGGGCGTGAGCGGCCTGCGCCTGCAGGCGAGCGTGGATCACTCCGAGCCCCCGTTCGAGCTTCGAGCCAGCGTCGACCTGGCTCTGCTCGTGCGGCTCTCCGACGCCAGCCTGCCGGAAGAGACCCAGACCCACGCGGTGGGTGTGTGGTCAGCGCTGGACCTCGGCGCCACTCTGCCGATCACGTCCTGGTTCGGCGCGACGCTCGGAGGCGCCCTGAGCGCGCAACCCGTGCGTGTTCACGAGCTGGCTCTCGAGCGCCATCGAGAGCGGTGGCTGCAGGCCCTGGTGGAGCCTGGCGTGTACATGAAGATCGGCCAGGCGACGGTGCTCGGCCTCGACGGCAGCATCCCCGTGGGCGGAAACCTCGGGGGAGACGCCTGGAGTGTCTGCATTCACGCGCGTCGAGCGCTCTGACGGATACCGCCTCGAGGGCCCCGACGTCGGTGGTCGATGACCCTCGAGTGGCGGCCCTCGATGAGCGGCGACGCTCTACTGGGTGCGAACGGCGATCTGACGCGGACGAGCCTTCTCGGCTTTGGGCAGCTCGAGGCGCAACACGCCGTCGGCCAGCTTGGCGTCGATCTTCGACTGCTCGATGGTCGAGCCCAGCGTGAACTGGCGGAAGAACGTGCCCGGCTCATACTCGCGCAGCACGTGCGCCTGGCCTGTCGCCTCCGGGGGGCTCACGCGGCCCGTCAACGTCAGCACGTTCTCGCGCAGGTCGATCTCCAGATCTTGCGCTTTGACCCCCGGCATGTCCGCGAGCACCGTGATGGCGCTCTCATGCTCGAAGATGTCGACCGCGGGGGAATAAACGGGGCCTGGCCGTGTCTGCTCGGGCAAGCGGGCTCCGCTCTTGGTCTCGGGGCTCTGAATCTCTCCTCGATTCTCCTTGGTCATGGTGCGGTTCCTCCAAGTATCAGTCTCGTGTCCCTCAGCGCCGAGTCAGCGTCAGGTCTTGACGCTGATGAGGCGCGGCTTGGCTGCCTCCGCCTTGGGCAGCTTCAGCGTCAAGATACCGTCGCTATAACGGGCGTCGATGCGCTCGACATCGAGCTCGGTGGGCAACGTCAGCGTGCGATTGAACGAACCCTCGGGTCGCTCTTTGCGGTGATAGCTCGCGCGCTCGTGCTCGTTCGGAATCTCGCGCTTGCCAGCGATGGTCAGCCGATTCTTGACGGCCGAGATCGAGAGCTCGCTGGCCTTGATGCCCGGCACCTCGGCGCGCACATGGAAGCTGTCTCCGTCTTGAGTGACGTTCATCGGCGGGAACACACCCGAGCCGACGTCGTATCCGTCGCTCCTACCGGCGTTGTCGAGCAACGCCCTCATCTCCTGTCGCAGGTGATCGAGGTCTGCGAAGGCTCCCTGATATGCAGCCCCCGGGTATGCAGTCCCCTGGAATGCCGGCCTCGAAGGCCAGCCACGTCTCACGAGCATGGTATCCTCCCTGGTTTCGAGGTGCTTACACCTCTCGTCGGCGAGACGAACCTAAACACCGGTCATGCCCTGTCAAGCGACCCTCCGCGCGCCGTCGAAGCGTCCAACGCGGCCCGTAGAGGGTGGGGCAAGAGGCAACAAATCCCATCCTGCAGCCCCACAAAACGCGACGACCCGAGGCGGCTCGTTGCCACCTCGGGTCTGTTCGCTGCGCTCGCCGAGCGCGATCAGCTCTGAAGCAGGATCGAGAGCGCTCGCGACGTCATTCGTCCTTGCCCTCGGAGGCGCCCTTGCCCTCGGAGACGTCGGTGCCTTCGGAGGCCTCGGCGGTGATCTGTCGCGGCTCTACTCCACCGGGGCCGAGCGTGGCCACGCGCACCGGAATCCTGCGCGGGCGAGCGTTTTCGGCCTTGGGCAGGCGGATGCTGAGCACGCCGTCCTTCATCGTCGCCTGCACCTGCTCGCGATCGACGGTATTGGGCAGCCGGAAGGTGCGGCTGAAGGTGCCGAAGCGACGCTCGATATGGTGATAGTTGCGCCCGTCACCGTCCGAACCCGGCTGCTTGTCGACCGTGAGCGTGAGCACGTCGCCCTCGATGGCGAGCTTCACGTTCTCGATCGACACACCCGGAAGCTCCGCCGCGATCCAGAACTCTGACCCCGTCTCCGCCACATCGGCGTGGAGCGTCGGAGTCATGCTCGCCGCTGGGGCCGAGAAGGGCGCAAACCAGGGATCGGTGCGCATGACGTCGTTCAAGACATTCCACAAATCCAGCATGATTCTTCCTCCTTCACTTGCATCACAACGCAAGTCGCCAGGCGGGGTGCGGCCGCTGGGGGAGCTCCTTTCATTGCCCCTCGCGGGCGCGGCCCCGCGACAGGCATCACGCTGCGCAGCGGAAAAAGGGCTGTCAAGGGGCCCACGGGGCAGGCGCGTCGGACCCCACGGGGCAACACCGGGCCCGCGGGGCAACCCTGACCGCGGCAACCCTGGCCGCCGCAACCCTGGCCCGCGGGGCTATACCGGGGAGCGCTGGGACCGTTCGTAGGTGCGGTATGCCGAACGCGCGACGGCGAGGGTCTGAGCCGAGCTGTTCGGGCGCCCGCGGACGTATTCGAGCAAAGCGTCGACGCCCGCGAGATCGCGCGGAAACGCCGCGTCTCGTGTGGCCTCGCGGGCAAAGCCGCCCAGCGAGGTGCGCTGGCCCTTTTGCTTCGTCAACCACTCGTAGAAACTGATCAGTGCGGGCATGTCGGCGTGGACCTGTAGCACGGTGCATTCGCCGGATGGTAGATCTTCGCCGCCGGCCGACGCCGCCGCGCGCGAGGCGCGCTGGCCTCGCAGAACGGCCACGGCGATGGCGAACCGGCGGCGCCCCGCTACTCGAGCCGCGCCTTCGCGCCGAAGACGTTCTGATCCGCCACGCCGAGGTCGATCAGTTGCGAGCAGTAGAGCCCGACGCACTCGTTGCCCTTCGAGCCGGCGATGAGGGTCTGCATCTCGCGCACGAACGCGAGCTGAATCTCGTGCAGGCGCCGCAGATCGGCGCGCGAGATCGCGAACAGGTTGTAGCCGCACTGGCCCGGCGCTCCGCCGCGCAAGCGCTGGACGGCGAGCTCGGCCCAACCCAGCTTGACGCCGCGCGCGCGCTCCGGATCCGCGCCGGTGTCGACCACGCGCGGATGAACCTCGTAGCCCCGGCGCGACCTCTTCACCTGGCCGCTCTGCTCGAGCAGCGCGAGCGCACGCTCGACCTCGCCTGGGGCCATGCCGAGCGCGCGCGGGATGAACCCCGCATCGCGGTGCCCCCCCGCGCGATAGGCGTCGAGCTCGAGCGCGCGCAGCACGGCGTGGGAGAGCGGGTGAGCGTAGGCGAGCTCGCGCGCGAGCACGAGCTCTTCCCAGCGGCGCGCCACGCTCGGAAGGCGCGCGGGGTCGACGAAGCTCGACACGAAGTCGAGCGTGCGCCCGCTGAGCGCGTCGATCAAACACAGGAGCTCCGGCAGGCTGGGCTGGCGGCTGCCGTCGAGCCAGCGCGACACGCTCGAGCGGTGATAGGGCGTACGCTCGGCGACGGCGCCGAGCCGCGCACGACCGCGCAGCTCGCGCAGGAGCGCGGCAGGCAGGGTGTCGCTGGTCGCGCCGCGCAGCCAGGGCGCGTCGCGCCGCAGGAACGCGCGCAGCGCGCCAGGCACATCCAAGCGCAGGCGGGAACAGATCGAGAAGAACGTCGCCGCGCTCGGGGCGGCGAGGCCCGTCTCCCAGCGCTGCGCGATGTTGCTCGCGTAGCCCAGGTAGCGGCTGAAGCCCGGCCGCGAGCGCTTGTCACCGCGCAGCGCGGCGAGCAGCTCGGCGGCGAGGCGAGCGGTGTCGATGCCAGCGCTCGGCGCTGCCGGGGCGCGCGATTTCTCGGGAGCAGGGGAGGGCGTCTTTTTCGGCATGCGGGGGCCCGTTGTGCACAGCTGGCACCCAATGGTGCTGCGGGAGCTCGAGCATGTGCTCCCCAGACATTGCCACGTTTCGCGACGGGTGGCATCACCTCCCTATGGACGCCGGGCATCGACGAACGCGCCGCGCAGGCATCGCCGCCCTGGTGTCATGGATCACGGCGTGCGGCGGAGACGATCGCGTCAGCATCGCCCGCGCGAACGCCGGTGACGACCCCGTGGTGGAGGCCGGCGAGCGCTCGACGGGCCCTGCCGACGGCGTGCTGATCGGCGGCGGGCAGACGTCGGATTTCGGCGACGGCCTGGGCTCGAGCTGCGACTACGTGGTCGAGACCATCAGCCGCGAGTCAGCGCGGGCTCAGGGCTGGCCCGTCGATGACGATCTCGCGCTGCTGGCTCCGCTGGTCAGCGTCGAGTTGCAACACGAGCGCTCGAGCTGCAGGGCAGAGCCGGAGGCTGCGGGCACGCTGACACTTCGCATCGAGCTCGTCGGCATCCGGCTCGGTCGCGGCACGCCCATCCCCGAGGCCGTCGGTCGCGTCGAGTGCAATGAGCAGCTCCGGTATGCCGTCGACATCCACCTCGACGCGAGCGAAGGCTGGATCACGGGGCTGTTCCACGCGGAGCTCGACTCGGACGCCGGGCGCCTGTATGGCCTGGTCGTCGAGGAGGCGGCGGCCCTGCGAGGCCGGTTCGCGCTGCACGTCGACCGCACGCGCCCGCACCTCGCCCAGGCCCACCTGTCGCTGGAGTTCTCGGGCGCGACGGTGCAGGGCGAGCTCGACGCGCTCGTCTTCTACACCGATCAGCGCGAGCCGCTGACAGACAGCGGCGAGCGGCTGCTGTGGCCGCCCCGCACCGAGGCGCCCTGCACGAACGAGCCGACGGACCCCGACGGCTCGGGCGCACAGTGGCTGACCCTCGATGCCTATCGCGGGTCCACGCCCGCGCCCTAGTCGGCGCGACATTCGGGTCGAGGCATTCTACCGACGTCGTTCTACCGACGTCATTCGATCGGATCTTTCAGGAGGAAGTCATGCGTTTCAACATCATCGCCAGAAGTCTGTTCACGATCAGCCTCGCACTGGGCGCATCCGCAGCCGGATGCGGCAACGATCCGGGGGAGTGGATCGATGCCATCGGCGACGGCCACCACGAGCCCGGCGGCGACCCCGGCGACCCGGGCAGCCCCGAGTGCCCCGACATCTGCGGAGCGATCTGCGCGGGTCTGCCCGAGCCGGAGACACCGCCGAGCTGTCCCATCCCGAGCTGCAGCTGCGAACCGGCGCCCGAGTGCCCCGACATCTGCGGAGCGATCTGCGCGGGGTTGCCGGAGCCGGAGACACCGCCGAGCTGTCCCATCCCGAGCTGCAGCTGCGATTGACGCTGGCACACCGTCGTGCGAGGCGGCCCGAGCATGGATGCACATCATCGGCTCGTGGCGGAGTGGGCACGGCTGGAGCGCGAAGGCAGGGCGTTGCCCATCCCTGCGGGGGCTGCGAAGGCGCGGCCCGAGCCACGCGCTGGCGCGCCGGTGGCCCTCCTCTTCTCGCCCCACCCGGACGACGAAGCCATCGTCGGGGCGCTCGCGCTGCGCCTGCTCCGCGAGGTCGGTTGGCGCGTCGTCGACATCGCCGTCACACTGGGCAGCAACCCCGCCCGCCGCGACGCGCGCTGGGCCGAGCTCGAGGCGTGCTGCGCACAGCTGGGCTTCGAGCTGCAGTGCGCGGCGCCGGGCGGGCTCGAGCGCGTGAATCTCGACGCGCGCCAGGGCGACCCGGCGCAATGGGCGCGCGCCACCCGAGCCATCGCCGACGTCCTCGCGCAGCGGGCGCCAGCGGCCATCTTCTTCCCCCACGCCGGCGACGTGAACACCACGCACGTCGGCACTCACCACTTGGTCGTCGACGCGCTAGCGTCGCTCGGGCCCCAGTTCTCGACCCACACGCTGGAGACGGAGTTCTGGGCCACGCTGCACACGCCCAACCTGCTGGTCGAGGTGACCCCGACCGACCTCGCCGATCTCATGGCGGCGCTCAGTTGCCACGTCGGCGAGGTGACGCGAAACCCCTATCACGCGGGGCTGCCTGCCTGGATGATCGACAACGTGCGGCGCGGGGGCGAGCTCGTGCTCGGGCAAGGCGCGCCCAGGCCAGACATCACCTTCGCGACACTCTATCGCTGGCAACGCTGGGCTCGGGGCGCGTTCAATCCCGTTGCCAGCGCCGGTCGAACGGTCTCGTCTCGTGACGACGTGAGTCTGCTGTTTGCCGCTGCACACGAACGCTAGCTCTGCTGCGTCGCCTCCACCCAGGCGAGATACTCGTCGTTCACGTACCCGGTCACGTACTCGCCCGTGAAACAGCTCATCTCGAGCTCCTGCACCTTCGAGCCCTCGACGATGGCCGCGCGCATGTCCTCCACCTCTTGATAGATGAGGTAGTCGGCGCCGAGCTCGGCGGCGATCTCGGGGATGCGCCGGCCGTGCGCGACGAGCTCGCGCCGGGTCGGCATGTTGAGGCCGTACACCTGCGGGTAACGGATGGGGGGCGCCGCCGAGCAGAACGTCACCTTGCTGGCGCCGGCGGCGCGCGCCATCTCGACGATCTCGCGTGAGGTGGTGCCGCGCACGATGGAGTCGTCCACGATGAGCACGCTCTTGCCGCGAAACTCGCGGCCGAGGGCGTTCAGCTTCAGCCGCACCGACTTCCGGCGCAGCGCCTGCCCCGGCATGATGAACGTGCGCCCCACGTAGCGGTTCTTGAAGAACCCCTCGCGGTACTCGATGCCGAGCTTCTGCGCCACCTGCATGGCCGCTGGCCTGGAGGAGTCGGGGATCGGCATGATGACGTCGATGTCACCGTGGGGGGCGTAGCGCGCGATGGTGTCGGCGAGGCGGTTGCCGAGCCTGAGCCGCGCCTCGTACACGGAGATGCCGGACATGACCGAGTCCGGTCGAGCGAGATACACGAACTCGAAAGCGCAGGGCACGAGGCGAGGGTTCTTGGCGCACTGGCTCGCGAACATCTCGCCGCCGGTCGTGATGAAGATGGCCTCGCCGGGCGCCACGTCGCGCACCGACTCGTATCCGCCGCTCTCGTGCAACAGCGACTCGGAGGCGATGGCCCACTCGACGCGGCCCGCCTCGCTCACCCGCTTGCCGATCGTGAGGGGGCGAATCCCGAACGGGTCGCGGAACGCCAGCAGCCCATGGCCGGCGATCAGCGCGATGACGGCGTAAGACCCGCAAACGCGCTCGTGCAGCCGGGAGACGCTCGCGAAGATCTGCTCCGGGGTGAGGTCGCGCTCGCCCGAGCTCTGCTGCAGCTCGTGCGCGAGCACGTTGAGCAACAGCTCGGTATCCGAGTCCGTGTTCAGGTGCCGTCGATCGACCTTCAGCAGCTTCTGGGTCAGCTCCCGCGTGTTGACGATGTTGCCGTTGTGGACGAGCACGATCCCGTACGGCGCGTTGACATAGAACGGCTGCGCCTCGCTCGCCTCGAGGGCGTTGCCGCGCGTCGTGTAGCGGACGTGCCCGATGCCGGAGTTCCCCTGCAGCGCGCGCATGTCACGCGTGCGAAAGGCCTCGCGCACATAGCCCTTCGCTTTATGAACGTGGATGCGCTCGCCGTCGGCCGTCGCGATGCCCGTCGAGTCTTGCCCCCGGTGCTGCAGCAGCGCGAGGCCGTCGTAGAGCTCCTGGTTTACCGGTGTAGAGGACAGCAGGCCGATGATTCCGCACATCGGGCGCGAGTCTGGCACGGCCCGACCGGAACTCCAGCCGCAGCCCACGGGCGGAGGGCGGAAGATGCTCCCGCCTGTGGGCCGAAACGGGACATTTTCCGCGGAGCGCTCCCTTCAGAGCGGATACCGCTCGCGCAGCTCCGCCTCGAGCGCCGCGCGCTCGGCAGCGGGCATGGCTCGAGGATACGCCTCGATCACGTGGAAGGTCTTCTCGCCGGGCCTGTAGCACGGCCCCGGCTCGAGGTAGCCGAAGAGATCCCAGGGCGGGGCGTTCGGGTCGGCCGTGTTCGGGTCGATATCCCCGTTCTCGGCGCCATCGACATCGAGGCCGTGCTCCGCGGCGAAAGCGTACAGCTCCGGCGCGATCTGCACGCTGACGTTGGCGGCCTCACCATCGACCACGAGCGCGCGCGGCGACTCGAAACCCACATGGTACGGGAAGCCCGTGACGCGAACCTTCTCGCCAAAGATGGCCGGGATCTCGGGTTCGAAGTCTGCCCTCGTGGCCGCGTCGCTCTCCGCGCGCAACGCGCCGCCGTAGCCCGCGCCGTCCCAGGGATGGGTGGGGGGAGCGTAACGGGCATACTCGATCATCGGGCGAGCCTCGCCCTCTCGATAGAGGAACACGCCGAAGTCGTTCATCAGATACAGCTCACCCGCGGCGCTCAGCATGCCCTGCAGGGGGCCCCGCGCCTGGTTCCTGCGCAGCGTGGGCAAGGGCACCGTCTGCTCGCCATCCAGCACGAGCAGCTCGTTCTCGAAGCTGCGAGCGATCAGGTAGCCGTCGCTTTGCCGGCCGAGAGCGCTTCGCCAGTCGACCGCGGAGCGCGACACCTCGACGATGTCTGCACCGTCGTAGGTCACCTTGATCAGCTCGCCCTGCTCCCAGCGCACGATGCCCATCGTGTCATCGAGCGAGTCGTAGAAGAACGTGCCGTTGTCGACCGTGAACGGCCCCGAGAAGCGCTGGCCGTCGAAGTGCCACAGCTCGCTCGCCGCCGTGAGCGACGTGCGGTACCAGATGCCGCCGTTCCGCCCGGCGAACGTCTCGAAGTGCCAGCGGGGCGCCGCGATCGGCGCCGACGCCTCGGGCCAGATGGAACCGATGGTGAAGTCGCCCGAGCGCTCTCCGCGTTTGATGGCCCAGGCGACGCCGTCCGAACCCACGACGAAGCCGGCACCCTCGCGCGCGGGCGCCTCGCTCCACTGCCCGCCCTCGAGCACCGACAGGCTGCGATCGGAGCTGTACCAAACTCTCCCCTGTCGATCGGCGAAGAGCGGCTCGCCCCCGCGCTCCCAGGGCGCATCCACGTAGCGATAGCGACGGATTTCGCTCTCGTTCGCGACGAACAGCCCCTCGCAGCTCCGGATCCACAGGTTGCCGAACGCGTCGATCCTCCGCACGTCGTTGTCGCTGCTGGGGATGGCGTCGACGACGACCCCGCCCTCGGGAAAAGCCCAGGCTGCCCGCTCTTCGACGGGCACGACCGCCGGCGGCTCGTCGCCCGCAGGGTCACCCTCGCCCGACGGCGGCACCGCCGGCGCCTCCGACGAGCCGCACGCGAGCACGCCCGCAAACCCCACGACGAAGGCAACGAGGGACGCCGAAGCCAATTTCCCGCGCGAGATCACGCCCATGATCTGACGAGCGTAGCAGCGGGGTTCCGCCCGAGCCATCCGGGTGTTGCCCTTCGTGAAACGCTGGAAAATGCCGCCTGGCGTGGCGATCCGAAGGCGCTGCCCACCCCGGCAACGCACGCGGCAGCCGCGCGCGTCGCCCGCCGCCTCCCCGGTGTCCGTGCTCGGCGCGCAGCGCGCCTCCGCGCGGCCACGGGAGGGGCCACGTCACGAGCCGGCAGTCGACGCTCGCCGCGCGACGCCCCGCGTCTTCGTGAAGCGCTCACGTTAACGCTCGCGTCCGCACTCACGACCCTCCGCACATCGAGGTGCGCAGCAGCGCGACGGGCGATCGGACCCTTGTCGTGGTGCGTTCTCGCGTGGCGCAGACTGGCACAAGCAACAGGGCTCAAATGCGCGTTTTTGCAGCTCTGTTCGGCGGCATCGATGTTGCTCAAAGCGAGGGCCTCACCGCATCGAGACCTGGAGAACCAGACCATGCATTTCATGATGAAGCTCACACCACTGCCGCTGCTCGCGGCGCTGCTCGTCGCCTGTTCGGGCTCAGCCGATCCCGAGCCGACGACGCCCGCCGAGGGTGACTCCGAGCAGGCGCTCGCCTCCTCGTCCGACGGCGACTCGTCCGACGCGGCCTCTTCCGACAAGGGCCGGCGCGATCGCGACGGGCGTCACCGCGGTCGCCGCGGCCGAGGTCGCGGCCATGGTCACGGCGGCCATCACGGTCCCCCGCCGCCCCCTGATCCGGCGGGCGCGTCGTGCGAGGCGGCGGGGCAGACGTTCCCCGACGGCGCGGGCGTGCCCTCGGGCGATAGCTGTAACAGCTGCGGCTGCAACGACGGCGCCGTCATCTGCACGCTCGCGCTGTGCGAGCCGGTCGTGTGCGCCGAGTTCATCGAGGCGTCCGACGGCGTCTGTTCGCGCTTCCCGCTCGACCCCTGTCAGTTCCAGGACCCGGACTGTGGTGAAGGCGGCGGCGCCTCGTGCGAAGCCGGCGGGCAGACGTTCGCCGACGGCGAGGCCGTGCCCTCGGGCGATAGCTGCAACACCTGCGGCTGCACCGACGGCAGCGTCACCTGCACCGAGATCGGCTGCGAGCCCGTCATCTGCGCGCTGTTCGTGGAGGAGTCCGACGGGGTGTGCACGCGCTTCCCGCTCGACCCGTGCATCTCGCAAGACCCGGACTGCATCCAGGGCGGCGGCGCCTCTTGCGAAGCCGGCGGGCAGACGTTCGCCGATGGCGAGGCCGTGCCCTCGGGCGACAGCTGCAACACCTGCGGCTGCAACGACGGTAACGTCGCGTGCACCCGCATCGGCTGCGAGCCCGTCATCTGTGCGCTGTTCGTGGAGGAGTCCGACGGGGTGTGCACGCGCTTCCCGCTCGACCCGTGCATCTCGCAAGACCCGGACTGCACCCAGAGCGGCGGCGCCTCGTGCGAAGCCGGCGGGCAGACGTTCGCCGACGGCGAGGGGGTGCCCTCGGGCGACAGCTGCAACAGCTGCGGCTGCAACGACGGCAGCGTGATCTGCACGCTCGCCCTGTGCGAGCCCGTGTTCTGCGCGCTCTTCGTCGAAGAATCGGACGGCGTCTGCACGCGCTTCCCGCTCGACCCCTGCAAGTCGCAAGACCCAGACTGCATCGACACCAGCGAGCCCAGCGAACCCTGATCCTCGGCGCTCACGCCTTCTGAGCGAGGCGCGGCCCCACCCGAAGCCCCCACGTCACGCGTACGGTCTTTCATCGAGACGCGGCGGATGCGGGACGGGGCCGCGCCTCCCGGCCACTTGGCCCCTCGGCCCCTCCCACCAACACCTGGCCGAGCCCGCAGCAGCGCCCCATGTCAACACCCCATGCCTCGTCGCGAATACCTCGGCAGACTCATCGATCACCTCCACCTCGTCGTCTGCGACGTCGAGCAGAGCCGTCGCTTCTACCGCGCCGTGCTCGGCAGCATCGGCGTCGAGCTCACCTTCGACGCCCCCAACGCCTTCGCCTGCGACGAGCTCTACGTGAGCAACGACGCGGGCGCGCTCGGCCACTCGACGGCTCCGCACCGCATCCACCTCGCCTTCCAGGCGAAGACTCGCGAGCAGGTCGACGAATTTTATCAGAGCGCCCTCGCTGCCGGCGGCCGCGACAACGGCCCCCCCGGGATCCGGCGCTATCACCCGAGCTACTACGCTGCGTTCGTGTTCGACCCCGACGGCAACAACATCGAGGTCGTCCATCACGGCCGCGCGGCGCGCTCGGCTGACGTGATCACGCTCGACATCGAAGGGGCGACGCAGCCCGGGGGATGACCCCCACTCGGCCTCGTCGCTCTGGCCGTTGTTTTTTGCGACCCTCTGTTCCGCGGTCGTCAGTTCCCGCGGCCCTGCTTCCCGGGGGCCCCGTACCCTCCCGAGCCCGACAGCGTCACCGCTGCCGCCCGAGATCCGCGATCTTCCGGGTGAAGTGGTAAAAATAATAGCAAAATCAGTGAGTTGAGGCCTGCTCTGTGGGCCCCGCGCGAATCGCGAAATCCCGGCCAGCACGCGCACCCTTCCGGCAGACAGCTGGTAGAACACACGCTGTGCTGCGTTCGCTGGTCACCCGTTTCGTCTTCTCCGCGTTCTGGTTCTTTCTCGTGCCGGCGCTCGTCGCCTATGGGCTGCTCACCTGGCTGAGCAGCCCCGGTGTAAACCTGCCGTTCAGCGACTTCGCGCGCGAGCAGAGCGTGCCGGCGGGCATCGCGCTGTTCACGTTGCTCGAGCTGTTCTTGTATTCGTTCCGGCACCGCTTGCCGCTGGCGCGCTTCGTCGCCGTCGCGGGGCGTCACGGCGTGCCGCTCGAGCTGCGCTCCGAGCTGGAGCAGACGCTGCGCCTCATCGCCGACGCCGACGCCGTGATGTCGAAGCACGGCAAGGCCATCCGCTCCGAGCTGGGCGCGGTGGAGCACGACGCGCTGATCGCGCACGTGGAGACGGCGCGCAACGCGGTGCGGGCCGAGCCGCTCGACGCCGAGCGCCTGCACGAGGCGAACGCGAACCTGACCGAGGTGCTCGATCAGCGCCTGTCGCGCTGGAAGAAGAACGAGCTGCTCGAGTACGGCGGCTCGATCGTCACCGCGCTGGTGGTGGCGCTGCTCTTGCGAGCGCTGGTGGTGGAGGCCTTCAAGATCCCGAGCGGGTCGATGCTGCCGACGCTGCAGATCGGCGATCACATCTTCGTGAACAAGTTCGTCTACGGCCCGCAGGTGCCGTTCCTGGGCGCGCGGATGTGGAACAGCATGCCGCCGCACCGCGGCGACGTGATCGTGTTCTCGCACCCGGTGCCCGCGCTCTCGCCCGACGACCTGATCAAGCGCGTGATCGCGCTGCCGGGCGACGTGCTGGAGGTCGACTCGGGCCACGCGATCATCAACGGCTGGCGAGTGCCGAGCTGCCCCGTCGGCTCCTACGTGATCAGTGAAGACGCCTTCGGCGCGAGCGAGGGCGATCTGTTCGTCGAGTACCTCGAGGGCACCGCTTACCTCGCGTTCTACGATCGCGATCACATCGCCCAGCGCCAGGGCCCCTACCAGGTGCAGCCGGGCGAGGTCTGGGTGATGGGCGACAACCGTCACCACAGCGCCGACTCGCGCGCCTGGCCGAACGGGCGCGGCGGGCTCGGCCGCGGCGTGCCCGAGCCGAACATCAAGGGTCGCGCGATGTTCGTGTGGGCGCCGCTCTCGCGCATGTTCACGGATTTGATGGGCAGCCCCGTGCTGCCCGATGGCGCGCCGGTCGAGCTCCTGACGGCCATCGCCGACTGCCTCGCCAAGCGCCCGAGCCCCGCGGAGACGGTGCCGCCGACAGGCAAAGCGGCGCTCCAGGCCTGGAAGTAAAGTCGACCATGGGCGAAGAGACTTTGTCGCCGCGCATGCCAGACTCGATGTCTGGAAAACATGGCGCGGCGAGTCGTGAGGGGGACGAGGGAGCGGGGCTGGGTGGTCGTGGGTGCGCTGGCGCTCGGCGCGTGCGGTTCGTCGTCAGACGAGTCCGGGCCCGACGATGACCTCCTCGATGTCGACCCCACGCAGCTCGCCGCAGACGACGCCTGGGAGCCCTGCGGCTTCGGCATCGAGTGCCGCGACCTCGAGGTGCCGGTCGATCATTCACAGCCCGGGGGCGCGAAGCTGGCCCTGGCCCTGGCGCGGGCGCCGCACTGGGACGGCTACGATTTCCGAGGCGTGATCCTCGTCAACCCGGGCGGCCCGGGCGGCGTCGGCAGGCCGTTCCTCGAGGCGCTCGACGCGCGGCGCTCGCTCGGCATCCTGCGCGGCTTCGATCTCGTGAGCTTCGATCCGCGCGGCGTCGGCGACAGCGGCGCGGTGGCGTGCGGCACGGGCACCGTTCCGAAGGTGGTGTTCGACAGCCGGGGCACCCCCGGGCTGATCGACTACTTCGCGGCCGACGCCGACGCCTGCGCCGAGCGCATGGGCCCGCTCTACGAGCAC
>Ga0247763_1000014_pt1 | contig 65867 bp, 60 predicted proteins | sample UWRJL141409B4_FD_179926 | JGI IMG/M metagenome (GOLD analysis project Ga0247763, IMG submission 179926) | Plant litter microbial communities from Arlington Agricultural Research Station in Wisconsin, United States - UWRJ-L141-409B-4 | ecosystem: Environmental > Terrestrial > Plant litter >... | reverse complement strand
CATCGCCGAGCTTCTTAACCTCGACCAATCGTGTGGGCAGTTCCACTTCCGGGTCGTCGCGTTTTCGTCGTTGACAGTCGCCATGTTTATCCAGACACTGGCTGAGCCATATGCGGGCCGGGACAATAGGTTGAAGAATGGGAGCGCCTTTTTCATTGAGCCATCCAAACTCGTCATTGGCTCCTGAGACGTGTTAGTACCGTCTACGCATTTAGATAACTTGGGTAACTGTAGAAGAGGTAAAATCACCTTGCACGAGATTGAATGCAACACTGACGGCAGCACCCTCGCGGTCGTCTCCGATAAAAATGAGATGAAATACGCGGCACTGATCGAGTGGCTTTCTGTCTTCGACTCTCGGCCACGCCACATAGCAATGGTAATCCAACAAGACGTCGTTGTCATCGAGATTCCCGTCTTGAACGAGCAGTCGCTTTACCAGACGAGTACAGATATAGCATTTTGAGTTGGCCGATCTTTTGAGAGAGCCTGCATCCCGGTGATGATGGTACGAACAGTCGAGCAGATCCACTGCAGGGACAAAGGGGAATTCGCGACGCCATGCCGGCCCGAACCATTCGGGGACGTAATTTTCGGGAAGGGGTTTTTCTATATTTTCCAGTGTGGTCAGGCAAACCGCGCATAAAAATGTCATTTTCAACCAGTGAGTGGAATAATGACATGTATAGAGTATTGGAGTTGTGATGTGATGGAGAATGAAAACTCTCTGCTGCTGCTGCTGCCTAAATCCTGCACAGAGTTCGGTCCGCGTTTGGTGTTGCCTTGAGGGTTTCCATTCCTCGTTCGTGATTGGACCTACTACAATGTGCAGTAGGGCCTCAAGTTCAGATGATGAGATCTGCTCCGGTTCATTTCTGTTTTGCAACTGAAATTTTACTCTACACTTCGAGACCCGAGGATTATGACTTTTGGGTGTTATTTAATTCCGTTTGTCTTGAAGAACAATTTTTCTGATACAGCGACAAAGGCCATTTGCTATTTAATAGTCAGCGCCGTAAATAGAACTGTAAGTGACAGGAAATCAAAGTCACGTGTATCGAGGAAGCCCCTCCGTGGGGAAGAAATTGCAGTGATGCGTGTCCATGCTTGTCCTTAGTGTCCTTCGTGTCCTTCGTGTCCTTCGTGTCCTTTGCGTCCTTTGCGTCCTTTGTGTCCTTCCTGTGTTCTTCCTGTATCCTTCTTCTGTCGTTTTTATGGGCATACAAAAACTCGCGGGGCCAAGATATTTCTACCCGCCTTCGCAAAGATCAATCTCAAACCCAACAAGTATTCATGGGTGCCTAGGTAATTTGGGATTTACACCATTTTCGAAACCAAACAGAAGGCACGGGTAGCAATGGAAATTGACTTATCTCCAAACCTGTGTCTCTTGAGGCAGGCTGTCTTGTCTCGTACTGCGCATTATGAGAGAACCATTTCTGTCAACTACGGCTGGAGAAAGCCAATACTATTTATTTGTCCCGTCCACGCTTAATGAGCCATATCATTGACCGCCAAGGTACGATACTTTGACTGGGAAATATATTTGTCGCATACCGATTATTTCAAGCTGAGAAGTGGAACCGATTTGGGGGAAGGCGGCAACAAAAAGGTCACGTGTGTCAACAAAGGCCTCCTTGGGGGTCGAAAATGCAGTGCTATAAAGTGCAAAAACGCTGCAAAGTTGCGGGGGCGACGCCAGGCAGCGTGCCGGCACGCTCACGAGAAATAAGTCAGGCATAGGTAGGGATACAATGCACAATATTTTTGCCTTGAATGTGTGTAATTTTGCAAGGTTAATTGCGACGACTTGTCTTGTCGCCTTCATGATATGGAAACTGTCAATGAAGGCCTCCTCGGGGGTGAAAATTGCAGTGAAAACCAGGGTTTTTTGCAAAAAAAATTTAACCCACTTTAACAACTGCGCGCCAGCTGTGCCAGCCCGGCGCAGCACTCACCGCCTGCCTTTTCTGCCGTGCCCGCAACCACCACGACCGCCATCACAACTATCATCGCCATCGCCATCGCCAAAGCGACTCCAAAGCCAGTTTTCTCATTCTACAGCCAAATCTCATGCCGAAATTATATTTCAATTGATTACGTAACGTAAATCTGTTGCCCTGATTGGTCAGATCTGACCGGCTCTTCAGCCCTAGTATTGATTGCCCTGGTATTGATTGCCCTGGTGTTGACTGCCCTGGTGTTGACTGCCCTAATGTTGATTGCTCTAGTGTTGATTACCCTAGTGTTGTTTGCCCTAGTGTTCATCGCCCTAGTATTCATCGCCCCGGTGCTCTGGATCTTAGAAGCCGTACCTGTGCCTTTGGCAGGCCCGTTGGACGTGCTGCCAGCCAATTTACTACTACGGGTTGTCGCTCCAGCCCGTATCCACCATCAAGGACCACGCGCGACACGCGCAGAGGTAGCCGTCGCGCAACTAGAATACAATCAATTAGCGATCGAAAAAAAACGGAAAAAGTAGCTCTTACCTTGCATAGATGGGGCGCACCAGGGCGATTGATTTGGCTTGTTTCCAGGGCTGTTGGAGGTGGTGCGATTGATTGAATGGTAATGGGCTTTGCCTGTCGGGCAGCGAAAAGCGCCGGCCCGGCCGCGGCTGGTATGCAGCTGTCAAATTTTTTTTAAGGTACGGGGAGACGGGTCCTAAGGTGCAAAGAGCCCTGCTCTTCTTTAAGGGGTAACCAGTAGAATGGTCTTTGGTGGGGGTCCCAGACCGTTTACCACCTGCGTACCCTACCGTCGATACCTAGGTAAGGACACCTACCAGCGTCAGTTAGCCCACACCTTGAGTAGTTCTTATAGGTCACCCATCTCAATTTCCTGGGCCTGAAGGATTGAAATGTGGATCTTGGCGGATTAACTATCCGTACACTTGGTGACATCATGGGCAGTTGTAGTAGCCCTGGGGGTCACTGTGGGGGGACACTCCACTCAACGGTTTTATTGGGCCCGCCTCACCGCCAAAAATTTAGCGGATCTTTCGAGCCAGCTGATTCCTCTTCTCTCGCAAGTCCCGCGGCTCCCATTGAGTGATCTACGGCCATGGACATCTTCAAAGTCCTCTCGCGTGGCATTAAACCTACCGCAAAGAAGGGTAATTCCTCAAACACACCCCTACCCTCTGCCGGCGCGCGGCCTAATCCACAATTTTTCCACGACCTGGTCGCCGGTGCAGCCCCGCGCGGGAAGAAGCGCAAGCGCAAGGCAAGAAAGAGCAACGAGATCGATAATAGTAGAGAAAATTCCGGAGGCAAATTCAACGATGATGACGAAGAAGACGTCAGCGATGTAGATTTCTTCGCCGACTCAGAGACAAAGCAGGCCAAGCCAAAGCCCAACAACTCTCACCTCTCCTCCGCCAAAGACGACAACCACGCCAGCACCAGCACCCAAAATCTCGCACCCCTAGACGGCGACACCATCCGCGCTACCCTACGCTCTCACCGACTGAAATTTACCATCCTCGCCGGCAGCACATTCCTGGGGGACGGCCTCGCTGAAGACGGAGAAGAAACAAAGCCCAACAAGAAAAAGCAAAAGAAACATACACCTTCTACCGAAGATGAAGGGAAAGAGAAGAAGAAAAAGGGTAAAGACCAGCTCGCTCCGGTCTTCCCCCGCCCACTCCGCGCGTTTGGCGAGCTCAAGTACGGCTACCGAGTCCACCCTACTGTTTGCGACAACCTAGTGCGGCAGGGCTTCTGTGTGCCGACTGAGGTGCAGATGGGGAGTTTACCATTGTTGCTGAGGCCCGGGACTGCGCTGCCGGGTTCTGGGAGTGAAAAGGGGGTGGACTTTTTGGGCGTAGCGCCAACAGGGAGTGGTAAGACGGTGAGCTTTTTGGTGCCGGCCATTGATGCGGTTCTGAAATCAAGAGGCAGCGAAGAAGAGGCGGTACATGTGTTGAGCGCGGTGGTGGTGGCGCCGACAAGGGAGTTGGCCAGTCAGATTGTGAATGAGGGGAGGAAGCTGGCGCTGGGGACAGGGGTGCGGGTAGTGTTGATGAAGAGGGCACTGAGGCTCGATGTGGGCGAGGGGGGTGAAGGGGAAGAGGGAAAAGGAGAGGGGAGTGACGAAGAAGATGAAGACGAGGACGAGGACGAGGAAGAAGCAGAGGAAAGCCAAGAAGAGGAGCAGGGTGAGAAGGATGTCAAAGCCAATGCGAGGGTGGACATTCTGGTCACGACCCCAAAGGTTCTTCTGAATTTCTTATCTGCGGAGAAGACTCCAGGGAAGAAGGCGGTAGCGAGGAAAACATTGCCTTCGGTCACATCTCTTATTCTCGACGAAGCTGATGTCTTGCTGGATCCCATCTTTCAGAAGCAGACCATGGCCATATGGAGAGCCTGTACCAACCTTGAACTGAGCCTCACCTGCTGGTCCGCTACCATGGCCTCACACATTGAGGCACTCGTTGCAAAGGAGATATCGAAGCGTGCCAGACGTCTCGAGACAAGCCGTCCGCTAATCCGCCTGGTTGTTGGTCTAAAAGACACGGCTGTTCCCAACGTCACACACAAACTAATCTACACGGCCACAGAACAAGGCAAACTTCTCGCCATCCGACAGCTCCTCCATCCTGTCTCGAGCGTCGACTCAGGTCCGCCTCTCCGCCCGCCTTTCCTCGTCTTTACACAAACCATTGAACGCGCTCAAGCACTCCACGACGAGCTGCAGTACGACATCCCACCTGAGGCTGGCGGCTCGTCACGCATCGCCGTGTTGCACTCATCCCTGTCAGGCTCGGTTCGATCCAAAATCATGACACGGTTCCGCACCGGCGAGGTCTGGGTATTGATCACCACTGATGTGCTCGCCCGCGGCGTTGACTTTGCTGGTGTCAACGGTGTCGTCAACTACGACGTTCCAGGCTCCGCCGCTGCTTATGTACACCGTGCGGGGCGCACTGGGCGTGCTGGGCGTGAAGGTGGCGTGGCTGTCACGTTCTACACAAAGGATGATATACCCTTTGTCAAGAGCGTTGCGAACGTCATCGCTGCCAGTGAGAAGCAGGCTGCCAGGGCGGGTGCTGAGGGAGTTGTGGGGGGTACAGTTCAGAAGTGGCTGTTGGATGCGTTGCCCAAGGTCGCAAAGGAGGAGAAGCGTAAGCTCAAGGTAAGGGGCGTGGAGTCGCGGAGGACGGGCGGGAAGGCGTCCATTACGACCAAGAGTTCATGGGAGAGGAAGAGGGAGAATAATAGGCGACAGGCTATTGAGGCGAGTAAAAAGAGGAAGAGGGAGGGGAGGGAAAGACATGCTGATGAAAACGATGACGAGTGGGGGGGACTGGATTAGTTGGTGTATTATTCTCACGTAGTTGACCTGGACGGCATGTGCACTGAGCATGGTTTGGGTGTACCGAATTGAACTCGGGAATTGTTGCCACCGTTGTAGTGTTCTTTACTAGGTCGGTATATGAGCCAGCCTGAATCCCAAGGGTTCTCGCCAAGTCTCAGTTTTCATTTTCCCAGCTTCTCCCGTTCACTGCAGAAACTTACTTGCCAAACTCAACAATCCGCCCAAACCCTCCCCCCCGGCTCCACCAACATCATGGCCCTGTCTCCCCTGACTCTGAACATACATTCTCAGCGCCATCTCTCCCGCTTTCATCACCGCACTCGACTTGTCCACCCCCATCGTGACATTTCCTACACCGACCTGCGCATCGAACAGCTTTGCTGCCTGCGACATGGCCAGGCCGATGAAGGCGTTTTGACTCTGCGAAGAGGCTGGAGAGGACGATGAAGTGAATAACTTGAGCGCTTGGAGGGCGGCAGCGTTGCCGATGCCAGAGTTGGTGGCTGCTTCGGGCGCACTGGAGTTAGGTGAGGAGAAGTATTGTTGGTGATGGCGGATTGCTTCTATTGGCATGTAAGTGAGGAATTACAAAAATAAATAAAAAAGAAGGGGGAAGGGGGAAGGGGGAAGGGGGAAGGGGGGAGAAACCGAAACGTACGTACCCTCCTCATTAATTCCCTCCCCTACAACCTGACTTCTTCGCTCTCCAAGCTGGCCTAAGATTGAGGTGAAGAACGAAGGTTCTGTCTCAGTCTCTGGTTCAGCACATCTTCTTCCCACAACTCTCTCCCGGACCAGCTCCTGGAAATGGGATCACACCTTCATTTGAATGCCCCGCCGCATGGTGCGCCGCGCTCTCCAAATTCTCATCCTCCGGGTAAGGGATACCGCCTCCAGCGGGATAGGCACCGCCGTGTGTCACTTTGTGGCCATGTTAGTCTCATCTTCCATCTTCCATTTTGGAGATGGTGTGAGAGAAAGGCATACTGTTTCCACCGCCTTGGTAGAGACCTACGAGGCTATCTCGTTAGCCAAGACTTCAGCAATGCAAGGTATCGAGGGCGAGGAGGTGAAGGAGAGAGAAAGAAAACCGACCTTCGTTCTCATCACGATGATGAGATGCACCGTCATGCCCGCCGAGGGCCTTTCCGAGGAATTTCTCCATGTCCTATAAGTGGGTAGAGTATAAACTGCAACTAAATATACGACTCAATAGCCTTGGGAAATCTTTCTATTTTGGCTGACAAAAGTCAAAAATAAGAAGAACCCAGTTCAATTTCCCTCAGCACCTTCCAGTCCTCAAACGCGGTTCAAACCTCCATACATAACCATGACGTTGCGGGGCAAAGCTCTCCTTTCCCTGTGCAAGAGCTGCAAACCCTATTTACCAAAGCACGTGGTAACCAGCTGAAATCTACTTTCACCAATAAGCATCCCCCGTCTCGGGCATGCCGGACCACTACAAGGCCATCCCACCCACCCAAACTGTTTCGTCACACTAATGACCACTTCTTCTTGCTGCCCTGACAGAAGTCTGCCAAGGGCGGGAAACGAGACACAGAAAACGGGAACGGAAATGGAACCTGGTGGGTGATCGTCATTTGTGCAAGGTAACTCAAACTCAAAGACAAGATCTGAAGTGAATTGAACCATATCAGATCAGATCCAGATCCAACTTCCTATTGCTTTCTTTTCACACTTTTGTCATGTCGTTACCACACAAAGTACAAGCATCAACCCAGCGGGACAGGAACAAATAATCGATTAATTCCCTGTAGCCTTCCTGTTCCCAACCCCTGCAGAGAACACCCGTACACTTTGTGATAATCCCCATTCCATTTGTCCAAAAACGTTGTGTCGACGAGGGTATCTTGGAACACCCTTTCCCGATAATCCCTGCCTCGGTACCTCTCAGCCCAGCTACGTCAAGGTAACCATGCGAATTTACGCCCGAGAATGTGTCGTGTCTTGCCTTGCCTTGCCCTGTCCTGTCTCCGAACCGTACTGAAGAATCCACAAGGTATCTTGTCCTCGTTTGTATGCTCCTCTAGCCAAAAATGGTCGACGTAGCGCCCGAAAGAAACCAAAGAAAAAAGTGTATCCCTCACATCAAGTACTCAATTGGTCCTAGTAGCGGCCCACACTGTGTCATCGCCGTGGAAAACTCAGAAGACAACCCTCCTACATGTTGCGACAATGTGCAGTAATACTCCAGTTAAAAAACAGCCAAAAATAAAAACACCGCGAATACCATCGCAGAAATAATGCATGCCGCCCGCCGATCCTGTTTTGTTATAGTCGCCTGGCAACCAAAACGAGGAACTGGGAGCCAGTTAAGGCTCAGTAATTGCCATTTTCCATAGGTGTCAAGCCTTCTTGACCGCCATTAGCCAGGTTGTTGGCCGCATTCTTCTTCTTCTCTTTCTTTGCCCAGCGTAGCCCGCACGCGTTACAGAGCGTCTTGGGCCCGCTGGGCCCCTTTCGCCATTCTGGCGACTCGAGTGTGCCTGACACATGATTAGCTGCGACAACACATCTCGCCACAGGACAAAACATACCACAATCGGTGCAGACGTATTCTTCAGCCACCCGAATCTTTTTCTTCTTCTCGCTCGTGCGAGGGTCTCGGTCCATAGGAATGATAATGCCAGCATCGCCTTTGATCAGTGCCGGGCTCCCATTGCCCGCCAGGTCCCGACTCCTCTCGCCCTCAGTGTAACGGAGACCCGTAAACATTTCGATGGGATCGACGTGAGTTCCGCCCTCGTAACGTGCCATCTTTTCCCGTATCGAGTCGGGCCGGCCTCCCGCGATGCCCTCGAGGTTCTCCCGAGTCAAGGAAGAGCTGGTTGCACTGGCAGAGGCTGGATAAACCGGCTGCGCGGCGGATGCGGACGCGTCAGGCAGAGCTCCTTGGTAGTAGGGCGTGTTAGACATGCGAGCTGTCCCGTCGGATTCAGACCGGACTTCCTGGCTCATCATGTAGCTTCGGTTCGACTCTTCAACTTCTTCGACCTCCTCCCTCTTCAGCTGAGAGATCCTCTTCCTCAGACGTTCATTTTCCATCTTGTGTTCCAAAAAGGAATCCAAAAGTGCTGCATTCTTTTGCGGGTAGGGCCGAGCCATCATGAAGACTGCTTGACAAAAAGCAGCCTGGTTGTTGGGGTTGGGGGCAAACTTCGCCGCGGCGATGTGGGCGTGGCCGACCGTCTCGAAGATGGCGTAGTTTCCATCCTTCTTCTTCAGTCTGTAGAAGAGCCTGAGCGGCGTGCCTTTTGCTATCGCGTCATTAAACTCGGCGTTGAATACGCCCACGTCGTCGGGGTGCAAAAAGTCCGTGAGGAACTTGTTAAGGACCTCGTCGGTTTCGTAGCCCGTCAGACGCTCGATGCTCGGCGACACATGCTTGATCTTGCCATTCGCGTTAAGAATGTGCAACAAATCCGAAAGCTCGCTGACGACCCGTGCAGCCCACCCGCGACGCTTTGTGAACTCGGTCAGCGTGTTGGTCGGCAGGTTGGGGCCTGTCAAGGTGGTGCTTTCATGATCCATGGTCGGTGTTGGCATGGTCGGCGTCGGCATGGTGAGTGGGGCGGTGCTGACCATGCCAATGTCATCGCCCGCAAACCGTGCTTCACTGCTGCTTGCCAAGGCGGGCGTCGGGGCATGTTGAGCGGGGGCGGAGACCGGGGCGGGCGGATACGCTGGGGGCATTGCGTTGTTGTTGATGGCGAGGTTCATAGGCATGGGCATGGGTATGTTCATGTTCATGTTGTCGAAAGGATAGAAGGGCGAGTCCAGCAGCGACATCATGTCATTTGCACCAGCGGTCATCTGCAGGGCCAATCGGCCAAGGCGTCAGTGGGCGGGGCTGCAAGTGTCTTTGTCCCTTTTGCTTGTCGAGATCTCCCCCTTTCGGACCAGAGAAAAAACACGACAGACGAGACAAAAATGCAACAGAATCGGGAATTGGAGGTTCAGACCTGCTGTGTTGACATGTCAGGGCCGACACCCATGGTGCCAAAGCTAAAGTGGTAATCTTCCATGGTCGGAGGCGATCCATGAGACATCGTGCTTGTGCTGCCCCAAGTTTCCCGAGCAGGGGGGGCAGGCGAGGCTGCTGCAAGCCGCCAAAGTGTCGATTTGTTCGCGCCCGCAGCGAGCTCTGACTGCGTATCAATTGAGCGATGGCACCGGTGGCGCTTCCGACGGCGTGCTGTGCATTTCCGACGGCGAACAGGAAACAAAAATACTCCTGATGCGGCCTTAACTGCGCGGCAGAATGCCGACTGCAATGTGAGAGGGAAAATAACCAGGCGGCGAGAGCCACGTCAGGCCAGATGAGTGCCAGGTTTATCCACAAGGTCGACGGCGGTCCCAGTTCTGAGAGAAGAAATGGTGTAATAGCTTCCGCAAGTCTTGGTGGGCAGCGCCGATCAGAGTCCAGACTTCCGCTCGAAGGGGCCCTGGGGATTTTAGCAGGATGGGATTTCGTTGATTTCAGGATGGGAATTTCCTGGCCCCCCACCATGAGAACCCCTCCCAACCTTGACCTGGTGGCTCTCGACCTGGACTTGGATGGGACCTGACTTGGCCTGAGCTACCCTAGTCCCGCAATGGACGTCAGAGCCCCAGCAGTTGACCACCTCCCCCTCGGTCCTACGATCCAGTTCGGGTGAGAGAGGAGCCACAGTCAGGAACGGTATTTCCATGCAGGGCCGGCGTGGTCGAGTACGGAGTCAGTCGTGTGGGCAATGTGCGCAGTACCGTCAGTGCACGGACGCAGATCTCTCTATGTCGGCAGAATTGGATTTCTCGTGGCCAATTCCAGACCGGCCCGACAGGGGTCTTTCTGAGGGGCAGAACAGCTGGCGACAACCATGGCCTCGAAATGTTGATGGTGGAAGAAACATGAAAAAAAAATTGACCAAAACTTACAAACTTGGCGAGGTGCCAAAACACCTTGGAAGCCAGACCAGGGATCGAGAGGACGGGCGTGCGACACCAGGAGCATGGCGAGTTAGCGACGTCAGGAGCCACAGAGACCAAGGGGTTGCTGCATCCCGTGCAACGGCCTCGACCCCCGAAGCCGCTATGCAAACACTTGCCCAATCCATCCAGCATCGTACAGTGTGACCTCCGGGCAATATGTGACGGATAGGGATGCCTGAATACGACTAAGCGGGCAAGCGGGAACTTTGTCCGTTCCCTTCCGTTTGTACGATGCAGGCTCGGGGTGGACAAACGGCTCGTGATAGAGGGGAGGTGGGCTGATGCTTGCATTTGGCGGCGGGGGTGAGAGGTACCGCTCCAAGCACCCGCAGCGAGTTGGGTAGCTTCCCCGGCACCAGTCTGGTCCCGTGACAACGTGAGGGAAGAGATCCGCCGCGTGACGAAGCCTGCTGTCCTTCACGCGTCCACCTTTCGGCAAACAAATGCAATTTAGCGTCCCAAAGCGCCACGCCTCTCTCCTGTTTTGGACTTGCGATAGTTCGGTACATCTTAGTCGTTGTAGATGAACATTTCGCTATACCCAATTGACGCAGCACGACATCAACGCCATGTCGAGAATTGAGAAACTCTCAATTTTGGGAGTTCGCTCATTCCCGCCAACGCGCCAAGAGACCATCTCTTTCAACACGCCTCTGACTCTGATCGTCGGATACAATGGCTCGGGCAAAACAACCATCATTGAGTGCCTCAAGTATGCTACCACGGGTGAGCTACCGCCGAACAGCAAGGGCGGCGCCTTCATACACGACCCAGACGTAAGTGAACAGATTTTTGCAATCGGTGGGATACTGACGGAATCATAGCTCGCCGGCGAAAAAGATGTGCGCGCCCAGGTCAAAATCTCGTTTCGGTCGACCATCGGCGAATCTTACGTCATGACACGAAATGTTCAGCTTACTGTCAACAATCAAAAGAAGAGATCTCAAAAGGCATTGGATGCGAGCCTCCTATTGCGAAACAACGGCGAGCGCACCGTTATATCCACGCGAGTTGGTGATCTTGATAAGCTGGTGCCAGAGAAGCTGGGAACCATAACACCTATTCTCGACTATGTTGTATTCTGCCACCAGGACGAGTCCCTGTGGCCCATGAGTGAGCCTGCTGCTCTTAAGAAGCGCTTCGATGAGATATTTGAGGCCAGTAAATACACAAAGGTCCTAGACAATATCAAGCTTCTCCGGAAGAAACAGGGCGAGCAACTCCGACTGCTTGTGTTGCAGGAGACACAGGACAAGGCAAACAAGGAGAGAGCAGACAAAGTCGATAGATTGTTGACTCAACTCACAAGGGAAATCCAAGATTCCCGGGACAAGTGCAACGAGATATTGCAGCAGATGGACGAGGAAACGCTACGCATCAAGGACAAATATGAGCAGGCCAATACCTTCCTGAAGGTTGTAAACGACCTTCAGACCAAGACGGAGAAACTCGAGTACAAGAAGGAAGCCATTGAAGAGTTGCAGAGTCGCATTGAAGAAATGCCCGATTCAGACCAAGCGTTGCGTAATATCCTCGATGAATACGAGCGGACGGCCGCGAGGACTATCGCTGACAGAGACGCCAAACTCAAGGACTTCCAAGACCTCCAGGTTGAGCTCAAGCAGTCTAGACAACAACACACGGCCAAGGCGGCTGAAAGGGGCAAACATCAATCCGACAAAGACAAATACGAGCGTCAGCTGAGTTCAAGAAGTCGAATGATCAAGGAGGCCGCAGAGCGACACGAGATCCGAGGTTACGGCGGTGACCTGGATGAGAACCAGATCCGCGCATTCTATGACCGCATCCAGAAGGTCTTAAATGAGAAGAAGCGTGATCTGGAACGGCTTCAGCAGGAGAATGCTACCGAATTCGACCAGAAAGCCGGTCTCATCGCGGAGCGCGAATCTAAGAAGACGTCCCTACAGCGGGATCGTGCCTCTGCGAGTCAGCGTATGGGGTCTATTAGCAGGGACGTTGCCACTTTACAGAGTGAGCTCGGCGGCTTAGATATCGATGAGGGCGCTGAAGCGGTCCTCCGCACAGATATGCGAGAGCTTGAAGCCAGGATCGAAACAGCCAAGGCGGATGAGCAGGCAGTGGATCTGGACTCGCAGATACGCGCCACAAATGACGAGATCTGGAAGCTAGAAGCCCAGGCAGCCAAGTTGAGCAGGGAACTGGTTGACTGCACAAGGTTAGCCTCTGAGCGGGCACAATTGGACCTTCGCAAGAAGCAGCTGACCGAGCGCCGGCGAGAATTGGATATCTTGCGGAACACATGGAATGATCAACTCTCGACGATCGTTGCGGAGGACTGGAAATCAGAGACGATCGAGACCGAGTATCAAGGTGCCCTGAAAAGACAGGGTAACGCTGTTGCTGAGCGACGGAAACAGAAGGATGTTACTCAGCAGGAGTTAAAACAACTCGAGTACAAGCTCTCCGCTACTCGTGATCGGCAGGGTAAAATAAACGCTGAGAGAGAACGTTGCAAGGCCATCGTGGTCAAGACTCTGAAAGCCGCTGAAGCTGACAGCATCTCTTTTGACAGCTATGTTGACGAGGTCGACAAGATCGGTAATGAATTGAAAGAAGCGGAGACAGAATTGAAGCTGTTTGGGGCTCTCAAGGACTACTACCAAGGTGCCAAGGAGCAAGCAATGAAACACAACAAGTGCAAGCTTTGCAGCCGTTCGTTTGGAACTGATGAGACGGCAAAGTCGAAGCTGCTTGATAGGGTTACGAAGGCCGTCAACGAAGCAACTCGAAAAGAGCTCACTGATTTTATAGAAACCGAAAAGCCGCGTTTATCTTCGGTTCAGTCGGCGCGCCCTCAGTATGACACGTATCTGCGGCTTGAGGGAGAGCTACCTCCTCTGTTGAAGGACATCAACGCCATGACGACCCAAAAGGAGGAGCTGATTCGAAAGTTGGAGGACCACGACGTTGCTTACAGGGAGGCCGAAGAGAAATGGCAGGAAGTCGACGCCCTGGGGAAAAATGTCCTGAAGATCGCACAAACATACAAGGACATTCTGGACTCGGAGCGACAGATTGAGAGATCACAACAATCTTCGAGCATAGCCATGCGGAGCCCCGAAGAAATCAACGACGAGCAGACCATTTGTGCAGATCAAACTCGCCTCGCGCAGACTAAGCTGAGCAAACTGACGGTGGACCGCCAGCGTATGAAAGACTTGGTTAGCCAGCTTGAGGTGGAGAAGATTGAGCTGCGGCATAAGATCACGAATGCAGCCCAACAACTGGAGCGGAAGAAGGCACTGCAAGAGAGCATCCGTCGGCATAAGGAGGAGCAAAATCAATTAAGGGAAGCTGTCCTCACAGCTAACAGAGAGATTGAGGGCATTGAGCCAGAGATCCTCAGCGCGAAGACGGCACTCGAAGAATCCCGACGGCAGTGTAGGGCTAAAGAGCAACGCGTCACGGAGGAGCGGGACGCCGTTGCAACTACGGTCAGCGAGCTCAAGATGATCAACAGCGAGATCCAGGAGTACCTCGATCGGGGAGGACCGTCAAATCTCGCCTCAAACCAGCGGGCCATCGCCGCCCTGGAAGCAAGCATCGCCAACCTCGAAACCGATATGAAGAATCTGACGGTGCAGATCAACAAGCTGAACAAAGATATCGACAACAGCGACGCCAAAAAGAGAAATATTAGTGACAATCTGACATATCGCAAAAACCTGCGCGAGCGCGATGCCCTAGAAAGAGAGATCGACGAGCTCGAGTCCCGCAATGCTCAAGAGGACTACGATCGCTTGACCCAAGAAGCCCGATATCTGGAGTCGAGACGGGCGAAGCTTAGCGCTGACCGCGAGCGACTTATGGGATCCATGTCGAGCAAAGACGAGCAGTTTGCTCGTCTCAACGAGGAGTATGAGATTGAGCTGAAGGATGCTAAAGCCAAATACAAGGAGTCGCACATCAAAGTTGAGACAACAAGGGCCTCAATTGACGACCTGGGCCGAGGACAGATGGTAGTTGACCAAGCCATTATCGGATTCCACACGTTGAAGATGGAAGAGATCAACCGAACAATTGGCGAGCTCTGGCAAAGCACCTACCAGGGTACTGATATCGATACAATCCAAATCCGCTCTGACATGGAGGTGAGCGCCAATGTCGACAGCACCAAGCAGCGCAACTACAACTACCGCGTTTCCATGGTCAAGGGCGACACCGAAATGGACATGCGCGGCCGTTGCAGCGCTGGCCAAAAGGTTCTCGCCAGCATCATCATCCGTCTTGCGCTGGCCGAATCGTTCGGCATTAACTGCGGTCTGATCGCATTGGACGAGCCCACCACGAACCTGGACAGCGACAACATCAGAAGTCTAGCCGAGAGTTTGCACGCCATTATCAAGGCGAGGCAGTCGCAGAACAACCTGCAGCTCATTGTCATCACGCACGACGAAGAGTTCCTCAAACATATGCAGTGCAGCGAGTTCTGCGACGACTTCTACCGGGTCAGGCGAGACGAAAGACAAAACAGCGTCATCGTGAGGGAAAGTATCACGCGAATTACCGAGTGAGCAGGGCATGGACTGGCAAGATATATTGCTTTGTCATTTGATTGGGTTCGGCTGTCTCTAGTTGGGGTGGGAGGATATGTATCAGTTCTATGTTAGATCCGGTGGACCATGTCATTCCAGCGGCGCTCAGCAATGTATATGGTGAACAGCAATCATTATGTATCACCCGTCTCAAAGATATCACTTGCGTCTCAGGACCTTATCGTGGTCGGGAAATGCCAAAAAAATATCGGTGCAATGCCATACCCAGCGCTGATTGGGGGCGGAATATGTGGTGGAGAGCCCACTCACCGTGGCCTATCGCTGCTTCTCCTAGTGCCGTGGATTGCCAGCAACACACATCATCAGAATCTTGTGTGCACGCCACTGGGGCTTGCCTGTGCGTTCAAGAATTGGACGATGAGGATGCCTGGTAGGCACAAGTGGAGCTATACGCGAATACTACGGTCGTCATCATGTAACGCGCCCACCTCAGGACCTTATCACCACCTCTTAACAGAAAGGAAGCAAATCGGCATGGGAAGTCAATGGTATCTTTCATCTCGGCAAACCTCACTTTTTGCCCCCATTGCATAGACAAACAAGAAACAGACAAACAACTCAAAAAAGAACCAGGGCAGTAGTAGCTGGCCAGCCAACCAGACCGAAACCAAACCATAGACCCCAACGTTCGCCCGTGACTAGAAACCCAAACACTGAGTAGTTGGGTGCAGAGAATGGAGACGGTGTTGCGTAAGACCGGATAAGACGAAACAAGCCTAGTCAGTCAATTTGCCTTGGCTGGGTCACCCTGCGTCGCCTCCACCGTACTGGAATTCTCGCCCTTCGCGGTGCCGCCAATGTCGGCCATGTCCTTATCCTGGTCGACGGATGGGGGATCTCCCCCGCCTTTGGGCTCCATAGCGTCCACCTCAGTATCGGCATCTACATCCACATTGACGGCGGACTCCTCTCGAGAGTTATTCCCGGTGCTGCTGCTACTCTCCCCGTCTGGCCCGGTGATGACAACGTCGCCCTCTGCGTCTGTCTGCAGTTGTTCCCCTCTACCTTCTCCCTCCTCTCTGACACGCTTGCTCCCGCCAGAGTCCAGTTCGTCTTGGGCTTCGCGCTTGGGACTTCTAGGGACAGGGGTTCCAGGGCTTTCTAGTTGTTCTGGGGACTGAAGACGTCTCCCCACAGCAGCCTCAACATCAATTCCTTGCATGTCAACGCTACCGTCTGTGTTGATGACGTAGCTGCCGGTGTTGGGGGGCTGCGGCCCTGTGTCGGCTGCGCCAATCTCGTCGGGACCACGGGCATGGGGAACTTCGTCATCGACTTCGGCCGCGCCGTCTTCCGGGTCTCCTTCTCCCATAGCCGAATCTTCCTCTTGCTGATCTGAGCCAGCGCCCGCCGCGATAGCGGCTTGTTGTTGCTGTTGTATGGCCTGGCCCTGTCTGGCCAACTGGCTGAGGGGTATGACGCCTGCGCGTTGCTCTTGGCGAAGCAGTTCTCCCTGCGTGATGCCCCGACCAGCAACGCCGGCGCCCATCGAAGAAATACCGTTGATTGAGATGGAAACCGTCTCTATACTGCCCATTCCGTTGGGCCCTTCAATCGTCTCGGTGCTCTCGGTGCGCACCTGGGGGTCCATCTTACGGCTCCCCGTTGAGGGCCCGGCAGCGGTTGACAAAGCAACCTGGCGTTGCTGTTGCTGCTGTGCAGGTTGCCCACCGCCGGATGATGAGTCAGCCGACATAGGAGATGCGCTTCCAGCATCACTGCTCCCATCTTCGCTTGCTGGGGCAGTAGGGCCGCTACTGCCGCCGTTGGTGCGACGAGCAAGCCACGGGATCGGCGTCAAGAGTGCGCCACCGAGTGCCTCATCCGACCCCGGATTGCTACTTGCAGAACTTCCAGTGAAAACAGTCAACTGATTGTTCGCCCCTGCTGGGGCGCCAAGACCTGCTCCTCCAATACCATTTGCTAGTAGCGACATGGCACTCATGTCTGGGACGGCCGGAGGGAGGGGGTATATATTAGCGCCGCTAGTGACGTGCACAACACGATCGAGAGCATGTAGGTAGGCCACAAGGCTCCGGTAATGCTGACGCGGACGAAGGACAAGCTCGGCAAGGCGTTGAATCGTGTGAGGGGGGTACTCCGCGAAGTTGTCGGTCAAAGTGGATATAACCTCGTCGAGCTGGGCAGCGATGGGTGCCGGCAGGTCATCTGGGCTAAGACTCTGTTGTGGCAGTTCGGGGTCTGGCTGGGATGGGTGTATGACAAGGGCGGTGTTGCTCGAGGACGGTGGGGCTGGAGATGAGGGTTGCTGTAGGGTCGAAGATGAGGAGGCATGGCCGCTAGGCGTGGCCACACGGGCTGTGATAGGTGACGAGGAGGGATTTGAATTTTCCTTGTCGTTCTCTTGCGGCGAGGCTACGGCATCAGATAGCTCCAAAGCATCGGACGAGGTCGAGGGGAGCGGGGCGAGCAATCGCGGTGACCGAGGTCGCCCTTGCTGCTGCTGCGACGGTGAAGGGAAGTGGGGTATGAGGAAGTCATTGTGCGCAATCTGCAGATACATCCAATATTAGCAAGGCAACGCCCAATCAAACTTGCTCGAGCACTTGAGATACTTGCCTTCTTGATGCGCGCGATGACAGTGGGAAAGAGGCTGGGCCATGATGAACTGCAACAAATACAACAGTCAGTCACAGATTGCGCCCCACGAGACTGTTTGTGTGTCAAGAAACTTACTAGTCCATGGACCCATCGACGGCGACCTTCCTGAGTATGTCGTCGTCGTTCTCCATGTCGACGTCGGCCATGTTGGCGGTGTCAGCGAAATTGTCAAATCGTCCAGGACGAGGCTAGGATCCTGCGATTTGTTGGCGCGTGCGCAACCGCAAAAACAACGAGAATGCCTTGCGGCCCGCGGGGAACCCACACTGTGCCTCACACTCGACCTCAAGCGGATGCGGCGGAGGTGATGCACCATCCAAATTTGACCGTCTGATACGCAGACACTGATTTCTCGCCGTCGAATACACTGACTTTTAGGCCTTCAATGGATGTATTATTGGTTGTCGGTTCTATATAGTTCCCTCGCGATTTGGAAATTCGCCGTGACACCTAACTCGAGCACCGTCCGGTGCAAATGATTTTCGGGACCGTCCTGAATTTGGGAGCTACCTACCTAAAATTTGGCCATCAACAAGAATTCTTCCAGGTTTGTGCCTTGCATCCACGGGACACAACACCGGCGCAACATGCCTTACGCCTGCTGTGTCAAGACCATCAAAAAGCCCCGACGAGAAGAGATCTCCAAGCTCCCGTCGCATCTTATGGTCGATCTTGGGCAGCTATAATTAAGCCAATAGTCTCCACAGTCAGAGCCTGTCATCAGTTTGCCGTCATGAGTGGACCTACCTATTCCTTGGTTGTCTCGTAGCAAGACAGTCTGTCGGAGGCAATGTGTCGTCCCGGAACCCAGGCTTGACAGGGCTGGAATGCTGCAGGGGCACAGCCCCTCTTCTCTGAGCCTCCTCCATTTCATGTCCACCCTCCCACCATCAACAGTTGAGGGCCGGCAAAACCTAGCAAGCCACTGCCGATCGGCCCGCATGATTGCAAGCCTGGGCTCTAGGGTCAAAGCGAATCCTAACCAATTTCTTTTTCCCGCCTTGAGCCCGCCCTTTCGCTAGGCCGCTGACGACAAGCATCGCCAGGATGTGTGGTGAGGTTGAGGCACACAGACTGGAAGCAAAGTGCAAAAGGAGCTGGACCTCAGGCCTCGGGCGCGGGCCAAAAATGGATCCCCACCGCCAGTCTGACAATTGGCGGGCCTGACAAAAAAACCAAAAACCCCTTGCTCGTCGTGCCCGCTCGTGGCTCAGCATTCCGTTACTACTTGAAAACGGTTCCCTGACTTGTCTGCCTGACGTTTGACACGAGCATTCATTCTATGTAGAACCGAAGCGTTGGGGGAGGTCATCGCCTCCAGTGCCTAACTTCCTCTAAGGGCTCCTCCTGTTGGGCATGTCCTGCGCCAGAGAATGTCTTGGTGAGTCGCGGGAGCCACCAATCAAAGAAGCTCATCACTTCCAGCGTTAACACGATGCTCCGGGTAGCCTCCGTAGCGCCCACTGCCAAATCTAGAACCCTCAAGTCCTACGCAACATTCCTGCGAGTTGATGCCCGTCGTTGGTGAGGCTGGAGATACAGCAAACGTGATTGATGGAGGCTCTCGCATTAGCTTAGGGCTCAGACATCAGCCCCTGCTCATGTAGAACGGGCAGCGACTGGGTGCACAGCCTCGCCCACGTTTTGGAGCGAACGGTGGAGGCTTGGCCTCTGAACGACTCGGCCGTTGCCGTCTTGGTCCCTGCGCCCGGTTTTGCTGGTCCCCCCATCTGCCTCCAGCTCTGCCCCGGCACCAGACTTCTGTCTGGAATCCGAACTTCCCCAGTTCCACACACCTAAACGCTTGCCTCCGTTTTCTCCTGCGCAGGCCTCCCTCATTCGTTTTTTCCTGTTCTATCACCTTTTAATCCGCGACCGCATCTTGAGCTGTCTACCCCAGCGTCCATTCGCTTCAAATTGCTTGATTTTTGTTGATTGAATACCGCGGTCGACGGAAGAAAAAGGATTTCCGTTCCCGCATCTCTCTCCTGGACAGTGCGTGGCCAACCCACCCGCCCCTGGTCGTCCCTGTCTCTCTCGAACGCATCAACTCCTCCAACTGTTTCAGCTTTTACCCACCAACAAACAGAATTCAAAGCATCCCTCACCCCTTTGCCGCACCAGCGAGTCCCCTCCCCGACTCTCTACAACCCGACGACACACGCTCAACCGAGCCCGCCTAAAATCCTCGCGAGGCGCCAGCCGCCTGGGAGGATTCTGGTCTGCTTCAACAGACCAACTGCCACGCGCAACTGCTTTTGTCGACGATCCACGTATCCCATCGAGTCAACGACCGATCCCACAACCGAGCAATTGAGGCCGGCCTGATTGGCACACCTACCGGCTCCCGTCCGGAGTCGAAAGACACGCCCGTCCTGGCTCTTCACAAAGACTCTCGCCGGTCCTACCTGGCCGGCTCCCAGCCGATTTCAAGTTTTGACGGAGCGAGCGGCAACGTTACTCAATACAGAGAACGAGCCATGGTCGCGTCCGGCGCCAGCAGCTCCAGGAGGAGCAAGACTGATTTTGTCTCGACAAAATGGGAAAAGGCATTCTTCATCTCGGTCCTCCTACAGGCTGTAATTTGCGTAACTTTCGAGTCGTAAGTACCACGCTCGCGCACTGGCGATTCGTCTCACGTTTACATGAACAGATACGTCTTCGGGAAATTTCAAACAAGCTTGGGGACATATAAGGGTGGCCCCGAGCTTGAATCTCAATACCGCACGATCCCGACGTTCCTGACCCTTTTCATCTTCGGGTTCCTGTACGTCCTGCTCCTCACATGGGATGCGCTCCGACAAAAGAACACGATTCAAATCATCGGCCTCTGTGTCGCCAATCTTGCGCTCTTTGTCTACACGATTCTGCAAATCGACCAGATCAACAGCTCGATTGAGCTACTGATAGAAGCCGATGCATTTTTGGTCAACGATGACCTGAATATCTGGGCAGCTACCCGTCCTTTCTTGATCACAACACCGGCAATTATCGGCGTGGCCACGATTGCGATGTCTTACTTTGCCTATCAGCTTTACCGAGAGTTTGCCTGGGATATTCTGAAGCAGATTGGAGCCGATTATCGCATGAAGAAGCGATTTTTGCACTATCAGGTGAGCATAGTGCGCTATTTAAGTCTGTTGAAGTCTATAGCTAACAGCCCTAACAGATCTACATTGCGTTGCTGAAGTTCGACTTTTTTTTCTTCCTCGGCTTCACGGTGCAGTTTCTAGTTATCGTTACTGGAAAGACCGATATCGAGTTCGGCCTGACCCTCGCCGCCATCCCAGTGACGATTGGAATCCTCCTCTTCGCTGCCTTCTTCACTCAGCGCGAAAATAAGTTCGGGATGGTAATGATCATCCTGCTTTACTTTGGCGGTCTTGGCTACTTCTTCTTTAAGCTAGTCCGTATTTACCAGCCCAGCCACAAACACCACTACATGGCGGTTAGGAAGTCGCTCACGGCCTTCACGGTCATGACCATCCTTCTCATCCTCCTCACCATCGTCAATGCCTTCATCTGCATGAGTAACTTTGGCCAAGGCCTCAGAGATCACCTCATCAAGCCCCGCGGCTCGGACCCGGAGAAGGAGGACACCAACTCGTATCAGCTGCAGGACCAGAAGCCCCAACTGCCTAGCCGCATGACGATTGACTAATCGAATCGCATGTCTTTTTACCTTATACCCGTGCTCTCCTGTCACAGATAGATGGGAAACTTGCGAAGTTTTGTTTTGCAAATTACGAATATTTACGACCAGACGGTTGGCCCACTGCGAGGAGCCTTGGTTCGCCACGAAGCGATGGTGAGCTTGTTACTCGCGTCAAGTGAGCAAAATTTGTCTTGAAAGCAAGTTGGACGACACACTGGCTAGTGTGTACATAGTACCTCGATTTGATTCGCGATTGGGCAAGACCTAAATACCATCGAGCCGAGAAACGTGGTTAGGCGGGTTTATTATACTCGTGGTGTGTGACTGCCTGATGGGCCACACTGGAATCCTCGTCCCTCCCCTTCACAGAAGGCGTTCTTTTCCTTTTTCAGTCTCGATTTTCTCTCTGGTCTTTTTTATCGCTCTGCATGTGTCCATCCTGATCAATTCATTCTTGGGGGTGGAGGGGTTTGTGGAACGGAGACCAAGCCGGGGCAAGGAGGGAAGGGAAGGGGTTGTGGCAGGCGTTTTGGGGTCATTATCAAAGCCGAGGCACCGCTCCTCACTTCTATAGTCTTTCTTTCTTTGTTCTTTTCTCATTTCGTTGTAGCGATTGATGGTTACCGACAAAGCAGTGTCGCGGTTGCAGAGTGACCAGAAATTTTTGTTAGGATACCATCTCGGATTTTTTTAAGTCGTGCTCAGACATATCTCATCACGCGTAGCATATCATGCTATTATTCAGAGAGCCAACTTAATCGACGAGCCAAGTGAAGATGTCGATCACGTCAGATGTGTTTGTGTCCCATCGCCTGCCGTGTGACGTGAGCTCGTGTTGGACATGGTAGCATCCAACCCTTGAAGTACTGCTAGCATCGGACTTTCCGGCGAGGCGACGCCCTAGTTTGCCTCGTAGAAAGTCCAAGGCGAATCTATCAAAGTGTGTTCCCCGTCGCCAAAAGACGTATCATTACTTTCATTGTCAATTCAGGTTGCATACAAGTTCAAGGCAAGTTCTGAAGGCAACACTATTATATCACAACCAAATGCCTTGTCAATACCGTCTTAGGCAAGGCCTTCTACACCTACAGCGAAAGCCTCAACACCTCTTCGTTATGCCTCATAGTCCCAATCTCTCTGGGCTGGGCTGTATGATATCTTCGACCCACAGTATGGATTTTGCATGTGCCTCAAAATCAAACTCTGCAACCGTCAAGTGCGTCTCAGTTACCTGATACCTAAGTATATGCTTTACCGTGTCCAATACGAAAACCATCCCGCTTGTTGCCCCAACCCATCCCAAAACGATAGTCCCAAGCAAAATACAGAACGCCTGCCTACTCGAGATATGCCCTTTGCTCCCTTCAATGCGCTGTCAAGCTCCTGCAAACGCACCCCTATCGGCCCAGTAGATTCGCATTCAATTTACATTACCACAAGGCCAACGGCCCCGACGATTCGAACGTCGTGATGATGTTTTCCTGGACGCCCCCAAAATCCATCAACGCTTCTTCTAAAGATAAATTTGCCGGGCATCCTTCATCTGGCCTTCAGATGGACAATATGGGCACTTGAATCTCGAGTTTTTGACAAGGTTATGGAGCGTCTCCTTTGCCAGCACGTGACCACATGGTATCATCATGGGTGGGTTTGACTCAGTTGTCTGACCCTTGAGGACGGGACACACAAAGATGCTGTGGTACATCATTCGTGCTGGGAGAGGTGTCTCAAAGGGCAGCTCGTCAGATGTCGTCCATTCAGTTCCCCTGGTGCGTGTTTTGGTCGTATACTTGACCAGTTGCGGGAGAGCTAGGGTGCCTGCCGTTGCGGCAATATAGAGCGGTGATTCAGCTGAGAGTCCGAGAAGGCTGCAGAACTCGCGAGTGAATGAAGCTGCTACATCAGAAAAAGAGCCATCAATAGCAAAATCTTCACTGTAGGGCGAATTAGCAATGTTGGTGGCAAAGGCCATTGCGCCGGCGAGGCGGTCGATGTCACGCAGATGCCGGGATTGGAACCGTCCGAAGTACTGACGTGCGTATGCTAGGGCACCGGCACGGCCATTTCCCTCGTCATCTGGCAAACCGTTGACGGCAGAGCCTTTAAATAGCCAAATGTACTGGAGCTTGCTGAGTTCAAACTCCAGATTGCTGCCACGAGCTTCGAGTTCCACTGAATTGCTCCTTGCCCAATCAATTGCGGGCATAAGATTCCGTCTCTTGATCTCCTGCAATATCCTGTACATGTCTGAAAACTTTTCCTGGAGTTCTTGAGACTGAACAGAAGACAGTGTCTGTGTGTTGTCAGAAGGCCCTGGTGTGGCGGTGGTAGCAGATGGTGATCCACCAATGTCAACGCCTGTCTCAGCATGTACATTGACGTCTATCTCATCGCCTGTGACGCCTGTGCCGTCTTCTTCCATGGCATCGGGGTTGATATTCGATGCCTGGGGGTTGGTTTTCGAGGCGTTTTTGGAGTAAGGAGACTCGTTTGCATTTTCCTCAACGTCATGGAGGAAGGTCGATGCAACGGAAAACTGCCCTTCGCGTAAGAGATGCATGGCTATAGCGCGATTAATAAGGGATGCATGATCCGCCATGGCATCGTGGTCTGATGGCAGTGACTTCGTGGGAAAGTGCTTGTCTAGCGCTTTGCCGAGGTTTTTGTGTGCTGAGATTGCCTTTTTGGAATCGTCATTCACGATGGTATCAAATGCATCCTTAATCGGGTTTTGAAGCTTCGTCATAACAAGGCTCGCTGTATGGGGATCCAAGGCTGTCGATATTGTTAGCGACGAAGCAACATGAGCTGAGTCGGGGTTCCAAGGAGCTCGAAGGGATGAGGATCAGGGGAAGCTAACTCTCAGCCACTTGGTTCCTCGCAGCCGTCAGCATCTCGATGATGTTGTCGACATGATCCACCATCGCCGATAGGCCCGGCATCTTGTTCACCTGTGCCAATGCCTGCTGCAGGCTGTCCATGGCCGTGGTCTCGGCCATATTCATATGCGTTGACGTTTCGACCGAGAGACAAGCGGGGGTTGCGACCGGCCAAAGCCACTCGTTTCGCTGTTTTCGACCTGTAGATCTGCTGTTGACCAACGCTGGTAGAGAAGCTGCACAGCAGCGACGATTGGGAGAGAAGGCAATTGTTGGTGGGTTTACCAGTGGGATCAAGAGCAAGAGTGAGGTCGAGACGCCAAGGTTCTCCACATTTGGCGACCCCGTAAGTGACGCAGCAACCCCACCTCAGCCTGGTCACCCTTCCATTGCAGTCACATGCAGCTATTGCATCTGTTACACCTTCCCGTGCAGCCATTACCCTTCATCGCTCCGCCTAGGGATCCCCAGCGCGCCCTCTCGCCCACGTCTCGACAATGCGCACGTAGCGGGTGCTGGCCCCACGCTGCAATGTGTATCCACAATTTGTGGCTGCAGCTCGCCACGCCATAGCCTCCAACCATGTCTCTTCGCTTCCCCGGCGCGGTCCACAGGGAGGAAGACCTTACCTTGGCAAGGATAAACTCGCAGCGACATACAAGGACGAACGTGCCGGAAACTCCGTCCTCGGTGTCGTCGCAGAGCCGGCAGAGACAAGCCAACATTGGGTCTGCCATGGACAGCCCCACCAGTTCACCACCGAGTGCCCTCCGACGACGAGTTGTCCTCCCTGACCCTGTAGCTTTTCGGTACGTGTGTTGCTTTCACACTTCAAGACTCTTTCTAAATCCACGGCTTCACAGTTTTCTCGAAGAAGACCCATTCGTCGCCGTCATCGAACGAAAACGAGTCCTCTCCGGTTACGAACTTTACCTCGTCGAGCAGTGGGCGTGTTCCCGCCAGTCCCCCGCCCTTGTCATTGTCACGTATACAGGCGATCCAAAGCATTCTATCGTAGTTGGCGTGTTAGACGTGCCCAAAGAAGAGAATGGCTGGTCTCAAAGACTAAGGATATACTTCAAGGCCATCCAGCAGTATCATGCCCGTCCCAAAGACACCGATATCGGTGAGCTCATGGTCACCAACCTCAGCAGTTTCCCCTCTGCCTTGACTTGCATCCCAGTGCCGGACGGCGATATTAAGAGACATCGCCAGGTCTTTATCGTCAACGAGAACCTGAAGCGATTGGGTTGTTCAGGGCGCTCAGGTCTGACGCTATCAGAGCCGACTCCAGCAACGCAGGCCAGGTTTCTCCAACAGTACAAAACCAGCGACCGGGTATCCTTCCGTCAAGCCGTTATAGAGCTCATAAAACTCTGCCAGGTCGCCCTATTCATCTTTGGTAAACTTGAGCCGGAATATATTGACGGTCTACTCTGTGACTTGACAGAGATTGCCATCAACAACTGGTGGACCGAGATTGGGTCCGAGTATTTTAACATCGAACCCTCGGATGGCATACTGGGGCCGACCACAGTGGCCGCTTTGCTTGGAACCTTGATGGGGGCGCGAAACCGACTGAGCTACTCTGGCGCCCCCGTATCAAAAGATGTCTTTGACATCGAAAGTACCAAGAGGGGTATTGGTACCTTCCAAAAAGCACATAAGCTGGAGAGGACGCGCCGCTTAGACCGCCAAACATTACTTAAACTGCACAGTGTAACAGCGAAAGCCGCCGCGGGTGAAGGAGGTTGGGGCGTGCAGAAGGCGGTCAAGTCCACGGTGGCGGAAATCGGAGGGAAACGAGGCGAGCTCGTTATCGGCATGGTTGGTGGTCGGGATAAGGGTAATATCGGAGACATTGAGACTTTGGACCTCCATAAGTTCATCAACTTAGCGTATGGCGAGCGACCGAAATGGCTGTGGCACGGCAAGGCAAGGAGAACAGTTCTCGAGCACGAGGATTCATTGGCGCCGTTTGGAAAAGACTTGAAGGAGGATATTGGCTCACAGGCTGTAAGCAGGAGGACAAATTCAGCGCCCGTGGAGGACGAGCTCGAAGCTAAGAAGAAAGAGGACTCACCAGGTGTTTATGTGGGGCCTGTACTGGTCTCTGCCCCAGCGGTTCCGGAAGGCGGTCTTGGAGATCGAGATGCCTTGCGGAAAACCGTTTTCAAAAGTGTCGCCGGAAAGGTCAGCGACGCCCGATCAGGCCTAGGTCGTATCCGGGACGCTGTAGGTGTCAGTCGAAGAGGTCATATCAGCCGACCATCGAAAGATGAAGGGTCTGAGGCTGCCATGAGTGCGTATACGAGCCCAAGCATATCAACACTGGCGCAATCATCGGCAGCCGTGACAAGTCCAGTGGCAGTCGGAAGAGCATTCACCTGGAAAAACAAACCGGAGGAATATCTCACAGCATTCCGAGAAGGCGAATCAACGGTTACGCCGACGCAACCAGATGAAGAAGACCATGTGGAGACCGTCATGAATGACTTGAAGCCTCGACAAAGGGAACAGGCAAGGACTGAGAGACAAGACATGTACAACGACTCCTACAATATCGCGGTCAACAGAGGGACGGTGAGCACTGATGTCTCGGCTACCGGCTCCGTTATAGATGAGGCCGATCCCTCAGCGCGCTTTCTCGCCATGGAACGCAATGGGAACGGGCTTATCCCTTTCATCCATCGTCGACACAGTATCAGCGGTCTTGAAGGCATGGTGATTCACCAACCTAATGAGGCACGCTTTGCCAGGCGCCTCTCGTTTAGCGATGCTGAGGACGCGGTGCTCACTTGGACCGAGATTATCAACCTGACTGACTCTAGGAGGGTGTCGGATCCTGCCAGTCTCGAAGCATTACGAATTCAAGCCGAAGTTGCGCGGAATGTCTATGATCGCTTACTAGCAATGCAGACCGAGCTCTCACCATGGGTAACGGGTAAACTGGCGAACCTGATTTCGCTTGACGATTCATTTGGGGCACAGCAGGCGGAACTACAAACGCTATATGTGACAGTGAGTGAGGCATATCAGCGAATTCACCACGACAGCGGCGAGCTAGTGGCGGAGGAGCGATCGCGCCTCACCGAGGCAGTTAAGGACGTCGAGGTGCTCGTGGCGAAACTCGAGTATGAAATCAATGCGCTCGTCGGGCGAGTGCTGGACATTGAGGATGGGGTTGCGCACTTTGAAGCCCAGGTTGAAGACGTGGAGAAGCGAGCCGATGAGCTGAAGGCAGTATTGGAGACGGAGAGCTGGCCACACTGGTTCGTAAGGACGCTCACCGGGATAGGAACCGGGCCGAACATTACGAGGGGATCAAGTCGGCGAGGGAGATGAAAGAAGCATTGTGTATCGGTGTATCGGTGTTGACGACTTGAGGAATTCATCATAGAAGCATATCGCATAAGGAGTGTTTGGCATGGGACATGGGGCAACATTGTCATCATAAGCATCATCATTGTATCCCAACATCAAACAACAGATTCCGTAAAAATGTAACATGTCCTCTTTGGCTCTCCAGAGAGGGGATTCCGTTTCTATATTCTCCCAGGTTCCCCATGCCCGTCCCGCTTTCTAACTGTGTCGTCGTCAAATATAATGTTGCATGTACAAGTTCCAAGCCAAATCTTAGATCCGAGGCTGGACCTAGGTCCATCACCATCACCCATGCCCCGGTCGACCCACGAATTTATTACGCACCCCATTAACTTCTGATGTTACAAGTCCACACGTTCGTCTCAGCTCAGGCCGAACCCACCAGCGCCAGCCTGGGCTTGCGTCTGCTGGCTTTGCAGCTGGTCCGAGATCTTCTGGTGAGCCTCAAAAAACTTGGCAGAACACCGATCAAGACACACGGCTTCGCCCTTGCTAAGCTCGCCTTCGCGGTAGGTTTTGTCGATGCATTTCAGGGAGCAGATTTTGACCATGCTGTTGCCTCTATCAGTCAGTCTGTGGATTGCATTGTGAAAAAGGTACCCAATGGGTGAAGAAAAGGTGGAAGGATCGAAGAGACGGGAGGCCGTGTTAGGGGGGAAGAGACCTACCGAGTGTGCATCTCGGCAATGACCTTGAGCTCGTTCTCGACTGCCGCGATCTTTTCGGCGGAGGTGGGTTGGCGTGCGCCGAAGCCGAAGAGGGAAGACATTTTGAGGATTGAATATTTCGTGCAATGGCCGTCCGTTGGGCTAATTGGGCTGGGCTGGTTGCGATGTGATGATACGGAAGGGGTCAGTGATGAAAGATTTCTGCCGCGATGGGAAACAAAAGGCGGTGTTGTTCTGGGATGGGCAGGTTATCGGGTATCAGGAGCTGGTCAAGGGGAATTGTGTGATTTGATTGGTGGAGGGGTGGGGAGTTGACATTTGCTTGAAATTTAAATTTGGAGGTCTGAGCCTTAAGCATTGCTTTGCCAACATAAACCCCCTCAATAAAGAGTTCGAGGTGGGTAGAACTTTGATTGGTAAGTTGATCTCTGCACTTTCCTCTCCTCTTCCTTCCCTGTATCTTCATGATGATATGCATTGTTTAGAACCGTTGCGACTGACGCGCCTTCCGGCGTTGCGTGATCAAAAATGCCAATTTCTGACCTTTTTCCCGATCTGTCTACGTACTCAGTTTGGATCGTTGGTTGGAACAACAGCTGACCTTCTCTCAGACGATGAGACCGACAGCTTGTCTCCAGTTTTTACGGCCGTTCGCCTGGAGGCTTCTTGAGGGTCGCAACCCAGCGTACCTGCGCTTCTACCGCGCTGCGCGCCACCAAGAACTCACCCAGGCCGACGCCCTCAAGTATCCCAGGATCCGCCACGATGGCGGCATACCTATGCGCATCCCAAAATTCCGGGAGAAGTATAGTCACATCGAGACGGGGGTGTTGGCGGAGGAGCAGGTCGTCATACGGGGCAGGGTCCAATTTGTTCGCCGTTCGAGCTCCAAGCTTGTCTTCGTTGCGCTGAAGAGCGAGTTCGAGCCGATACAAGGCATGATCAACTTCAGAAACCTAGAAGGCGTTACGCTTGAAGAGTTCAAAAGAATGGCCAAGTTGTGGAATCGCGGTGATATCATCTGTGCGTGCAGCGAACTGCTTTCGTAGAACCTGTCCGCTCCCCTGGCCAGCTGCTAACAATTGACAGCTGTGACAGGCCGAGCTACCCGGACCGAGAAGGGCGAACTGACTATACAAGCGACACGCTTGCCAGAGCTGCTCGCGCCCGGCTTGGTTCCCCTGCCCGTCCATCTGGATAATGAGGAAGCCCGGATGAGCCAGCGCCATGTAGACATGCTGGTGAACCAAAGCACCCTAGACACCCTGCGGCTGCGGTCTCACTTGATCAAGTTCATACGTGCCTTTTTCCACGACCGGGACTTTCTCGAATTTCAGACACCCATCCTCGCCCAAGCCGCAGGCGGCGCCGTCGCAACCCCCTTCACCACTGTGTCCACCGACGCCTCATCCAAGAGTCTCGCTCTGCGGGTCGCACCGGAGCTGTGGCTAAAGCGCCTCGTGGTGGGCGGCGTAGACAAGGTGTTTGAGCTTGGTCCGTCATTCAGAAACGAAGGCATCGACCAAACTCACAACCCTGAGTTCACTACATGCGAATTCTACAACGCTTACGCCAACCTTGGCGATCTTACCAGCCTGACCGAGGAGCTTATTTGCCGCGCAGCAGAGTCCTGTCAAGACATAATCGCGTCCAAGCTTGCGTCGCTCCCAGCCGTGGATGTAGCCAAGTTCAAACGCCCATTCAAACAAATGGAATTCATCCCTTCCATCGAGACCGCCCTCGGTTTTAGTCTACCGAACCTCTCGGCCGAGACAGCGCTAGACGATGTCCTGTCAGTTCTTCGGAGCAACAATATCGACCTGTCAAGCGATGTCTCGTCCCTCCCCAAACTTCTAGACCGATTAGCTATCACATACATTGAACCACACTCGCTCAAGGAACCTCTCTTCGTCACAAACCATCCCGTCTGCATGTCTCCTCTCTCAAAAAACTTTGTCTGCCCCGAAACGGGCCAGGTGGTCTCGGCCCGCGCCGAATTATTTATCGACGGCAAGGAAATTGCAAACATGTACGAGGAGGAGAATGACCCGTTTGCACAGCGCCAAAAGCTCATTGACCAGGCCCGCGCCTGCGCCCTAGAGCTGGGTAAAGCGGTGGAAGACGTGGTCATTGATGAGGGCTATGTTCAGGCGCTGGAGGCGGGGCTGCCGCCTACAGGAGGATGGGGATGCGGAATTGAGAGGCTGGTTATGCTGTTTGCGGGGACGAGGCGGATAAGTGACTGTCTAAGCTTTGGGAATCTGCGGAATGTAGCGGCGGTTTCGCGGTTGAGGACGCCGGAGGGTCGGTGATTACCCACTGTGGGTACCGAGGGATGCTATGATGTGCTAGTGTGATGCAAAATTGCTGTATTGTGTTTTACTGTAGAATTAATACCCAGAGGTTTTCCTGCTTGCCTTTAGTGAATGTTGGCTCTGGACTACAGCAAGGTAGGTAAGGTACCTGAAGAGAAGAGGAACAAACAACGCAAACAAACCAAGGGGGGCAATTGACAGGACAAGCCCTCCCCCTGCCCCCCAACCCAAGAAAAAAAAAGAAGGAAATGAAGAAAAGAAAGAGAAAAAGGTAACATAACAAGGGCGAGATTCGAATTCGCTGGCGCCTTGGATTGCTCGGCCACCTTGCCAGTTTTTTGTGTGTCGTGATGTTATTTAGTAGCTAGTTTTTTTTGTATGGGATTATAAAAATAGGACATAGGCCCGAGGAGGTCCGGGAAGGTCATTTAACGAGTAAGTGGCGTTTCTTCACATTTCACATGCACATGGGGGTACATATACGGTATTTATTAGTGAAAGTAGGTAAGTCAGTGCTCTCATTATGTCTCCTGTGTCCTCCCTCCCTCTCTCTTCCTAGCTACCTAGGTAGCTAGCTATCGTTTCTATCAAGGCGTGAACAAGATACAAGGGGTATTATTGCCTTTCTATATTGCCAGAGTAAAGTGCCTAAGATAGATATGTCCCTGACTGGCTCCATTGACACGTTCACCGACAGGTATTTGGAACTCGGAGCATGTTAGATTTTTCCTCAGGAAATAAACTCAGAATACCTAACCGGGAGAGAAAGAAAACCTACAGCAAAGGAAGCACACGGGAGAAATGAGAAAGGTAACATCTATTGGCTCTATTGTGTGTTCTGTATCTCTATTTACTCTTCGCTGCCAGTTGCCCAGGAAAATACCCACTATACAACTGCCGAGAAGGAAACAAAACCAGCGACAACAGTGAAATGAACGACCGTGGGAACAAACCAGGAAACCAAGACCAAAAAAGAGACCCCTGCCAGCTTAGAATCAGTCAAAAAATCCCTTGCCATCACGGTATTTCTCGTGGTTTTTCCGGAGATTTATAACGTTCTGGTCCTCCATCAGCTTGTCCCTGTTCCACGAGCGGCGTCCTGGTCCGATTGCAGAATACGTCTGGTCCTGAAAGCGGGCGCGGTAGATGAGGGCCACGGTGATGTCGTAGAGATTCTGGGAAACCCACTCAACATACTTTACTTCCCTGGGATCCTTCCTCTTGCGGGCTCTCTGCAGATACTCTAGGACGTACCGCATCTGGAACCGCGGCTTGATCTTAGCCTCGTCGATTTGCGTTTCGAGGGCGTTGATTAGGGCTCTATCGGTGCCCTCGGACCAGCGCCATCTGCCGCAGAAGACATCAAAGTCCTCTGGTCCAGCGTCGCGTCTGTACCACTCGCTCGCATCACGTGTCTCAATCGTACGATCGAGAGGGTAAGAAAACTGCGGACCGCCATTTCGGAAGTCCTGGGCTTCCATTTCTCGGGCCTTGTCAAGCTTCCAACGACGCAGGGACCCCGCCACCGGATTGGATTCAGCTGGCTCGGGGTAGGGACGCCGGAGCCTGGTAGACGTGGTTCCGGTGTGAAACATGAGATGGTAGGCCCATGCTTTATCGGCATCTGCCGCTGCTTTCTTGGCCAAGTCGATGCGTCTGTCCCTCATCAACTTCTGCGCCGTCGGCCTCTCAACAGGTACCGAGGCTTGCCGGGCAACTTGCATATCGTAGCCCCTGCTGTTGGCCTCTTCAGCCTCTCTCTTCGCCCCCTTTACTTGTCCCTTAGCAGGAACGGGATCCTTCTCATCAATGTCGGCAAATGTCGCCGTGGCCCATTCTTTTGTGTCCGCCGCTGGGTAGTACTCGTTGAGGATGGCCTGCTCCCGGTTTCGAAAGTGACTGTCCTCCATGGTGATTACGAAGTCGTTCATCTTGCACGTCCAACAAACCTTGAGTTTGATGGTGAAAAAAGACAGGTAGTGGCGATATTTGCACAACTTGCAGCCCTTCTTTCTGCGCCAGTAACCGTACTCCTCGTGCTCCCGGTGAAGATTTCTATGCGCCCACGGTGGTTGGATCGGCTCCAGGTTGTCACCCGTTGTCGCTGCTGTGATATCATCGGCAAAGGTATCGCTGATCTCCTTCATCTTAGCATCGAAGTTCAGGACGACGCTGCTTCTGACACTGGCTTGCTCCAAGCTAGCCACCGCTCTCTCCTTCACAATGATGGCATCGCGGGCCTTCAGAGCCCAGAGACCATCGGGACCGGGAAGCCGCCGCACAAAATTCCAGAACGACGACTTCTCGCTGAGCAGGTCCACGCCCACCTTCTTTGCTAAGGTGCGGGTTGACAGAATGAGCCCCATAACAGCCTTGGGAATGCTGAAAATAGGCTCGTTGTGCGTGATCCCCCATGATCCCAGACGCTTCGTCTTGTTGGGTCCTTCAAAAAAATACGGGCCGAAGTCGAGTCTGACGTACTTTGTCCCACCGTTGGGCAGCCGGCGGCCGTTCTGCTCAACAGCCAAGAGAAGGGGCTGCAGCTTCGTGACGTCCAAGTGAATGCAGCGTGAGATAATAACGTTCTCGAGATTCGGCATGGAGCGAAGCATGAGCTCGAAAGCGCGGACATCAAAGAACGGAAGCTGGTCGATTATGACATTCCTAAAGCTGTTCGGGATTTCAGCGAATCCCCAGACAAGTTCACGGAATTTACCAAATTGATCAGAGTATGGCGCGACTCCCGGAGCTGGGTAGACGCTGGTAGCCGCGAGTGCCAAAATGCCTATCCTGCTGCCCTTGTTCTCGATCAGCCTTCCGTCCTTGAGATGTGGACGGAAACGTTCATCAAACAGCCATTCGCCAGCGGTGGTATCCCAGACCTCCTGTTGAGTGTCAGTATTGGCCGCCGAAATGAGGTATACGGAGGGGAATGAAACTAACAATCGAACGTGCCACACATTGCTTCATGGCAACACAGGTGCGGCCCAGGGTAATCAGGTCGATCAGATTGACGCCCATGTGGTCGGTTATGGCAGCAGCGAGCTCCGGCACTCTCATCACCCTCAACAAAGGGCTGTTGAGGTTCTCAGTCACTGGCCTGTTATTGCCAATGTCCGACTGTGTCAACGTTAGCATGTAGGGGCAAAACACACGGGCCCGGCATTGTTGCTTACCGCAAAGATGAGGCGTCGGCCGGCCAGATCTCGGCAAGCCATGCGCACATCAAAGAGATTTCTCATATTCTGCTCGTCGTACAAGTTTCTGTACTCAAGCGCCTTGTCGGCGTCGAGGTCGTGGAAAAGCGGCGGAAGGCGAGCAATCCGCTGAGCTTCGACGTGCTTGACAAAGACATCCCGCGCGCTCTTCCCGAGCGAAGCCCACGGGCGGCGGTAGTTGAAGGCCAGTGATTCTTTGGACGCCTTCGGGGCCGGCTGTGACGCTCGTTGTCAGACTGGTTAGAAGTGAACTTGCTCAGTCAACTTACATAATTGGGATCAAGATCCCAAGGCATCAAATTGCCACCCCCCCCGCTCTTCTTTGCCTTGTTCTCCGGGTTCTTGGGGGGAAATCCCGGGACGCGCTGAGCAGCAGCATCCTTGTTCACACCGGTGCGGGCACGGCTAGGCATGCTGCAGAGGGGCACTTGATCCCATTCCGCTTCCGAAGATGTCTGGACCGTGGGAGTCCATTCTGACGAAGCCGGAGTGGGGGAAGAGATTGCCGAAGATTGAGTCGTGCGCTGCTGGCGGGAGTTGCTCCCAACGATAGAAGCCCATGACGAGCCCTGAGTGGATGATGAAGCGGGCTGGCGAGAAGCAGCAGCGCTCGAGTATGAAGGGCGGGAAGCTGTCCACGCAGAGTTGTTACTGGCAGGCAAACCAAGAGTCGAAAGAGGGGCTGCCACATGACGAAGTGGAGCAACAGGGCGAGGAACAGCAGCAGGACGGAGAAAAGCAGCCTGGCCAATTGGAGCAGCAGGCTGAGTCACGGTCCCAGCTCTGCTATTACCCGAATACTGCCCAATGTCGAGGCTGTTCATGCTGGTCTCGAAACTACCCCAGTCCGCAGAGGTGCTGAGGCTCTGGTTGGCCTCAAGGGTAGGGGCAGCAGAAGGAGTGTTGGTGTTGTTGGCTAAGCGAGGTCCATTGCCGCCCTGGCGACCACGACCACGATTGCGACGAGGCATTGTGAGAATTGAGGGGGTAGAATGTAGGTCAAGGGCAATACTTGCCGCAACTGGCGATGCTCGATCAGGCAAGGCAGGGAGATGGTGTGTGTGTGTGAAAGAGAGAGGACGAGTGGTAATGCCGTGCTGCTAGATAGCTTGCTCACCTTAAGGCTAGAATGTCAATAGAGTGAAAAGATCTCGAGGCGAGTGTGGTGTGGTTTGTGGAAAGAAAATGGAGAAGGAGGAAGAAGAGGAAGCGGAGTGAAGTATTTATAGTCACCTCTGGGCTGGTTTCCGGCGCAGATACTGGCGAAATTTCTGCTAGCCTTTCATCCAGTCGCCGAGACTCGGCAGTGAATGGCAAACTTGTGGTCGGTGAGCAGTAGCAAAGCAGTGAAAGCGTGTATATAAGTTCAGCACGAGCCGACGTTTTTGCGGGTCAACCACCGCAATTGCAATTGCATCTGCTCAGGGAAAGCGCAACTCGCAGGGGGGCCGAAATCTGAATTTCGGGTTCTCGCCCATTCTAATTGAGCTTGAAAATCGGACGACTTGGGGTTGTGGCCAGAGGACGAGTCTGTCGTCTATCGTTCGCCGCCGTGGCCTACTACCTAGATAGGTAGTGTTGATCGAGATGTTACACCTATGTTGTCACTTGAAAACTCGAATTGCCGCGTAGCCTGCACGTGGTTAATGTTTCACTAGGTATTCACATGTGCACAAGATTTATATCAGCAGAGGAGCACAGAGAGAACCCGCACAGTAAGTCACGGCTGATTCCCTCAACAACTTATACGCCGAGAGTTGGTTTGGGCAACAACACCCCGGGCCCGCCCCGAGCAGAGACATGGGAGTCAAACAATCAAACACAAGCATACCTCTGGTGGCTGTTGGACAATAGCCAGCGGAGCTTTCATTGCAAACTGTTAGTTCACACACGAGACGATATCAAAATAACAGGGAAACCGAGAGCAGAAAACCGGTCCAAGACTCGAACGGAGATGGGAGGACAGAAGTAGGTAGCCTAGGGAATTGCAGACACCAGACGTTAGACACTAGACGTTAGATACTAGGGAGTCTTGGAGCCACCTGGTACAGACCAGATCGATTTGCAGAGGCAGACGACCCAAAAAGTATCATGTCGATAGTTTAATAGGTACATATGAGACATCTGTACAACCACTTAGACCGCACTTGCAACCACCCAGATCTGAAATCAAAAAGAATATGAAGAGAGAATAAATAGATTCACCTGTCAGACCCGGACCGAGAGAAATTTAGGTGGTGTATAACTATCTGCGTAGTCCCAAGGTCACTCTTGTATGCTACAAACAAAAGAAACCTAGCTGCCAGAACTTGGCAGGAGGTGCTCGCCACAACGACGCGCAGAATGTAGATTCTACAAACCCTCAACTGCGAAACCTCCAGCAGACCGAGAGCCAACAACTTGACAAAAGCCAAAATACACCAAATAGCAAGGTATTGAGATCCTACAATGAAACGCCAACAATGATCCATGTCCGAAGCAAAGGCACTAACTAATTGTCAAGGGGTAAACAATAAAAAGAGGTTCGGAAGCCCCCATTCTCATTTTGGGGCGCACCGCGAAGGTCGGTGGAGAACTTCCTCCAACTACCAAGCAAACGGCGGCCACGTTGCTGGCGGCTAACATTTCGAGGTTGAAAAGGCGGCTCCGAACATTCCTCCAGTGCGGACCAGTGTCGTCATCCCGCCCCGACCGGTAAGACGGACTCGGCAACCCGTATTATACATCATGGTACCCACAAGCTCTTAGGCGCCGAGCACACTGACCACCTTCCCTCCCCACCCCAGCCTTAGGTGCGACTTGCAGGAAAACTGGTGAGCAAGCAAAAAACCACAATGAAGAGATCGCGCAAAAAGTACTAAAAAGATAAAGCGGTTACGCCCTTTTGGCAAGTGAATGACTTCCGAGAGAGCATGTGGTGGCAATCGCCAGCTTTTTTTGCCCTCTTCACCACCATTCCACAAAATTCCACAAACCAATCCGACTATGGCACGACATCTCCGACGGGCCTGGCCTCTGCCTTCTTCCTACGTGTGCAAACCTGGGTGTCACAGCCACACCACCTTTCCCAGAGCCTTGCTCTGCTTGATTTGATCTGACCCATAGCCCCTTTCCCCGCACCAACAAAAAAGAGGGTCGCGTGCATCGTGCTGAAGAGGGGAGGGGCGGAGCTAAGCTACGAATACCTTACCTAGCATTTCCAACTGGGCACGAGACACTGTAAGAAGACCGCCATTGGTCCCCTCGCTGTGCTAGATAAGAAACCCTGGGGTCGTGATGGGTGACAATGGGTGCGGAGACGGACACTTGCCCCGTCTTCTTTTGTGACCCCTCCAACTCACCCTCATGGTGACAGTGGTTGACTTGCATGAAAAACTCGCGTGCTTTGTCCCGCAGGGCAGGAAAACGTGAGAAATGGAATGTCATGTCATGTGTTTGGGGGCTGAAGCGGGAAGGGGGGAAGGTTATGGAAGGTCAGGTAATGATTGACGCGATTGCGCTGCTCCTTCTGTCCACCAGGGAAACGTCCAACTTTGGCCGGTAGAAGGTCGCGAAAGAGCTGTGCATTGTGCAATACGGGGAGGAAAAAGGGAGGATCGCCCAGTTTAGAAGCAAAGTGTGATAAGATTTCGACAAGGATGGACAAATAAATGAGCAAGCGACACGGCGTATGAGGTCTAGGTAAAACGGCGGGAAGCGGGAAGTGGACAAGGTGTCTGAGCTTGAGATCGAGATCTCTCATGGAGCGGAGCAGGCTGCTAACATTGGCGGCTGGCAGGCTGCTGCCACTGGGTGCAAATGATTGATAGTCTAGGTCGGCAATCACCGTCTTGCCCTATGCCCTCTGTCGGCCTGCATGAGTCACCCGATTATGGAGGTTGTGCGAATCGAGCCTCGACCAGGTGGCTGCATTTTCATTCTGGCTCAGGCTTGCTTGGCGAGGATACAATGCGATGCGGGTGTTGATGCACTTTGCAACAGGTCAAAATCAGCGAAGACCCTATGTAGATAACCCTCAATGACGATTCCAAATCGGGGAGCTGAGGCTCGACCTCGGAAGACTGGGATTGAGACTGGACTATGCTACCTCGGTTTCTCCCTCGTGATTCTGGAAACCTGTCAGGTACGTAGGTTGGTAAGAGGTGTAGGCTTGGATATAGATGGAAAAATAAACCGGCCGTTGGTTGCGAATCTCTGGATTCCGTCTCTCCTTGGCAATTTGGGCTCGACGGTGGAGTTCAAGAGGTGGGGGATACCGTCAGCCTTGGGCCATTCATTGCTGGTTGGGGACAACTCTCGGATTCCGCCAATATTGCCCTGAAAGATCAAGAACCCTGCCCAGGCCCTCGCAGTATACTTGGAGGTAGAAGGAGTGAGTTTGGATCTGCCCGCTTCCGGGTGGACCAAGTTTTGTCCAGCCTGAGATGGTTTGCTTTGCTTGCCCCACTGCCGGTAAAGCGGTCAAGCAGATTGCTTCGCGGCAGGACGGCCACAAGGCTCTGCAGGAACGTGATAGATAATGGACTGCGGTAGGCACGTCCCGTCCCCATTTTAAGTCCCGATGATTGACGTATGATGTCCCTCGCTATTGAGAGAATGAGATACGGGATGACATATAGGCAAAATCGTGACTAGATATGCAGGTAGCAGTGAAAGGTGACAGATGCCCAGTGTTTGGCATGATGAGGCCAATCAGGCGGAGCTATAGTGGGAGACAAGACTCTTGACCACAAATCAAGACGCTTAACCCCACCCACGAGCTGCAATGAGCAATCATGCGTACGAATAATGGCTGCATGAGAGGGGAGAGCGCTTTCTTGATGGAACCTGCTTATTTGCGCGGCCGTCTTTGACGGCATACGCTCCAGCGGCCAACCACATGGCGGCGTCGCCACGGCGTGTGCTGACTGGTGAAAGGTGAGGTGCGGGCGTCAGACCGACCAAAGTTTTGCCTCGGCTGAGAAAGACGAGATCTGAGATGGAGGACGCCCCTCAAAAAAATCGCATCCCCACAAGTGTGTGCTCAGACGACAACTTACCGCCACCCGCAACGGCGAGGCTGTCTGAAACAAAGCTACCCCAGATGTTTCTGCAACTGGCCTGGCAAAACCTGTACGTGCACAATGAAAAGCAGCGCGCCACGCGACCCGGAGAAAAAGCAAGGGGAAATACACGGATGACAAGACTGAGACCTACCTAGGGATGCCCAATTTGTCCGTCCTAACCGCCGTGGAGTCGTGTAGATCAAGGCGCAATCGCAGCGCGAGAAACGAGAGACATCCGTCTGATATATCACAACCAGTCAGTCGACGAGACCGAGCGCCTCCACTAGTGCACACATACAGCGCGCGCCCTGATGTTGCATCGCCTAAGTCCCCTGTGGGGCTGACAATGCAGGGATGGTCTCACTGTGGGAAATCAACGGCATTGAAAAGTTGCTGGCTGCATCACCTCTGCCTCGTCGTTTCCGTCACTTGACGAGATCGATATGGTGCCAAGTTGACCCTTTCTCCATGCCGTTGATTGCCCAGGCCGCAGTCCGTACCAGAATTGATAGTTTCTGTTCGAAATGGGCGGGCTGGCCCCGTAACTTTCGTTACCGGGAATCGGCAGCGTCTTGAAGGATGGAGATCGGCCCCACTCGACAGCGGAAAAATAAAATACGGCAGCCCACTCCTCACGCAAGCCCATCTGTGGAAAGGTCAACAGTGCTGTTCTGGGTGTTTCGGCCGGATGAGACGTCGTCACGGATTGGTCCACCACCATCCATCCTTCCCAGTCTGGGGCGTCAATGTGGATACGGGTGATGTTGAGAGGAAACTGTGTGTGGATCCTATAAATTGACAACCTCTGTCACCAAATTTTACAGGGTGGGTACCTGCACCAATGGTCGAGGTTGCCAGCCCGGGACAAGGTCTCTTTGACGCCGGTGACCGGCACACAATGTCGGATTTTATGTAACTCCCTGGGCGCAACCAGGGGCTTGCGCCGCCAAAATTGCAGGATCACAACACAGCAGCTCTGCGGCGGCCTGCAATTTTTAATTTTTTTGGCCAGTGGTGACGGAAACCGTGCTTGGCCAATGGTTACCGGATGGCCCACATCTCCACTCGCTTTAATGTTGCTGCTGCTATCTAACGATAAATGGATGAGAATCCTGAAAGATGACTCCAGATGGAGTCGAATGACAAGGAGGGTCCGCCGCGATGCGAGGTGGTCATGGCTGTAAGAATCGGTGGGCGGACATAAAATGTGCCCTGATCGACAAGTTGAGAGGGTCATCTTTAATTAAGCTACCCTCAACTAAAGTCACATTGGCGCGTACCGCAGTCAGGACGAGACCCGCTGTCGGCGACCTCGCATGCACTACAGTGGACGTGCATAGCGCTATAAACAGGATGGAGCACGCTAGGGCACAGATCAGAAACGGCATGCTCCTGTGCAACAAACAGGATGCCGGTACTTGCAGAACAAGTACCCCGTACTAAAGAGACCCCGGAGACGCACTGGCCAGTGGATGCAGCGGCGTGCAGGCGTGTGGGTAACAGCCCCAAGTGGCTGCAGCGTGAGCGCACGCTAGAATCAAGATCCCTGTCCAAAAACGGTCAGGCAATTTCGTGTTCTCCCAGCAACTGGACATTGGCCATCGACCTTGCGCGCCCTTTGTCTGCCTCTGCCGAGCAGTGGCCAAGAGTCTCCTACCCGAAACGGAAGTATCCAGGCAGCTTGCCCTCGCTTCCCATAGGTGGCTGCAGAGCGAACGGACCACAGGACAGTCCTACCGTTTTTTTCCAGGGCCCACCCGAAACCGAACTTCTCGTCCCGCAATAAAGCAATAAGTACCCCCCGGTGCCATCACGCGGCCTTCTCGCACCTTCCTCTCCTCTCTTCCACAGCAAATCCTCAATCACCGCGTCTCGAAGACCAGTGCCGAGCATCTCGTGATCCCCAAAATCACACAAGAGCTAGCTCCCCTTTTTCTTGCTCTCTGTTTCTCAGTGATACCCTGATACCCATTTCTTTTTTTCTCTACTCTTTGTGATACCCAGCTCTCAAGCTAAGCACCAACCCCACACGCATTCACAATGGCCGATACCAAGCCCGTCGAGACCGCCCCGGCTGCCGAGCCCGTCGTTGAGACCAAGCCCACCGAGGAGACACCTGTCACTACTGAGGCCGCCGCTGTTGTCCCAGCGACCGAGACCGAGACCGAGACTCCTGCCGCGGCCGAGACCGCCGAGACACCCGCTGTCGCTGAGGAGGCAAAGGAGGAAGAGGCGAAGCCCGTCGAGGAGGGTGCACTCTCTCACAAGGGTGAGGGTGCTAACTTCCCCAAGTACGTCTATTTGAAACCAGATTTCCGGCCGAGTGTGAAGGCTAACCGCAACAGGAATCTCATCCACTCTAAGAAGTTCTTCTGGTTCGGCTCTGATGCCCTTGACCTGAAGGCTGCCACCAACTTTAAGGCCGACAAGGTCGCCGATGTTGCCCACCACGTTACTGCCTGGGCTGCTGAGACTGGCAAGGGTCTTCTCTTTTTCGGCGAGAAAGACAAGTCCGCTCCCCAGGGCGCCATTCACCTTGTAAGCGGATTACCAGCTGGTTCAGAGCCACAAATACTAATGAAAATTAAAAGGCTGAAGCTTCCGAACCCCAGAAGGAGGGTGCCAACAAGTTCGCCTTCACTGCCAACGGTCACAAGCACTCCTTCAAGGCCGCAACCGCCGCTGAGCGTGACGCTTGGGTTGCTCAGTTGGATGCCAAGATCAAGGAGGCCAAGGCTCTTGCCGCTTCGGTAACCGAGTCTGACACTTACAAGAAGACTCTTGAGGCGCTTAAGCCCGCTCTTAAGAAGGAGGAGAAGAAGCCGGAGCCTGTTACCGAGGCCGCCGCTGCGGAGACCACGGAGGTTGCCCCTGCCACGGAAGCTGCCGCGGCCGAGGCTCCCAAGGAGGAAGAGGCAAAGAAGGAAGAGACGAAGGAGGAGGAACCCAAGCGCCGCTCCGCAAGCCGTAAGCGCGCTTCCATCTTCGGTAGCCTTCTGGGCAAGAAGGAGGAGAAGAAGATTGAGGCTACCACTGAGACCAAGGCCGCCGAGACAGAGGCCGCCGCTTCGGAGACTGCTGCTCCTGTCGCTGAGCCCATCGCTGAGACTGCCGCTGTCCCTGACGCCGCTGTTGCCTCTGAGACTCCTGCTGAGGAGAAGAAGGAGGAGAAGAAGGAGGAAGTTGCCGAGGCTAAGCCTACTCCGACCAAGCGCGCCAGCCTGTTCGGACACCTCTCTTTTGGCAAGAAGAAGGTTGCTTCGCCTGAGCCCACTCCTACCACTGAGGAGGTTTCCGCCACCGAACCCGTTGCTGAGACAGCTCCTGTGATCCCAGCTGTCGAGACCACCGAGCCTCTTACCACCGAGGCCGCTCCCGCCCCTGATGCTGCTCCCACGGAGACAGCTGAGGCTGCTCCTGCGACCAATGGCGAGACGAAGAAGGAGGTGAAGAGCGACAAGCGCAAGAGCTCGCTTCCTTTCGTCGGTGCTTTTCTGAACAAGGACAAGGCTACCTCTGGTGACGAGGCTGAGAAGCCCAAGTCGCCTTCCCCCTTCTCCAAGCTCCGTGCTACCATCAAGGGCAAGAAGGCCGAGAAGCCTGCCGCCGAGGAGAAGGCCGAGGAGAAGAAGGAGGAGGCTCCTGCTGTCACAGCTGAGACTGCCGCTGCTACTGAGGAGGCTCCTAAGCCTGCTGAGACCGAGACTGCTGTCCCGGAGGAGCCCGCCAAGCCTGTTCAGGCCACTCCCGCTGTCGCCGCTGCGGCTTAAATGACGATGCCCCATCCGGGCCGGGACCCTGGAATCTCTTATGAGATACGAAGTCGGATAGATTATGAAAATCCCCCAAAACCAAAATAGAGCGAACTCATCAATCAGCATCAATCGTCGGTCATTGTACGCGGCACTGACCGGACACAACACACTACCCCGGGAATTGGTCGGAATCGGATCTGCATTTCAAGATACCCTGCCGAGATTGGTTCTCTGATACCCTCGTTGGGCGAACGCAACTGGCTCTTTTTGGGAGTTTGTTGCTAAGCCATGGTTTCCTTTTTGCCTCGTTTGCTGCAGTAGTCTTTTGATTTTTTTCATATCGGATACCTTGATTCCCCCTCCCGCGTTTTTGCTGCGTTTTTTTTCTCGATCGTTTCTGATCTCTCGGTACATGAAAGGTGTGTAGTTCCGGTGTTTTTGATACCCAAGTATACCCCGCAAGAAGACAGTCTCTAGGCTATGGCCCTGAGGGCTACCTGGTTGGAGGAAAGCCCAGGTAGATTGGAAGGGTTGTTGAGCGGGTGTGGGGGGGGGGAGAGATACAGGAAAGGCGAGAAAATCATAACAAAAAAATCTGTCTTGGTGGCCACGGGAGGATGGGATAGTGGAAGGGGGTGACTCTTCTGTCTCGGCACCTACCGTCGGGATAGACGCCCCCGTAAATTCTCTAATAGCTAATAATAACCTCGCGTGTTGAGTTCGCCCTACCTCTAGCTCTCATTGCCTTGATGTAATTCAAATTTAGTTTCAAGTGTTCATGTTATTCAGAGTCGCGGTTGTCTGTCCACTTGTTCTGCATGATTACTTGTATGATCCTTCCGAGACTCTTGTATGCTTCGACTGTCTTTCACGTGCCTGCCTGTTGACTGTTCAGAAAGCATGTATATACCACCTATGATCACTGGCTTTGTAGAGGCAGCCCCATGCCCCCGTATGTCACCATCTTGGTTACCTGGTATTCCCCGATTCCATACAGTGACCCTTCGCGCCCAAACCCGCTTTCCTTGACACCTCCGAAGGGCGCCGCCGGATCTGAAATGAGACCAGTGTTGACACCGACCATGCCAACCTCGAGATGCTCGGCCACGCGATTTACACGAGCCAGATCACGCGAGAAGAAGTATCCAGCCAAACCGACTTGGGTTGAGTTTGCGATACGTACTACCTCCTCCTCGGTATTAAAGGAGAACAGCCCCGCAACAGGACCAAACGTTTCCTCACTAGCCATAGCCATATCGGTCGTCATGCCGACAAGGACGGTCGGCTCGAAGAAGTTCGGTCCAAGCGACTCAAGCCGGTGACCGCCAACAAGGACGCGAGCACCCTTGGATTCAGCGTCGTGCACATGTTGGTCGACCTTGTCGATAGCGCGGTGGTGGATCAGCGGGCCGTGGGTAGTGGATAATTCGAAACCATTGCCGACCCGGAACTCGTGGACCTTGGCGGCGAATTTTGTGGCGAATTCATCGTATATGCCACGCTGCACGAAGATGCGGTTGGCACACACGCAGGTCTGGCCTGAGGAGCGGAACTTGGAAACGATGGCGCCGGCTACGGCCGCATCAACGTCGGCGTCATCAAAGACGATAAATGGAGCGTTTCCACCAAGTTCGAGAGAGAGCTTCTTTAGAGTTCCGGAACACTGGCGCATGAGTAGTTTGCCGACTGGGGTGGAGCCGGTGAAGGAGACCTTCCGAACGGTAGGGTGGGTGGTAAGGACTTTGCCCACTTCAGGTGTGTTATCCAGCGCAGTGACAATGTTGACAACGCCCGGCGGGACGCCGGCGCGGTGGGCCAGCTCCGCAATAGCGAGGGATGTGTAGGGCGTCTCACCAGGGGCTTTGCAGACGACGGTACATCCAACAGCAAGAGCAGGGCCAATCTTCCGGGTGATCATCGCTGCGGGAAAGTTCCAGGGGGTGATAAGACCACAGACACCGACAGGCTCCTTGATAGTAAAGACGCGATTGCCAGGGATCGAGGATGGGATTGTGTCGCCGTAGATACGGGGAGCTTCTTCGCTGAACCATTCAAAGAAGTTGGCGGCATAGGTCACCTCTCCCTTAGCATCGGCCGTCGGCTTGCCATTCTCCCAGGTAATGAGAGTCGCAAGGTCGTCAGCATTTTCTACCATAAGGTCGTACCATTTTCGCAGGAGCTTGGAGCGGTTACGCCCCGTCTGATGCCGGAATGTCTCGAAGGCGGTCTCAGCAGCTTTGATGGCCTTCTCCGTATCCTTGGCATCGAATTCGGGGCAGGCGCCGATGAGCTCTCCCGTCGCAGGGTCTGTTGATCTGTTGTGAGGGACTGCCCCTAGACTGAAAGCAGGTGACGAGCCTGGGGCGGATACTGCTCACCATTGACCTTGAAGGTCTTGCCTGACTGAGCTTGAACCCACTCGCCGTTGACATAGCAGACGTTCTGCTTGAAAAGGGACGGATCTCGGAGCTGATATTGCACCTGTTAATGATGGGATGAGATGAGATGCGGAGTGGGGAGTTGTGAGATGAGGTTCGCCGACCTTGGGAGCCATTCTTGAGGCCAGACGCATGTGAATTTGAGTTATGCTTATCCGTGAGATTTGTACTGGCAGTCTTGGCCTCGGTGTGAACAGCGATCTCGTTGCGGCCCGGGATGCGGAGAAGAGGGTCTTTTGTAAGGATGCCATCCCGGCGGTTTGCCCCTTGGGGAAGCGCGGGGCGGAAGGTCAAGTGTCGGCACGGGGGGTGCGAATCAGCTGTGGTCTAGCCCTTTAAAATCTCTTCAGATCCGACAATTCAGGAAACATGCAGCCGGAGGAATCAGAAGGTGGTCAATCCCCTCCAAGAAGCTCCTTACTCACCTGGTCTCTCTCGATGACGTCGGCTCAATGGAGCGACAGGGTTGGCTGATCATCAGATGATCTCCGCACATGGATGTTAGTTAGCGGCTCTGGAATGCGGAAGGCGCCTATCCTCGGCTCCTTCCCCGACGATGGATGCCCCTGTTTTGCTCCTCCTGTCGTACCAAATTTTGAACCATGCGCCTCGCAACTTCTAGAGATGGCCACACAGCATTTGTAGCATTCCGGTCGGGAATTTGCCTTACGTCCAGTTTCTCTTTGTAGCTCTTTTCGCGCCGGGCGCTCCTGGTGAAACCCAATCCTAATTGTCCTCAAATTCAGCATCTTTCTTGGGACATCGCAACGCAGTGCACTCGCTGGTTTCCATGACGATGCTCCAGTTTAGGCCAATTGTGGTTGTCCATGTCGATCTCCCGGCTACGAATGCATTCAGGCTCATCCCGGCGGACTGAACTTCATTCCCAGACTCAATCGCGATGGGTATCCTTGATATCATGTTACCATGGTTCCGCAGCAGAATGCCAGAGACTCGGGACAAATACTCCGACACAAGGCGCACATATTCTCACCCTGCCCTCGGTCCCGACGGCAGCCTTTAGGTGACTGTATCAATTACTACCTATGCCTTCTTCCCATTATCTCTCTTCCCTGCGGGCTCTGCACTGCCACCCTTTTCTTGCTTTTGACCGCCCTCAAGTCTAGCACCATGCGTCCTCTCTCGATCTGCGCCATTTTCAGCCAGACTCTTGTGGGAACCGCCCAATATCTGGTCAACATATCCACCATACAGGGAAGCGATGTCTTTGATGGATATGTGAGTTTCAGCATCGAGTTCTCTAGCTTCCCTGACTTCGCGGGCAACCATTCTCATCCCAATACCTACTCGGGACAACTACTCGAGAACCTTGAAAAAATCAGCGGCTCCAAGCCTTATATTCGGGTTGGAGGTAATACACAGGACTATGCTCTGTATAATGCCTCCCTTCCGTATGCCCTCAATGGCACCTTCGATGACAAGCGCTCGCGAGACTACCCGACTACCATCTTCATTGGGCCTTCATACTTCGAATCGTATGATACTTGGGAGGGCGTCCAATTCTCCCATGGGCTCAATCTAGGACTTGGTGGGAACAATTCGGTTGGTTGGCAGTCGTTGCTTGAGACGGTGCCACCGGTGTGCAAGGCCCTGGGCGGAGGTAAGCTATACATGTGGCAATACGGGAATGAAGCCGACCTCTTCGCAACCTCAACCCAGGGACCGGTTAGACCGCCTAGCTGGAATGAGAGCACATATGTCTGGCAATGGCTCAATGGTACCCGTGCTGTTCAAAAACTCGTCGATGAATATTGCCCCGAATTTTCGACCGAACGGTATGGGTACATAGCACCAGCATTTGGCGGCGTCGGTAACCGTCTGAAGGCGCCCGCGGCATGGGAGGCGGGGTTGAACTCAGAAGGGAACATCAAGTTATTTTCAACTCACAAGTGGGTGCCTCGGATCCCCCTAGAATCTCCCCTGGTCAGCTTCTAGCCCTGGGCTAACGATACTACCTCAGCTATATTAGCGGGGCGGAATCCCCAGGTGTAACTCTCCAAGGCACGTTGATGAACCACACCATCACCCGGCGCTCCGTCGACGCCCATATCACCGAGTACAACAAGGTTAGGGCCATGGACCCTCTCGCCCCACCTCTTGTCTTCGGAGAGACCAACTCCCTATACAACCAAGGCCGTCCCGGCCTCTCCAACACATTTGGCGCCGCCCTCTGGGGCATTGATTTCAACCTGTACTCGGCCAGTGTCGGCTTCAAACGCGTGCACATGCATCAGGGAACCAACTACCGTTACGCCGCCTGGCAGCCCGTATCCACTACTAACGCGACTATCGGCACTAAAGCCCCCTACTACGGCAGCATCTTCGTTGCCGCTGCCCTAGGCAATCTCATCTCCCGCTCTGCCCGGGTTGTTGCGCTCTCACCAGCAGCGGAAGAGAGTGTGACCCCCTTGCCTCACGATTCCGCCTACGCGACCTACACCTATCAGGGAACCCGTCTCGCCCGTATTGTCATCCTCAATATGCACAGCTACAACACCACCGTGGCGGGCCATGGGTTGGAACAACTGTCTGTGGTCCCGCCACGGCCGGAACGGAAGTATACGATTGCGTTGGAGAACCATAAACCTGGTACGCCAGTGCCGGTTCGTAGACTGCTTGCCAATGGGAGCGATGCAATCACGGGGATCACTTTTGACGGGTGGAACTACAATTGGGAGCTGGCGAAGGGGAAACCGGTGAGGTTGGCAAATGTTACAATTGGGGAAACGGTCGTGGTGGATGACGCGGGGAGGGTGGTTGTTACAATGCCGGATTCGAGTGCAGTGTTGTTGGACCTGGAGGAGGCGAATGGGGGTGGATATGAAGGGTGACGGCCTGGGATGGGTGCCTCAGGTAGCTTCCTTGCTATCATCTGTGGTATTTTGCGATTGTGTATTTGGGCGTCGATCTTGACAACGACGACAGAGGATCGCGTGGAGAAATACCTATCGAGGATATCGACAAAAAGAAATCACATAGTTTGACGTCGAATCTTTTGGCGGTTCAACTTTTGATTGTCTTCCTTGGCATGACAATGCTACACATCTGATAAAAATAGACAGACCAAGCAACAAATGAGGAAGCCGTTTCCGTCTGCCCCAGAACTCCAGAAAGACACCACCCCTCAAACAGAGCGACAACGAGAAGATACAGGTAGCAACAGAAACGCTACTAATCAAGGTCGTTAAGCGCTCGATCCAATCCGCTTCGCTCCCATGAGATTCCCAAAACGAGCCCTAAAAAAGGGGTCGGGAATATATTCCTCTGTTCCGTCACCGTAGCGATTTCAAGCCAGGTGAGATAAAATATAATGTATACAAACACGATGGCAGAGTATGTCCATCGGTGAGATGCTCAAGGCATAATGTGGGTGTATTGTGCGAGGTTGGGTATAAAGGGGATTCTGTGGTGTGGACAACGGGCAAATCTTGTCTCTGAGACGGGTATTAGGTTAGGGTGAATATGGGGTGGGATTATAATATTTAGGCATAGCCGCGGAGTGGCAGTTTCCTATCCAACGTGTGGAAAGCTTGTGTCCTTGGGGTGAACGGGACGCCGCGCGGCGTCGTGGGCTGCATCTCGACCTGCTCCTTCGCGTGGACGTGGTCGTCCTCTTCTTCGTCAGCCGGAACGTCCAGCTCGGGGTTCGGCCACATCGCCCAGGCGGCGAGGACGAGATTGAAGGCGTAAAAGGCCCTGCGAATTTAGTTAGAAAATTGCACCGTTGAAGAGGCGGGTTTGAAGCCTACAAGAAGATGACAGTTACCGCAAAGGTAGCCTTGGCCATGATGCACTTGTTGCCAATCCTGTACTTGGCAGCAATGGAGCAGCTCTCCTTGATATACCACGGAATCGCACTGGGATATCGCGGGTCGAGGTTGTCGGGTCCCATCTGCCCGTACACGCTCACGGAGTAGAGCGCTGTTAAGATGACGCCAACGCCCAATCCGAAGATGGGATAATAAACCTTCATGATGACCATAATCATCTTGCCCAGGAGGGTGAATAAGGAGACGATAGAGATTGCCACATTGAAGTTGGTGAGACTGCAAGGCCGAGTCAGCAATCCCGGTCAGACACACCGTAAATCGGCAATGAGACTTACTCCCTTGACCACACGAACGGAATTTTCGGGAGCGGTTGGTGGTTTGCGTATGCGTAGAGGATGATATTGGGATTAGAGTTCATCCTCAGCTCATATCCGATCCTCCAGAACAGCGATCGAAAGAGATCCGGTTGCTGGATGCCGAACAGGACGAGCACGGCGATTGTGAGCGCCAGCTCTGGCAACATTGCCCAGTACAGCGGTCGCTTGACTCTCCATCTCCGGTGAAGAATTTTGTATGTGCGCGCCATCTTCATGTCTCTCTGTGCTTGTCTCGCTCTCACACAATCTCTTCTGACGAATTCGAGCGATCGACTTTTGCCGGATTTCGCGGGGATGGGCCCCTCTCGACGGTTTTCGCGAAGTCCCGGATTTTCGATGGGCGGATGCAACGGGGTACGATCGACATAGGCGGGCGGTTGCGCACTCTCTGTCCTTTTGCCAGCGATAGCTGGGGGTTGGCTCGCATTCACATTGAGCTGTCCAGGAAACCCGGAGTCGACTTTGGACGACAGTAAGACTGGCTGACGGAAAGACCTCTCAACTGGTTAGAAGGGGGAGAGGGGGCCAAGGGTGCCGATTTAAGACAGCAAAACTGACTGACTGAGAGGACAGGGTCAGATTGCGCTTCCACCCACACTGCCGCCCGCTGCGAGGAAGACCCATGCCGAGCAGCCTGAAGATGCGGGTGGCAGGTCAATCACAAGGTGGTGCCCAATCGGAGAGACGGAGGGGTATGACCGCGGCGGTGTGTAAGCGCCCGGCGCTGTCCAATCCCATCGGCGTATCGCGGGGAAGTGACAGGGGTCGCCAACTCCTTCTGCACACCTGCTGCTGGTGCTTTGAGCAGAATGCCAGCGTCTGACCACCTCCATGTTGGGGTCGCTTTCAATGCCGCAAAGGCCATTATCGTTATCGTTGGAAAGCCGCCCCCCGCCTCAGCGATCGCCGCTCGATTTCTGCCTCGCTGTGACTGGTCGCACTCGAGCCTCTTGTGCCATTTTTGCTCACAAGAGCCGGGTTGGGAAGGAAGGAGCAATTGGACGCTACGCGCCATCGCGGCACATTTGTGGCCCCAGCAATCGTTTCCGGCTTCACCAGGCGCTGAACATGGGACCATAGGTGGTTGTGTGACAGCCCCTATCACTCTCTCACTCGCTCGAGGTCCGATCAGAGTCAACCCAGACACTTCACAATTCGTAGCAGAAATCGTAGGGAAAGGGCAGCATTGTCAGCTTGCCTCGAGCCGTGGCTCAAGCAGCGGGATTGCGGGGTAACGAGACATTAAGCAAAGACTGGGCGAGCTCAGCCAAGAGCTTGGAAATTGTTAGTGTCGCCAAGCCTAAACATGGTCCGAGCTCCCTCCAAAACCTTGAACCTGAGCTTTTCTTGGAAACAGATTTGGAAGCCCCACAGTACGAAATCGTATAGTCACACAAAGAAATAAGTTGATGGCCGCACCATGCTCCCTGCAGCTTCGTTGTCTGTACATTACGGCGCCGTGTTTCGGTGTTCCTAGCAACGGAATGCCCGTCTCACAGGGGTTCGCGACAAAAATATCCCTTCCGGAGATTCAAAAAGGTCTCGGTAAAAGTTTGACGCGGGCGCCACACCCGTGATCACGGGCGCCCTAAGATCGATGGGGTTGCAGTGGTTGACGCAGCGCCGAGCACCAGCGGTCCACCCGCGAATTGTCTTGATCCCGGCCCGTATCGAATCCAGTCCCGGAATGCAAAGTGTCCATGCCGCGGCGAAGATCATCGGGTCCGGTGGCCTTATGTAGGCGCAATCGAGGCAGCTGCTGGGCTGAGTGCATTGCAGTCTCCTGCCTGTGCAGCTAATAAAGAGGCCGGAGCTGCGAGATCATCAAAGTTTTGAGGACCAGTTGGCCAAAGTTCACGATGTGGGATCCGTCGGGCTCGAATAAACCCCACCGCCTCCGGCTGTCAGAGATCACGACTGGCTGCAGCGCCTGCAGACACTCATCATGAAATCTCGTCGTTGTCTTCGCGGAAGGATCGATTACAAACGATGACGAGAATCTGTTGCCGCTATATCCACAATGAGATAGCCCATGGAATTCGATTGGACGGTCCGAGCCTCGAAGGATTATTTCTGTTGTTCGACGCAAGTATGACTTATCTGTTCAAAAACTCGGAGCCCGGAGCCCATTGTGCAGATGCCGGAACGGATTTTCGTTGTGTACCTGCGCCCAGCCCACCTCGGTGCCCCACAACTCTGTGCCTGGATCTCCCAGGTCCCAACTCTAAAATAATTGCGGGATCGCCCGCAAGCTTTGTTCCGAGAATAATAGGGACAAAGAAGAAGAAGACAAACATGTCAAAACAACCATCGCCGAAGCTTGTCGGTGGCGGCCAGTGAGCCAGTGACATGGGAATTGGCGAATTGCCGCTCTGCGGCTAGATGGGAATTTCCGTCTTCAACATCAGGCCATTTTTTGGACTGTAGCCTGTCAGCGACCTGCCCACTATGGGTGGGCGTTTGGGCTCCTGTAAGCCAAGCAAGGATATCGAAAATGGGCCCTTCCAGAACAAGAGATCGACGCAGCCCACCACATTTCACATCTGCCCACCGCAATCCGCGACGCTCGCTCCTTGTGGGCAGATCGTTGCTGTCTGCAAGCACACCGAGTTTTCTGCGTCTGCTTCGGCGCATTCAGCAGCCGGACGAAGCCTTTTCAGGGTTTCAGTGGTTATGAGCGTGAGAGAACAGCGAGTAGGCAGCAAGAGCAAGATCGGCCCCCCAGCATGAAGCTACCCAGGCACGACCGAGGATATAACCAAGTCAGAGCAGTGAAAGCCACTTTCCCAAGCCCCGTGGCTTTCGGTTGAGACTTCTCCTCGGAAGCACAAGCCGCTCAGGAAGGGTGGACAGAAAAGTCTACTGGTCACCAACTTGAAATCCGTCTCAACCTTACAAAAAGCTGGGCATGAACGCCAACTAAAATGTCATGATGAAAGGTGAGTGAATGCGTGGGGGCTCAGGAGAAAAGAAGAGATCAAAAAAATAGCTAGGTAGTGGAAAGCCCTGTGGGGAAAGAGCGAGCGGGAGTTTTAACGTTGAGTCCCTCAAGGTCCCACCTCGACAGTGGTGTTTGGGGCCCGTGTTTGGCTGCAGGGATGCAGTTAGAGGAGCCGTTGTCGTCGACTGGGCAAATTGCAGGGAGGGCTCCAGACCTCAATCGACCTCCACGACCCCTGTCCTGTAGAAGCTGCTGGTCCTGCCATGGGCAGAGTTCCCCCTCCACCTGCACCGTGCCGCATCGTCAACAAAGCCTCTCGTGACCAGTCCCGTCTCTCCTCGCGCTGCGTGCGAGCAGTCAGAAAGTAGAGGCGTCAGGTATCAACGACCAGAGGAAGTTTCCCATACCCACCCACGTTGGGAAGCTGCCACTGTCTCTGGCGGCTCCAGTCCGTGTTGAAGCTTAACGTTAGCTCGGCCCCCTCCCCCACCAGGCACATCGAGCTCCCGAGCCGGCAGGCGCCATCCAAGACGAGTTCGGACAGGTTACTCCAGGTAGCTGCTGCACTGCACCTACTACCTTGCAACCTCCGCTGCGAACAGTCTCTCCGTTTCTCGCCCCGACACTGCCCAGTCAGCCCGACCCAGTTCCCGAGAAATCCAGACAGCGCAAAGTCTATTGCCACAACCAGTACTGGTGAGATTCTGGACAACGTGGGTTTGCTGTCGTCGCCGCTCGTTCTTCCCTCGGCTCACACATGTACCCAATGCCTGTCGTCGTCGGCAGACCAGAGACACAACAACCGGGGCGAGGGAGGACGGCAGACGCTAGGGTCGATTGCGTGTGCTCTCAGTGTCGACAGACAACGACAAAAAGGATTCTGATCTCTCGTCTCCGGTTATGACTTGTCGTGCTGCACGAACCCCATATGCCACCGAATAGGAAGACTGCCGCTGTTTCCCTGCCTTCGACGAGTACTTCCGATCAAGTTCCGGCTATCGCGGTGGCCCTCATCGAGTCCCACGGCCCCGCGAACTCTGCCTATCACCCTCTCGTCAATGGCCGCCAGCTTGGGCTCCGTCTTGTGCATGAGCCCCTGCCTGGCTGTCATCCCCGTGTTACTGGCCCCGGACGTCGGTCGACAAGCCGGCCTGCTACTCACTTCTTGGCCGACTCCCTGCGAGCTGCTCCAGCACCCTTCCGTTTAACAACAGCACAAACCGCATCCCCTCAAAGACCAGCTTTGGTCGTTTTACTTCTCTCTTCATGAAGCTCGAAATCAGAATCGACGCCAGCATCGCCCCCCCAGACGTGCCTGGTCTGGACTCACCCCCTCCCCGAGTCACTGCTCTGCCTTCACCCACATCTCCCGACTTCCATATCCCGTTCACGGTCCCTAACCCGCCTCTCTGCGCAACACGCCGCCCTGCTGCGAATTGTCCACACCCAGTTGCCGCCAGAGGCGACCCAGGAAGCCGGATTGCGAGTTCTAAGATTCCCAACTCCAACCGGCATGACCCGGGCCCTTGCCCAACCCTGAGTCTTGTTGAACCTCTTTCGCCATCAACACCTTCCACCTTTTACCCCCCCGTCCGTCGTACCTCGCCAGAGGACCTCTCATCAAGCTCAAGCAAAAGGCCTTCTGAGGCCGAGAAGCGCATGACGCCCACATTCGAATCCCCTTTCAAGAAGCCGCGCCTGGCCCCTCCCGGGAGTCTGTCGCTGCCACCAATCACTCAGAATCCAGGCGACCTGGAGGCTACCGATCTTGCCCTCACAGCACTCCGATTCTATTCAACCTCGTCCTCCAAGCATATGGCTGGCAGACCTCTGGGCATTAGCTCATTGGACCTCACGGCATCTCTTATGGGCGCCGTACACGATCATCACGGGATAACAACGTTGCGCCTGCCTAAGGGGCAGGTCAGCGCAGCCAGTGCCGCTAGTCCTGCTCGATCGTCCGGCACGCCTGGCAGTTGGTCATCGGTCGGCCCCCCCAGCATGTCACGCAGCCCAGAGGGTCGCCCACTAGCGTCCTCTGCCCAGATTCTGCAGGGTATAGGCATTGCTGAGTTTCTTGACAATGACCAGAGACCGACATTCGTCGTTGACCTCGACGACCCTGTTAATTTCGAGTCGGGGTCACTAAGCCTCGTATTCATCAATGCTGCTCTCAGGGCGGCGCGCGAGACCTTACAGTGTCTCCAATCCGACACTGCAGATCCCGATCACAGCCCCGAATTCTTACGCTTTAAAAGCTGGATTCTCGCCGTCGACAACGATAGAGAGTCCCTCGGCGCGAATCCTCAGTCTATGGAATATGGAGGGGTGAAATGGCTATGCTCGACGAACAGGCGACGGTTCCGCTTCGTATGCGGTAGCACCAATATTATTTCCTTGACACCCACTTCACCTGGCGTGCTGACCCATGAGGCAGCGATGAGGAGCCGTGGACGCAGAGAGCTAGCCGGAGGGCGCGATGACAACAATGCCGGTGGTGACTACTTTGGCATGGCAGTTCCTTCACCTGGTGTCTTCCATAGTTCACTGTCGGATGTCAGCAGCAGACCTGGCACAGCGATGGATGAGTCCATGACTCCCATGGACGACTTAACCCACCCAAACCAGCTACAGACCACCTTCGATTGGACCCGAATCCCACTCGATGACCCGAACTTAACTCCGCACCACCGCCTTGCGAGGTCGGTTGACTGGGCCTCCACATCGCTCGGTCCCGTCGAGGACTGGCCCTCCGATCTTCGCATCATGTCTAACATGATCATGGGCAGCCCTCACCCCGCAGCCATGTATTGGGGCCATGACCATGTCGCTATTTACAATGAGGCATACACGACACTCGCCGGGTCCAAGCACCCAAATATGATGGGAAAGAAATACGAGGAGGGTTGGTCTGAGATTTGGGACGATATCCGGCCCATCCTCGAAGCAGCATGGAATAACGGAGATGCGACAATGAAATATGATGATCTGCTCTTCCTAACGCGTCACGGGTTCCTTGAGGAGACGTTCTTCAACTGGGCCCTCATCCCGTTGGTTGGTGGTGATGGAAATGTAGTTGCCGTATACAACCCGGCTTTCGAGAACACTCGGCGCAAGATCAGCGAGCGCAGGATGCTGACGCTCCGCGAGGTTGGCGTCAAGACAGCCCAGGCGTGTGATGTCAAGAGTTTCTGGAGGCAGGTGCAGAAGGGCTTGGAGTACAACGAGTACGATGTACCCTTTGCCTTGCTCTATTCCGTGGCCGATGGGGATAATGAGAGCGACATCTCGTCTATGCACTCGTCTACGCTGTCCGGGCCTCCGCAAATCGTGCTCGAAGGGTCCATCGGAGTGCCAGACGGACACCCGATTGCTATCCCAAACATCGACTTGAAGTCGAGTGAAGAAGGCTTCGCTCCATATCTGAAGGAGTCGATGGCATACTCATCCACCCCTATTGTGCTCAGCCAGGACGATGGGACCTTTCCCAGCGACTTGCTTCATGGTCTCGCGTGGCGAGGATTTGGCGACCCCTGCCGCACTATCATTGTCTTCCCAGTTCACCCTACAACCACTATCGATTCGGTCGTAGGTTTTATGATATTAGGTGTGAACCCTCGACGGACATACGACACGGATTATCAGCTGTTTTTTAACCTTCTCGAGCGCCAACTTGCTACTTCGATGGCATCTGTAGTCTTGCTCGAGGAGGAAATCAGACGAGGTCAACGAGCTGCTCGCCAGGCTGATCTGGACAGACAGCACCTGTCTCAGCAGTTGCACCTGCGCACGCAAGAGGCTGTCGAGTCTGAGAACCGATTCACACGAATGGCTGATTTCGGCCCCGTGGGCATGTTCATCACAGACGGCACAGGCCGCATCACGTACTGCAATGAGATGTGGTGGAAGATCTCAGGCCACGATCAGAGCAGCAGCACGGTTGACGCATGGATGCAAAGCATCCGAGATGAAGACAGGCCGGGTGTTCAGAGTGTTTGGCGCCTTCTTGTCGAGGAGAAAGTAGCTGTTACGCACGAGTTCCGCTTCAAAGGCTCCCGCCGATTGCAGGACGGCCACTCAGTTGATAAATGGAGTCTTATGAGCGCGTACCCCGAGAAAGACGAGCACGGTATTCTGAAGAGCATCTTCGGGTGCATAACGGACATTTCACAACAGAAATGGGCCGAGGACTTCCAAAAGCAGCGGCGCGACGAGGCGGTGGAGTTGAAGCGACAGCAGGAGAACTTCATTGATATTACGAGCCACGAGATGCGGAACCCGCTGAGCGCGATCTTGCAGTGTGCCGACGAAATCGCATCGTCCCTGAATCGACACAAGACGGGCGATGCCGCGCCGGATGGGTCGACTACCTGGGACACACTGGTCGACAGCTGCATGGAGGCTGCTAACACCATCGCCCTCTGCGCGAGCCACCAGAAACGAATTGTTGACGATATCCTGACGTTGTCCAAGCTCGACTCAAACTTGCTCCTAGTGACGCCGATCGATGTTCAGCCCGTCGTAGTGGTAAGGAACGTTCTCAAGATGTTCGAGTCGGAGCTCAACTCGAACGACATTAAGGGCCAGTTCCAGGTTGATCAGTCCTATAAAGACCTAGCCGTGGACTGGGTGAAGCTGGACCCTTCGCGACTGCGCCAAGTACTCATCAACTTGATGACTAATGCTATCAAGTTCACGCAGGGACGGCCATCGCGCTCTATCGTCATCAGCTTGGGAGCGTCAAAAGACGTGGCTAGTGTGGGCATGGCCTACATCCCGGCGAGGTACCCGGACCAAGAAGACGTCACGGACGGTGCGGACTGGGCCGACGGCGAGAAGCTGAACCTCCACGTTGCTGTGACTGACACGGGGCCCGGATTAGATGACGACGAGAAAAAGATTCTGTTCCAGCGCTTCTCCCAGGTCAGCCCTAGGACTCATGTCCAGTACGGCGGCTCAGGTCTTGGTCTTTTCATTTGTCGCACGCTTACCGAGAAGCAAGGCGGCCAAATCGGCGTTGAATCGCAAAAAGGCGAAGGCAGCACCTTTGCCTTTTACATCAAGGTTCGTCGGGCCAACAATCCGCAGCCTGACCCGTCAGCAGCCATGCCTACGCCGCAGATAAACCCGGTAAAGCTCCTTATGCCGATGTCGCCAACTCAACAGCTGACCAGGTCACCGGTCCCGAGCATCGGGATTCTACAGTCTGTTCCGAGCGCCACCATGCTAGCATCTAGCAATGATGCTGCCAGGATGTTGGACGTCCTAATTGTCGAGGACAATCTTGTCAACCAAAAGGTTCTCCAACGGCAGCTTCAGCTTTCGGGCAACAAGACCCATGTTGCCAACCACGGTGGGGAGGCGCTGCAGGCGCTGCGGCAGTCGAGATTCTGGGATGAGGAGAAGGCGGCGGTGGTCAAGGGATCCCTACTGTCATGGTCGTGTTGTTCGGGAAGCAGTGGTGACAAGGAGAATCGGCGCAACATCTCGGTGATTCTAATGGACCTGGAGATGCCCATCATGGACGGAATGACATGCACGAGTGAGATTAGACGACTGGAGAGCGAAGGGATCATCACACAACACATTCCTATCATTGCTGTGACAGCATATGCGAGGCCTGAGCAGATTGAAAACGCCAAGGCGGCGGGTGTCGTAAGTCCCTCCCCAGATGCCTGAGTGGGGGGCTGGACTAACTAAAGACGGCAGGATGATGTCATATCAAAGCCTTTTCGAATTCCAGAGCTGATTCCGAAGATCGAAGAACTTGTGGCCAAGTACAATATGCTACCGCGCGGATCAGACGGGGGACTGAAGTGAACGCAGCCTGTCTAGCATATATCAGGATAGGCTAGTAGTAGCTACCTAGGCACCTTAGATACAATGTTGGTTTTGGACTCTATCGAGAGTTGAGCATGCTAGATCGGCCGGGACTCATTTGGAGCGTTGCATTTGACCATTTATTTCAAGCTCATGCAGCGTCAGGCGAATGAGTAGACTGTGAAGGCGGCAGGGCAAAAATTGGTTGGGAGCAGGTGTTATTGGAGTCAAAATTGGCGCCGTTGTTAGGCCAGGGTGAAATGGCAATAGGGCGCTCGGATTGTGGATGACTTTGCAAGGGAGGAATAGGGTTGTCAATTATTGTGGTAAAGAAAGGAATATCAGAACTGACACGCCGAATTTGGGATGTCCGTCATCTTGGTAGTCTACGGTCAGGTTATGGGGAAGGACACACGGAGGATATACCCTGGGCAGCTGAGCACTTGCGCGAGCGGGGAAGTTCATAGACCCTGACTTGCGAGAATAATCATGAAATTTGTGAGTTGTTAGGTTGGGCGTCAAATGGATTAGGATTGTGTTGGCTGCATCCGTGTGGCTGTTGCGGCCGTCAAACATTTGACGACTGACAAGCTCTGCACCCTTGATAGTGCCACTGCTATGGATTTGCGAAGTTCATGATATGCCTACAGTCAGCGATGTTGGCTGGTGGATGTACGTGGCCTGAGGGAACGGGAATACCTGCGAGCGCATGACACCAGTATCCCACTTGGTTGTCGGTATTTGTGAAAAGATCCAGTTCCCTAGTGTATGGATAGGACAGTGATGAGGTGAAGGGAGGCGAGGGCGGTGAGTCCAGTCGCCAACCAACGGTTTTGACTGTCTTTTCTTTTTTTTATTACCTACCCCTCCTCCGACATCGACCTCTCTCTCTCCTGAATCTTTTCCTTTCGCCCTTCCCATCGACACCGTTCGGATTAAGTAGAAAGATCCGAATATGCTACACGTCGGGATCAAGCAGAGCAACCCACATCCAGCCGTCCAATCTACCTCACCTTCTTACCCAACATACAGCTCCAAATCCAATCACGCCGGAAACTTTGACCAAACAATACCTAACCTGCGTTCTCAGTCCCGCCCTACGTTTCCCTCGCTTGCCCGCCCGCTCGCCACCTCATGCCCTCCATGCCCGCCTACGGCGTCAGGCAGACCATACCAACCCTACCAACACCACCAAGGTGAAAAACGGTTGGTACTTTTGCTTACACACCAGGCCGGACATGCCAACCCCACGGCACGGTACGGCGCAGTCCATGTCCCGCCCGAGGCAGGTTAAGGCCACACTGGTGGAGAGAGTAAGTGCATGTGTGGGAGCTGGATTCAATCACTAGGTACCTACCTAGACCGAGATCGGAGTGGGGATTGGACGGAATTTGACGGGGTTGAACTTAACAGGTACGCTGGTGAAGGTGAGATACCTCCCTCCTTACCTACCTATGTATTCTGTGCCGCTTCCTTCCAGTCTTGGTTGAGGTAAAAGTTAGAGTTGAAATCACAAAACAAATCAGCTGGGGGGGGGGGGGGGGGGGTGGGTGTGGTTGTTGCGCTTGTGGAGAGATCATTGCCTGTTCTCACAAGGTATTTAACGAACTAAATGGCGAGTCTTAGCAGCCATCAAAAAGGCTGCAGTATCTCAGGTAGGTAGGTATACGTAAGGTACTTCTTACGTGAAGCACATATCAGATTATTGGTAATCTAGAACCTCCCACCAGCACAAACCTCTCCTAAACCAACCAGCTTTGTTTGACACTCCACCGCGGTTCTCAGTGTCGAAGATGGCATGAGCGTGAGTGGTGAGAAGTCTAGTCACAATCTCCACAAACTATGTAATGATCCCGCCAGGCAAGTCTTGTAACCAATCATAAGGTCGGATGGTGTAGTTGGTTATCACGTCAGTCTCACACACTGAAGGTCCCCAGTTCGAGCCTGGGTTCGATCATAAGAAATGTGCTTGGTATCCCCAGATGTTGGGATCTCTGCCTTTTTTTTGCTCTTCCCCGAGTGCTGTAGTTGGTATGAACATGAAATCGAGCTTAGTTCTTTTTGTGGTTGCTCCCAATGCTAGCATAGAACGACAGGCAGGCAGTGTTATCCAATCAGTCAATTCTTTTCTTTTCCCTGCAAGCATGCTAATCTCTAAATGTTCATCTGGTATCATGGTCATGCCCATATTGTCATCTAAACCCCATACACCTTACGCTTGCAGAACGCGTGATTTTTCACGTTGCATCCGGCCCGTAATATCCTCCCCCAAACACATTCTCGGCCTCCCACTTGAGGAAGTCGCCAAGGTCATGCCCCAAATTGAACCCCATGGGTACCACATACTCATTCCCATCCACATCTCGACTCACCACCAAATCCAACATCGGACTCTGCGGCAGACTCTGTGTGCTTTCGGCACTCCCCCGCTTCGCCGGGTCAATCTGCAACCCGACATGATTCGCCACCATGCCCGACGTGGAAAAACTGAATCCGCTTCTTGGCCGGCTGTAAGTGTACCCACCAGGGAGCGTCATGAAGTTGTGATATGTGGTAACGCCCTCCTGGCCCAGGCCGATGCCGGTCGAGAGGAAATACTCGGGCGGGGTGAGGCGGGATCCGGGGTCGACCCGTTTTGCAATGTTGATGTACCGCGGTGCTTGCAACGGTGGCTGTGGCTGCGGTTGTGATCGCTGTTGTGGTGATTCTAGTTCCGCGACGGGAGTCTTCGTCCGAGGGGCCACACTTGTCACTGTCATGGGCTTCGGTGGGGTTGGGGTTTGCCCTGGGGCTGGCATCGGCGGTGATGCCCTTTGCAAGCGCAAAGAGTCGGCGGCGGAAACGAGCATGCCGGGTCCCTCAAACCCAAAACCTGAAAACCAGGTAGCTATATCATCGCGCTCAGCGAGTTCTGCGTCCGAAGGGCGGGAATAATCGGTTGATTCCCCAAAGAAGTCGCCGGCGCCGCCAATAATAGCCATCTGGAATGCGGTCCAGTCGAGTGTGTCGTCGACGGCAGCCGCAAGCTTCCCAATGGGAAGATCGGCTTTGGAGAGCCGAATGGGCCCTTGCTGGAAGGCGGGCATGTTAAAAGTATAGGGCGTTGCGGGGAGGAAGATGTAGTCTTCAGTGTTGAGACGGGTCACGCCGGCTCTTTGGGAGGTGGGTGAGAGGAATGTATCGCCACCGACCGCGACCTCTGGGATGGTCGGAAGTGGTACCGCCTGTTTAATAGGTGAGCGCCGGCGGTGGTTCTTGATTTGTGGGGCAACAAGGCTAGCCCACGGTTTGTTGATGGGGACACTAGGGGGTGGCGGTGTTTGTTCGTCCACAACCATCATGATCGGGAGGGTTACATCTTCATCCTTGTAGGGCGCCGTGGCATCGATGGGGCTCTCGATATGTTCCTGTTGCTGAATCTCTGAATCCTTCCTCTGGGTTGGTGTTTCGGAGCGGTGTGCGTCCACGTCCTCGTGGATAATGATCGGAATGGCCGGCTGGGTTGGATGTTCTTCGACATGACCCGCGTCTGACTCGACATCAGAGTCTCTATCTGTTGATGCCGCTGCTTCTCTTGCAAGCCGTGCTTGAGTCGCTCTGCTCATTCTGATTTCTTGCAAGACGCTTTCTGGTAACATCTCATCGGCTTCGATGCGGTTAAAAATTCGTATGGTGAACAAGTCTTTAGCAGTCCCCGTCAGTGTCCAGCGGGAAGTAGGCCACGACCCAGAACCACGTGGGTGTCGGTTGGACTTCTTTGGCCGAGCCTTCTTTGTCCCCGAGACCGATGATTGGCCGCCTAGTTGTATTGATAGTGGTGATTTCTTGACTGCCTTTGTTGGCAATTTAGTTGACCCACTTGACGAACGATTGCTTCTTTGAGAGGTCCTGCGAGCCAGGGAAGCCCTCCTTACCAGTCCCGAGTCTCGGGTCCTGTCTGGCATGCCATCCGTTGAACCATGTGACAAAGGGCAATTCCATATCTTGAACGCCTCATCAGTCTCACGGATAAGCTGTTCGATATCGTCAGGGCGTCCCAATGTCCCCGGCGCTGACTGCATCGAGGTCTGGCTTTCGAAAGAGTGTCCTCTTTCGAAGTTCCATTTTGTTGGCGTCGGCTCATCAGCTGAATGACGGGCTGATAGAAAGTCTTCTGTTGGCCCTAGCAATGAGACTGGTGACGAGTCTTGGCGCGGCCGTGACCGGGGAGACGATGGCGGCGAATAAAGTATGAGTGGTGGGGTTAGAGGTACCAGGCTGGAGCTTCGGGGTCTCCTACACAGCTCGAGCTGTTGCGGAGTGAGGAGAGGACTTCGCTGAGGTGTCCGGCTGGGACTTCTCTGCCAGCTCCTCTCATCTGAAGGAGGTGTTGGTGAAGACCTTGGACTAACAAACTTTGCCTCATCTTCGCCGCTATATACTGAACTGCACCAAGACTTAGGCGTGTCGGGTAGCGGGGGCAGCACGACAATTCGGTGAATGTCCTCGGACCCTCTGATGTCGATGGTAGGAATGGACCCTTTCCTGTTCCCCTTGGGCCATGTCTGACTTTTGTTCGTCCCGGTGTTCTCTTCTGTGTGGTGACTGCTTTCCACTTCGCCAGACTTCCTCTGCGGCACTAGCCACTTCATACTGAAGCTCGGTCGTGACATATCGGTATCGAGGGCTATATTGCCTGGCGTCTAACATGAAAGGAGGGAGGGGATATCGGCTAGGAAACACATGGCATAGGCCTACTAGGTGGGTATGGATCAGCTTGCCCAAGACACAGCTTCTGGGTGTCTATATGGCTAGACAATGGAGCAAGAGGTAAACAGGGGGAAAGCCATGGTTGGGCCTATGGGCGGGACATGGGGGAGTAATAGCAGCAGACTTGCCGGCGGCCATGACGGGATGCAACTCTAGACTCGGGAAGGCAATGGATTTCTACGGGGAGGACGACCTGGCCCCAAGTTGAGTGGGCAGCTAAGCACCCTTTCGCCGAGTGTGGCGTGGGTGTAAACCTTGCATAATGCCCAGATTGGGGAGGTCTGGATGCAGAGCCGACAGTTGGGGGGCGTGGGGCAGCGAGGCGAGGTTCTGGGGTGGGACGACTTGCTCGAGAGTCGAGTGTTTGTGTGCGCCTAATTTGCCGCCATTGGTCAGTGGCCCTCGGGACCGGTTGTGGCCGGCATTCTGCGTCCTTATTTGTGCCGCTGGCTGCTCACTGCGAGGGTGCTTCTTGGACCCCAAAGGCCACTGGACACTTTCGCAGCCAGCCGACCAATCAGGCGGGCGGCAAACGAGAGCCTAGCAGCGAGTGGGCTGTCGCTGAGTGATGGGGAACCCATCGAAATGGACTTCGGCGACCTCGGAGAACCAGGCAGTCGTCAATCAATGCGCGCAGCTAACACGAGAAGACCGCAGCTGAGTTGGTGCAACGAGATACCTAAATGATGTCCGGAAGGACGATTGATTCACCCGAGGCATTTGGAAGGAACCGGCATCAAGCCACTGCAGTATTTTTTGCATATGGGAGGGCTGTGAGGCAACCACGGATCACCTGTTCCCCAGTCGAGCAAGGGCATCGCTGTGTTAAGAAGAGCCTACAATTTTGGTGGTCGACCTAACGGCCGGGGTCCCCAGACCCTCCTCATTCCTTCCCTCATGACTGCCGCACCCATCGTAGACCCCTGGTTAGGTTCCACTTACGGCTACTCAGTTTCTTCAACCTCAAAGCAACACCACTTTCACAATTGCAATACAAGTTCCGAGCATCCCAATCGGTTCAAACTTTGCCTTGCATCTTCAGCTCGTCCAGATTCCTTGACTGCCCAACCCCGATTCCCGTCTGGCCGTTGCGGGAAGAGTGGCAAACACGGTCGGCGGCGCCTCGCCCTCAATGCCGCGCGGGCTGCCAAACACTCGAGTGCGCCTACTGATTCCCATGGAGAATCAGCCACAGCAACTTAATTGCTGCTGGAGCTGCCCTTGATTGCGATCCCTCCATGGACAGATCGATTGCCGCGCTCCCACATATATCCAGGCGCCCCAGCCAACCAGGCCCGTCTATTTTGGAGCACGCTGTTGGCAGAGCTCCGCCACGCCGCAACCACTGATATTCCTGTTTTCCGCGTTGTACTTGCAGCGCATTGTGGTATCGGCGCATCGGGATCGCATGCAATCCAGCACGCTGGTTTTTGACACCTCTCTCAGTGGTGGAGCGCCCTGGTTACATCACGGACGCTGTTCTCAGATGCAGCCCAGGCAGGTGAGGACTGATAGTCACGGCTGAGGCTAACGGCTGCGAGACGGGGAAATTCAGTTAATCTACCACAACATGACCCCATCTCGATCTGTCAAGGCTGCGCCGTCCCGCCCTTGGCATTCCGAGCTCTCGACGGCACAAAAATCGGCCGGGCACTCCCCGCCCTCTGGGTCTGTCCCCCAACTCTGAATGTAAACGTCTTACCCCCTCAAGACTCAGCCGCTCCCATGCTCGTCGATCGTTGCAACTACATGGGAAATGATGTTAATCTATTTAACTTCAAACTGGCTGCTGTCCTGTGGCAACTCGCAGTTCCTTCTCATTGGGGTCCCAGGGAGCTATGTTTTGGGTTGATGATTGCACTCCCAGGGCTACTTTATAGCGTGGCGCTTGCCATTCAGGCCAATATCCCGACTCCAACATGCCGGTGCCTGGGACGATGAGGCATCGCACTTCACCTCAGGGAACCTGGGGGACCGAGTTGTATTTGCCTTTCAAGGCTGACTCGGCCCCCATACCAAATGCTGGCCCTCGTCCCCCATCCCCACCCTCGCCCCAAGCACTCCCTACCTCGACATAATAATTCATATCAGAATGCAATGCTCTGTCATCCCGGCCGCCGCAAACATCTAGTCACTCAAAGGAGGTTTCCGTCCCGGCATGACTAACCATGGTGCTTAGGGAAGCAGACTGGACGTTGCCGATTGCCCTATGGAGTGATCCGAGAGGTAGTCGTGTTCAAAAGCACCGAGGCTAGGCACCAACATTGTAGCCAACGCTGTGCCCCCTTTTCAGCCGAATGGCGTAAACCCTTCCTTCCCCAGACCATGGATGATCATCCCGACGAACTCGGCAATCGGTGGTTTTCCCCGCGACCACTAGACCCACGCCAGTTTGTCACTCCCGCCCTATGTTTGACCGGTCTGGGCTGGTTCGTCCCTTCTCAAGTTTTTGGCCTCCAAGCCGCATGAGCCTCAAAGGACCTCATTCGCCTCCCGAATGATCCGCGATGATGTAGTTTTGAGGTGCGAGGATGCCGCGTGGGTCGGAATATGGAAGTACTTCTTCTGCTCTGGCTCGGCTGGTGGGGGATCCTTTCGTTTCCAGAGCTCGGAAATGAATTCAACAAAGTTGTGCGGACGTTGGCTATCACTGCCATTTCCGGCGCCCTGCTTGTGGACGTTGGCCTTGGTATCTGCAGTCATTTTCTGGTTTGGTGTGTAGTGTTGGTTCCGTGACCTTTGGATGGTGGTGTGAGGGAAAAAGTTATGAGGGCAAAGCAACAAAAAGGAGAGAAACAAAAACAAGTGCGGGCTGGTACCCACTTATCTTCGCTGCCTAAAAGCCAACTTAGCAGACCAATTCCCTGTGGCGTCTGGTGTGAGTGGGCGAGCACAATCCGGATCGGAGAATGGGAATTGGCTTCAACTTTTCCAGGTGATGTACACTACTCCGTACACCAACCCCCTCCTGGAGAAGCTACCTCCGGGTCCGGAAGGGGAGGGGAGGAGGAATGACACCTCTTGGCACCTTGACCACTTCACTCAACTTCGGAAGTAGGACAACATAGCTTCAAGCGTAAGGCGGCCACTCATGCTTTGAAGAGCTGAGTCCCCAAGACAATAAATCCACTGTGTCACGCCCGAGCGAGGGCGTTTATATTCATACACTAGAGTTATATATGTCAGCTAAGACTTGACCAAACCTATTGTTTACTTGTGCAAATTGCTAGCGGGCCGGGTTAGCGAGTATAGTCTGGCGGGCCGCTCGCTACTGGGGATATCAAACTGGGAGCTGAGAATG